>ERZ1674245.804-NODE-805-length-9848-cov-28.617482_pt1 | contig 9848 bp, 6 predicted proteins | sample MGYA00581205_ERZ1674245 | MGnify/ENA primary metagenome ERZ1674245 (study PRJEB41354, sample SAMEA4873314) | human saliva metagenome | biome: human-associated habitat [ENVO:00009003]; feature: mouth environment [ENVO:08000002]; material: saliva material... | reverse complement strand
CGCCGTTGAAGTCGTACTCCCACACGTGGTCGAGAATCTGCGCCTTGGACAGCACGCGGTTGGCGTTGAGCATCAGGTAGTGCAGCAGGTTGAACTCGGTGGGGGAGAGGTCAATCTCTTCGTCACCGAGGAACACTTCGTGGGTGTCCACATTCAGGGTGAGGGCGTCAACGCGCAGTACGGCGTCGTCCTCTTCCTGGACGCTGCGGCTACGGCGCAGAATGGCACGGATGCGGGCGATCACCTCGTCGAGTGAGAAGGGCTTGGTGACGTAGTCGTCACCACCGGCACCCAGACCGGTCACCTTGTCCTCGGTGGCGTCCTTTGCCGTCAGGAAGAGCACGGGGGTGGTGGTGCCGTTTTCGCGCAGGCGGCGGGTCACCTCGAAGCCGTCCATGCCGGGCATCATGACGTCCAGGACGATGAGGTCGGGGTTTTCGGCGTGCGCCTTTTCGAGGGCTTCGCGGCCGTTGCCGGCGGTCACTACTTCAAAACCGGCGAAACGCAGGGAGGTGGCGAGCAATTCAAGAATGTTGAACTCGTCATCGACGACTAGGAGTTTTGCTTCAGCAGACATACTCTATCTTTCTCTCTGAATGGCAGGCTGTACTTGATAAGTGAATGATGTGTGTGAGCTTGCGGCTCAAAATCTTTAGGCCTTGTTGCGGCGCATGACCGACAGGATCAGTGCGGCCATGAGTGCAATAAAGGCGACGGGTAGGAGGACCAGCGGAATCTGGCTCATGAGGGCGGGCGGCGTTGCCCCAACCCACTTCATCACGAGCATGGCAACTCCGGTGAGCAGACAAAGCAGGGCGAGAATCGCGCCGCCTGCACCGAGCCAGCGGATGGCTCCGGCGTAGGGCAGGGGTGCAGGGGTCTGCTCTGCAGCGTTGTGCTTATCCTGTGCGGGTTCATTACTCATGGATTTAACGGTATCAGCTCACACACAGCTGTTCGTGGGCGAAGCCCCAGATTCAGCGGTTTGAGACCCAAATTCACAGCGTATGTGAAGCTTGGGGGAGCGGCCGCACTGTTTGCGCACGCGAGATGCTTTAATAGGGGTATGTCTGAACAGGTTATTGAACTGCTCCCCGAAACTACGCCCGCTACTGACGCGCCCGCAGAGTCCGTTGTGCCTTCTGCCGCGCCTGAGAGCGCTGACGAGGGTAGCGCTGTACCTGCTGAGACTCAGCCCTCCGTGAACGCCGAGGAGCCTGAGGTGGCTGAGACGCCTGCTGAAGAATCTACTTCCGAGGAATCCGCTACCGAAGAAACTGAACAGAACGAAGACTCCACCCCCGACCCCTTCACCCCGCTGGATGAAGAGGTAGGTGTCCCCTCCCTGGGTGTTCCGCACAAGCTGCGCCGCACCTCCAAGGTGGATGAGATTCTTGCCGCCGCTAAGGACGTAGCGCTGCAGGGTGTGCGAGAGATCGCCCCGGCACACGCCATCGGCCTGGTGCACCACGTGCGCGCCGAGGAAGAGCGCCTGAGCACTCACCTCTTTGAGTGCACCCTGCCCGGTTACCGTGGCTGGTTCTGGTTTGCTACCCTCTCGCGTGCGCCTCGCTCCCGCGTGGCAACGATTTGCGAGGTGGGTCTGCTGCCCGGTGATGATGCGCTCATCGCTCCGGATTGGGTTCCGTGGGCTGACCGTGTTCGCCCGGAAGACCTGGAGGAGAACGCCGCGCAGGAGAACGCAGAGTCTGATGCTGAGAAATCTGCTGAGTCCGGTGAGCCCGTAGAGAACAACTCGGCGGAGAGTGAAACCGCGCAGAACGCTTCTGCTGCAGAGGAAACTGCCGAGGCTGAGTCCGCAGAATAGAGCCTACTATCCACTCCTCTTACTAAGGGGCGGGCTAACAAAATGTATATATAAGGTGTTGTATTGAGTCGTCCAACGGTTATTGTTGGGCGACTCAATGACTTAAGCCAATGACTTAAGCCGTGGCAAAAGCCGCTGAAAAAGTACATAATAGATTATTGAATAAGTAACGACTTAGGCAGTGCTATCTAAGCACTGTTGCGGTGATAGCTGGGAGAGATATATGACAGACCTTATCGATACCACAGAGATGTATTTGCGCACCATCCTCGAACTGGAGGAAGAGGGCATTGTCCCCATGCGTGCGCGCATCGCTGAACGACTCGAGCACTCCGGCCCGACCGTTTCCCAGACCGTGGCACGCATGGAGAAGCATGGCCTGCTCACCGTTGAGCCGGATCGCCACCTCGAACTGACTGAGGAAGGCCGCCACAAGGCGGTCGAGGTGATGCGTAAGCACCGCCTGGCTGAGCGCCTGCTCTCCGACATTATCGGTCTGGAAATTGAGTACGTGCACGAAGAGGCATGCCGCTGGGAGCACGTCATGAGTGACAAGGTGGAGAAGCGCATCCTGGGGATGCTCAAGGATCCCAAGTTCTCCCCGTACGGTAACGCTATCCCCGGCCTGGAGGACCTGGGCCACACTAGCGAGAAGAATGATGAGCGCACCGTGCCCATGTCCCTGGCTGCACGCGACTCCGGTCCCGAGGATCGTTTCACCATTTCTCGCTTCCCCGAGTCCATTCAGACTGACGTTGAGCTGCTGAAGCTGCTGGCTGACGCAGGTATTGTCTACGGCGCTTCAGTGTCCGTGGTTGCTGGCCAGAACGATGACGTGATTGTTCACGCCGATGGTGAAGAGGACACCCTCTCCCTAGATATGGACGTGGCAAACGCAATTGTGGTCAAGCGCGGTGGCAGCCTCTAAGCTCTAGTTCTGAGAGTCCGCTAACCCAGTTCACGCTTTAAACGGTGGTATCGCCTTCTTACTTGAGGAGGCGGTGCCACCGTTTTTGTGTCTGTGGCGGTTTATATGGTCTTGCGGTGGGATTCGGGTTGGGGCGCCTAGCGGGCGGGCGTTTCAGAGTTTGGTTGCGTGCGCGGGCGCATATACTCCTCTCACAGAGTTTTAGCAACTGCGCTCTAGTGCATTTTTCGTGTTTTTCGCTTAAATCTGAGGTTGAAACTGAGGGAAACGCCGATGCTTGAGCAATCTCTGAGAATGGACACTTAAGAGATAAGGGTCATTTTTAAGAGTTTTGAACCCTGTCCTTAAGGGGTGATGGTGCATTAAAAGCGAATGTGCATCCTTGTGAAATGCCTAGTCAAGCGCCTTAATCTGCTTAAGTTCCCGAAAATAAGCGGGGGGCTAGTCAGTCCAGTCCACTCCATTCCGCCGGGGGTGAAAGCCCGGAATTTAAGGCTGAAAGAGGTGACAACTGGGAGTTTTCTGTGTATTCTCTTTTCTGTGCCCAAATCCTAATCGTAAGAGGGCACCGTCGAAGCGGTTCCGCTGAGTTCTGCCAACGCTTCGATGAACGTCTACCCAATATGGCAGAAGCGGGGGACCCAATCCCCAAGCTGGGATACGGCTTCTCAATCGAGAAGCCTCGGGGCTAAGTCACTTCGGTGGCCGAGCGAATCCATGCTCGAGTCCGACAGCTCACCTCGTCAGGCAATGGAGGAATTATCAATGGTTAAGAAGATCGTACGTACCGCAGGTGCAACCCTCGCAGCAGGCGCAATCCTGTTCGGCTCGACCGTTCCCGCGAACGCATTTGCACAGATCCCCGCTGCTGCTGATCTGTCCTACGACTACACCAACTACGAGTTCGACTACACCAGCTACACCACCCCCGCAACCACCTACGTTGCACCCCAGGCTCAGGCACAGCAGACCTACGTTGCTCCCGCAGCAACCGAGGCACCCGCTGCTCCCGCAGTTGAGACCTCCTACGTAGCACCCCAGGCTGAGGCACAGCAGGCTTACGTTGCACCCGTTGCAGCTCCTGCACCCGCTGCTCCCGCAGCTTCCTCCGCTTCCACCGGTAACGCATCCCGCGACGCAATCGTTGCAACCGCAATGAGCGGCCTGGGCGGCGCATACGTTTGGGGCGGCAAGACCTTCGGTGCATGGGACTGCTCCGGCTTCACCTCCTGGGTTTTCGCTCAGCACGGTATCAAGCTGACCGCTTTCACCTACGCAATGAAGAACGAGCTGCGCCCGACCGCTAACCCCCAGCCCGGCGACATCGTCTTCCAGAACGGCTACAGCCACGTTGGTATCTACCTGGGCGACGGCAAGATGATCTCCGCTCTGAACCCCACCAACGGTACCCTGGTGCACCCCACCTCCTGGATGTCCGTTGACGGCTACTACACCGCTCTCTAAGCCTTAGCGCATAAGAGCTGGGTCTAGCCCAAAATACTTCAAAAAGGCGCCTACCCCGCACGCGGGTGGGCGCCTTTTGTGTACCCGAGATTTGTGTACCCGAGAGATTCCATAGAATACCGCCGAGAGCGCACCTTAGTACGGGTGCATTCTCGGCGGTATGTGTTTTAGGTGTATGCGGCTAGGATGCCAGAGTCTGCAGAAGCCCCTGCGGGTCCTGCTCCCACTCGCTGAGCTCAGCACGTAGATTAGCCTGTGCGGGCTCCTCCCAGAGCGTGAGGGCCTCTTCGGAGAGGAAGATGCGCTCGCGACCCAGGACCGAACGCAGGAAGGTCGTACGACCGGTACGGAACGCCTCATCGTCAAAATGGGAGTACTCGCTACGCACTCCGTGCAGGTAGCGGCGATAGCGTGCCGAATCAGCCGCCAGGATAGCCATATCGGCGTCGAGAAAGAGCTCAATATCAGTCGGTTCATAGCCCGCCGGTAGGTCGGCAGGCTCGGGAAGCTCGTGGGTTGCCGTGGCGCGCACCAGAAGGCTCACCATCTGCAGCTCGTGCCCGGTGAGTAGGCCCGCGGTAACCAGCGGTGCCAGGGAGGCGCTCGCCAGCTGCTCGCTGCGACGCTCATCCTCACCCGGTGCGCCCTCATAGACTGCGTCGTGGAACCACGCCGCCAGAATCAACGCCGGGGGAGTAGAACCTGCCTGCGCGCGATGTGCGTAGAGGCGGTCCAGGTCGGTGAGCATCTGCGAAAGGTGCCCGCTGTGGTGGTAGGCGCGGTGCGGTTGCTCCCACGCCTGCAGCAGGCTCTCACCCAGTTCCGCCACCTGCGCCGTGAGTGGAGCCCGCAGCTCGGCAGGAACCTCCATGCGCTTGAGGCGGGGTGTAAACGCTGCCTCCCAGGCGCGAAGCAGACGCGGGCGAATCTTCTCGGGGCGCTCCTTCAGGGGAATCCGCAGACCGCTCGCAATGAGCGTGCGAGTTAGCTCCGCACCGCTGAGCTCAACCGCGCCCGCCCGCACCAGCTCCTCGTAGAGGTGCGCCGGAACATCGTAGTGGTCGCGGTCGAAGGCACGCTCACTGATGCCCGCCGCTGCGGCGAACTCGTGCAGTTCCGCCAGGGATGCATCGGAGATGAGGTGTGAGAAGACGGTGCCGTGTGCGGGCCAGGTGGGCGGGTCAATGTAGATGCTCATTCGTACATTGTAGGAGCGGTTCTGCCGCCGGATGCGGGTGTCTTCGGGTGGTGAACACGGGTCGGTGAACGCTGGCTGGGACCGGGGGTGGGCACGGTGCGATTACCGGTGGATGCGGGCGGCTTGTCGTGGGCTGTGCCGACCTGCGGTGCGGGGTGCTTTATACTGGATAGGTACGCCCTCGTAGCTCAGGGGATAGAGCACTTCTCTCCTAAAGAAGGTGTCGGACGTTCGAATCGTCTCGGGGGCACACATACGACAGAACCGCCCGTCGCTTGCACTAGCAGGCGCGGGCGGTTTCTCGTCTCCGAGTGAACGAGGGCGGCCGGGTGACCAAGCGGGTGGGAGCGGGGGAGTAAATGCGGTAGCATGGAATATCGAACGTGTATTCTAGGTAGCGAGGTAGACGATGAGCGATAAGCCCGAACAGCAGAAGCAGTCCTTCACCGAACAGGACGGCCTCTTCGCCGCCGAACTCATCGCCCCCGCAGCACCGGCGGACCCCGCTCCAATTGACCCTGCACCGGCGGACGAGCCGCCCTTCGACCCGTACTACGACGTACCCCCTGCCGAAGACGACTACTACGCGCCTCCCATGGACGCCGCAGTGATGGACGCCCCGGTGATGGAGGCGTCCGCTCAGGATGTACCCGGCGCCCTGCCCACCGGCATGCCCGCCTACAGCGCTCCCGTTACCAGCGCCCCCGAACCCGGCGCGCCCGCAGCCTTCGCCGCCGACCCGCTCGGCGACTTTATGCCGCCCGCCTACCGCGTCGGCGGTTACGGCGAGGACTTCGACCCCGCCGACCCCTACGGCGAACGCACCTACAGCCTGAGCACCGTAGACCCCGCCTTCCTCACCGTCGGGCTCAACGAACGCCAGGAGGAGGCCGTACTGCACTCCGGCTCGCCCCTGCTCATCGTCGCGGGCGCCGGCTCCGGCAAGACCCGCGTGCTCACCCACCGCATCGCCTACCTGCTCGCAACCCACCGCGCGACCCCCGGCCAGATTCTCGCCATCACCTTCACCAACAAGGCTGCTGCCGAAATGCGTGAACGTATCGAGGCGCTGGTTGGTCCGCGCGCCAAGCACATGTGGATCTCGACCTTCCACAGCTTCTGCGTGCGCGTGCTGCGCCGTGAGGCCGCCGCGCTGGGTCTGAAGTCCACCTTCACCATCTACGATTCGACCGACTCGCAGCGCCTGCTGAGCCTCATCATTAAAGAGCTCAACCTGGACACCAAGAAGTTCACCGCCAAGGCCGTGGGCAACCGCATTTCCGCGCTCAAGAACGAGCTGGTCAGCGCCGAAGCGTACGCATCCCGCGTGGCGAGCGATAACCCGTACGAGAAGACCGTCTCGCAGATTTACACCGTCTACACGCAGCGTCTGCGTGCCGCCAACTCCCTCGACTTTGACGACCTGATTGGCCGCACCGTCTTCTTGCTCAAGAAGTTCCCCGAAATCGCGAACTACTACCGCCGCAAGTTCCGCCACATCCTCGTGGACGAGTACCAGGACACCAACCACGCCCAGTACCAGCTGGTGCGTGAACTGGTCGGCGCCCACACGAAGGCACCGGCTGACCGCGGCCCCTACCCGGACGCCGTGCCCCCGGCGGAGCTGACCGTGGTGGGTGACTCCGACCAGTCCATCTACGCCTTCCGCGGCGCGGATATCCGCAATATCACGGACTTCGAGAAGGACTACCCGAACGCCCACACGATCCTGCTGGAACAGAACTACCGTTCCACGCAGAACATCCTCTCCGCAGCGAACGCGGTCATTGAACGCAATCCCGACCGTCGCCCCAAGAAGCTGTGGACCGCCTCCGGTGCGGGCGCGAAGATTATCGGTTACGTGGCCGAATCCGAGCACGCCGAGGCACGCTTCATCACCCGCGAAATTGACCGCCTTGCCGATGAGCACGGCGTGCAGCCCGGTGACGTCGCAATCTTCTACCGCACCAACGCGCAGTCCCGAACCCTCGAGGACATGCTCATGCGTGCCGGCCTGCCCTACCGCGTGGTCGGTGGCACCCGCTTCTACGAGCGTAAGGAAATCAAGGACGCCCTGGCGTACCTGCGCGCCCTGAGCAACCCCGATGACGACGTGAACGTGCGCCGCATCCTCAACGAACCCAAGCGCGGTATCGGTGCCAAGTCTGAATCCGTGGTGGCGGAGTACGCGAGTGCGAACCGCATCTCCTTCTACGCCGCCGCACGCCAGGCAGCCGACATCCCCGGCCTGGGTGCCGCCGCGGTCAAGAAGTACGCCGAGTTCGTGCGCCTCATGGACGACCTGGCGCAGATTGCCCGCACCGAACCCGCCGCAACCTGCCTGGAAGCGGTCCTGGAGCAGACCGGGTACCTGGCGGCCCTGCGCGCCTCCAAGGACATTCAGGACGAATCGCGCGTGGAGAACCTCTCCGAGCTGCTTGACGCCATGGTCGAGTTCGAGACCGAGAACCCCGGCGCCGACCTGGAGCAGTTCCTGGAGCACGTGGCGCTGGTTGCCGACGCCGACTCGATTCCAAACCGCCCCGCCAGCGCGGAGGGTGAGAACGCCTCCGCCGCACAGATTGCCGCCGAGGCGGCCGAGGCGAAGGCGCAGGGCATGGTCACCCTCATGACCCTGCACACCGCCAAGGGCCTGGAGTTCCCCGTGGTGTTCCTGACCGGCATGGAGCACGGCCTGTTCCCGCACCAGCGCGCCCTGACCGATGAGAAGGAGATGAGCGAGGAACGCCGCCTGGCCTACGTGGGTCTGACCCGCGCCATGGAGCGCCTGTACCTGACCCGCTCGGAGACCCGCACCATGTGGGGTAAGAGCCAGTTCAACCCGCCCTCGCCCTTCCTGGAGGAGATCCCGGAGGAGCTTATCGAGTGGAAGCGCACCGCGGGCTTCTCTGGCTTTGGTGCCTCCGGCATAGGTGCGTACGGCGCTCGCGGTGGTGGCTCCTATGGCGGCGGCTATTCGGGCGGTTATCGTTCCGGCTACGGTTCCGGTGGCTACTCGGGCGGCTATGGCTCGGGTGGTTACAGCTCCGGTGGCCCGCGCGGCTCCTACGACCCCTACGAGTCGCGCCCCGCACGCCGTTCCGAGCCGTCCACCGCGGATATTAACGGCTCGGCAAGCTACGGGCTGGCGGCGGCAGCTGCCTCCTCGAAGGTGACGAACCGTTCCCGCGTTCACCAGAGCAAGGAAATCCCGACCCTGGCGGTCGGCGATACGGTGCGCCACACCAAGTTCGGTGAGGGTCGCGTGCTCGCCGTTGAGGGTAGCGGCGATAAGACCGTGGCGAAGGTTCGCTTCGGCTCGGAAGAGAAGCGTCTGCTGCTGCGTTACGCGCCGCTGGAGAAGGTGAGCTAACGCCTCAGGGGCGAGAGCCTGACAATGCCGATGGAGGGGCGGGTACCTGAGGGTACCTGCCCTTCTTCTGTGGGCTGTGCCGGGCGTGTTGTCCGCCTGCTGAGAAGGGCGCGGGGGTGCTTCGGCACCGGGCGGTAAACGCCGCTTTTTCACCGGTATTTCGCGGCAGATGGGGGAGCGGCAGCTCGGGTTAGTTACCCGGTGTACACCCTTTGGGTGGAACATACCCAAAATATTTGTGAGCTGAGTCGCTAAAATCTCAGATTTGGGGGTCCGTGAGTGCGAGCTCACGCCGAATCCGATAGAGTAGAGACGAGAGAAATTCCCCGCGTCAATGATGCGTGTGCGCCGGGTGCGAGAGATACCTATCGCACGTACCGGACACACAGGGGAAGACACCTCTAATGACCAGGCCGAGTGCACCAGTACTCGGCACCACTTCGAAGAAGAAGGACACCTGTGGACCTTTTCGAATACCAGGCGCGCGAGCTCTTCGCCAAGCACGGCGTTCCCGTGCTCAAGGGCATTGTTGCGACCACCCCTGAAGAAGCAAAGGCAGCAGCTGAGGAAATTGGCGGCCTGACCGTCATCAAGGCTCAGGTTAAGACCGGCGGCCGCGGTAAGGCCGGCGGCGTGAAGCTCGCAAAGTCCCCCGAAGAAGCTTACGAGCACGCTAAGGCAATTCTCGGCATGGACATCAAGGGCCACACCGTTCACCGCGTGCTGGTCGCTGACGGCGCAGACATCGCCGAAGAATACTACTTCTCCCTCCTGCTGGACCGCGCAAACCGCTCCTACCTGGCAATGTGCTCGGTAGAAGGCGGTATGGAAATTGAGCAGCTCGCTGCTGAGCGCCCCGAGGCACTGGCAAAGATCGAGGTTGACCCGCTGGTTGGCCTGGACCAGGCTAAGGCTGAGGAAATTGCTAAGGCAGCAGGTTTCTCCGCAGAACTGCAGGAGAAGGTTGTTCCCGTTCTCGTCAAGCTGGGCGAAGTCTACACTAAGGAAGACGCAACCCTGGTTGAGGTTAACCCCCTCGTTCTGACCCCCGAGGGCA
>ERZ1674245.801-NODE-802-length-9879-cov-7.846702_pt1 | contig 9879 bp, 6 predicted proteins | sample MGYA00581205_ERZ1674245 | MGnify/ENA primary metagenome ERZ1674245 (study PRJEB41354, sample SAMEA4873314) | human saliva metagenome | biome: human-associated habitat [ENVO:00009003]; feature: mouth environment [ENVO:08000002]; material: saliva material... | reverse complement strand
AAAATCCTAACTTTGTCGCAGAGCCACCCGTTTCCGCTCATTTTTTTCGCGTCGCTTTTGCGCCGAAATCAGCGCCGGGTGTGCCCTTTCAGCCGGACGCGCGCCACCGCTGCGCCGCCGGACGCGCCCCGCGCGCAAAAACGCACACCCTCCCTTAGATAGATAGTATATAAGTTTAGCCCACCATATGAAGTTCGCCATCTCCAGCAGCATCCTCTCGCAGCGCCTCCAGACCCTCGGTCGCGTCATCGCTTCGAAAAACAGCATGCCCATCCTGGACAATTTCCTCTTCCAAGTCCACGACAACCACCTCGAGCTCACCGCCTCCGACAGCGAGCTCACCCTCCACACCACCCTCGAACTCATCGAGAGCGACGGCCCGATCGACTTCACAGTCAACGCCAAAACCATCCAGGACGCCATCAAGGAAATCCCCGAACAGCCCCTCGAATTCACCGTCGACCCCGACAATCTCGACATCACCGTCACCTATCAGAACGGGCACTACAACCTCGTGGGGCAAAACGCACAGGAATATCCCCTCACCCCCGACCTCGAAGGTGAGATCTCGACCCTGGGCGCCGACGCCGCGCGCCTCTTCTCGGGCATCAACCGCGCGCTCTTCGCCGCCGCCGACGATCCCCTCCGCCCCGTGATGAACGGCGTGTTCTTCGACTTCAACACCGACGGCCTCGCCGTGGTGGCTTCCGACGGCCGCAAACTCTCCTGCACCCGCCTGCTCGATGTCACCACCGACACCCCCGCCTCCTTCATCCTCCACAAGAAGCCGGCCAACATCGTCCGCAACATCCTGCAGAAAGAAGTGGGCGACGTCACCATTCGCTTCAACGGTCGCAACGCCGTCATCGCTTCTGAGTGCTACGACCTCTCCTGCCGACTCATCGAAGGAAAGTTCCCCAACTACAACAGCGTCATCCCCAAAGACAACCCCAACCTCGTCACGCTCAACCGCACCGCGATGATCGCCGCCCTGCGCCGCGTGCTCATCTTCTCCAACGCCGGCAGCCCCCTCGTCAAGCTCCACATCGAAGCCGGACGCCTCGTCCTCTCCACCCGCGACGCCGACTACGGACGCTCCGGCGAAGAAGCCCTCGGCTGCCAATATGAAGGCCAACCCATGAACATCGGCTTCAAAGGCACCCTGCTCATGGAACTGCTCAACAACCTCGAGGGCGAAGAGATCGTCGTGCAGCTCGCCGACCCCTCGCGCGCCGGCATCATCGTGCCCGCCGAACAGCAGGACAACGAGCACGTGCTCATGCTCCTCATGCCCATGATGCTCAACGACTAAGCCCCTCCCTGCGCGCCACACCGTGCGCCCTCTCGGCGCACCCCCTCCCGGCGGCCGCAAGCCCCCGCGCGCAGCGCATCCACCCCCACTTCCACCCCACGTCGGCCTCCGGGACTCTCGAGTTCGAGGGCCGACGTGGGGCTTTTTCGCACCCCGCAGGCGCAAGCCCCCGTGCACCCCGCGAAGTGACCCACCGACCGCCGTGCCCCACCGCGCCGCAGACCCAAAACCCGCGAGCCTGCTGCCAAAGTTCCCCGCCGACGACGAAAAACGCCCCCCTTTTTCGCCCCGCGAATGCCCGTCCCGCCCGCGGCCCTCGCCCCCACTCCCGTCCCCCCTATATATAATAAGGAAGACCCGCCCCCGCGGCCTCCCCTTCCGCTCCACCCGTCCATGTCCTCCGCCCCCGCCTCGCCCCTCGCCGGCCGCCACATCGTGCTCGGCATCACCGGCAGCATCGCCGCCTACAAAGCCTGCACCCTCATCCGCCTCCTCGTGCGCCAAGGCGCCGAAGTGCAAGTGGTCATCACCCCCGCCGGCAAAGAGTTCGTCACGCCCCTCACCCTCGCCACCCTTTCGCAGCACCCGGTGGTGAGCGAATTTTTCGACCGGCGCGACGGCAGCTGGCACAGCCACGTCGATCTCGGGCGCTGGGCCGACGTCTTCGTCGTGGCCCCCGCCTCGGCCGCCACACTCGGCAAGATGGCCCACGGCATCGCCGACAACATGCTGCTCACCACCTACCTCTCGATGAAGGCTCCCACCTTCGTCGCCCCGGCCATGGACCTCGACATGTATGCCCACCCCGCCACGCAAGACAACCTCGCGCTGCTGCGCCGCCGCGGGGTGCACGTCATCGAAGCCGCCGACGGTTTTCTGGCCTCCACCCTCGTGGGCAAAGGGCGCATGCAAGAACCCGAAGTCATCGTCGAGCACCTCGCGCGCTTCTTCGCCGCATCGGTCGCCCCGACCACACCTTGCAGCGAAAACACCGCCGAGAGCGCGCCCGCAACGGCAACTGCACCGGCCGACGCCCCCACCTCCGGCTCCTGCCCCGCCGAGGTGAGCGCACCCACGCCCGCCGACGGCACCCCACGCCCGCGCCTGCTCATCACCGCCGGCCCCACGCGCGAACGCCTCGACCCCGTGCGCTACATCAGCAACTACTCGAGCGGCAAAATGGGCTTCGCGCTGGCCGAAAGTGCCGCCCGCGCCGGCTACGACGTGGTGCTCATCGCCGGCCCCGTCGGCCTCACCACCCACTCGCCCCACATCCGCCGCATCGATGTGGAGAGCGCCCGCCAAATGCACGAAGTCGCCCTGCGCGAATTTCCCCGGTGCAGCGGCGCCATCCTCTGTGCCGCCGTGGCCGACTACGCCCCCGCCGAACCCGCCGAGCACAAAATCAAGCGCGAAACCACCGGCGAACTCACCCTCCGCCTCCGCCCCAATCCCGACATCGCCGCCGATCTGGGCCGCCGCAAGCAGGGCGCACAGTGGCTCGTGGGTTTCGCCCTCGAAACCGACCACGAACTCGAACACGCCCGCGCCAAACTCGCGCGCAAGCACCTCGACCTCATCGTGCTCAACAGTCTTTCCGACCCCGGCGCAGGCTTCAACACCGACACCAACCGCGTCACGCTCATCGCTCCCGACGCCGCGCCGCAAGCCCTCCCGCTCATGGCCAAAAGCGCCGTGGCCGACGCCCTCATCGACCACATCGACCGCGCCTTCCGCCCCTCCACTCGCTGACGCTGCGGCCGCGTCTCGCTCATCCTCCCCCACGCTGTGCGCAACTTCGCCCACCCGTGGCACCGAACCGCACGTCGTCCATTGACGCCCGCTCCGATGTCCCGCCGAAGTGCCCGCCCGTGGATTCCGACTACCGCGTCGCCCATTGACGCCCGCTCCGACGTCCCGCCGAAGTGCCCGCCCGTGGCCTCGAGCCCCGCGTCGCCCTCATCCTCCCGCCCATGTCGTTCCTCCGTTCCCTCCCCTCTCGCCTGCTCGGCGCCCTCTTGCGTCCCCTCGTCGTGGTCCTGCTCCTCGCCGTGGGGAGCGGCACGCTGCGTGCCGGCGAACTCGACGCCACCGTCACCGTCGACACGCGCCACGTGCAGGGCACCGGCAACGAAGCCACCTTCGAAGCCCTGCGCCGCGCCGTCACCGACTTCCTCAACGAACAGCGTTTCACCGATCTGCGCTTTGCCCGTCGCGAACGCATCCGCTGCACCTTCTATTTCAACGTGCGGAAGTACGACCCCTCGGCGCAAACCTTCGAAACCACCCTCACCGTCAGCTCCTCGCGCCCCGTGTTCGACGCCGCCTACACCAGCCCGGTGTTCATCGCCCGCGACGCCTCGGCCAACTTCCGCTTCGCCGAGTTCGACAAGCTCGAGTTCCACCCCGCCACCGTCGACAACGACCTCACCGCCCTGCTGGCCTACTACGCCTACTTCGTCATCGGCGTCGATCTCGACACGATGTCGCCCCTGGGCGGGAGCGATGTGCTGGGCCACGCCCGCGACCTGGTGAACAACGCCCGCTCGCTCACCCTCTCGGCCAAAGGTTGGCGCCCGTTCGACGACACGCACAACCGCGCCGCCCTCATCACCGACTGGCTCGACCCGGCCATGCAACCCTTCCGGCGCATGCTCTACACCTACCACCGCACCGGGCTCGACCACATGGCCGAAAACCCCGAACGTGCCCGCGTGGCCATCGTCGAAGCCCTTCGCCTCCTGGCCGAAGCCCACGACACCAAGCGGCTGAGCGTGCTACCGCAACTCTTCACCGAGTGCAAGGCCGACGAACTCGTGGGCCTCTTCGCCGGACACACCACCGCGCAAGATCGCGACTTCATCGTCGACCTCCTTTCGCGCATCAACCCTTCGAAAAATCCCGCCTGGAACCGCATCCGCGACGGCAAATAGCGCACCACCCCGCCGTGCGCGCCGCCCGCCCCCACTCGTTCCACCGCCCCAACCCCATCGCCGTGCTCACCCACCTTCACATCAGCAACTACGCCCTCATCGACCGCCTCGACCTCGACCTCGGCGCGGGTTTCACCGTCATCACCGGCGAAACCGGCGCCGGTAAGAGCATCATCCTCGGCGCCCTCGGTCTGCTCCAAGGCCACCGTGCCGACGCCAAAGTGCTGCGGCACACCGATAGCAAGTGCATCGTCGAAGGCACCTTCGACACCGCCGGCCTGGCCGTCGGGCCCCTGCTCGAAGCCGCCCAGATCGAAGCCGACGACTCCACCCTGATCATCCGCCGCGAGGTCTCCGCCGCCGGCAAAAGCCGCGCCTTCGTCAACGACACCCCCGCCACCCTCGCCGTGCTCCGCCAACTCGCCGAACACCTCATCGACATCCACTCGCAGCACCAAAACCTGCTCCTCGCCCACGAGAATTATCTCCTCGACACCCTCGATCTCGTGGCCGACAACGCCCCCCTGCGCCACACCTACGCCGCCGCGCTCGCCGCGCACCGCAGCGCCGCCCGCCGCCTGCGCGAACTCGAAGACCAAACCGGGCGCGACGGGCAAGACCGCGACTACCTCAGTTTCCAACTCGAGCAGATCGACGGCTCGGCCTTCCTCGTCGACGAACAAGCGCAGCTCGAAGCCGACAGCCAAGCCCTCACCCACGCCGAAGACATCCAGCAGTCGCTGGCCCACGCCGCAGGGCGCCTGAGCAACGACGAGTTCGACGTCGTGAGCCTCCTGCGCCAGGCCGAAAGCGACCTGCGCGACGCCGCCCGCCACCGCCCGGAAGCCGACACCCTGGCCGATCGGCTCGAAAGCGCCCGCATCGAAATCGACGACATCCTCAGCGACGTCGAGCGCCTGGCCGACAGTGTCGAGGTCGACCCCGTAGGACTCGAACGCGTCAACCGTCGGCTCTCGAAACTCTACGCTCTGGAGCGCAAACACAACGTCGAAAGCGTGGCCGAACTCCACCGTGTGGCCGACGAATTCCGCGCGCGTCTCGACGCCATCGACCACGCCGAGGAGCATCTCGCCGAAGCCCACCGCGCCCTCGAGCGCACCCTGGCCGACACCCTGGCCGCCGGCGCCGCCCTCACCGCCAGCCGCCGCGACGCCGCCCGCGAAATCGCCGACACCCTCCGCGCCGACCTCGTCCAACTCGGCATGCCCGACACGCAAATCAGCTTCGATTTCCGCCCCCGCACCGCCCCCGACGCCGGCGGCACCGACACCGTGGCCTTCCTCTTCTCGGCCAATCCCGGCATGCCCCCCCGCGACCTGGCCGAAACCGCCTCGGGCGGTGAAATCGCCCGCCTCATGCTCGCCCTCAAAACCCTCGTGGCCGGGCGCCGCAACCTGCCCACCGTCGTTTTCGACGAGATCGACACCGGAGTGAGCGGCACCATGGCCGGCCGCATGGGACAACTCATGCGCCGCATGAGCCGCAGTGTGCAAGTGCTCTGCATCACCCACCTGCCCCAAATCGCGTCGCTCGCCACCGACCACCTGCGGGTGGCCAAACAGCAGCGCGACGGCCAAACGCTCTCCTCGCTCACCCGCCTCGACCCCGACGCCCGCGTCGACGAACTCGCGGCCATGCTCTCGGGCACCGACGTCACCGACGCCGCCCGCGCCAACGCCCGCGAACTCCTCAGCGCCGCCCAATCCTCCTGAGCCACCTTCGCCGCCGCGCACCCCGCACCGTTGCGGAATGTTGCCCACACTCGGCGCGTGCCCCCCGCGTGGCCGCCGAAGGTCACCAAGCCGCCGGCCGCCCTTCCCCACCGGCTCCGCCCATCGCCACCGAGCACCGACCACCCGCCCACTTCGCGCGCGCGATCCTATATATTTCAGTCCATGACCCGCTTCCTCCTCCCTCTCCTCCTCCTCCTTTTCAGTCCCCTCCTCGGTCGCGCCGCCTCGTCGGCCGACGCCGTTCGCGCGCTGGCCCACATCGTCACCTTCGGCCCCGCGGGCGACACGCTCGCCCACGCCGAAGGCTTCTTCGTCGACGCCGCCGGCACCCTCGTGGCCCCCTACGCCCCCTTCCGCGGTGCCACCCGCGCCCTCATCACCGACAGCCGCCGTCGCCAAGGCCGCGTGCTGCGCATCGCCGGTGCCGACGAAACGCTCGACCTCCTGCGCGCCACCACCGATCTCCCGCGGCGTGCCGACGAATTCCTCCCCCTCACCGCCCAAGGCTACCCCGCCGGCGTCGCCCTCACCCTCGTGAGTCCCGCTCCCGCCCCGCGCGGCACGCTCATCCCCACCACCGTGCTCACCGCCGAAGCCCTCCGCTCGCACCGCTACTACACCCTCACGGCCGACAACGGGCGCGCCTTCGCCGGTTTGCCCCTCCTCGCCCCCGAAGGCTCCCCCGCGCCGGTGGCCGCCATCGCGCAGTTCAACTACGCCCCCGCGCGCCCCGATGCCCCCGCCCCCGGTCTCTGCGCCATCTCCGCCTCGGCCGTCGACTCCCTGCGCATCACCGCCGTCTCGGCCCTGAGCAGCGACCTCGCCGCCCTGCGCCTGCCCACCCTCCTGCCCGCCGACGAAGGCGAAGCCTACACCTACCTCTACATGCTTCTGCGCTCCCGCCGCGACAGTGCCTGCGTGGCCACCGCCCTCACCGACTTCCTCAGCGCCCACCCCGGCCGCGCCGACGTGCTCCGCGACGCCGCCCGTTTCTACGCCGCCCGCGCCGACTACCGCCGCAGCGATTCGCTCCTCACCCGCGCCGAAGAGCAAAGTGAATCCTCCGCCGAGCGCAGCCAAGCCTGCGAAACGCGTGCCGCCCTCATCTTCGACGCCCGCAACGGCGCCGACTCCCTCCGTCTCCCCGCCGCGTGGTCGCTCCCCGTCGCCCTGCACGCCCTCGACCGCGCCGACAGTCTCTCGCCCCGCCCCGCCGTCTGGCTCCTGCGCGGCATCCTGCTCTACGGCGCCCACCGCGACGCCGAAGCCCTGCGCGCCTTCGAGCGCGTCAATCGCAGTGCCGAGGCCTCGCTCCGCTCCTTCTTCTTCGCCGCCCAAGCCCTGGCGCGCAGCGGCGGGAGCGACAGTGCCGTGGTGGCCCTGCTCGACAGCGCCCTGGCCCGTTCGCCCCAACCCCTCACCGCCGATGCCGCCGCGCCCCTGGCCTGGCGTGCCGTCTATGCCGAGCGCATGGGGAATGCGCGGCGCGCCACACTCGACCTCGTAGACTATGAGCGTCTCGTGCCCGCCGCCGAACTGCGTGCCCCCTTCTTCCTGCGCCGTGCCGCCCTGGCCGAGCGCGCCCGCCTCTACCGTCGCGCCGTCGACGACTACACCACGGCGGCCGCCCGCGCCGACACGCGCGAACTCCGCCTCGAAGCCCTCACCCTCAAGGCCCTGCTGTGCGTTCACCTCTCGGCCGGCGACGAAGCCCTGGCCGCCGCCGAAGAACTCTCGCGCCTGGCGCCCGACACCCCCGATGCGCTCAAGCTCCTCGGCCTGGCGCACCAACTCCTCGGCCACCGCACCCTCGCGCGCCGCTACCTCTCGCAGGCCGCCGCCAAGGGCGATGCCAACGCCGCCGAACTCCTGCGCAAAGTCAAGTGACCTTCGCGCCCAAGCCCCTTCCGGCCCGATCCGCTCCCCGCGGTCGGGCCTTTTTTGTGCCCCTTCGCGCCGTGTCGCCGCCCCGTTCCGGTCGAAGGCTGCCCCATTTCAGTCTGCCCTCCCCGTCCCTTCTCCCCGCCCCCAAACCTTGCAACACCCACGCCCCCACTTTCGGCGACTCGTCGTGCAACGTTTCGGCCACCGTCCCCCACCGACGACAAAGCCCTACCTTTGCACTGTCAAAACGAAACCCCCTTCTCCCCCATCGTTCCACCTCGTTAATCCCTTCACCGCTATGTTCCACACCGCCCTCTCCGCCCTCACCGCCTTCTATCGCACCACCGTCGTCATCTTCCCCCTCGGTCACCACCGCACCCTCCACCTCCACACCCTCCCTGCCCTGCTGCTCATCCCCTACCTCGCACAGCTCAACTGATTCACCCCCGCGCCGCGCACCAACCGCCGATCGTCTCGGCCTTTCCTCCCTCATCCGAAAAACACACCCCGTGCGCCGCGTCCCGTTCGTCCAGCCGCTCGACCTCGTTCCCCCCGAAAAAGCCCGATTCGTCCCCCCGCGAATCGGGCTTTTTGCGCACCGCCGCGTGCGAAATCCCAACCTTGCAATGCCGCCGCCCCCGCTTTCGACTCCGCCCCGTGCAACGTTTCGGCCGCCGCCCCCCGCCGAAGGCAAAACCCTACCTTTGCCGTGTCAAAACAAAACCATCCACCGCTCCTCATCCCCCAACCGCTATGTCTTCCCTCCTCCAAAACCTCATCGACCGGTACCCCGAAACGTTCGACCTCCTGTTCTTCTTCGTCCGCCTCGGCCTGTTCGTCTACATCGCCGTCGGCCTCTTTCCCACCCTTCGCAAGCACGTGTTGAACTGGAGCCACTCCAACACCAACGCCCCGCGTCCCCTCAACGCGCCCAGCGTCTACAACACGCAGCAGGCCGCCCAATATCTCCGCTCGGCGCAGCCCGTCGCCAACGCCCCGCAATCTGCCAACGCGCCCGCCGTCTACCACACACAGCAGGCCGCCCAATACCTCCACTCGGCGCAGGCCGCCACCAACGCCCCGCAATCCGCCAACGCGCCCACGGTCTACAACACACAGCAGCCCGCCCAATACCTCCACTCGGCGCAGCCCGCCGCCAACGTCCCGCAATCTGCCAACGCCCCGCGCCCCCTCAACGCACCCAACGCCTACAACACGCAGCAGGCCGCCCACTACACCTCGCAAACGCAGCCCAACTCCCTCCGCCTCCCCTCCCCCGAGCGGTTCGTAGCCATGCTCATTCGCCTCTTACGCACCGACATCATCAACGTCCGCATCGGCCACTGCAACCTCCGCATCGGATGCCTCCCCGCCCTCATCTTACTCGTGTACCTCCTCTTCTTGTGGTGAGCACACAGCGCCCCTTCCCGCTCCCACTGCGCTCGACGCGAAACCTGTCGGGGAGATCTCGAGAAGAAATTCCGCCCCGCCCCCGCCGCGAACGCGCATCCCCCTTCGGAAAACACGCACCGTCTCACCGACCGCCCCGCCTCTCCTTCGGGCAACACCGCCTTCCTTCGGAAAACACCGCTTCCCCATCGGGAAACGCCCCGCCTGGTTCACCTCCTCCGCGCGCTTCGTCTCGCGCCCTTCGCCCGCCCCGCCCCCGATTTCGCCCCACACCCATCGGATGCGGGGCGGTTTTTCGTGTTAAAATCACAGATTTAACGCCCTCTCTCCCCCGATTTTCAGCATAAAAACCTAACTTTGGCGCATCACTCTCTATCGTTTCAACTCCCACCCCGCATGAGAAAACTCCTCCCCGCCCTCTTCCTCGCACTGCTCACCGCCCTCCTCGCGACCGCCTGCCAAAAAGAAGAACCGACGCCCCCATGTCGGCAAGACACCGCCCTCCCCCGACCGCACTATCCCGGCAATCCCTATCCCCTGCCCTACCTTCCCGACGATCCCACCGTGGTTCCCACCGCTTACAGCG
>ERZ1674245.792-NODE-793-length-9984-cov-15.752241_pt1 | contig 9984 bp, 7 predicted proteins | sample MGYA00581205_ERZ1674245 | MGnify/ENA primary metagenome ERZ1674245 (study PRJEB41354, sample SAMEA4873314) | human saliva metagenome | biome: human-associated habitat [ENVO:00009003]; feature: mouth environment [ENVO:08000002]; material: saliva material... | reverse complement strand
AACGCAAAAGGGCGTAGATGGGAAAGTAAGAAGGAAAGAAATTGACAAAAACAAAAAGTAGACACCAAAGAAAAACGGCCTCCCCAAGCCCCTCCGGAGGAGGGGATGTGAGAGGAAACGGTGGGATAAGAAAGGAGGGGATGTGCCTGGCGGGATACGGAATGCTGGTTGCTGGGGGATAGAAAAGGATGAAAAAATATGGCTTAAAGGTCAGTGTTTTATTCTCGAAATTATAAAGTTTAGAAGTCAAGGTATTGCCTTATAGCAGGCAATTCAGCTATTTATCAACCCGTAGATTCCTGTTCTAAAGTAAGCAATTCTGCTATTTGTCAACTCGTAAATAAGTATTTTATAACAGGCAATTCAGCTATTTGTCATCTTGTAAGCACGCTAATCGGACACATCTATCATCTACTTTTTTAACTCGTAAGCACGCAGGAAAAGCGGTCGGACTGTCACAAAAAAACCTCTCAACCCACCTTCTTTCGGTGGGGTGAGAGGCTCTTTGGCAACTCCCAGTTGCGCTCCATTCATGCCCGAACGAACTGGATGACCTTCTTAACAACCACCTCATTGAGGTCATGATCATCAAAAGTGGTCTCCGTAAGTTCAAGTTCTGTCAACGTCAACTTCGTGATGCGCACCTTCGTATAGTTCGTTCCGCCAATCTTCATATAGAAACCATCGTCGTTAAAGCCGTAGGTTCCATCGTCATCTTTCTCCCATGAACCGTTCTCTTTCTGCTCAAAACTCTGCAGTTTTCCCTCTGGTTGGAACTGGATTCGGAGGTATTTATCGCCCAAATCCTCACGACTCAGTCCGGCGAGGGTATCCAAATCGGCTATCTTACCATTGAGATAAGGGATGAGTTTATCGTCAAGTCGACGGTATTGTACTATCGTTTCTTTCCCCGTCTTTGGGTTTCTCAGAACAACATAACTACCATTTTCAGTCGACTGCCATGTGCCGTGCAGCTTCAACATCGACTCTTTGTTATTTACAACGGTACTGTCACTGCCTTTATAGTCTTCCTCTTCATCGCTGCTACACGAAGCAAACGTAAATAATCCTGCGAGCATTAAGAACGCCCATGCCGCTTTTTTAAACAAATTACTTCTTTTCATGATTTCAATATTATTGATTAAACAGTGGCAAAGATAAGTCTATTACATCCAAACAGACGAAAAAACGGCTTGCTTTTAATTGATTTTTTCTTTATAACCCACTGAATAAAGCGAGGTTAACATTATCCTCTCCAGACGCCCTTGAGACGTTAAGGGGGATTAATAAGTGTAGAGAAATAAGGCAAAGAACGGTTCGAGGGATTGCAGAAAAGTATCAACACTGGTACAAACGCCTCAATAAATTGCGTTAAAATACACCTTATTATATGTAATATGTCCAATTTTTATGTTAACTTTGTGGGTTAATAAAGAGAAAGCAAAGACATGAATAAAGACATAAAAGAGGAGAAAGGGCGCGTAAACCCCTTCTTCTTACCCTATGATACGCCGCATGACACCGTTCCTTTCGACCGCATTGAGCTTGCCGACTATGAGGAAGCGATGATGGAAGGCATACGAAGAGAGAACGAACAGATTGAGAAAATCATCAATAATCCTGATGAACCAACCTTTGAAAATACCATTATTCCAGAGGATGAGGTGAAGGGAAGAAAGCATTATTACGACCTTCTGAGCAGGGTGGAGAGTGTCTTCTTCAATATGCTAAGCGCTGAAACGAACGACGAGATGGACGCTTTGGCGCAGAAGATGAGCCCTATCCTGACGAAACACAGCAATGATGTCAGTCTGAATCCAAAGGTTTTCGAACGTATCAAGTATGTTTACGAACATCACGGAGCACTTACTCCTGAGGAAAACCGCCTCTTGGAGAACAGTTATGACGGCTTCGTACGCAGTGGTGCACTGCTTGATGAAGCCGGAAAGGACCGCCTTCGCAAGCTGACAGAGGAGGCTTCGATGCTCTCCCTACAGTTCTCACAGAATCTTTTGAAGGAGAATAAGGCGTATACACTGCACATTACTGACGAAAAAGACCTTGACGGACTACCTGATACCGCGCGTGAAGCAGCACAAGAGGCTGCCAAAGAGCGCGGCATGGAGGGTTGGGTGTTCACCTTGGATGCCCCCAGTTACGGTCCGTTCCTTATGTATAGCACACGGCGGAAGCTGCGTGAGGAACTCTATATGGCGCATAACACACTCTGCATAAAGGACAATGACACGAATAACCTTAAGGTTTGTCAGCGTCTTATCAACCTTCGCAGGGAGATGGCACAGCTCTTGGGCTATGATACTTACGCCGATTACGTGATGAAATACCGCATGGCAACATCCGTAGAGAACGTATATAAACTGCTCAACGACCTCATCAAAGCCTATAAACCAACGGCAATTGAGGAACGAAACGAGGTGATTGCACTCGCAAAAGAGATGGAAGGCGACGACTTTAAGATGATGCCGTGGGACGTGGCCTACTACTCTCACCAGCTGAAGATGCGTAAATACGACCTTGATCCAGAGATGTTACGCCCCTATCTGGAGCTTAACAACGTCATCAAAGGGGTCTTCGGACTGGCTACACGCTTGTATGGTATCACCTTCAAGGAGAACAAAGACATCCCAGTATACCATCCTGACGTACGCCCATATGAGGTGTATGACAAGGACGGGAGCTACCTTGCCGTGCTGTATGTTGACTTCCACCCACGCAAAGGGAAGCGTGACGGAGCATGGATGACCGAGTTCCAAGGACAATGGATTGACCGTGAAGGGAAGAATATACGCCCACATGCCTCGCTGGTGATGAACCTATCCAAGCCAACAGAGGACAAACCAGCACTGCTAAGGTTAGGAGAAGTGGAGACATTCCTGCACGAATTCGGACATTCTCTGCATGGTATGTTTGCCAATACACGCTTCGAGAGCCTGTCAGGGACGAACGTGTGGTGGGATTTCGTTGAACTTCCGTCACAGTTTATGGAGAACTTTGCAGTGGAAAAGGACTTTCTTCGCACCTTCGCCTTCCATTATGAGACAGGTGAACCGATGCCCGATGAACTGATAGAGAAGATCATTGCCAGTCGGAACTACGGTGCTGCAACGGCTTGTCTGCGCCAAGTGAGCTTCGGATTGCTCGACATGGCTTACTATACACAGCGTGATGAGTTCACTGAAGACATCATTCCTTTCGAGAAAAAGGCATGGGCTGACGCCATTGTTGGTGAACAACTGCCCAATACTTGTATGACAGTTCAGTTCTCACACATCATGGCTGGCGGTTATGCAGCAGGCTATTACAGCTACAAATGGGCTGAGGTGCTGGATGCAGATGCCTTCAGTGTCTTCAAGAAAGAGGGTATCTTCAATCAGGAAACAGCCCAACGCTTCCGTGATAACATCCTCTCAAGGGGTGGAACGGAGCATCCAATGACCCTCTATAAACGCTTCCGTGGACAGGAACCAACCATCGATGCGCTGATAGAAAGGGATGGAATAGTACGGAAAAGCTAAAAGAAAAAAGAGCAAAAGGGTAAACAAAGTAGAGCAAAAGAGTAAACAAAGTTAGGTCAGACAGCAAGATTCAAGACTTGAAATCTGGGCTTTTGGGCTTGAAACGTTGGACTTTTGGAAGATAAAACATCAAGCGTTTGAGCTTTAAACGTTGAACTCTTGAACTTGGAAAGTTAGTCTTTTGGAAGATAAAACACCAAGCATTGAACTTTAAACGTTAAGCTTTTGAGAGATAAAACATCAAGCGTTTGAGCTTTAAACGTTGAACTCTTGAGCTTGGAATGTTAGTCTTTTGGAAGATAAAACATCAAGTATTGAGCTTGGAATGTTAGTCTTTTGGAAGATAAAACACCAAGTATTGAGCTTGAAAAGTTGGACTTTTGGAAGATAAAACCACAAGCATTTGAGCTTGGAACGTTAGTCTTTTGGAAGATAAAACACCAAGTATTGAACTGAGAAATTGGGACTTTAAGAGGATTGAAAACGAGGTTTGAGCATTGAAGAGGGGCTTTTCATTCTCTCATTCCTTCGTCTTTTCACCCTTAAGACACCCACACCTCCAGTTCCAAACTTGCCCCTTCCACACGTGATCTGCCCTCCCCTCCCCGCAGAAAGGGCGCAGAAGACAAGGCAGAAGGGCTCAAAAAGGCATCAGAACTACAATATATTCTTACATAAATGATAACAAAACAAGATAAAAAACAGGACCTTCTCGACTATCGTTACCTACGTATGGCACGCATATGGGCAGAGAATTCTTATTGTCAACGCCGCCAAGTAGGTGCTTTAGTAGTGAAAAATAAGATGATAATCAGCGATGGTTACAACGGAACACCAAGTGGTTTCGAGAACATTTGTGAGGATGAAGCAGGTGTAACGAAGCCTTATGTGCTCCATGCAGAAGCCAATGCCATCACGAAACTCGCCCGAAGCGGGAACAACAGTGAGGATTCTACACTCTATGTCACAGCCTCTCCGTGCATAGAATGTGCTAAACTCATCATCCAAGCAGGCATACGCAGGGTCGTATATGGGGAGAAATACCGCCTCACAGATGGTATCGACCTACTCGAACGGGCAGGAATTGAAGTAGAATATAAGGAACTATGAACCAGAAAAAGAACAACCATTTCATGCCATTGGTGATGGCGCTCTGCGTTGTCGTTGGTATTATGATTGGTACTTTCTATGCCAATCACTTCTCAGGGAACCGCCTTAACATCATAAACAGCGGTAGTAGCCGCCTGAGTAACCTACTTCACATCATCGATGATCAGTATGTTGACTCCGTAAACATCGATAGTCTTGTCGAAAAGGCCATCCCTCAGATCCTGGCGGAGCTTGATCCGCACTCTGTTTACATCAGTGCGAAGGACGTTCAGCTTGCTACTGACGACTTAAAGGGCTCCTTTTCGGGTGTAGGTATTGAGTTTATCATCCGTGATGATACCATTCGTGTGCAGAATGTCATCAAGGATGGACCTGCCAACCGTGCTGGTTTGCTTGCTGGAGACAAGATAGTGAGCATCAATGGTAAGCCTTTCGTTGGGAAGATCGTCACCAATGAGGAGGCGATGCACCGTCTTAAAGGTCCGAAAGACTCAAAGGTTCTGATTGGAGTGAAGCGCTTTGGAGAGAAAGGAGTGAAGATATTCACGGTCACACGTGGTGACATCTCCGTAAATAGTATCTCTGCTTGCTACATGATCAATGACACAACGGGTTACATTCGGGTGAAGTCTTTCGGTGAAAGGACCTATGCTGAGATGCTTTCAGCACTGCAAACACTGAACATAGAAGGGGCTGATCACCTCATAATAGACCTACGCGACAATGGTGGAGGCATACTCGAAGCTGCCGTACAGATGGCAAATGAGTTCCTACCCAAGAACCGTCTGATTGTCTATACACAAGGAAGAAAGAGTCCAAGAGCCGAATATCGAAGCAATGGCAAGGGCAGTTATCAACACATTCCTATGGTCGTTCTCATCAACGAAGGTACTGCTTCAGCTGCCGAGATATTTGCTGGTGCGATGCAAGACAACGACCGTGCAACGATCGTTGGGCGCCGTTCGTTCGGTAAAGGACTTGTGCAGCAACAGATACAGTTCCCCGATGGCAGCATGATACGCCTCACAGTGGCTCGATATTACACCCCTTCAGGCCGTTGCATACAGAAACCTTTCAAGCCAGGGGACAATGCTGACTATGAAAACGACCTCCTTTCGCGTTATCGTCATGGGGAGTTCTTCTCACAAGACAGCATCAAACACGTCGGACCAGCTTACCATACACACAACGGACGCACCGTATATGGCGGTGGAGGTATCACCCCTGACATCTTCGTACCAGAGGATACGTCGCACGTTACATCCTATTATAAGGAGGCAGCGATGAGCGGTTTGATCCTGCAATACGCCTTTAACTACACCGATGAGCACCGTCCGATACTGAGTAAGTTCACGGAAATGATGCCATTAGCGAACTATCTCGACCGTCAGAACCTTGTGAACGACTTCGCAAACTATGCTGCGCGCTACGGATTACGGCGTCGGAACCTGATGATTATGCGGTCACATACATTGCTACAGAACTACATTGACAGTAGAATCATCTATAATATCCTTGACGAACAGGCGTGGATTGAATACCTGAACCTCTCCGATGAGACGGTAAAGGCGGCACTGAACGTCTTCAAAAACCACACCAAGTACCTTGCTAAGCCGAGACATGTACCGGCAAGGACGGTCAGAAACACGCCACAAGCAAACCGAAGATAATGGAAAAACTATTGAAAAAAGATCTGAGAAAGCAAGTAAGGGCGGCGAAAGCACGCTATACGGCGGAGGAACTGGTCGGACAATCCGACCCACTGATCCGCCAAGTACTTGCCCATCCACAACTACAGACGGCACAAACCGTACTGCTTTATAACTCAATGGCTGATGAGGTTGCTACACACAACCTCATCAGCCATTTGGCTTTAATGGGAAAAACGGTACTGTTACCTGTCGTTATCAGCGAAACGGAGATGGAAATACGCCGCTATACGGGCCCTGACTCGCTGCGTATCAGCTCCTATGGCATCCTCGAACCTACGGGTGAGCCCTTCACACAGTATGAGAATATCGACTTCGCACTCATCCCTGGCATGGCTTTCGATGCTGATGGCAACCGCCTCGGACGTGGGAAAGGCTATTACGACCGCTTCCTCCCGCTCATGACAAGAGCCCGAAAAGTAGGCATCTGCTTCCCTTTCCAGTTCCTACCGCACATCCCCACGGAGCCAACTGACATGCCAATGGATGAGGTAATACACTAAACACCATGCCTTTTCTGGGAAGAAAAAATGGCAATATTGCCACTTTTTCTTCGCAAAAGACAATTTTTCGAGTACATAACAAGCCCCTTACGAAGAATTTTTGGCAATATTGCCATTTTTTCTTCCTAACCTTATAAGAACCAAAGTAGCATAAGCCCCGAACTGAATCAGTCCACATCCTGCCGTTAATGCCCCACCTTCTCTGTAGGATTTGCCATACCCCACAAAGTAATCTCTCCCTCCCGAGGAGCTCGACGATATTCCTGGAAGACCAAGTTCTCCACTTTTCATCTGCACATTCTCTTCCCTTGAGGAGCTTGGAAAGGCTACTCTTCGGGGCTTGGGGAGACCGTCTGAGAAGCATGTTTTACTTTAATGTTGTCAATTTATTTTCTTTCTGCTTTTCGATCTACGCCCTTTTGCGTTCTAAAAGATGCCCTTTTGCATTGCAAAAGGGCATCTTTTGATGTGTAAAAGGGCATGTTTTGCAACGCAAAAGGGCACCTTTTACAACCCCATCTGTAACTCTCTGATAATCCATAGGTTACAAAAGTGATTTTTCACGATTATCCTTCATTTCAGCATTAATGAGTTCTTCTGTTTTGTTAGATTATTTCCTTTAATCTAATCCTTAGGAATCAACACTTGCAATGGAGGTGAAAGGTTACACCATTGTTATTCTATGATAAACCTTATAGAGCACTATACACCATACAGTGACATACCGGAGTCATGTATATATGGGCTTATAAAGTACCAGAAACTTCTCCAGGGGATAGCATTCACCCCATCAAAGATGAACTTAACAATGCCTTTAGAGACTCCACATTTACGGTATCCGTCGTTAATATACGATGTAGAGGGAGTCCGAACTTTGCCAAGAGTTTGTCCTTTAACGCATCGCGCGTCACCTGTCCGCCTTGTCTCTTATGATAATACCAGCCATCGACCTCTATTACCAACAGTGGTCGTTTCGTCAAAGAGTTATAAACGAGGAAGTCTACATGAGACAAGCGATTGCTTGCAAACGCCTTTTCTTCCTCCGTAAGCAGACTCCAGTCACTAATAAACCGTGCTACAGGATAGTGGCACAACACATCAATATGCACCAAGCCCAATGCTGTAATGGCTTCCATAAGCGTATTATAAAACAGATTCTCCGAAATATAATCAGAGACAACAGGCTTATTGGCTAAAAAATCCAGCCGGTGTGAGGTGTATTGTTTATAGAGTAAGTCGAAAACTGAGAGCACCTCACTTTGTCGAACCTCGAAGTTGTTGTAGCGAACATAGTCTATGAGCTGTGCAAGATTAGACTCCTTGGGCATTTCATTGCTATTGGTGACAACGTATAAATGTGTCTTCGCACGTGAAATAGCCACATTCAGAAGATTCGGATCATCGGAGAATTCAGTCGGTTTGTTATCCACCATACTCATAATTATGGTATCACACTCTCGTCCTTGATACTTGTGTACAGTGCTTGCAATATCCTTTCCCAGTGCTTTGTTTATCTCATCTGCCTGCTGCCGATAAGGGGTTATGATACCAATAGACCCTGAATCTGCACACTGTGGCAATACTTCCTGCACAATAACATCAATCTCACGCTGATTAAAATGCCCACGGGCATGATTACCTTCAACTGTCTGTACCACCTGCAACACGTTATCTTCACCGTTATCATCAGTCATTGCCACCAGTTCACCATTGTAAAAATGTTGATTACAGAACTCTATAATCTTTGGATGACAGCGATAATGTTCACGCAATAAGGTAACAGGAATGTCCTTAAAGACCTCCACACAAGATTGTAGGAAGCTGTGTGTCACTTCATTATACCTATCATCAACTTTATATGTCAACTGAATTGCTTGCAGAGCAAGTGCCTCTTCCTGGCTTACAACGTTGGGTAACTGCTTGTCATCACCCACTATCACTGCGTTCATAGCACATGAAAGTGCCAGAGCTCCTGTCTTTATATCCACCTGTGAAGCCTCATCCATGATGACATAGTCGAACACCATATCCTTACTAATACAACTTTTTGCAGAATAGGTAGTACTCAAAACAACAGGATATTCCCGTAGGAAATCCTCCGTTTTGGCTTTTATGTTCTTGATTGTGAACGCTGTTCTTGTATCCGCACGATAATGTTCTGCTATCTCATTCTTTAATATCTGCAAAGAATAAGCACGTAACAGCCTAAGGTTTTCCTTGATATCAACGGATTGTAAGGTTGACTCAACACTTTGCAATTCCTTCTCTATCTCAGCTTTGCGAACGATGTAATAAGCATTCTCTAAGCTGGCAATAACATCCGATACATCTTTCTGAAGGAAGGAAAACATAGGTAGTCCCAGCTTCAAAGCCCACTTTATACGGAAAAAAACAGAGGGAATCTGATTACTCTGCCTTATCTGATAGTAGCTGAGTAGCTCCATTATCTTACTGGAAGACTTACTATAAAGCCAATCACAGTCAATGCTGTTAGTCGCTAACTTCTCATTATATGTAGCCTCTTTTAGCAATGCATCATATTCAGCTCTGAGTTCTGCCTGCCGGAGTTGGGCACTAAATCCTTGGGAAACATTATTCAAAGCGTCTTTAACCCATTGTTTTACAGATGAAGAAGCATCTATATGCCACGATGACATATCGGGAAGAGGTTGCTGATCAGCAACAAATTCTTCCTTTTTCTGCGCACTACCAAGCTTTGCAACAATGAATCCGAGCCCTTCATGCTCCAACTTCTCAGCTACATTATTTACCGCTGAGTTGTTATTTGAGACTACAAGTACTGTCTTCCCAACTATTAACAAATTAGCAATAATATTAAGAATCGTCTGTGTTTTTCCCGTTCCTGGAGGTCCTTGGATAACACTTACCTGATGTGTTAAGGCTGCCTCAACAGCCTCTTTCTGGCTGGTATTACAACTAAAAGGATAATAAACCTGCTTTGGTAGACGGTAAGTCCTCAGCTTTGTCTTATCCCCAAGGAATTGTGCCAATGGTACATTGTCTCGCTTTACATCAACCAATTCATACTGTTTAGAAAGGAGATTGGTTTCATCATCAGCCATAAGACCTGTCTCATCGGCTAATTTACGCAGATAATCCCATAGA
>ERZ1674245.785-NODE-786-length-10029-cov-26.245538_pt1 | contig 10029 bp, 9 predicted proteins | sample MGYA00581205_ERZ1674245 | MGnify/ENA primary metagenome ERZ1674245 (study PRJEB41354, sample SAMEA4873314) | human saliva metagenome | biome: human-associated habitat [ENVO:00009003]; feature: mouth environment [ENVO:08000002]; material: saliva material... | reverse complement strand
GGGCGGTGTCGTCCGAAAGTGACATCAGGGTGCCCGAAGCGAAGCGAGGGCGGGTGCCCCTGTAGGAACGAGGACGAGCACCGCCCCCTCCAAGCCCCAATCCGGGGGCAAGCACCTACTCAACGAGACTATCCGGCCGCCAGGGTCTGCGCCGGATCAATACGCGAAGCCTTCGCCGCCGGGTACAGGCCAGCCAACACGCCAACCAGCGCGCCAGCGCCCAAACCCAGCAGGATAGTGTCGGCACTAATAATCGGCGTCCAACGGTTCATCAAAGACACAATCGAGATGCCATTAACCGCCAGCACAATACCAGCCACAGCACCCAAAATACCGGTCAGTAGCGCCTCCGCCGAGAACTGCAACAGAATACCCGAAGGGCGCATACCAATAGCCAGACGCAAACCAACCTCACGGCGACGCTCCATCACCGCGACCAGGAACGTATTCATAATGCCCATCGCGCCAATCACGAGGGTAATAACGCTCATGGCTAGAAGCATAGTGCGTTGCTGCTGGTCGACTGCCTCACGAAGAGTTTTCGGCTCCGGCGGAATGCTCACGCTATACAGGGCGGGACGTTCCGGAGAGAGCGCGTACGGTGCTTCCTCCGCAATCTGGTTTGCGGCACCGGCAACAGTACTCACCACAATCTGGGTGGAACGCTTACCGGTCTGCGCCGCCGCGCCGCCACCGGCAGCGGGCTGCGCTTCTTCCGCATCGGCACCAGGCTTCGCTCCAAGAGGCAGATAGACCGAACCGTACGACAGAGTCAGCGAGGGGTTCTCCCGCACCACACCGATGACGGTGTACGGCTCATCGTGAATATAGACCGTAACTCCGGGGCTATAGGGTAGCGCGAGCTGGCGCATCACGCTTTCGCTGAGCACCACGACCTTATCGTTCCGCTCCACGTGCCCCTCGTCGAAGGTGCGACCCCACACCAGTTCATGACCCTGCACGCTAAAGATGCTAGGGGTTGCCGCAAGGACGGCAGCCGTCACGTTAGCACCGCGCTCACCGAAGTTGTCTGGGCCGCGCTGAACATCGGCGGATTCATACAGCTGATCCACCAGCGCGGTACCGGTCACTCCGTTCAGCTGGCTAACACGCCGGTAGTTCTCACTTGCCGCCAGGCTCAATAGTTCAGCCCGGCTCATGGGCTCGGTTCGGGTCGAACTTACCGTCAGGTGCTTAGCCCTAAAAATGTCGAAGCTGTCAGCCAGCTGCCCAGAAATGGTGGCGGTCAGACCAACGGTCAGCACGAGCGAAGCGATACCCAGAACCACACCAAGCATGGTGAAGATATTACGCCTCACGCGGTGCACGGTAGCGTCCCAGGCTTCTTTGAGGGAGGCGAGCGCCCAGGGTGCACGACCACTGCTCTGTGGCTTAGATGCTTGTTCCTCAGCAAAGCTAGGCAGGTTCAGAGACGCACGGGCGGTCGTTTCTTCCTGCCGCAGTGCATCCTGCTCGATGAGCTGCCCCTCGTGCATACGTAGCACCCGGTCGCAGTGCTCCGCCACGAGCGGGTCGTGGGTAATCACAATCGTGCTTTGCTGCTCCCCTGTACATTCACGAAGCAGGTCAATGACTTCACGGGTGAGCTCTTCATCCAGCGAGCCGGTCGGTTCATCACAGAGCAGCAACGCCGGTTCCCCGATGAGCGCACGAGCAATAGCTACACGCTGCTTTTCACCGCCGGAGAGAGTGGTGATGGGTGCATCCGTGCGGTGGCTCAACCCCAGCAGGGCGAGAGTATCTTCAACACGTTGCGCTCGTTCCGCCTTGGGAACACCACGATAGATGAGTGGTAGCTCAACGTTGCGGTACACGTTCTTATGTTCGATAAGGTGGAACGCCTGGAAGACGAAACCGATGCTGTCCAGGCGCGCTTCAGCTCGCTGTGCCGCGTTGAAGGTTGCGGTGTCTGTACCGTCCAGCAGGTAGCTGCCGGAGGCGGGCGTGCTGAGCAGACCGAGGATGTTCAGCAGGGTTGATTTGCCGCTGCCGGACGGTCCCAGGATTGCGACGACTTCTCCGTAGCGGACTTTCAGGTCAATATTTTTGAGCACGTCAATTCGAGTGTCACCCTGCATAAAGTGCTGGGACACTCCCTGAATATCGACGCTATAGGCTGGTGGGTGCGCGTGAGCGGCGCGGGAGTCAGTCATGGCTACTCCCTACTTTTTCTCGCGCATGATTTTGACGCTGTCGCCTTCGTGCAGGTCACCGGTGACGGCGTTCTTGCCGTTGGCGTTGCTGATGACGGTAACGGTTACCTCGCGTTCTTCGCGTGCCTTCGATCCGTTGGAGCTTTCGGGGCCGAGCACGATGACTCGGGTCTGTCCGTCACGGGTGTAGAGCGCCGATGAGGGCACGACCAGGTGCGCTTCGGGGGTTTCTTCGAGGGTGAGTTCCGCGTTGACGGCACCGCGGAGGCTGTCTGCCTTATCCCCTACGTCGAGGGTGAGGATGCGTTCCCCTTCGGTGCTTCCTGCCGCACCGGCTGCGCCGTTGAGGTTGGAGCCAGCCGCTCCTTCTACGCCATTGGCCTGGCGACCGGCCTGGCTGTTGCCTGCGGCACCGGCGGCTTCGGAGGTGTTCTTGTATCCGAGGGTTGCGACGTACTCAGTATCACCGAGGGAGGGCACGGTTACCTTCTGGCCGCTACGGGCTTCGGGGGTGAGCCTACCGGTGGTTCCGGTGCAGCTGAGGGTCTTGCTACCTTCTGCGATGGTGGCTACAGGACCATCTGCGATAGCGCCGGTTGAGCGGGGGTTGCCGGTGACAACTCCGGCACGGTTGATGATAAGGAAGTAGCGGGCGGGAATAGGCTGGTCAGTCTTGACGTGCGCGTAGCCGAGGCTGTCGAGGAGGTTGTTGAGAGCCTCGTAGGTGTCTTCGGTGATTCGTGCAGGCTGCGGGCCCTGGCGTCCCATGGCGGTCAGTGCCTCGTTGAGGAGTGCGGCGTCGGGGCCGCTGTCGTCGAGTTTGAGGTCGCGATAGAGCGCGAAGCCGCCGGTGAGGGTGATGAGAGGTTCACCGTTGACTTCTGCGATGAGGGTGCCGTTGCCGACGGTGTCACCGTGTTTGATGGTGATTGCGGTGTACTGCCCTTCACCGTTGTAGCGTAGCGGGGTTGAGGTGGCGTAGTTCGCGGTGCAGGTCAGGGGCACGGTGGTGCGCAGTTTCTCGCGGGTGACCGTGGCGGTGATAGTGGAGGGGTCCGGGGGTGCCGCTTCCGCGTCTTTTTGGGCGGTGGTTTTGATGTTTTGGGCGCTGATGAGCGTACCGACGGTGATGATGAGGAGCAGGGCGATAATGCCGTAGAGCCAGAGGGTTTTCTTCTGGCGGGTGGGGGTGGCGCTCATGGTGTCCCTTCTTTGGGTGCGCGTACGGGAACGCTGTTGTCTGTGCCGTTTGGGCTTAGGCGGCGATGCCGTGTGGGGTTAGTTTGTGCCCGGCACGGGGATACGTGCCGGGCACAATACGCTGTGACGAGGTGCAGCCTCCGTGGCTACTCTGTACGCCTGTTCTGGATAGTCCGGTCTGATTAGTCCGGAGGGTTAACTCAGAATCTTTCGGGCGTTTTCTTCAGCGGTTTTCTTGGCGGTGGTCACCTGTTCGATGAGGCCCTGCTCCTTTTCGAGGAAGGAACTCAGGTAAGCGATAGCAATCTTTCGTTGTTCGGCATCCAGCCCGGTTGCTTCACGGCAGGTCGCATCGTTGATTGCCAGTTCGTGGGTGTCTTGGTTGTTCTGGCGGTACTGTTCGCGAGCCATAACCGGCGTGGTGTAGTCTCCCCCGAAGCGTTCCTTCATACACTGTGCCCACTTCTCGGTGGCGGGCCCAAGGTCTTTGAAGATTGCGTCGTTGTTGAGGTAGTGAACCGCAGTGACGTAGACCTTATGTATGGTCGCACGGGATTCTTCTGAACCGAAGACTGCGCGGGTGGCTTCTTGTTGGCAACCACCCTTTCCTTCGGTGCCGTTTAGAGCCTGCATTTCGGCTTCGCTCATAGTACGGCTCTGCTCTTCCAGTGCTGTAGTAGCCAAAGAGTAGCGCTCTTCGTATCCGCGAGCGCGGGCGTCCGCAACGGTGAGAGGTTCAAGATCAGCCTGCAGAAGCAGCGGGATTTCAGTTTCTCCGGCAGGAACCTTGTAGTTCGGGAAACCTCGTTCAGTCATGCACTGGCTCAGGGAACGCTGGTAGGCACGAACAACGTTGTCAGAAAGTGAGGCGAGGTTCTCTACTTTTTCGATAGCTTGACTATCGGGGCTCTTGGAGGCGCTATACGCCTTCTCAGCGTTAGCGGAAGCCGAGGAGTCGGCACTGGGTTGCCCGGATGCGCAGGAGCTAAGCACCAGGGTCAGCGGGAGTAGAGCCCCAGCGAGGGCTCGTAGGGTGTTCTGTCGACGCATAGGTGTGCACTTCCTCGTGAAATATAGCTGCATCTTTGTCCACTCGTTCACCGGGCTCACCATTGTTTGCCCTTGAGAGAAGATGATTTGAACACTAGCCTACCATGCAGTGTCTGGGCGGCGCACCGCATGTTTTTCTATCGGGATACGGCTGGAGGGGCAGTGTTCGTCCTCGTTCCTACAGGGGCACCCGCCCTCGCTTCGCTTCGGGCACCCTGATGTCACTTCGGACGACACCGCCCCTCCACACGCACGCTAGGCTACCTGCGGTGGCGCGCCGTGTTTTCCGGATGCGCCCTCAGGGTGTCACACGGACGCTCTCCGCCGCAAAGCAAGGAGAAAGCGGAGCGTCCGGGTGACGGGTGCCCCTGCGTAGGCGCGGAGGAAACATGCGGCGTGCCATCCCAACCAGCGAGGCGAAGACGAACACCGCCCCTTCTGCACCGGCCGCATCCCCTAGAAATGCGGGTGCCTCCCCCAGAACCGGTTAGTTGCCGGTCATGCCCAGCAGCTCATTCGCGCGAACGCGAGCCCAACGCTCCGCGTTCAGCACAGCCTCCAGCGTCAAATCAGCGTCAGAGACCGCCTCGGCGCTGCCGGTGTGCTCCTCCAGCACGCGCGCCACCGAATCGACAATGTCGGTAAAGCGAATCGCGCCCGCGTGGAATGCTGCCACGGCCTCCTCGTTGGCGGCGTTGAACACTGCCGGGTGGGTGCCGCCAATCTTGCCGGCGTCCTTGATCATGCGCACGGCGGGGAATGCTTCCTCGTCCAGAGGCTCAAAAGTCCAGGATGCCGCCTTCGACCAGTCACAAGCGGGCACGGCGCCGGGGATGCGGTGCGGCCAGGTCAGGCCCAGAGCGATGGGCAGCACCATGCTCGGCGGCGAGGCCTGCGCGATGGTTGAGCCGTCCACGAACTGCACCATGGAGTGCACGATGGACTGCGGGTGAACCGCCACGTCAATACGGTCCAGGTCCACGCCGAACAGGTGGTGCGCCTCGAGCACTTCGAGTGCCTTGTTGACCATGGTTGCCGAGTTGGTGGTGACGACCAGGCCCATGTCCCAGGTGGGGTGTGCGAGCGCCTGCGCGGGGGTCACGTCGTGCAGCTGTTCGCGCTTGTAGCCGCGGAACGGGCCGCCCGATGCGGTGAGGATCAGCCGGTCGATTTCGGCGTCGGTTCCGGAGGCGAGCGCCTGGGCGATGGCGGAGTGCTCCGAGTCGACGGGCACCATGGGGGTGTCCAGGGGCGAGGCGTCCACGGCGGCGCGTACGAGCGGGCCGCCTGCGATGAGGGATTCCTTGTTGGCGAGCGCCACGCGGTAGCCGCTGTTGAGGGCGGTGAGGGTCGGTTCCAGGCCGATGGAGCCGGTGATGCCGTTCAGGACGGTGTCTGCCGGGTGCGCTGCCGCCTGTACGGATGCTTCGGCGCCGTGAGCGATCTGCGGGGTGTAGCCGGTGACTCCGGCTTCGGAGGCTGCCGCTTCGATGAGGTCGCGGAGGCGCTGCGCGTCGTCGGCGGTGCCGCTGGTGGCGACCAGTTCGGCACGCACGTGCACTGCCTGGCGTGCGAGCAGTTCGAGGGATCGGGAGCCTGCGGAGAGGGCGACGACCTTCAGCGGTGCGTCGTCGGCGGAGGCGCTGGTGCCTTTGAGCGCGGCGAGGTGGTCGATAACCTCCATGGCCTGGGTGCCGATGGAGCCGGTCGAGCCGAGGAGGGTGACGCGCTGCGGTGCGCGGGTGAGTTCTGTGAGGGCGTCGGTGAGGAGGTCGCGGCTGCCGCCGACGCGTGCTGAGGATCCAAACTTCATGGTTCTAGTGTCTCACGAGCTCGCGGCTTCGATGCGGCACGCTGGCTCGCCTCCGCATAGACCCTTCCGCGTAGAAGAGATCTCAGCATAGAAGAATCCCCCACCCTGTCGCCCGGGGCGAGGAATTCAACACATACGTTTTAGAGCAAATCCTGCAGTAGCTCGATGCAGCGGTCCAAGAAGGCGTCCACCTGCGTCTCGTCGTAGCTGACGGTGCCCGATGCCGGGCGGAACATCGCGTGGCGCACAACCGAAGGGTCGAGCGGCTCTTCGCTGTTGAGCTGGGCGTAGACGTGGTCGCAGACGGCGTCCACATCGCCAACGAAGTAGCCCATGTAGCGGCGCTTGCTGGGGCGGCGGAAACGCTCACCGGCGGGACGCTCCAGGCGGCCGGCGAGCAGCTCACCGGTCTCCACGAGGGAGCGTTCCCAGTTGTCCAGGCCGTACGCCTCGATGTAGCGGCTGCGCTCGAGCTTGGCGAAGCGCTCCTCAATCTTTTCGAGGGCGCGATCAACCACGTCGAGCTTGTAGCCGCCGGGCTCCTCGCGGAAGATGACCTGACGAATCCGTCGGGAGGTGTAGAGATCTTCGGGGAGCTCGGCTGCTCCGCTGAGCTTTTCGTAGTCCTCGGCGAGGCGGGTGAAGAGGCGGTCTACTTCGCTGCGCTTGTAGCCGGGTTCGGTTTCTCCGGCGCGGGCAAATCCGCCTCCGCGGGTGGTGCTGGCCAAGGTGACTCCTCTCAACGATTGAGCTTTAAGAATACCAACGTCGAGGCCGCATCGTGCAAGAACCTGCGGGCCATGTCTCAGATGCACACCGTGCATCCGCCGCCGCGCGCGCCAACGCCTACCCAGACCGCCCGGATGCGCAGGACCCGGTACGAGCCTCCCGGCACGCAAAGCGGGGTGCCCCTCCCCCGCTGTGGGAGAGAAACACCCCGCTAAACGTCACGCCCTTAGAGGGGCATCACGAAGGCGAAGATGAGGCAGCCGGCGGCGGCCGCGAACAGAACCGAGTCGAGGCGGTCCATCATGCCGCCGTGGCCGGGTAGGATATTCGACATGTCCTTCACACCCATGCGGCGCTTGAAGACGGATTCCACCAGGTCGCCGGCGGTGGAGGCAATCACCATCACCGCGGCGAAGGGAATACCCCAGAACCAGGGCGAACCCATCACGGCAAAAGCGATGGAAGCAACCAGGGCCGAGCCGACGAAGGAACCGGTCAGGCCCTCCCAGCTCTTCTTCGGCGAAATTCGCGGCGCCATGGGGTGCTTGCCCCAGTTCACGCCGGCGATGTAGCCGAAGGTGTCGTTGCTGACGGCCATGAGCAGGATCATGAGGATTCCCTGCACGCCGTGCTCGCTCCGGAAGTACACCATCGCGGTACCCAGCATGAGGGGAATCCACAGCACGGCCAGCAGGCCGCCGGCCCAGGACCTCAGCGGCGACACCCTGCGGTCGGCCCGAGGAGCATACGAAGCCAGCAGAAGCAGCAGCAGGGTCACGCCCACCGCAAGCCACAGCCCGCCGAATCCCGCGGCGTAACCGCAGGCCACCGACACCGTTGAGAGGACCCCCAGCGGGACGGCGGGGATGCCGTAGCCGCGGCGGGCGTTGAGGACCGTAGTCACTTCCCAGACGCCTATCCCGGCGGCCACGGCGGCAAAGGCCACCAGGACCGGCTGGATGAAAAGGCCCAGCACCAGGACGAGGCCGAAGCTCACACCCACGCCAATAGCGGCGGGTAGGTTGCGGCCTGCCTTGGAGGCGGGCTTAGCGTTCTCAGACGTAGTGTTCATTCTCTGTCCCCGGTTGGCGGGGCAGAGCGGCGTGCGCTGCTGTCCCTTCCTTCGCTTCGTTGCGTGTCGTGATGAGGATTTAGACCTCGAGGAGCTCGGCTTCCTTGTGCTTGTACAGAGCGTCGATCTGCTCGACGTGCTTCTTGGTCAGAGCGTCCAGATCCTTCTCGGCGCGGGCGCCCTCGTCCTCACCAATCTCGCTGTCCTTGACGAGCTTGTCGATGGAGGTCTTGGCGTGGCGGCGCACGTTACGGATCGAGATGCGTGCTTCCTCAGCCTTCTGGTTGACGAGCTTGGTGTACTCCTTGCGGCGCTCGGCGGTCATTTCGGGCATGACCACGCGGATTGCGGCGCCGTCATTGCTGGGGTTAACGCCCAGGTCGGAGTCGCGCAGTGCCTTCTCGATAGCGGCCAGGGCGGTCACGTCGAAGGGAACAATCTTGACGGTGCGTGCGTCTTCAACGTTGAAGGACACCAGCTGCTGCAGAGGGGTGGGAGCGCCGTAGTACTCGGCGGTCAGGCCGCTGAAGATGGCGGGGTTCACGCGGCCGGTGCGGACCTTTGCGAACTCGGTCTTGGTTGCTTCGATGGTCTTTTCCATCTTCTCGCCGGCTTCGGCAAGGATTTCTTCGATCACGGAAGGATCTCCTTAGTCGTAATTCTGGTGTGCAGAATTGTCGGTGGGGCGCGTTCCTCACCCTCCCGTTTCTCTGCCGCACGCACTCCGGGGCATCAGACCCCAAATATGCGGAGAAGGCATGAACACGTACGAAAGATGGTGAACGCAGTGGTTTCTATCAGTTTAGACGGTACCGGCGGGCAGGGCGAGTTAGGCTCTACCCGCTCGGTACCGTGACGTTATTGCGCGCCCGAAAGCGCGGTTTGGCGGGCCGGATGCGCCCCTAGCGGGTGACGAGGGTACCCATCTTCTCGCCCAGGATTGCGCGGGTCACGTTGCCCTCGCCCTGCATGCCGAACACGCGCATCGTCACGTTGTTGTCGCGGCACAGGGAGAACGCGGTCTGGTCCAGCACGCGGATGTTGCGCTGCATTGCCTCGTCGTAGGTGAGGTTGTACAGACGCTCAGCGTTGGGGTCCTTGTTGGGGTCAGCGGTGTAGATGCCGTCCACACCGTTCTTGGCGACCAGCACCTCGTCGGCGTGGATTTCCAGGGCGCGCTGGGCGGCCACGGTGTCGGTGGAGAAGTAGGGCAGACCCGCGCCGGCACCGAAAATCACGACGCGGTCCTTCTGCATGTGGCGGATGGCGCGGCGAGGAATGTAGGTCTCTGCAACCTGCGGCATGGTGATGGCGGACTGAACGCGGGTGTCAATGCCCTCCTGCTCCAGGAAGTCCTGCAGGGCCAGGGAGTTCATGACGGTGCCGAGCATGCCCATGTAGTCCGCGCGGGAGCGGTCCATACCGGCCTGCGAGAGCTCTGCGCCACGGAAGAAGTTGCCGCCGCCGATCACGATGGAGGTCTCGACCTCGCCGACGGTTGCGGCGATCTGCTTGGCGATCCTGCGAACCACCTCGGTAGAGATGCCAACTTCACCGCCGCCAAAAACCTCACCGGAGAGCTTGAGCAGCACGCGGCGGCGGCCGGTATCATCACGGTGCATCGGGCGGGGATTCGCTTCAGTCATGGTTCCTCCAGTGGCTTTTATTCGAAGAGTTATGAGGGCGGGTTTAGGCCGCCCGGTCCCTATCAAGGATACAGCAAAGCCGGGTAGCCACCACTGGTGACTACCCGGCTCAACGCTATAATCCAAACCTCAGTTTTCGCCCCTTATCGAAGCGAATCGGTTTAGACGCAGAACGTGACGTCGTTCCTTATGCACCCACGCGGAAACGTGCGAATGCGGTTGCGGTTGCGCCAGCCTCGGACAGGACCTGTGCGACAGACTTCTTGGAGTCCTTTGCGAAGTCCTGATCCAGCAGGGTGTTCTCCTTGAAGAAGCCCTTCAGGCGACCCTCAACGATCTTGTCCA
>ERZ1674245.777-NODE-778-length-10095-cov-24.588446_pt1 | contig 10095 bp, 8 predicted proteins | sample MGYA00581205_ERZ1674245 | MGnify/ENA primary metagenome ERZ1674245 (study PRJEB41354, sample SAMEA4873314) | human saliva metagenome | biome: human-associated habitat [ENVO:00009003]; feature: mouth environment [ENVO:08000002]; material: saliva material... | reverse complement strand
GCGCGGCACCCGTGGATTCCTACGGCGTGGGCACCAAGCTGGTGACGGGCTCGGGCGTGCCGACGGCCGCCCTGGTCTACAAGGTCGTTCAGCGTGAGGATTCCAACGGCGAGACTGTGCTTGTCGCCAAGAAGGCCGAGTCGAAGTCCACGGTCGGCGGTCGCAAGGTCGCCGGTCGTGTCCTAGGCGAGGACGGCTACGCGACCGAGGAACTCCTGCTCGTCGGCACCTCCTTCGAGGAGGGCCAGGCTCTCCTGGCCGAGCGTGGTGCCCGTCCGCTGCAGGTCCAGCTGGTTCGCGGCGGCCAGATCGACGCCGACGCCTGGGGTTCCGAGGCCCTGTCGCGCGCCCAGGAGCGCCACCTGCGCGCCCGCAACGAGCTGCCCTACCAGGCGTGGCGCCTGTCCGAGGGCGAGGCTGCTATCCCCACGCGCTACGAAAAGGTCGACTGACCCCAGCTCGACGTATGACGAAGCCCTGGCCTCGTCCTTCTCAATCGGAGGGACGAGGCCAGGGCTCGGTCGTTGGCTCAGCGCACCTGGGTGCGCGGTGGGGCGTCAGTGGCGGCCGACGAACCACTCGCGCAGCAGGGCGATACGCGCTTCGATCTGCTCGGTTGTGGCCTGGGCGACCTCGGGGCCGCCGCAGCGCGAGCGCAGGCGCGAATGGATGGTCGCATGGGTTTCGCCCGAGCGGCGAGACCAGGTGGAAACCAGATGCTGGAGTTCCTTGCGCTTGGCGGCGCGCAGCTTGTGGGCGGGAATACCCGCATTCTCCTCGCGCATTTTCTGAGCGGCGCGGGTCTTCTTTTGGGCGGCGACCTGACCCGCCTGGCGGGCGCGCAGCAAGGTCGTCACCTGATCGGCATCCAGGAGGCCGGGAATGCCGAGGTATTCCTGCTCTTCCTCGGAACCGACCTCGGCACCCGTACCCCACGCGGCACCGTCGAAGAGGACGCCATCGAACTCAGCGTCGGCACCCAAGACCTCGAATTGGGAGAGCAGGTCGGACGATGCCTTTTCCTCGCGGTTTGCGGCCGCAACCATGGCATCCTCGGGGTTCCACATGTCGTCTTCGCTGGCTTCCTCGCGCCTGGGACGGTCCAGCGCATGGTCGCGCTCGATCTCCATGCTGCCAGCGAGGGTCAACAGCGGCACGACGGAGGGGATGAAGACGGTCGCGGTTTCGCCGCGGCGACGCGCACGCACGTAGCGGCCGATCGCCTGGGCGAAGAAGAGGGGGGTGGAGGCGTTCGTCGCGTAGACACCGACAGCCAAGCGGGGGACGTCGACGCCCTCGGACACCATGCGCACGGCGACCATCCACTTGTCGGGGGAGTCCGCAAACTCGGAGATACGATCAGAGGCATCCGCGTCGTCGGACAGAACGACCGTCGGCGCCTTGCCGGTGATGAGGCGCAGGTGGCGAGCGTAGGCGCGTGCGTGGTCCTGATTCGAGGCGATGACGAGACCACCCGCATCGGGCACCGTGCGGCGCACCTCCTCCAAGCGTAGGTCAGCGGCGCGCAGGACGGCGGGGATCCACTCGCCTGTGGGGTCGAGCGCGGTGCGCCAGGCCTGCTTCATCATGTCCTTGGTGAGGGGCTCGCCCAGGCGGGCGCTAACCTCGTCGCCCGCGTTGGTGCGCCAGGCCATCTGTCCCGAGTAGGACATGAACAGGACGGGGCGCACGACGCCGTCCTTGAGGGCGTCGCCGTAGCCGTAGGTGTAGTCGGCACGCGAGCGTCGGATGCCTTCCTCATCCTCCTCGTAGGTGACGAAGGGAATCGGCGAAGTATCGGAACGGAAGGGCGTACCCGTCAGAGCCAGGCGACGCGTCGCGTCCGCGAAGGCCTCGCGCACGCCATCGCCCCACGACAGGGAGTCGCCGGCGTGGTGGATCTCGTCGAGGATGACGAGGGTGCGATAGGCGCGGGTACGCGCCGCGTGGACCGCCGGATTAGAACCGATCTGCGCGTAGGTGACGGCCACGCCGTCGAAGTGGGAACCGGCCACGCCCTGCGAGTTCGTGAAGTCGGGGTCGATGTGGATGCCGAAGCGTGCGGCGCTCGAGGCCCACTGGCCTTTGAGGTGCTCGGTGGGGCACACGACGGTCAGTTTATCGACGACGCCGCGAGCGATCAGCTCGGTCGCAAGCGTGAGGGCGAAGGTCGTCTTACCCGCGCCCGGGGTCGCGACCGCCAGGAAGTCGCGCGGGAAGGACGCCATGTAGCGGTCCAAGGCAGCAGCCTGCCAGGCGCGCAGCCTGCCAACGGGTGCGCGCCGGGTCGTCTCGCTCACTTGCCGGAACCCTTTCCGCCGTCGGAGAAGGGCCAATTGCGCCCATTCTTCCCCATCGAATCACGCAGCTCCTTGCAGGTGGGGCACACCGGGTACTGCGACGCGTCGCGGGTAGGGATCCACACTTTGCCGCACAGGGCGACGACAGGCTGGCCCGTCACCATCGAAGAGTTTGCCTTGTCCTTGCGCACGAAGTGAGCGAAGCGGTCGCCGTCACCGTCGGTGCGCTCCTTGCGGGTCTCAGTACGCTCCAGCAGGCCGGTCGAGGACGCGGTGGAAGGGCCGGATGGCGCGGAGGGGCCGGTGGGTTCGTCAAGGGCGTTACGCATGGGGTCCATTGTACGACCCGGATGGGCGTGAAGGTGGGAGGCCGCGTGCGCCGGGAGCGAAGCGTCGGGGGCGACAGAACCCCGGCCTCGCGTGGGCGAGGCCGGGGCAGGGGGAAGCGGAAAACTATCTCACAGGTGTTCCTTCTCCCAGACCTCCTTGTAGAAGTCTGCGAGCTCGAGCTTGGAGGCGGCGGCCTCGTCGAGGAGCACGGTGACGTCGGGGTGGTGCTGGAGGATGGACGCGGGCCAGCGCTGGGTCACGCCGCCCTCGATCATGGCCTTGACCGCGTCGGCCTTGCCCTCGCCGGTGGCGATGAAGATGTGGGCGCGCGAGTCCATGATCGTGCCCAGGCCCTGGGTCACGCAGTGCGTGGGGACCTGGTCGATGTCGCCATCGAAGAAGCGGGCGTTGTCGCGGCGGGTCTGCTCGGTCAGGACGCCCACGTGGGTGCGCGACGCGAGGGTGCCGCCGGGCTCGTTGAAGCCGATGTGGCCATCGCTTCCGATGCCGAGGACCTGGATATCGATGCCACCGTCGGCCTTGATGGCCTCATCGTAGGCGGCAGCGCCAGCATCGAGGTCATCGCACCAGCCGTCGGGGCCGTGTGCCGCACCCTCGGGCATGTCGACGAGGTCGACGAGGTTGCGGTGGATGAAGTTCGCGTAGCCCTCGTAGTGGTCGCGGGGCAGGCCCACGTACTCGTCGAGGTTGTAGGAGCGAACCTGGGCAAAGGAGATCTGACCGGCCTCGTAGCGGCGCACGAGCTCCGCGTAGAGCTTCAGCGGCGAGGAACCGGTGGCCAGGCCGAGCACAAAGTTCGGCTTAGCGCGGTAGACCTCGAGGATGCGGTCCGCTGCGAGGGATGCGATCTGATCTTCGTCGTTGAAAATTCCAATTCTCATGTGTTTAACCTTACACTGCTGACGTCGATTTGTCAGACGAATCAAGGATGATGTTCCAAAAATGCGCGAGCCGAGTTATCCGTGCAGGGCGGCGATAATTCGCTCGACCTCGGCTTGATCGGTGCCGGAGGTCCCAGGCGCACGCATGTGGACCTCGCGAGCACCCGAGGCCGCCACGACCTCGGCAACGTTGTGGGCGCGCAAGCCGCCCGAGACGAGGATGATGATGTCCTCTCCCCCGCGCTCGACCAAGCGCGCCAGCGCCTCGGGCTGGGCAGCCGCAGGGTGGCCACCAGTCGTCAGCACGCGGTCATAGCCCAGCTCCATGAGGACGTCGAGGCCCCGATCCTGATCGAGCACCTGGTCGAAGCCCCGGTGAAAGGTCAGGGGTGCGTCCTCGGCGATGTCGCGCAGTCGAGCAGCCGCGTCCACGTTAATGGACCCAGCGTCCGCTAAAACACCGACCACGAAGCCCAGACGCACGTCAGCCCCCCGACCAATGGCGCGCAGCGTCACGATATCGGAAGCGATACGGTCAACCTCTTCGCGCGAATGAACGAAGTTGCCGGGTCGCGGGCGCACGAGCACCTGGACGCCGCCCGCAGGGGCGACCTCAAGGGCGGCAGCCACCTCGTCGAAAGCGGGGGTCAGGCCCCCGCACGACAGGTCAGTGCAGATCTCGATCCGATCCGCTCCCCCATCGCGCGCGCGGCGCACACCCACAGCATCTTCGACGCAAATCTCAACAACCGTCACGGCTGCCACCTTTCATAGCAGGTCGATCCGCCCACGCGGGCGGCCAGGATCGCGGCTCCCCAACGCCCGCCCGCTCCCCCGAGGGAGGCGCGGACGATCTCGGGTGCATCGCGGAACGTCAGCATCGAGGCACACTCCTCGCGCAGCGGTGCCAGCAGGTTCTCCCCCGCATGAGACAGGCCGCCGCCGATGATGATGCGCTCGACGTCGACGGTGAGCGTCATGTGGGTCAGCGAGAGGGCGAGAGCCCGCACGGCGGTCCCCCACACGTCGGTGGCCACAGGGTCGGTGCCAATTGCTTTCTCGATGGCCTTGGTGCCGATGTCCTCGCCGGTTGCCTGGAAGTATCGGCGTGCGATGCCCTTCGCGGAGGCGTAGACCTCCAGACACCCGCGCGAGCCGCACCGGCAGGACTCTCCCCCGGGGAAGATAGGCGCATGCCCGACCTCTCCGGCGCTGAAGGTCGCGCCGCTCCACAGGGCGTCGCCGAGCATGAGGGCAACGGAAATACCGGTGCCGATCGGCATCATGAGGAAGGAGGAAGCCCCGCGCCCCGCACCGAGGAGTCCCTCGGCCAGGCCCGCGGCACGCCCGTCGTGCATGAGGGCCGCGGGAACGCCCGTCGCTTCCTCGACAGCGCGGGCGAGTTGAACGCCACGCAGCTCCAGGTTCGCCGCGTACACGACGGTTCCGTTGTCCTCATCGACGAGGCCGGGGCAAATCAGTCCGACACCCACCAGTCCCGGATGGGCACGAGCCAACCGGGAGCCGATGTCGCCCACCTGCTCGGCCACGGCCTCGCACCTTGTGGGTTCACTCCCCTGCGTGAGAATTGCGCCGGCCTCATCGACGATCATCCACTTGATGGAGGTGCCGCCGATATCGATACCCGCGAATACCGGCCTATCTGCCCCCTTGACGGCACTCATGGCACAACCACCTGAGCATGCAAATCGGGATCTGCCATATCCGGATCGAAGGGGAACATCGGTCGGTCGATCTTGTGGTGACCGAGGCGGATGAGGTCCTGGTCGACGCCACCGGGGGTCAGCGCCATGAGCCAGCCCTTCTGGGTCTCGTACAGGTCGGGCTCGAGGTAACCGATCTTGACGACGACGACGTCCGCTTTCGTGATATCCACGCCGAGCAGTTCGAACTGGCAAAACATCGTGTACTGGTTGCGGTTCGTGGTGACGATGAAGCGCAGGCCGCCGGTGCGCAGCAGGGCGGTGTGGCCACCCATCGGGTCGTCGGCGAGAGCCTCGACCGTGGCATGCACGCTCAGGGTCCCAGGCTCGCGGGTGTCGATGTGTCCACCGACCTCGAGGTCTACCTCGGCACCCACGCCTGCCTCCCACGCGACTGTGGCCGCGACGGGGTCGATAATCGAGGCATAGACAACGTCAAGCGTCGCCTCCTGAACGGGCTTCCACGCGAGCAGGGCCGCGAGCGCGACCGTCACGTCGTCGGCACCGCCGGCACCCGGGTTGTCGCCGGAGTCGGAGATAAAGAAGGGCTTGGGGCCCTCCTCGGCGGCGGCCAGGCATTCTTCCATGGAGGCGACGGGGGCGACGAATTCGAAGCGGTCGTGCACGTCCCAGAAATACTGGCCGATGCGCTCGGCCTGCTCCTTGACGAGGTCGGCGTCGTCGCCCGTGACGACGACCGCGCCCTTGCAGCGGGGTTGGTCGGCCCACGCGAAGCCGATCCAGATGGCGGCATCGAGGATGCCGTCCATTTCTTCGATGGGGTCGATCATCTTGTAGAGGGACTTGGCGGGTTCGATGCGGGTCGAGGTCTTTTCGCCGGGCAGCAGGACAGGCACGTGGACGAGGGCCTTGACGGGCTTGGGTGCCCCGTTGAGGAGGCGCATGCCCAGGTTGTAGGCGGCGCGACGGCGCGACTCGAGGGCGTCCTCGTGGGGCGCGAGGCGGTAGCAGGTGAGGATGTCGCAGCCGTTGAAGAGGTCCTGGGAGACGTTTCCGTGCAGGTCCATCGAGGCGCTGACCATCGGATCGGGGCCGATAACGTCGCGGATCGCGTTGATGAGGTCGCCCTCGGCGTCGTCCATGCCCTGGACGCTCATGGCACCGTGGATGTCGAAGAAGAGGCCGTCGAGGGGACCGGCCGCCGCGAGGCCTTCCAGGATCTCAGCCTTCCAGGCGTCGTAGGCACCGCGTTCGACGACACCGCCGGGCAGAGCTCGTGCGTGCAGGACGGGGATCCACTCGATCTGGGTGGCCCAGTCCTCGTCGCGCCAGTAGAAGCGGTCCATCAGCTCCTCACCGCGCGTGACGATAAAGTCGTCGGCGGTCGAGACGTAGGGCGTGAACGTCGAGGATTCGATGTGGATACCGGCGACCGCAATGCGGGGCTTTGTCATGAGCGATTCTCCTTTGAGATCTTATGGGGGGTAAGGGACGACAGGCCCCAGAGCGCGGCATCACGCCCGGAGCGGGACGATTCGATGACCAGGTCTTCCATGATGGAGGGCAGGCACGATTGGTGAAGTGCAGCGCGCACGCCCGCGCTGAAGGCGTCGACGGCGGACAGGGCTCCGCCGACGATGACACCTTGGGGTGCCAGGAAGGACACGAGGTGGGCGACGCTGAGTCCCAGGAGTGTCCCCGCCTGGCGGATGGCGGTGGCGACTTCGGGCACGCCGCCGCGCGCTGCGGCCAGGAGCTGTGCGTTGTTCTCGTAGACGAGGCCGGAGGCAGCCAGGTCTGCTCGAATCGAGTCGGCCGAGGCGATGGTTTCCAGGCAGCCAACGTTGCCGCACTTGCAGGGGCGGCCCGCGGCCGCCTCAATGGGGATATGCGAGATGTCCCCGGCCAGGCCGCCCTGCCCGACGAGGGGGGTTCCATCGACCAGGTAGGCACCGCCGATAGCGGAACCGGCCTTGATGTAGATGAGCGTATCGATGGGGGTCACGCCCTCCAGGCGACGCCGGTAGACGGATTCGCCGATGGCTCCCGCGCGCGCGTCGTTTTCGATGATCGCGGGCAGACCGCACTGCTGTGCCACGGCCTCGGCGACGTTAATCCCGTCCCACCCGGGCATGCGGGCGGGGCGGATAACTCGCGTACGTTCGGCATCGACAGGACCGGGCACGGCCAGCGCGAGGCCGCCCACGCGCACGCCGGCTGCTTTCTCCTGGCGGCTGATTTCTTCCATGACAGCTGCAAGGACGGCCTCGGGCCCCTTTGCGATGTCGATGAGGAGGCTGGTGGCGCGCCCGATACCGCAGGTCGGGTCGGTCAAAGCGACGAGGCCGTGGTGGGCTCCCAGCTCGACGAGGGCGAGTGCACCAGCTCCCTCCGACGTGACGAGTCGGCGTGCCCTGCGTCCGCCCGTGGAGACAGACTCGTCTGCCTCGGCGATAGCCCCGGCCTCGACGAGTCGCGATACAGCCGCTGACACGGTCGACGCAGCAAGTCCGGTTTGTTTGACAATCGCGGGCCGCGTGTCTGCCTGGCCAGAGCCGATCAGTGTCAATATAGCCTCATCGACATCATGAGTCGCCATGACACCTCCCTTGATAAGTTTTTCGGTAACCGCAATGTTACACGGCACTCAACACTGAGGACAGGACCTATTATGCCTCAGTGACGAAAGTTTGCTACTTCTTTCGTCGAAAATCGTTGCTATTTTTTCGCAACAATCTCAAATTTATCGAAACCGGCAACATTGGCCGACAATATGTCATATGATGAAGCTCGTCTGACGGGACCACGTTCCGTCAGAGTCCCCGATCAACGTTGATTTGGAGTAGTCATGAACCTCAGATTGAAGCGGTGGATCACCGCAGGTGCGGCACTCGCCATGGTCTCCGCTATGGGCTTGTCCGCCTGTAGCTCCAACCGTGCGCTCACCTCAGAGACCGGAAAGAACGAGGTCACGATGGCCTCGCGCATCCCCAACTGGATCTTCCCCGTCTCCGCCAAGGGCTACACGCAGGGCGAGAATGGACAGTTCATCCAAGCGATGTACCGCCCGCTCTTCGCCTACAAGTCCACCTCCGAGACGCCCTACAAGATCAACCTCCCCAAGTCCCTGGGCACGGTCCCCGAAGTCTCCGAGGACGGCAAGACCTACACCATTAAGCTCCGCGACGACGCCACATGGTCCGACGGTACGGCCGTGTCCACCCGCGACATCGAGTTCTGGTGGAACCTGGTGACCAACAACAAGGACCAGTGGGCCTCCTACAAGGAAGGCTTCTTCCCCGACGGAGCCTCGCTCGATATCAAGGACGAGCACACCTTCTCTATCACGACCACCGACACCTTCAACCCGTCCTGGTTCATCGACAACCAGATCAACAAGGTCGCACTGCTCCCCCAGCACGCCTGGGACAAGACCGGCGCAGACGAGGCTGTCTCCGACCTGGACCGCACCCCCGAGGGCGCCCAGAAGGTCTTCGCCTACCTGCAGGGCGAGGCCAAGAACCTGTCCACCTATGCCACGAACCCCCTGTGGCAGACGGTGAACGGCCCGTGGAAGCTCTCCTCCTTCACCCCCGATCAGGGCCTCGAACTGGTCCCCAACGAGAACTACTGGGGCGAGGACAAGCCGAAGATCGACAAGCTGATCTACAAGTCCTTCACCGGTGACGACGCCGAGTTCAACTCCGTGCGCTCGGGTTCCATCGACTTCGGCTACATCCCTGCCGCGCAGTACAACCAGCGCAAAGCCGTTGAGAACAAGGGCTACAACGTCTTCCTGTGGCCCGGCAACTCCATCACCTACCTGGCCCTGAACTTCGCACCCCAGGCTCCCTCCTCGAAGTACATCAACCAAAAGTACATCCGCCAGGCGATGCAGCAGCTCATCGACCAGCCGACGCTGTCGAACAAGATCTGGTCCGACACCGCCTCCCCGACGTGTGGCCCCGTCCCCATGGCAGCTGACAAGGTCGGCACCACCGAAGGCTGCGTCTACAAGTTCGATCCGGACGCCGCAAAGAAGCTCCTGGAAGACCACGGCTGGAAGGTCGTGCCCGACGGTGCCACCGTCTGCGAGAACCCCGGCACCGGCGAGGGCCAGTGCGGCGAGGGCATCGCCGCCGGCGACACGCTGAGCTTCAAGCTCGTCTCCCAGTCGGGCTTCGTCTCCACGCACCAGATGTTCGAAGAGATCATCTCCCAGTTCGGCAAGGTCGGCATCAAGATCGACATGAACGAGGTTCCCGACTCGGTCGGCGCCTCGCAGGCATGCGACGACGAGACCCCCTGCACGTGGGACATGTCCTTCTTCGGCTCCCAGACCTCGTGGGGCTTCCCGATCTACGCCTCCGGCGAGCGCCTCTTCGCCACTGACGCTCCCGTCAACCTCGGCCAGTACTCCAACCCCGAGGCCGACAAGCTGATCGAAGAGTCGACCCGCTCCTCCGAGCCCGACGCTCTCCAGGCATACAACGACTACCTCGCGGAGGACCTCCCCGTTCTGTGGATGCCCAACCCGTTCTACCAGATCACCGCTGTGAAGAAGACGCTCAACCTGGGCGAACTCGACGCGACGGGCGACACCTGGCCTGAGGACTGGTCGTGGCAGACCGAGACTAAGTAAGCGCTCGACCCACCACCTCACGGGGCAGGCGTCCGCACCCGCTCTCACGCGGGCGCCTGCCCCCTTACTGTGGAGTTCGTAATGTTCCAATTCATCCTGAAACGCCTCGGCCAGGCAGTCGTCGTCGTCTTCCTGGTCACTATCATCACCTTCATCCTTCTCCAGTCCCAGCCGGGCGGTGCCGCCCGAGCCGCACTGGGCAAGGACGCGACGAAAGAACAGCTCGCGGCCTTCGA
>ERZ1674245.774-NODE-775-length-10121-cov-5.895192_pt1 | contig 10121 bp, 10 predicted proteins | sample MGYA00581205_ERZ1674245 | MGnify/ENA primary metagenome ERZ1674245 (study PRJEB41354, sample SAMEA4873314) | human saliva metagenome | biome: human-associated habitat [ENVO:00009003]; feature: mouth environment [ENVO:08000002]; material: saliva material... | reverse complement strand
TCCCACTATGGTTGCGCAATATTTTCACACGCACCAAATAGTTTTATTTACACATAAATAAAGTTTTACTTACACGTAAATAAAACTCTACTTACACGTAAATAAAGTTTTACTTACACGTAAGTAAAACCATCTATTGCGTATAACATCGTCGCACACTCATAATAAAAACAGAAAACAAATATGTACGAACAATTGCGCACACACATCGCCATACCACATATAGCAAATAAATCAGCCACTAAACGACACAAACATACACGAACACAACGAATTCCCAACCACGAAACAACAATAAACATATACGGGCGAGATAAATCTGCCCCTACGCCTAACGGAATGTACACCAACCATTCGTGGAATGTACGCAACACATCTCGTAAAATATTCGATGTAATATAACAGACCGAACAACAAGCAAACAAGAAGAAAAAACTAAAATATTATAAAATAAAGGCTTTTATAACCTCCCCTTTATAGGTATTTATGTGCACTTCTATACTGTCGCCTTTATGTGCAAAGGTGGTTGGAATGCTAACAAAAGTGCGCACTGTGTAGTATTGGGGAACATTGTTTTGCTGGTGTAGCAAACGTAGTGTATATTTGTTTGTTCCGCTTACCGACGATACTACATTTTCTAAACTTACGCCTAACGACTGTTTATTTTCTGTGTCCTTACCCGTCTTTAGAGCCAATTCAAGATTAATATACTTTCGTGTTTTGGCTATCCAAGCACTGGTAAAGCCCATTGGATCGGGTGTATTTGTGGTATGCGGTTGTTGCGACACTGGCAGAACATAAACTTTAGAAATAGCTATGGGCACAACATCTAAGTTGTTTCTATTATAATATAGTTGTGCCCTATAGGTGGTATCTGCCTTTGTTGCCCATTTTGCACTTAAAGCCGAATGCAACAAAAGAGTATCGCCATCGTCGGTAACAGCCGAAACAAAAGCAGCATTGGTATTAGTAGTAGCCTCAACAAAGTCGGACTGCAGATAAGAGTATTCCGAATCGCCCGTTTTAAAACTATCGTTAGTACAAGCTACCAACAGAATGACGACGAGGAACAAAAAGAAGAACGATTTACGCATTAGCTTTTATATAGTTGCGAGTAGGGTTGGCATACATTTCCAATAGACGTTGGCGCAAATATACTTCGTCTTTACCTGGGAGTGTTATTTTTGCAAGTTGTTGTTCTATATAAGCATCGAATTTTGCTTTATCAGCGTCGGTATACTTATTAGCGTAAGTTGTGGTGCCCTCAAGTTCGTCGAGTGCAACATAATTGTTGGTATAAAGACGATAGTTGCGGTGTATTTCTTTATCTATATGTTCACAAATGGCATCTAACAGAGGACCGTTTGCCATATTTGCATTTTTCAGTGAGTCTAAATATGCGTCAATACAAGGGGCAGCGTGATAATGAATAGAGCCTTTATAGCCCATTATGCCAGTTTGCATACTGAGAACATCGTCCATAGGTGCTTTTTTCCAATTTGCATTATCGCGTTTTGCTTGCATTTCTGCAGCCTTTAGATAGTCGCAAGGGTCGTATTCGTAAGAAATAGAAAGTGGAACGATATGGAATTGCTGAAGTCTTTCGAGCAATGTACCTTCGGCTCCCAATGCAAACATTTTAAGAACAGACTTTTGTGTAAGGTCGTTAGAATCTTTAGCACGCCCTTCTCGCTGTGCAATCCATAGATTTTCGTGTTTCTCTTTTAGAGCAAACACCATATAGCGTGCCATCTTTATGCTTGCCTGCATAAGTTCGCGAGGAGTAAGACCACGCTTTACAATGAAACTCTTGTTAAGTCGTGCTAAGTCGCGTACCCACGGTAACGACAAAAGATTATCGCCAATAGCAATTTCGCAAGTAGTGGCAAAGCCATTATCTATTAGCAACTTTGAAAGAAAAGCAGAATCGAGTACAATATCACGATGATTACTAACAAATGTATATTGCTTTGTGTTGTCAATCTCCGATGAGTCCATATCACACCCCGTACTAGCTTTATCTATGAGTCCTTGCAGAAAATGATAGGCAAAAGCTTTCTGAAATTCAAGGCTGGTTTTACATTGGTGCATCTTCTGCGAAATAGCATCTATAGGAACACCAGGATAAAGATAGTTTAATACTTGTTGGAATTGTTTGTTTGCAAGCAAGCGATTGTAAACTTCGGGTAGTTCTTCAGACTCAAATGGTCGTATATCATCAAATTCAGAAGGTGTTTTCATAACCTATTATATTTATGTGTTAGCTATTTTTAAACAGTTGCTATAAACAAATAAAGGTGCAGAGCCATATTGGTCTACACCTTATATTATATAACATATTTAGAATTGGTTTTCTACTATATCGCTTAGTACATCTTTTATGTCAAGTCCAGCAGCTTTCACTTGTTGTGGAACAAAACTTGTAGCAGTCATTCCTGGAGTGGTATTTACTTCGAGCATATTGATAACATCGTTTCCATTGTTATCTTTTGTAATAATATAATCGATACGAATAATACCATTTGCGTGCAGAATATCGTAGATGTGAGAAGTAACCTCTGTTACCTTTTCAGCCAATTCTTTGCTAATACGAGCAGGAGTAATTTCGTCTACCTCGCCATTGTATTTAGCATTATAATCGAAAAACTCGTTGCTTGTAACCACTTCTGTGATGGGGAATGGAACCGACTTTTCTTTCGTTTTATATATTCCTTGTGTTATTTCAACACCATCAAGGAAACTTTCTACCATAACTTCTGAACTTTCCATAAAAGCCTTACGAAGTGCAGGAGCTAATTGGTCGGCATTCTTTACTTTTGAAACACCAAAGCTACTACCATCGGTTGCTGGTTTTACAAAACATGGCATACCTATTTTCTCTGCTATTTCTTTTTCGTTGTATGCATCGCCAATACGAAGCAAAATACTTTCAGAAACATGAATGCTATATGATTTCAAATAACGATTCAGCACAAACTTATCGAATGTGAGTGCCGATGCCAATACATCGCATGTAGAATAAGGAATATTTACCAGCTCAAAATAGCCTTGCATAATACCATTTTCGCCTGGACGTCCATGTATAGTAATATATGCATAGTCGAAAAAGATGGTCTGACCATTATTGTTAAACGAAAAATCGTTTTTATTAATAGGTGCAGTGTGCCCATTATCGAGGTTTACATGCCAATCTGTTCCTTTTACATCGACTATATAAATATTGTAACGTTCCTTATCGAAGAAGGAATACAATCCTTGTGCAGAACGGAGCGAAACATCGTGTTCTGAAGAATCGCCACCACAAACGATGGCTATTGTACGTTTCATATCTTTCATTCTTATTACTTATTTTTAATTATGCAAGAAGCTCACGATAGTTCTTGTTTTCCATTTATATAATTTCGCCACTTCTCTATTACGTTTGCTAAATCATTGGGAAGTTCGCTTGTAAAGTCCATTTGCTCTCCAGTATTTGGGTGAACAAAGCCAAGTGTTTTTGCGTGCAAGGCTTGTCGGTTACACAACTTAAAACAATTTTGTATATAGGCTTTATATGTACTAGAACGCTGTCCTCGCAATATTTCTGTGCCGCCATAGCGTTCATCTCCAAAAAGTGGGTGTCCAATATGTTTCATGTGTGCCCTAATTTGGTGTGTTCGACCTGTTTCTAATACACATTCTATTAGAGTAGTATAGCCAAATCGTTCCAAAACTTTATAGTGCGTAACAGCAGGTTTCCCTATACCCGAATTAGGAGAAAACACCTTCATACGTAGTCTATCCTTTGGATCGCGTCCAATATTTCCTTCTACTCGTCCTCCGTTCTCTGTAAAGTTTCCCCAGACTAAGGCAACATAGCTACGATGTGTTGTTTTATTAAAGAACTGTTTACCAAGATTTGTTTTTGCATCAGGAGTTTTAGCTATTAAAAGAAGTCCACTTGTATCTTTATCAATACGATGAACCAAGCCAACAGCAGGATCGTTTGGATCGAAATTCTTTAAATCGCGCAAATGCCAAGCTATAGCATTGATAAGTGTTCCGTGAAAATTTCCAGCTCCAGGGTGCACAACAAGTCCCGCAGGTTTATTTATTACCATAATTTCGTTGTCTTCGTAAACAACATTAAGTGGTATATCTTCGGCAACAATTGTATTATCGTGTTTCGGGCAGCCTAACATTAGAGTGATAACATCGTTAGGTCGAACCTTATAACTACTTTTTACTGGCGTCCCATTAACATAAATGCTACCAGCTTCAGCAGCTTTCTGAATACGATTACGGCTAGAATTAGGCATTCGTTCGAATAAAAACTTATCTATCCGTACAGAACCTTGCCCACTATCTACCACCATTCTAAAGTGTTCGTAAAGTTCACCCGTATCAGTTGTTATCTCATCTTCGTCTAAAAGATTGTCAACTAAATCTTCATTAAAGTATTCTTCGTTGTCTATCATACCTTACTCTTTATTCAGTTGGCTTTGGTGCATTCTGGTCAGGCGGTAAAGCTGGCGATTTTGGTGGAACAGAAGGAACCGTACGTGGAGTAGATTTACTTTCTTCTTTTATTTCGTTTCCATTTTCATCTACAGGAACTTCCACCCAATCATAATACTCTTCGTATTTAGGCTCTTCAACCTCTACATCTTCATATCTACTTCCCGACTGATTTATAGTATCGTTTGCATTACGTGTTCCATCGCCCACTTGTAATACTATTACGGCATCGTTAGGAATCCGATCTCCTGCCTGTGCAGGCTTTCCATTTACCAAAACGCCATAAACCCAGTCTTTTTCTCCAGGAACATATTCAGGACCGCCCACTTTAAAACCCATTGAAAGTAATTCTGCTTGCGCTTCTCTAAGAGAACTATTATCTGCCAAATCTGGTAAAGGTAATGTTGGCGCACTGGCAGCATTAATAGTTACATATATAACGCGTGTAGATTTTACACGTTTCCCGCCAGCAGGTGTCTGTTCTAAAATACAATCGGGTGGTAAGTTTTTTACGTATCCTGTATCAGAGACTTCAATTGTCAATCCTACTTTATCCATAATATCGAGCGCATCGTCGTATTGTTTATGAAGTACATTTGGCACAACGATAGACTCGCCCATGTGGGTATAATAGTCAATTCCATATCGCACACCTATAAAAAGTATTGTTACGAGAATTACTATTGCGAGGACATTTCCCCAAATATAGGTACTAAAAAAGCTGTGGACGAATCCCTTTGACGTCATTTTTATTATACTATATATCTTATTATGGGCAAAGTTAAATAAAAAAACGGAAAGAAGCAAAGAATAGTCTCTCCTTCTTTCCGTTTCTAAGTCAATTTTCTATAAGCCTTTAGATTACTTTCCGTGATGTTCGTCAGACACAGTAAGTTTCTTACGACCTTTTGCACGACGAGCTGCCAAAACACGGCGACCATCTTTTGTTGCCATTCTTTCACGAAAACCGTGTTTATTTACACGACGACGGTTGTGAGGCTGAAATGTTCTTTTCATTGTTATATATTCTTTTTATGTTATTATGCAAAATAAACTCTACGTTGAGACACAATCTCACGTTATGGGTTGCAAAATTACTTATTCTTTTTCAATTAACCAAGAAAAGGCTGTTTTTTAGCTGAATAATTTATGTTTTTTTCCATATTTTGCTTAACTTTGCAGCGCAAAGCAAATTATCCCGTAACAAATAAATAATAAATATAAATAATAGATTATGATTAATTCACAAGAAATCAAAATCGGGACATGTATCCGTCTTGATGGAAAGATTTGGACTTGTATTGACTTTCAACATAGGAAGCCGGGTAAGGGTAATACGGTTATGATTACTAAACTGAAGAATGTTGCTGATGGTCGTGTATTAGAGCGGACATTCCAAGTAGGTTTTAAACTTGAAGATGTTCGCGTTGAACGTCGTCCGTACCAGTATCTTTATCAAGACCCTACCGGATATATCTTTATGAATCAGGAAACTTTTGAACAGATTCCTATTCCTCTCCACCAAATTACAGGAGCTGACTATATGAAAGAAGGCGACATAGTAGAAGTTGTTACAGATACTTCTGATGGAACTATCCTTTCTGCCGAGATGCCTGTTAAAACTGTATTGAAAATTACACATAGCGAACCTGGAGTAAAAGGAAATACAGCTACAAACGCTACAAAACCTGCCACATTAGAGACTGGCGCTGTAGTTAGAGTTCCACTCTTTATTAACGAAGGCGAAACTATTCAGATTGATACACGCGACGGAAGTTACTTAGGTCGTATAAACGCATAATACAACAAAAGGACAAAAAGTTGAGAAAACAACCCAACTTTCTGTCCTTTTTTCTTTTTATAATACCGCATAATGCACCAACCTAACCTAAGTATTATGAAATACAGCATTATTGTTCCCGTTTTTAATCGTCCAGACGAAGTAAACGAACTTCTATCTAGTTTGTTAGGTCAGACTTTCACTGATTTTGAAGTTATAATTGTAGAAGATGGTTCACAAAAAACATGCGAAGAGGTTTGCAGAAAATATTCAAATCAACTTGATTTGCATTATTTTATGAAACCTAATTCTGGTCCGGGACAAAGCCGAAATTATGGTGCTGAACGTGCAAAAGGCGAATACTTACTAATATTAGATTCTGATGTTGTATTACCCGAGGGATATTTAAGTGCTATTGAAGAAGAACTTAAACGTGAACCTGCCGATGCTTTCGGTGGTCCTGACGCTGCCCACGAATCATTTTCTGATACTCAGAAAGCTATTTCATACTCTATGACATCGTTTTTTACTACGGGTGGCATTCGTGGTGGCAAAAAAAAGCTAGACAAGTTCTATCCTCGTTCTTTCAATATGGGCATTCGTCGCAATGTTTATATGGAACTTGGAGGTTTTTCTAAAATGCGTTTCGGAGAAGATATAGACTTTTCTATCCGTATTTTTAAAGCTAATAAACGTTGTCGCCTCTTTCCAGATGCATGGGTTTGGCACAAACGCCGTACCGATTTCAGAAAATTTTATAGACAAGTGTACAATTCGGGGATTGCACGCATAAACCTTTATAAGAAATATCCAGAATCGCTGAAACTAGTTCATCTGCTACCAATGGTATTCACCGTGGGTGTTATATTCCTTAGCCTACTTTTTATTATCGGTCTTTTCGTTTCGCTCGTGCCATCGGTTTCTTATTCTTCAAAAACTGTGGGTTTATCTTTTTGTATATGTGCTATTGCCCCTATCCTACTCTATTCACTCTTAATCTTGATAGATAGTACTATTCAAAACAAAAGCATAAAAATTGGCTTTCTTAGTATTCGCGCAGCTTTCGTGCAACTTATGGGCTACGGTTTCGGATTTATTGAAGCATGGTGGAAACGTTGCATAAAAGGCAAAGACGAATTTGCTGCTTTCGAGAAGAATTTCTATAAATAACAGCAAACACAATGGAGATAACAAAACTAACCATTGATAAATGGGCAGAAGAAGATCAACCACGCGAAAAGCTAATTAACTTTGGAGCTGAAACACTTTCTAATGCCGAACTTTTAGCTATTCTTATTGGTTCTGGATCAACACGCGAAACAGCCGTCGAACTTATGAAACGAGTGTTAGCAGATTGCAAGAACAATCTTAACACTCTTGGAAAATTATCTATTACCGACCTTACAACCTACATGGGTATAGGCGAAGCAAAGGCTGTAACTATACTTGCCGCATGCGAATTAGGAAAAAGACGACAGGCATCTGATATTGAAAAACGTCTAAATCTTAATTCGGCTATTTCTATATACAACTATATGTATCCAAAAGTTCAAGATAAAGATATTGAAGAAGCGTGGATTTTATTGTTGAATCAAAAGTTAGACCTTATAGAAGCTAAATGTATTTCGCACGGAGGTATTACTGGAACTGCTATTGATATACGTATAATTTTAAAAGAAGCATTACTAAGAAATGCTACTGCTATTGCTTTATGCCACAATCACCCCAGCGGAAACCCTCGTCCCAGCAGAGAAGACGACAATATTACTAACAGTTTAAAGAAAGCTGCCGACACGATGCACATTTATTTTGTAGATCACGTTATAGTTGCCCAACAACACTTTTATTCTTATCGTGAGGAAGGGAAAATATAGTTGGTAAATACTACCATTCTATTTCTTACTTCTTTAAAAGAAAAAACAGAGCATTAAACCAGTATTTATTTCTTATTTTATTTCTTATTAAGAATAAATTGAGCATTAAACTTGTAGCATCGTTACGCATAGTTTAACACCATATAGAAAGTAAAAAAATACCCCCATAATGCAGAAATAGCTATATGAGGGTATTATATTAAAGCAAATAATTTTGTTTATAAATTTCGAATTATAAATTTATTTTACTCTTAAAGCACGGGTAGCATTTAGAACTGCTAATACCATTACGCCAACATCTGCAAAAACAGCCATTCCCATTGTTGCTATTCCTACAGTAGAAAGTATAAGAACTGCGACTTTTATACCAATAGCAAATACTGCATTTTGTCGAGCAATGCCAATAGTTCTTCTAGAAATAGCGATGGATTTGGCTATTTTTGAAGGTTTATCGTCCATAAGAACAACATTTGCTGCCTCTATTGCGGCATCACTTCCAAGTGCTCCCATTGCAATTCCAATATCGGCTCGGGCTAAAACAGGTGCATCGTTTATACCGTCTCCCACAAAAGCAAGTGTACTTTTAATAGGTTTTTGGTGTAATAAGCGTTCAACGTGTTCAACTTTATCAGCAGGCATTAGTTCGCTATAATATTCGTCTATTCCTAATTTATTAGCAATTACATCGGCTACTTCTTTACGATCGCCAGTTAGCATTACTGTTTTTTCTATTCCAATTTTCTTTAAGTTCGCGATAGCCGAAGAAGCATCGGTTTTTATTTGGTCGGCTATCACAATATGACCAACATATTTGCCATCTATGGCTACATGTACAGAGGTCCCCTTTGAATGTTGGCATTTGCTACAGGCAACAATTTCAGCACCTATATGTTCCATAAATTTTTTGTTACCTACACATACGTTTTTACCGTTTATTTCGGCAGAAATTCCTTGTCCGGCAAATTCTTTTATGTTTTCTACTTTGCATTCGCACCCCGTATCTTTATAAGCATTTCTCAGAGCAATTGCTATTGGGTGTGTAGAAAATTGTTCAACATGTGCTGCAAGATGCAAGAGTTCTTGTTCTGAAAACTGATTAGGGTGAATAGCTTCTACCTCAAAAACGCCACGAGTTAATGTTCCAGTTTTATCGAAAACAATAGTTTTTGCACGTGCTAAAGCTTCCATATAATTTCCACCTTTTATAAGAATACCTATATGTCCGGCACCTCCAATACCACAGAAGAACGATAATGGGATAGAAATAACCAAAGCACACGGACAACTAACAATTAAGAATGTAAGTGCACGGTAAAGCCAAGTAGAAAGAGCATCGTTATAACTGTCAGCAAAAAAAGGTGGAATAAACGCTAGAATAATTGCAGCAATAACAACGATAGGAGTATATATGTGTGCGAAGCGACGAATAAATGATTCGTTCTTCGATTTATTTTCACTTGCTTCCTCTACTAACTGTATAATTCTTGAAGCAGTAGAATTATTGAAAGTTTTACTTACCTTTATTTTCAATAACCCAGAGATATTCACGCACCCTGATACAACATTGTCGCCTAAAGTAACATCTTTTGGAATACTTTCGCCTGTTAAGGCTACAGTGTTAAGACTAGAGTTGCCTTCAATTATTTCTCCATCGAGCGGAATTTTCTCTCCCGGTTTCACAAGTATCGTTTCTCCAATGGCAACATTAGCGGGATTTGTTACGATGATTTCGCCTTTTTTTATAACATTTGCAGAGTCGGGGCGAATATCCATAAGGTTAGAAATAGAATCTCGAGTTTTGTCTTCGGCATAATGTTCAAAGAGTTCTCCAATTTGGAAGAATAGCATAACGAAAACACCTTCTAAAAATTCGGGTTCTCCATTGGGTAAAAATCCAATAATAAAGGCTCCAATTGTAGCAATAGACATAAGAAGGTCTTCGTCGAAAGGATTTCCTTCCATAATTCCTT
>ERZ1674245.772-NODE-772-length-10152-cov-9.403585_pt1 | contig 10152 bp, 13 predicted proteins | sample MGYA00581205_ERZ1674245 | MGnify/ENA primary metagenome ERZ1674245 (study PRJEB41354, sample SAMEA4873314) | human saliva metagenome | biome: human-associated habitat [ENVO:00009003]; feature: mouth environment [ENVO:08000002]; material: saliva material... | reverse complement strand
AAAACAGCGTGACACGCGAGCGTGACACGCGCGCTAATTAAGCGGAGTACAATCAAGATCAAGCAAGACCCCTCATGATCAAGCAAGGCGGCGCAAGATGGCATCTGTCAAGGCAGTCAAACACCGCGACGGCACCGTCGTCTACCGCGTCCGCTACCGCGCGGGAGGCCGCAACCCAGTCGTAGAAACCTTCTACGACGCCGCGAGCGCACAACGCTTCGCCGACCTCGTCGACCGCGTCGGCGGGGCAGCCGCCCGCGAGATGCGCAGCCTCGACGACCTCGCCGCCGCAACCACACCCACCGTCGCCGCGGCCTGCGAACACCACCTCGAAGCCCTAGCCGCGTCCGCTACCCCTGGCACGATCAGCCGCTACCGTCAGATCGTGCGCGACCGAATCGAGCCACGCCTCGGACTCATCCCCGTCGACATGCTCACCCGTCACACGGTCACGAAGTGGGTCGCCGAACTACGCCGCACCCCCGTCACGCGAGGGGCCACCGCTGGCCGCCCCCCGTCGGCAAAGACCATCCGCAACGCCCAAGCCCTCCTGTCCGCTGCGCTGCAACGGCTCGTCAACGAGGACGTAATCCCCCGCAACGTCGCTAAAGGCGTGCCCCTGCCCAAAGACGCGACCGTACGCGAAATGCGATTCCTCACCCCCGACGAATACACGCGCCTCCACGCGCAGATCCCCGCCGATTACCAGCCCTTCGTCGCGGCCATGTACGCGCTCGGCCTCCGCTTCGGCGAGGCAACCGCCCTCACGGTCGCCGACGTAGACCTCGACGTTGCCCAGCCCGTCGCCCGCGTCAACAAGGCCTGGAAGATGGGCGACAACGGAGCCCCCTACCTCGGGGCCCCAAAAACCAAACGCGCCCGACGCACAGTCACCATCCCCGCCCCGTTGATTCCTGAGCTGCGCGCCGCGCTCGCGGGTAAGGCGGCGGACGATCTGGTATTTAAGGCGCGGCGTGGCGGGCCGATCACGTCGGGCCCGTTCCACGCCCACATATGGCAGCCGTCGTGCGACGCGGCGGGCCTGTCGCCGCGCCCGCGCGTGCATGACCTGCGTCATTCCCACGCTTCGGCGCTGATCGCCGCCGGCGTGCCACTGCCTGTGGTGCAGCGCCGCATGGGGCACGAGTCGATCCAGACGACAGTCGATGTGTACGGGCATCTCGCGCCCGATGCCTACGCGGGCGCGGCTGAGGCTATGAGTGTGGCCATGGGCGGGGCCACACTGCAAATCGGAATGTGACGCGCATCTCCCTTACTTAGCTTGCACTATACGCCGGGAACGATGTATAGGATGAGTCATCGGGAGGGAACAGCCCCCCGACCCTCAAAGAAGGAGACCACAAATGTCCACCGTCACCTACATCACCGACACCAACGCCGACCCCTACAGCCGCTACCTCATCGTCGACGGCCAGCGCGAGACCGCCGAGGAGTGGTTCGAGACTGCACTCCCCGGCGACGAGGTCGCCGACTTCCGTGAGGCCCTCATTACCGCCGCCACCCGCCTGGCCGGCGAGGACCGCGAACTGCTCGCCTCCAACGGCTTCACCGTCGCCGAGCTGCCCCTGGCCTACACCGAGGCCGACGACGCTCGCGTTTTCGGCGAGTACAACGTGTCCGACTGGGGCCGCGACGGTATCTACAATGCGATTGACGCCGAGTGCGAAGCGTGGGGCCTGACCGACGGCTACTCGACCATCTGGGAGACGCTCACCGTCCTCGAGGAGATCGGCGGCAACGTCGAGCGCTTCCTCGACTGAGTAAGCCCAAGGCCCCCGCGACCGAAACCGACGGCGCGGGGGCCCACCCATAGGAGGACCAATTGACCGAACCACTCACCCCCGCCGGGCTACGGTGCCGCCGCAAAGCCCTCGGACTCACCCGCGCCGAACTTGGCGACCTCATCGAAGCGCCCGAAAGCGCGATCCGCTCATGGGAGATCGGCAAGGGGGCACCGCGCGACCCGATCAGCGTCCACATGCTGCTGGGTAACCTTGAGGACGCCGCCCTCGACTGCGTCGACGAGCTCACGGCCCCCGCTGACGACGAGAACGAGGACGTGCGCGTGGTTCCGACCGCCCTATTCTCGTACGTCGACCAAGCCGCCTACGAGCAGAGCTGCGAGTGGGCCGACCAGCTCCCCTTGTCCACGTACCAGGCGTGTGTCGGGCGCGCCTTCGCTTTCCTGTCCGATCAGGGTGTCCCCGTCGAGATCGTCACACGCACAAGCTGAGGAGTATCAATGATCCGCGAGTACTTGGGCGCCGCTGACTTCGCCGCCCGCGCCGGACTGGCCACGGCGACGATCAGGTCGTATATGCGGAAGGGGCTAACGCCTCCTGCTGACGTGCAGATCAGCACGCCGAACGGCCCGTTGCGCGGGTGGTCCGTCGAGACAATCGACGCGTGGCTTGCGTCGCGGCCAGGCCAGGGCGCGCGCACAGATCTGCGCCGCTGATACACGAAGAAGCCCCACCGACCCGTATCTGGGTGGTGGGGGCTTCGTCGTCTGGTCAGGGGTGGACTGTGGTGGGCCAGGATGCCATGAGGCCGTTCGCGCCCTTCCCGAGCGCCGTCTGCGCCTGAGACGGCGACGTGATGATGTGCGCGATCGTGGGCTTGCCGGTAGCAGTGAGTTGCTGCCACGCGTCGGCGGGGGCGTTCCACTCCATGCCGAGGACGTCCCACCGACTTGTGTCGGCGGCGGCGAGCTCGTTCGGATACAACATGCACATCGTGCGGTAGCCGCGGGTCTTGGCGCGGGCCACGGACCCGGCATTGACAAAGCATTTCCACAGGACGCGTCGCTCGGGGTGGCCACTGAACGCGTCGGCGAGCAGATCGTATAGGTCCAGTTCGGCCTGCAGGTCAGACGAGTTGGCATCCTGCTTTGAGGATGTCACCTTATGGTCGACGGCCAGGATCACGTCGTCGGGCAACTGCTCGAGTAGGTCGGTGAACCGCATGAGGGGCCCCGACGCCTGTCGCAGCGTTTTCAGCGTGTCCCACGGCGTCGACCAGATAGGGAACTTCTGGCCAGTGGTGCGCTCGGTGGTCCAGTCGTGAATCATCACGTATTCGCCAGAACCGCACCTGCGCAGGGAGACCTCGAGGGCCTTGAAGCCTGCGCGCAGGGATGCGTCGAGGCCCGCCTGCGTGAACTCCGGGTATTCGGTGCCGCCGAGCCGGTGGCTGATGTAGAACGGCCTGGCTGTGAGGAATTCGGCGACCAGGTCACGCGACGCACCAACCGTAGAGGCGGTGCGGGGGCGAAGGGGGATGTCCCCGCCCTCGCGGCGGCGGCGGTACAGGCGGCCCGTCACATCCCCACCTTCACGCCGGCGGACGCGCAGCACGCGCCCGGTGGGGGAGGCGTTTTCGACGGCGTCACGCATTAGGAATCACCACCTGCACGCCCGCCCCGTTCGAGGTCTGCGTGTTCGGGTAGGTGACCGTGAGGTCGCCAGCCGGGGCAGTGCGACGCGCGACAAGCACGGTCTGCAGGTTGGTGCCCTCCTGCGCCGCGAATTCGAGGCGATCCCAGCCCTGGTTGATCGTGACCTGGTCGGCGGTTTCCGGCGCCGTCGTCCGCTCAAACGCGAAGCCGAGCGTAAGGCCCGTAGTCGCGGGCACCTCGGGCGCCGTGCAGGTGCCCGTCTCCGTCGGTTCGGCCTGGCGCTTCTTCACCTGGCCAGCGACCGGCGTGCCGCCGCCGCGCGTGGTGACCGCTGCCCACCCGGCCTCGACAGGCTGAGACGTGCGCACCGTGAGCTCGGGAGCCCAGGGGCCGACGGCGAGAACGAAACGCATCGTGCCGATCCAGTACGGCTCGACGAGGAGCTCCCAGCCCTCGGGGAAGGTGAAAGTCTGCCCGTTGATTGCCTTGGTGTTGACGGCGATCACCGTACGGTCGCCCGCCTGCCCGTCGGTGCGGATCGTGATCGTGTCGCCGACGTGCTGGCCCGCCGCGTGGCTGACGAGGGTCGGGCCCGCGGCGGGATTCGGCTTCGTTTCGCCGTGGTCGTCGTGGCCGGGCGCTTCGGCCTGCTCCGTGAGCAGATACACGGTCCCGTCAGGGAGCGCTTCGGCTTCGGACGCGCTGGCGACGATCTTGATGTCCGCGAGCGCGATCGGCTTCCCGCGCTCGTCCACGAGGGGGGTGCCGCCGGGTACGGGGGCCGGGGTGTCCGGTGTGGGGGCGGTGGTGAGGAGATCCCCGAGGGTCATTGTCTGCCCGTCGGCGAGGGTCACGTCCCGTTCGGCGAGGACACCGGTCGGGGACACGACGGACACGACGTAACGCCCCGGCCTGAGTTCGGCGGTGACGTGCCCGTCGTCGCCCTCGCTGGCGACCGAGCCGGGGACGATGAGGTCACCGTCCGGGGTGCGGGTGGGGTTCGGGTTGGGGGTGGCGGTGATGGTGACTGTGACGGGCTGGCCGGTTGGTGACTTGACGCGGCCCTTGATGGTGGCGGTCATGAGGTGGTGTCCTGACTGTGTAGCTGTGCGGTGCGGGTGTGCCCCGCCGCCCACGCCGCGAGCCTCACGGGTCGTCGCGGCGCGGGGGCGGGTTACTTGTCGGCGCGGGCTTCAAGCGCCTCGATACGGTCGTAAATCGACCTGTGCGTGTCATGGGCGTGAGCGTCGATCAGGCGCGTCGCCGCTTCCCTGGCGGTGCGCTCATCGTGAATCTCGGCGGCCATCCTGCCGCCGCGTTCATCGATGCGGTCGATCCGCGATTTTAGATCGGACAGGCTCTCTCCGTGAGAGTCTAGGGTCGCGGCGACGCGGTCGACCGTGGCGGACATGCCCTCGAAACGTTCGGGGAGGACGGCGAGCGCGCCGACCGTCTCACTGACGGCCTTCACGCTGTCACGGACGGCGTCGAGGTCGTCTCGAATGTTTGTGCTGTGGTCATTGCTGACCTGCGCGTCGGCAGACTGCGCGGCTGCCTTCGCCTCCTCAGCGGCGCGGGTCGCCCGCTGCATGTGCGACTCCATGCTCGCTTTCAAGCGCGCGAAACCGACGGCGGCGGCACCGCCCAGGCCGGCGATCAGGACGGCGACCAGGCCGTTAAGGGCCTCGACGACCTTGGGATCTGTGAGGATGCCGGTCACTGGGCACGGTCACCGCCCGTTGCGGCTTCGGACAGATGCAGGTCGGCGACGGTTTCGCCGCCCGGCGTGAGGGCCCCCGCCCAATCAATGATCGAAATGCCGTTGATCTTCACTGCAGACAGCACCTGGAACACGGACCACGCGATACCCAGGAAAACCGACGCCTGCGTGAGGAAAAGCTGCCAGGTAGCCGGGTACGAGCCCGACACCCACACGGCGAGAGAGACGACGACGGCGACCCCGGCGAGCAGCACCTTACGGCGTGCTGGCGTCCAGTGCGGGCGATCAAGCGCCGCCTGCACCATCGGCCACACCATGCCGACGACGACCGTCGTCAGAAACGGATTCGTGTGAAGTCCAAGCAGAAGATCATTCATCGTCATTCCCCCTTCTCCGCGCCCGCGAGCGCGGCGTTGATCGCCCCATTTGTGATGGGGCCGTAGATTTCGTCGTCGTCCACGCCGACGGCGCGCTGTAGGTTGCCGACGACGCGGTCGTGCGCTTCGTCGGATGCGTCGCCCCAGATACCGTCCACCTCCGTGCCGACCACGCCCTGCACGTACTCGACGCCGAAGGGGAACTGGCGGCCGCCCCAGGAGCTGGCGGCGACGACGGCGTACACGCGGCGCGTGGTGTCAGGACCGAGGACGTTGTCCGTGTCCGCACCAACGGCGCGCTGGATTCCCGTGATGTCCGTGTAGCCCGAGGCGGTGGTCGCGTCGCCGTAAGACGGGCGGATAACCGTGCAGACGGAGTCCCAGTCTCGGGTGCGGCGCCACACGCCGCCGCCGTTCGACTGCGAGCCCGCAGCGCCCGAGCTGGTGTTGAATTCGATTGTCTGCAGCCAGCTGCCGTAGTTTGCTTCCACGATTCCGACGTGGTCGGCGATGCCGTCGTCGTCCCAGTCGAAGCAAACCAGGTCTCCGGGCGCTGCCTGGGTCATGGGGGAGACGAGTCGGCCTTCGCGCGCGGCTGCGTTGATCCCGTAGGGGACATACGCAAAGTCCCCGCCGGGCAGGACAGACTTGTCCTCATCGTCGGTCGCGCACCACGATGCCCCCATAGCGCAGAAAGGCACGCCGGACGTGCCGTAGTACGCGCCATGCTTCTTGGCATACCAGCGGCCATACTTCGATCCCTCCTCGGGATCGTCCCATCGCGTGTACCCGATTTCGCCGGCTGCCCAGGCAAGGACGTTCTGTGCTGTCATGCTCATCGCGCGGCCTCCGGCTGCTCGTAGGGGATGAAGATTGGTGCGACGACATCGGGCGGCGTGTCCGTCGCGGGCGTCATCGACGCCATGAGCTCTTCGATATTCGGATCCATTGGTTTCTCCTCAATTGGGTATGGGAAAGCCCCCGGACGGGCTTGTCCGAGGGCATGAAAGATCAGGTGGCTGTCAGTATCCGGAAGCGTGAAAAGTGATGGACACAGGTGTGGCTGTGTCGCGGTCTGGGAATGTGAGGCGGAATCCAGTCGGCCCTAGGGTGTCGACTGCCCATCTGGTTGGGATGTGTGCGTTCACGTCCGGGAGCACTTGCCCGTACGCGAAGGTCACCCCGACGTGTACACAGTCATCCGGGAAGCTGATTGGGAAGGTGATAAACGGCGTAACGCAGCGCTTTGCGCCAGCGACGCCGTCGTATTGAGCGTATCCCGTCCAGCGTCCGTGCTGCTCGACACGTGGAGCTTGCGTTGCGACGCTTTCTTTTCCGCCGAGTACCCAGGTGCCCGATGTCGTGCCGTATGTGACGACGGGAGCCAATCGTGTGAGCTCCCACCGGCCCAGCGTGTTTTTCCGGCCTTCACACTTATGTATGTGGTTTGACAGGTCAAAGTAGATCGGGCGGGTCTGCGTGGGCGGCTGCCCAGCGCGGGCGGCAGCGTTACAGATGTTCACCGCCTCGTCGGTGGTTTCCACATGAATGATGTGGCTGATGGACCCGGCTGTCTTGGGCCAGGTGGCGAGGATGTCCTCGCCCGCCTCGGGCGTGCGGACATGATTCCATTGCTCGACTGTCACAATCGGTCCCCTTACTGTCTCAGATAGGTTGCAGTGAAGCGATAATCTTTGAGGGTGGCATAGCCCGCCTGCGTAGATTGCATGGCGAGGCCGATCCTGTCGCCAGCGTTCAAGCGGAGCAGCCCCGCCGCCGTGAGCGTGATAATCTGTCCAACCGCCGCGGCACCATACTCGTAAATCGATCCGTACGGTGCGTCGGGACTGTACACGCTGCCCTTCGACGCGGGGACCACTGCGAGCAGTACGTCGCCGTCCCACCCGCAGGATTTGACCGCCGCCCACGCCTTTAGGTCATAGATCCCCGATTTAGGGACTTGGATCGTTTGCCCACCGTCGGCGACCGCCCATGTGCCGCCAGTTTCAATGATCTTCCTGCCACCCGTCGTCACCTGTAGTCGATGCCATACGCCGCCGTTAAAGATCGGTATTGTGACTTCGCCGGAAACCCAGCTAAGGGTGGGCTTGTCCGCGAGCGCGGCCCACGGCACTTCTGAGATGAGGGTGCGGCGTCCGTTGATTGTCTGCCAGTAGGCCAGGCCGGTGGGGGTGAGGGCGGTGTCGTTGCCTGCGCCGTCGGAGAGCTGGATCTGCACGGTTTGATTGGTGCGGGTCATGCTGATACGCGACGGGGCGGGGTCCGAGTAGGTCTCAGTCCAGTTGGTGAGGATGAGGCGGATCGGCCAGTTGCGGCCTGCGTTTGGTGTGTTGAGGCCCCATGTGACGGCGAGCGTGATTTGCCGAGCGTCGGTGGCTTCGAGGTCGCCGACGTTCAGGGTGAGGGTGCGGCTGGTGGCCTGGCTGGTGGAGGTTGCGATTACGGCTGCGGCGTCGCCGATCAGGTAGGTCGCCGTCACGGTGGCCCCCGGTGGGGCTTGCAGAGTGAGGGAGACGCGCAGATCTCGCACGGCCTTACCAGTGGTCGGCGTGGTGGTGGTTTTGACGTGCTCGGGGCCCCATGGGCCGGGCTTGGCGATGTCGAAAGCCGGGTGGATGCCCTGCCACGTGGTGCGCGTCGCCGGGGTTTGCCCGTTGACGCGGCCTCGCGTGAAGGCGGCCTGCCAGGTCATGCGATTGTCACCCCGCGCGGTGCGGGCTGAGCCGACGCCGCCGAGCACAAACTCCGAGCCCCGCAGCTGTGCGCCTGATATCCATTTGCCCGTTATCCGGTCGGCGATCAGCTCGCCTGGGATGACGGCGTTTTCGGCGCGGATCTTGTCCACGACAGTGAGGGTGTCGAAAGCGGCGAGCTTGCTGTAAAGCGTCTCGGATGCGACGATTTCGCGGGCGGTGACCGTGCCCGCCTTGATGCGCGAACCGTCGATGGGCGCCGTGTTGGCTTCGGCGATCTTCCTTGTGAGGTCGTCGCGGGTCTCCTCGAGGGCGGCCTGCGCGCCCTGTAGGGCGGCGTCGGCTTGGCGGGCGGCGTCGCGCGCGGCCTTCGCGGCCTCGCCCACGGGCACCGTCACAACGCCGGTGGGAGCGGTCACGGTAGGAGCGTGGGCAAGCGTGGCCGCGCCGGTGGTGTCGCGGTCGAGGCGCACGGGTGCCCCCGTCCAGGTGATGCCCGCCGTCGAAGGCACAACAACGTTGGTACCGGGCGGGGCGCCGTGCGGGGTGACCTCGACGAGGCCAGCCGCCTTGTCTACGATGCCCGTCACGGTCCCCTGCACGGGCCCCGTGTGCGGGGTCGGCGTGCGGGCGGGGGTGAGGTCGAGCCAATCGGACAGGCTATCGGGCGTGGACACTAGCGTAAACCTCCAAATCGACGCGCATTTGCGCGCCAGAATCGGCTAAATCGATGGAATAGCCGGTCACGGTCCCGGTCACGACCTCCTCGCCCGCCTCAACACAGATCGAGTCCCACAGCTCAATGCGGGGATCTGATGCGAGGGAGAGACTGCGCGTCCCCCGCGCGGCAAGGGCCTTCGCCCTGTAGGTCTCGGCGGCCTGCTGCACCGTGCCCTCGAGGTCCGTCATCTGCATTTCGCTGCGCTCAGTCACGACACCGTAGACGGCTGGCTGGTAGGGCGCGTCGTATAGGGTTGCGATCCCGTTGTAGTGGGGGGCGTCGCCGCCGCCGTCGGGGGTTTCGCCGGTGGTTCCGACGAACCAGCGGTTGGCGCGGCGCTCAGCGCTTTTTCGGGAGGCCTCGATGAGCAGGTCACGCCCCGTGTAGGTCTCAGACGCGACCCCGGTCGCTGGTTTCCACACGTGCAGGGCGCCGTCGGGGCGCACGGTCCAGGCTAGCCCGTAGGCTTCGGCGAGCTTTCCCATGGCCTCCGTGCGGGACGTGCCCCACTTGAAGGTGCGGGGGATCGGCTGGTCGCCGTCGTCGACGATCACCTGCAGGCCGCCCTCGTCAGGCGCGCCCGCGAGGCGCTGAAACTCCGACGAGACGGTAGCGCCGCCGGGCGGGGAAGATGGCCAATCCATCGGGTTCTTCTCACACCGCTGTAGCAAGTCGTACGCGGTCACACTGACGCCGCCAGCGTTGGTTTCCTCCCACGCGTCGATCTGATAGACCCCCACCTTCACGCGGGCGGTAGTGCCCCCAGTCGTGATCGTCTGCACCACGTGCAACCGCTGCCCGAAGTTATTCAGCGGGTCGGCAGGGTCACGGGGAACCCACCCATACGGGGCCTCGAGGGTGAGGCGTTCGCGCGGCGTGCGATCCGTCGATGCCTCGAGCTGAGCTGTGACGACGGGGATGTCCTCAGCGAGGACACGGCCCGCGAGCGCAGACGAGACGGACACGCCAATCGTGGTGGGGGCGGCGAGGGCCGCTGCGTTCGGGCCGCCCCTCATGGCATCCCCGCGAACTCACGCAGGAGGTCAACGTAGGAGCGGCTGCGCCACTTCGAGCGCGCGTCCCATGCGCCCCACGTGACGACGGGCGTATTGAATGGGTTACCGTTTTGGTAGCCCGCGTATTCCGCCCATTTTGCGTTAAAGCGCTGGTGGCCTGTGTGCCCTACCCACGTGTGGGTAACG
>ERZ1674245.759-NODE-759-length-10220-cov-11.554648_pt1 | contig 10220 bp, 5 predicted proteins | sample MGYA00581205_ERZ1674245 | MGnify/ENA primary metagenome ERZ1674245 (study PRJEB41354, sample SAMEA4873314) | human saliva metagenome | biome: human-associated habitat [ENVO:00009003]; feature: mouth environment [ENVO:08000002]; material: saliva material... | reverse complement strand
GGGCGGCCCACGTTACGTTTGGTGGGGGATTGTAGCGCTGTTTGTAGTCTTGCACACGCAAAAAGCTTTAACATATGTACAAATATTGGCCTGTTTGGGGCATAAAAATTTGAATTTAGGCCATAAGTCACATTAGGATTTTGTCGGTGCGTGACTTACCGTCACGCCCCGCATGGTAAGGCAAGCATCGACAAGAAGAAGGCGAAGATGCCCAAGTACGTATACATGTTCAGTGAGGGTGACAAGGACCAGAAGGATCTGCTCGGCGGTAAGGGTGCAAACCTGGCTGAGATGACTCGCCTGGGACTGCCGGTGCCTCCTGGCTTCACTATCACTACTGACGCTTGTCGCGCATACCTGCACGACGGCGTCGTTCCCCCGGAGCTAGCTGTACAGGTAACCACCGCGCTACGTCGCGTAGAAGAAGACCTAGGCCGCCAGCTAGGCGACGCTGAGGACCCGCTACTGGTGTCGGTGCGTTCGGGTGCTAAGTTCTCGATGCCGGGCATGATGGAAACCGTGCTCAACATTGGTCTAAACGACAAGTCTGTTGAGGGCCTGGCCAAGGCAAGCGGCGACGAGCGTTTCGCCTGGGACTCCTACCGCCGCCTAATCCAGATGTTCGGTAAGACCGTGCTGGACATTGAAGGCGAACACTTCTCCTCCGCCCTAGATGCAAAGAAGCTAGAAAAGGGCGTCAAGCTGGACTACGAGTTGGACGTAGACGCACTCAAGGAACTAGTAGACCAGTACAAGCAGATCGTTAAGGAATACGCGGGCATCGACTTCCCCCAGGACCCGCGCACCCAGCTAGACATGGCCTCCGAAGCCGTGTTCCGCTCCTGGAACACTGAGCGTGCTCACATCTACCGTCGTCGTGAGAAGATCCCGCACGACCTGGGCACCGCCGTCAACGTTTGCACCATGGTCTTCGGCAACATGGGCGAGACCTCCGGTACCGGTGTGTGCTTCACCCGTGACCCCTCCACTGGTCACTCCGGTGTCTACGGTGACTACCTGGTCAACGCCCAGGGTGAGGACGTTGTGGCCGGTATCCGCAACACCCTGTCGCTAGCCGACCTTAAGAACATTGACCCCGAGTCCTACCGTGAGCTGCGCGCCGCCATGCGCAAGCTGGAGACCCACTACCGCGACCTATGCGACATCGAGTTCACCATTGAGCGCGGCAAGCTGTGGCTGCTGCAGACCCGTGTCGGTAAGCGCACCGCTGCCGCCGCCTTCCGTGTAGCCAGCCAGCTGGTTGACGAAAAGCTCATCACCCTGGACGAGGCTCTCACCCGCGTCACCGGTGAGCAGCTAACCAAGCTGATGTTCCCGCAGTTCGCCACCGATGTAGAGCGTCAGCTGCTGACCAAGGCTATGCCCGCCTCCCCGGGTGCGGCTGTAGGTGGCATCGTCTTCGACAACGACGAGGCCGTCTCGCGCGCCGCTGAAGGCCAGAAGGTCATCCTGGTTCGCCGCGAAACCAACCCTGACGACCTGCCCGGCATGGTTGCCGCTGACGGTGTGCTCACCGCCCGCGGTGGTAAGACCTCCCACGCCGCCGTCGTCGCCCGTGGCATGGGTAAGACCTGTGTCTGTGGCGCTGAAGAGCTAGAGGTCGACGCCGAAGCCCGCACCCTGACCGTTAACCGTGACGGCAAGCAGATTGTGCTGCACTCTGGCGACGTAATCGCCGTAGACGGCACCACCGGTGAAGTATTCCTAGGTGAGGTCCCGGTAGTTGACTCCCCGGTTATGACCTACCTGCGTCGCGGCCTAGACGAGGCCCTCTACCGCGCCGAGGACGCCGACACCCGCGAGCTGGTTGCTAGCGTGCACCGCCTGATGCGTCACGCTGACGAGCGCCGTCGCCTGCGTGTACGCGCCAACGCTGACAACCCCGACGACGCCCGTCACGCAATCCACCGTGGCGCCGAGGGCATCGGCCTGTGCCGTACCGAGCACATGTTCCTCGGTGAGCGCAAGCAGTTCGTACAGGACCTGATCCTGGCCCAGACTGACGAAGAGCGTGAGCAGGCCCTGGCCGCGCTGCTGCCGCTGCAGAAGGGCGACTTCGTCAAGATGCTCGAAACCATGGACGGCAAGTCCATGACCGTGCGTCTGATCGACCCGCCGCTGCACGAGTTCCTGCCTGACCTAACCGAGCTGAGCGTCAAGGTGGCCCTGGACCGTGAACGCGGCACCCTGGACCCGGCTGACGAGAAGCTGCTGGCCGTGGTGCGCAAGAACCACGAAGCTAACCCCATGCTGGGTCTGCGCGGTGTGCGTCTGCTGCTGACCCTGCCCGGCCTGATCGAGCTGCAGGTCCGCGCCATTGCTGAGGCCGCTGTGGAGCGTCTACGCGCCGGTGGCAGCCCCCAGCCCGAGATCATGATCCCGCTGGTAGGTTCGGTGCGTGAGCTACAGATCGCCCGTGAGCGCGCTGAGAAGGTGCTGGCTGAGGTTAGCGAGCAGTCCGGCTACAAGCTCGACTTCCCCATCGGCTGCATGATTGAGCTGCCGCGCGCCGCCATCAGCGCCGACACCATCGCTGAGGAAGCTGACTTCTTCTCCTTCGGCACCAACGACCTGACCCAGACCACCTGGGGCTTCTCGCGTGACGACGTCGAAGGCGTGTTCTTCGGCCACTACATGGACGCTGGTATCTTCGGTACCTCCCCGTTCGAGACCATCGACGAGCGCGGTGTGGGTCGCCTAATGGAGACCGGTGCTAAGCGCGCCCGCAAGACCAAGGCTGACATGAAGCTGGGTGTATGTGGTGAGCACGGTGGTGACCCCGACTCGATCGACTTCTTCCACCGTCTGGGCATCAGCTACGTGTCCTGCTCTCCGTTCCGCGTGCCGGTGGCCCGCCTGGAGGCTGGCCGCGCCGCTGTGATCAACGGCTGAGTTTTTAACTTCAGTTAGGTGACCGTCGTCCTATGGGCGGCGGTCACCTATCTTTTGGCGCTAATGCCACACACTCCGCTTTAGCGCTGGCTGAACACAGGCTGCCCCAGTGTTTAGGAGTGTGAGATGATAAGGGCGGTCAGGAATCTACAGATGAGGCAAACGTGGCGATTTTTGAAATCCGACAGGGAGCGCTAGTCCCGGCTCAGCTGGGTGGGGTTGCCGATGAGTCCGCACACCGTCAGGCCCTTGATTTGGTGCGTGAACAGGTGGCGCAGGTGCTGCGTAGGCCGCTGTTTCCGGTTGCTTGGAAACAGTTAGACGCTGGCCATTCGCTAGTGGCTATTGACGGCTCTGGCCAGGTGGTGGCGGTGGAGCTACTACCTAAGTTGGATTCAACCACGGTTGTGGCTGCGATGGGCCGCCTAAACGCCACTTCTCACCTAGGCTGGGCGGAGATCGCTAGCCTATATCCGGCGGGCCCCACCGCTTTTCAGAAGGATTGGACGGCGTTCCGCGAGACCATGCCGGCCCGTATTAATCCTGGCCCGCGTTTGAGCATTGTGTCTCCCTCTGTTTCTCCTGACGTACTTTCTTCCCTGTCGGTGCTGAGCGACTCTGGCCTGGAAGTATTCTCGCTTTCAGTGCGTTCGCTTTCCAGCGGCCGCAATTTCGTGGAAATTGACCGTATCGACTCCCACCACCTGCCGGTGAGCGCTAAGCTTTTGCCGGCTGGTGACCCCATGGATGAGGGTATTGAGGTGGGTAAGTCTGAGGCCACTGCTGCTGCCTCTGCACCTTCTGCCGCTACCTCTACATCTGCCGCTGCTTCGGCCCCCTCGGTGGCCACCCCGGCGGCTCCTGTACCTCCCGCTGCCCCCTCAGCTCCTACTCCCGTTGCTTCTCATTCTCAGCCCTCGGCTGCGCCTGCCTCCCCGGGTGCCGCTGCTTCCCGGGGTGCTACTTCTCAGGGCAGTGCTGCTTCCCAGGGGGCTGGCTCTGCTGCGGGCTCGACGACGTCGCCGTCGCCGGTTTCTCGACGTAGCCGCCGCGCTCAGCGGGCAGCTAACCAGTACAGCCCCCACGCTCCTACGGCAGTCTCCCCAGCCGCTGTGTCTCCGACTGTTGTTTCCGCCCCCACCCCGGCCCCTAGCCCGGCTGTAACCCCCGGCTACCGCCAGTCTGCTCCTTCACGTAATGGGCAGCCGGTACGTGCTACCCGTGTGCGGGCTCGGGTAACTGGCCAGGGACGCCTCTCGCGCCGCGACTCGGGGCAGTCTACGGTTTCACGTTCACACCCCAGCGGTGAGGACTCGCGTCTAGCTTTGAACGCATTGGCCTCTATTTTGAGCGAGCCGGTGCAGATCACCTGGCAGTCAGTAACCGAAGGAATTTTCCACACCGCCCAGCTGCGCCCGGACGGCATGATTAGGGTTTCTGATGGAACCAGCTTTGATGAACCCGGCCAGGCAGCCCACCACTGCGAACCGGCAAAGTCGGTTGATGGCTGGGATGTGTGGCGTTTTGGCGCCGATGGCCCCAGCCTGTATGAGTCTCTAGAAGAGCTGATCGCTGCTGCTGAGCGCAGTCCGCGCCGGCCGGGACGCCCCGTGCGTTCACGCCGTCAGGGGCGCTAAGCTAGCTGGCCGGATTCGAACTGGCCCGGTTCTAGCTGGCTGGATTGATTAGGGCCTGCCAGTTAGCTATTAGCCGCTCCGTAAAGTTCGCCGGATGGCTGGCCTCTGGCTCGTTAGCCGGGGTGAAATCTATAGCCGTGTAACTGGCTAGCCAGTGATCAACTTGGGCCACTACCTGGTTACGCACGCTGGGGCGGGAGATATAAATGTCGTGAACCGCGTCAGCAATACGTAGTTGTGTGATGCATTGGCCCAGCTCATTGGCGCGCGCGCGAGTGCGACGCGCATCAATAACCGTGTCTTTATCGCGTTCGGGCAGGTCCCCATAGGTAAGCGTAAGGTGCGAGTGCTTAGAAGTGAGTACTAGCAGCGGGCAGTCAATGTTTAAGCCGCGACGCACATGCTGGTGACCAGTCATGATGGCGCTAGCCCAACCGGCTTGAATATTGGGTAGTTTGCGCCATTTCCAATCCCAGTTAGTTTGCCAGCCACTGTAGTAGGGATCAGTCGGGTCAGCCCCTTCAGGCAGTGGGCCTTCTTTAGATTGATCCCAGCCGTCATAAAGTTTGAAAAATGAGTCACCTTCAACCGGGCCCAAATCGTTAGCTACCTGGGTAGGAATGATTACAGCGTGCGGTGTGGCCTGGGCTAGGCGGTGAATAACCGGTGCAGAAACTGAGCGGAACTGGGGTGTGGTTTGCAGTTCCAACCAGGGAGAGTTCAAAATCAGGCCAGCTAACTGCCCCGGGTGATGATGCGCCCATAGACAGGCAATTAGGCCGCCGGTTGAGTGGCCCAGCATTAGTACTGGCAGCTGGGGGTAAGCTCGCCTAATAATCTCTAGGCTAGCGTCTATTTCTTCGTCATAAGTTTCTAGCCTGGTACACCAAAATGGAATCTGGTTTGGTCGTAGTGAACGTCCGTAACGGCGCAGATCAAGCGCATAGAAAGCACCACCCAGGCGCGCATATGAGCGAGCCATGCCGGGGTTTAAAAAATAGTCATTCCAGCCATGCAAGCTAAGCACCACAAAGCGGGTTTTATCTGGTTGCTGATGCATATGTGGATCAGCAGCCGGCTCATGACGCACCAGGGTGGCTACGGGGCTGTCACCTTCGCCGTCGTCAGCTAAAGGCAGAGTGTAAGCGCTAAAGCCAGGGCCAAACATATCCGGCCCCCACTGGTTGGCAGCCGGGGGAGTGTAAGGGGTTACCTGTAGCTGCCAGTCAATAGCAGCGGGGGAGTCGAAGGTTTCCACAGCACGATTTTCCACGGCACTATTTTGCAATATCTGCCCCTGGACCTGGTTAGCTTGTGAAACTGGCTGGCCAGCACTTGCCCTATCACCTCTGGCCCTGCGCGGCGGTAAATCGTTTGCCTACACAGGGATATGTGCCCTGATCGCTTCTGGCGCCGCGCCCGCTCGCACACTGGTAAAGCTCTTAACCTAAAACCGCTGGTAACAAGCAGCAAACAGGCTAGCGATGGATAATAGTAGCGACAATTGTTGCTTCTAAAAGAATAAAGGAGGCTTCATGCGATCGCTGGTTTCCCTAGCGCTAGCAGGGGCCCTCGCCTTAAGCGCTTTAGTTCCATCCGCTTTAACCCCCCAGGTGCAGGCGGCGGAACAAACCCCTGAGCAGATCCTGGCCAAAATGAACCTGGACCAAAAAGTGGGTCAGCTACTGTGGACCCACGTTTACGGTGACAGTGCAGATGACACCACCTACGCCAGTGACAACCAGGCCATTTTTGGCACTGGCATATCCACCCCAGCCCAAGCGGTTAAAAAATACCACTTAGGCGGCGTGCTCTACTTCAACTGGGCCCACAACTTCAGCTCTGAAAACACTGACGTAACCAAGGTGGCAGCCCTATCAAACGGTTTGCAGGCTGCCGCTAAAGCTGACGGTAACGTGCCGCTAGGCATCACTATCGATCAAGAAGGTGGCATGGTTTCGCGCGTAGGCGCCCCGGCCACAATCTTCCCCGGCAATATGGCGCTCGGCGCCACCGGCAACCAGTCCCTGGCCTACAGTCAGGGCCAAGTGCTGGGCTGCGAAATGCGCTCGCTGGGGATTAACGCTGATTTCGCCCCGGTTTTGGACGTTAACACCAACCCCAACAACCCGGTTATTGGTTTGCGTGCTATCAGCGATGACCCCAACCTGGTAGCCCAGCTAGGCGGAGCCCAAATCCAAGGCATCCAAAGCCAGGGCGTCTCGGCTACCGCTAAACATTTCCCCGGTCATGGCGACGCCGACACCGATTCCCACCTGGGCTTGCCTCGCGTAACCTACTCGCGCCAAGTGCTAAACCAGCATTTAGTGCCCTTCAAAACAGCCATTAGCAGCGGCGTCGACATGATCATGACCGCCCACATCGTCGTCGACGCTATTGACCCAAAGCTGCCGGCTACCTTATCTAAGCCGGTACTTACCGGGCTGCTGCGCCAAGAGCTGGGCTTTACCGGGGTGATCACCACTGACGCCCTAGACATGGAAGGGGCCCAGTTGGCCGTAATGACCCCCGCTGAGCAGGCTAAATACAAGGAGCTCAAGAACAAGGAAGACAGCGCCAAACAAAAAGCTGATAAAGACCCAACTCAGGCGGACTCGGCCCGTGAGGCCTCCACAGAGTTTAAAAAATTCTTGGCCCCTATTCGCGCCAGGGTAGCGGTCAAAGCGCTGCAAGCTGGCAGTGACATTTTGCTAAATACCAAGGACGCCGCTGCAGTAGTTGACGGGGTCAAAGCTGCAGTTAAAGACGGATCGCTCACTAGCGCGCAAATTGACCAATCAGTTTTGCGCATTTTGAAGTGGAAGCAAAAGCGCGGAGTGCTCAAAACTGAGCCGATTGATACCGCCAGCGTAAAAGCCAAGCTGGGCACGCCCGCTAGTAAGGATGTGGCCAGGCAGATTGCCCGTGGCTCAGTTACCTTGCTGCGCAATGACTCTAAAGGTAAGGCGCCGCTGGACGCAGCCAAGGGGACGCGCGTACTGGTGGCCGGCAGTTCCTGGGCTAACCCGGAGCTATTGCCTGAGCCCCTTAAAGCCGCTGGTTTCAGTGTGGTTTTCACCCAGGATCCCGACGCTAAAGAGAATCCTTCCGACAGCGAGATTTCCGCTTGGGTGCGCCAAGCAGCCAATGTGGATACGGTGATTTTTGCTAGCTACGCTCCTGGCGCCCAGCAGTTCAAAGCCATTGACGCGCTGGTGGCCACCGGCAAGCAGGTGATCGTCATTAACACCAGCTTGCCCTACCCGCTGGCTCGCTACCGTAGCGGGACGTCAGGCCCGCAGGTGGTGGCGGAAATTTACGCCAATAACTCGGTGGCCCTAGCAGCTGCGGTGGATGTGCTTAGCGGCCAGGCTAGCGCGCTTGGTAAGTTGCCAGTTAGCGTGCCCGGGGGTAGCGGGGTGGCCTATGCACGTGGGTTTGGTCTAGGGGCTGGTTCTGCTACGGCGACGGCGCCCGCGACTATGGCCCCATTGACAGCTGCCCCAACTGTGGCCACCACAGCGACAGCTGCGGCCGCCACGGCCCCAGCGGCGGCGCTTACACCTTCCACTTGCGAAGCTGGCGCCGCGAAGTCCACTACTAAACCCAGCGCTAGCCTCGCAGCAGCGCCCAGTCCCACCAAAAGTCCTAAACGTGGCTTAGCTCATAGCGGGGTGGAAACTGGGCTGTTCGGAGCCTTTGCGCTGGCGCTGCTAGGTGGCGGTTTGGTGCTGCGTAGCCGCACTAGGTAGTGCTAGCAGCCATTTCGGGCTGTGAATAGAAAAATTTTGAGGGGTAGCCCGTTTTTGGGTTGCCCCTCAATTTGTGTGCAAGGCCACTAAATAATAATTGAATCTTGAAGGAATGTTAAAACTGATAACAATGAGGATTATGTGAATTGTGATGAAACTGTTTCCTTTGGGGCTCCAGGGCATTAATCTAGGGCTAAATAAGCAGGGGCTGTACCCCGCAGCCATCAGTCAATATCCCTAGTCATTGGAGTCCTCGTGAGTCAGAACAAACGATCATGCGCCTTCCGCAGCACAGTTGCTGTGGTACTGGCGTCGATGGTGTTGTCCGCAAACCCCGTGGCCTTCGCAGATGGCCCCAGCCAAGACGACATCAACAAGTCAAAGCAGAAGGAAGCTAGCACTTCTGCTTCTATCGCTTCCCTGGAGGCGCGTTTGGCCACCCTTAAGGCCAACACTGAAAACGCCACCATGAAGGCCCAGATCGCCACTGAGGACTATCTGCAATCCCTTGATGCACTAAACAAAGCCAAGGCAGCCACCGCTGCTGCGCGAGCTAAGGCCACGGCCGCCACCAAGCAGACGCACCAGGCCCGCAAAACCCTCTCCGACGTCGTCGTACAGACTTACCAGGACGGCGGCAACCCCTTCGACATAGTCTCCCCCTACCTGACCGGGCGCTCGCTGGGAGACATTGCCAGCCAGAAGGCCGCGCTGGACCGTGCGGGCGAAAACACTGACGCAAAACTGCAAAAAGTGCAGGCGCTGCAATCGGTAGCCACCACCATGGAAGGCATTGCCGCGCAGAAAGAATCAGCTCAGCGCGCCGCCACGCAAAAAACTGAAGCAACCAAGAATGCTGCCCAGGCTGCCGCTAACGCTGCCCAGGCTGCCCAAAGCCAGGCCACTACGCAACGTGCCAACCTGATCAGCCAGCTGGCAGCTCAGCGCAACACCACTGTGGCCCTGGAAACCCAGCGTCAAGAACAGCTTGAACAGGCTGAACAAAACCGTAAGAACGAGGAAGCTCGCAAGCAGGCTCAGCAGGCTGCTGCCCAGGCCAAGGCTAAGGAAGAGCAGGAAAAGCAGAACGAGGCTAAGGCCAAGGAAACCGCTTCGCCTACCCCCAGCCAGCCTGACCCTCAGCCCAGCCAAACTACTGCGCCTAACCCGCAACCTAGCCAGAGTGCTGCGCCTGATCCGCAGCCGAGCCAAACCACTACGCCTGAGCCGGCTCCCAGCCCCAGTGAAACCAGCGAGCCGGCACCTGCCCCGGCGCCTGAGCCTGAACCGGCCCCCGCGCCCACTCCCGAGCCGGAACCGGAACCTGAGCCCGACCCGACTCCCGCCCCTTCTGGTGGCGCGGATGTGGCAATCGCCAAGGCCTACACTTTCATCGGTGTGGACTATGTGTGGGGCGGCGAATCCTACTCTGGTGTGGACTGCTCTGGTCTGGCCATGCTCTCCTGGGCCGCTGCTGGGGTGAGCCTGACCCACTCCTCACGCGCCCAGTACTGGGAAGGTACCCACGTTTCACTGGACTCCGTCCAGCCCGGTGACCTGATCTTCTGGTCCTCCGACGGCTCTGCCGGGTCTATCTATCACGTGGCCATCTACCTGGGTAACGACCAGATGATTGAGGCACCCACCTTCGGTGTGCCGGTGCGTGTAACCGGCGTGCGCTACTCGGGCATCATGCCTTACGCGGTGCGCCTGTGACCCTATGGCTGGCGCTGACCGCGCCACACGCCTATAACTAGACCTGTAGGCGGCGCCTGAGACCTGCAACCTTAAACGTGCGTCTACAAAGTAAAAGCACTGTCCCCCTGGCTTGAACTGCGCCCCGAAACTTGGACGCTTTAAATGGGTAGCCGTTATGCGGCTTCCTGTAGGGCCTGATCCCGGTATTCTGCCGGGGTCA
>ERZ1674245.757-NODE-757-length-10233-cov-11.941442_pt1 | contig 10233 bp, 9 predicted proteins | sample MGYA00581205_ERZ1674245 | MGnify/ENA primary metagenome ERZ1674245 (study PRJEB41354, sample SAMEA4873314) | human saliva metagenome | biome: human-associated habitat [ENVO:00009003]; feature: mouth environment [ENVO:08000002]; material: saliva material... | reverse complement strand
GAGGAGGGTCTTATTGATGACGGGCTCACCCTCCCAGCAGTCGATGATGAGGTCGGAGTTCTGGCGAAGCTCCAGCCCCTTCAGTAGGGCGGCACTCGGGGAGACGGGGCCACGACAAGCATTGATGAGGAGCGGACGACGCGCACAGCCCTGGAGGAAGGCCTCATCGACCATCCCCTCGGTGGCATACTGCCCCGCGCGCGTCAGCGGTACGTGAAGTGTGATGATATCGCTCTCGCGTTGGATCGTCTCGAGCGAGACGAAGCCCTCTGCGCCCTCACGCTCAGCACGAGGTGGGTCACAGAGCAGCGGACGGAGGCCGAGAGCGCCGACGCGCTTGGCCAGGCGCCCCCCGACATTCCCTACCCCGACGATACCGATAGTCTTCCCCTCCAGCGAGACGCCTCGCTCCAGCGACCAGCGCACGAGCGAAGAGAGGACGTACTGGACGACGCCCCCGGCATTGCACCCTGGAGCACTCTCCCAGCGAATACCCGCGGCAGCACAATAGTCGGCATCGATATGATCAAAGCCCGCGGTAGCCGTGGCGACGATCTCGACACCGCTTCCCTCGAGGAGCTCGCGGCCGGCGTGCACCACACTGCGAATGAGCAGGGCACGGGCGCCACGAATCGTCTCGGGCGTGAAGTCACGGTTGGGCAGGCGGCGCACGTCAGCGACTTGCTCCACCAGCCCCTCCAGATATGGTAGGGAGGAGTCCAGCACAAATAGTGGCTTATCCATCACGATCTTCTTATCAAAAAGCTATCCCGACCGCCGCCCATACGAGGCAGTGGGGTCAGGATAGCAAGGTGTGTTCTTAGCTTGGGACTCGCGTCGAGCCTCAAGCTGAGGCCACAGATTTAGTTTGCATTCACCTCGACGGCGCCGTCTTCGGGCAGCTCGATCTTGCCGTACTCCTGCTCGAAGCCAGCCAGGTGCTGCTCCAGAAGGCGGACCAGACGCTTAGCGTTGTCGGGAGTGAGGATCTGACGGCTGTGGACGCGAGCCGACTGCTGACCAGGGAGCAGACGGACGAAGTCCAGGATGAATTCGCTCTGCGAGTGCAGGACTACTGCGAGGTTAGCGTACTGACCCTGACCGACTTCTTCGGGGAGCTCGATGTTGAATTGAGGAGTTTCCTGTTCTGCCATTGTTTCTACTTGTCTATATAATGTACGAAGGGGAGTAGATCCGCTTCGTAGGCGGGCTACACCACGATCAAAGATAGTGAAAACGCCCCGAATGCGTGCATAGCCACCGAGGGAGGGTGGATGGGAGGAAAGCCAGGGGTAAATGGGACCTCGCCGATGGGGTGAGTTCGAGGGGCAGAGAGGCTACGCCAGTGCAGTTGCTCGAGAAAGCGGACGAGAGGCGTGGGGAGGGCGTAATCGCCCAATTCGCTCCGGTTCACCCATTGGTACTTGGTGCTCCCCACGGCGTCGGACTCGAGTTCGGCGGTGTAGATGGTAATGTGAAGTATTTGGTGGGAGAGCCGGTGCTCAAGGCTGAAAGTTGTAGGCGCAAGGCGCCCCCCGAGTAGGAGAGCTCGTCCTCTACCCAATGGGCTACCGCTTCGGGTGTTTGGGGGCTGTCACTCTCAAACAAAGGGAATTGATACAGTCCTCGCCAGATGTCGTTTCGTCCTCGCTTTTCTTGTAAGACTTGCTGATGGTAGGTGCTATAGATGTAGCTGAAGTAGCGATCTCTAAGGGTTAGCTCCCCCCCCCCCTTTATGGGGAGGAGACGAGCGAGAGGGAGCTCCGCTACACGGCACCACGATGAGGCAGGGCAGGCGGAGCATTGGGGCGATTGAGGGGTGCAGACCAAGGCGCCTAGCTCTATAAGGGCTTGCCCCAATTGGCTTGGGGGAAGTTGAGTGGCGAGTAGTTCCTCCACCGCTTGGGTGCAGAGTCGCTTCCCGCCCAGGGTGTCTCTATGGGGAGTTCGCTTGCCAGTAGCCGGCTGATCACGCGCAGTACATTGCCATCCACGGCCGGGTAAGGGAGATCAAAGGCAAACGAGGCAATGGCTCCGGCGGTGTAGTCGCCCCCCCCGGGTAGAGCACGTATCGAGGCAAAATCTTTGGGGAATATCCCCTGATGCTTCGTGGCTATAACTTGTGTGCTGCACGATGGAGGTTGTGCGCTCGGCTGTAGTAGCCAAGTCCCTGCCATAGGCTGAGTACCTGATCTTCGGAGGCTTGTGCCAGGTCGGTAACGGAGGGGAAGGCTTCCACAAAGCGAAGACAGTAGTCGAGCCCTTGGTTTACGCGCGTTTGTGCAGTATGACCTCCGAGAGCCAAATGTGGTAGGGGTTGCGAGTGGTGCGCCATGGGAGCTCTCGGGCATTCTCTTCGAACCAATCGACGAGGACTCGGGATAGCGGTTGGGGGTGGGTAAGGAGGGTTTCGCTCCTTTCGCCGCAAAGGTACAATCCGTGGGGCGAGGGGGAGCGGTCTCTTACTTCTTTTGTGAAACCTTAAAATTTCGCTGCCCCAAAGAACGCCTTTCCCTAATGTATGATGTAAGGCATGATAAACATGATAATGGGAATGATGAATACAAACAACAGTGTGCTCGTTGTAACAACATTGGTGGCGTATTGAGTGTCGCCATGTGAAGAGGCTGCCAAGACCGGAAGGATGGCCAAGGCCGGAGTTGCCGACTGGACAATCAATGTCTCTTTCAAACCTACGCTGAGCCCATGCCCTAAATGCCCTCCTAACAGCAGGAGACCGATGATGGCCAGAGGAGAGAGAATAAATCTCCCAAGAAGAGCTACTATGGTGTCACGGTCGAAGCGGATCGATGACAACTTTGAATTGAATAGCATGATCCCTATATAAAGCAAGGCCAAGGGGGTAACAATGTTACCCACGTAGGTGAAGGTCTGGTCTATAAAGGATGGAATAGGGATGCCGACTATTAGGAAGAGGATTGCTACGAAGAACCCAATCAATGGAGCAGGGAGAATCTGCTTTATGTTGAGGTGCTGCGTTTTGCTATTTGAGGTCTTTGTAGGGTCATCGGCCTTTATGAAGAAAATGCCTACAACCCAAGTCGACACCGTATTGGTAACATAGTAAACAAGAAAATAGGGCATGCTATTCTCGCCAAAGAGGGCAATGTTGAGAGGCAAGCCGATGAATATTGTATTTGCATTGGCAATGGTATTGATAAATGTACCCCGACGTCCGGGGCGCACTTTCAATACCTTTGCCAATACAATAGCCACGATGTATGCTATTGCCACCCCTCCCATTGGGTATATCAGACTGCTACCTAGAGATAGCAATTCGCTTCGTGAAAGATATTTCAATACGGAGGAGAATATGGAAGCGGGTAGGGCTATATCTGTGATAAGACGGGAGATGTTTTTAGGGAACTCTTCTCCAAACCATCTCCTTTGCTGCAGCACGTACCCCAAGGCGATAATCAGAATGATTACCAGTACACTTTGTATACTTTGGAATAACATACTCATGGCCTTTTTGAATTTGTATCCTATTCGTACTTTGGATACCACTTCGCAGCCTTAATAGCTTTGCGAGCATCTTCTATCTTTTCACGGGTAAGCCCTTGCTTTATGGCGGACTCTGCCACCACTATGGCGATGTGCTCAGAGAATTCTGTCAGCTTTTCGACGGGGGGGAGTACGGCCGCACCCGGCTTAGAAGTGTCAACAATTCCGCCAAGTGCGTGGGCTGCCTCAGAGAGCAGGGTTTGGGTTACCAATTTCGCAGTGGAAGCGATGATGCCGAGCCCAAGCCCCGGATACATCAAAGCATTGTTGGCCTGCCCGATGTTGTAGGTAATGCCGTTGTAGACAACCGGAGCGCTTGGGACGCCTGTTGCAATGAGCGCACGACCATCTGTCCAGTGGATAAGATCCTTTGCAGTGGCTTCTGCTAGCTCTGTTGGGTTAGATAGTGGGAATATTATCGGTCGTTTCACTACCGAAGCCATTTCCTTGACAACTTCCTCACTGAACATCCCCGACGTGGTAGAGGTGCCGATCAGCACGCTTGGGTGCACGGCCTTCACGGCATGATAGAGGTCTGTGAGTGATGAGGCATTGTCAAACTCGGCACGTTGGCGCACGAAATGCTTCTGCCCTTCTGTTAGATCTTCGGTGTCTTCAAACAGAAGTCCTTGCTTGTCGACCAGGTAGATACGTGCTCGGGCTTCGGAGTCTGATAGTCCCTGCTGCTTGAATTCCTCTGAAATCTGGGTCGCAATACCAACTCCTGCCGTACCAGCACCAAAGACCATCACTCGCTGGTCGGTGAACTTTTCTTTAGAAATTTCTAATGCGCCAAGGATACCTGCCAATGCTACAATGCCCGTTCCTTGGACGTCATCGTTGAATGTGGTAATGCGGTTCTGGTATTTCTCTAGAATGGTGGCGGCATTAGACCTGCCGAAGTCTTCCCAATGCAAATATAGGCGTGGGAATAGGCGCTCGGCTGTAGATACGAACTTGTCTACGAAGTCATAATACGCCTCTCCACGTACACGAGGATGTCTATTGCCCAGATAGAGAGGATCTTCAATTAGTTGTTTGTTATTGGTCCCGACATCCAGCACCAAGGGTAGCACTTGATTCGGATTGATACCAGCAGCAGCCGTATAGACCATGAGTTTGCCAATGGAGATGGCGACTCCGCCAATTCCCCAGTCTCCTATACCTAAAATCTCTTCGGCATCGGTGACGACAATCAGACGAATATCGCGATCACCGGCTGCGTTCTTCAAAGCCTCTTCTATCTCATCCGGGTGGTCAATGGAGAGAAAAGCGGCGTCTTGAGGTTTCATAAACAACTCGTCGTATTGCCGAATTGCATCCGCAACCGTGGGATCATAGACGATAGGCATGAACTCCTCTACGTGTTGTGACATCAAAGCATAGAACAAGGTTCGGTTCGTATTGAAGAGCGTCATCAAATAAACTCGCTTTTCCAAATCGCTAACTTTCTTCTGAAACTCTTGGTAGGTCTGTGCTACCTGCTGTTCCAAGGTCTGGACGACAGTTGGTAGAACTCCCACGAGCTTGAGCGCCTTTCTTTCCTCCAGCGTAAACGCAGTCCCCTTATTGATAAAGGGGTTGTTTATAATTTCCTGTGCTGTCTTCATACTTGTTGTTATTTATTGGTTCGATAATCTTGAAGCCGATTTCGTTGCTTCATGTCTGGAAGGTAGTAATTTTTCTGGAATTGCCAATTGCTCCACGCCTCGCGCGTCAGCCAAGAGAAGTCCACCCTCCCACCCTCCGATCCAGAGCGGGCTCTCGAGGAGGGCAAAATGAAGCAGTACTGGTCGCCAGAGTGAGCAGTACTGGTCACGCGCGCGACCAGTACTGGTTCGGTCAGTGACCAGTACTGGTTCGCAAACCACCCTGCGGAGCTTCCTCCCTCCCCCCCTATAATAGAAGGTGCTGCGAGGCGCATCAGCAGAAGGGCCGAACCCACTAAAAACAGAAAGCGTGTGACCTGAGAGCCGAAGCTATCAAAGTCACACGCCTAAAGTAGGCCCTCGGTGATCACACCTTACCACACTACGAACACCAAACGCAATCTTCCCGTAACCCAGAAGGTATGATTCCTAAGAGACCTGATGGCCGTCTCACGACGCCCATGACAATATTTCTATGTGCTGGGAGAGTCCCCCTAAGGGTGTCCTCCCGTTTTTAGCGGGACAAAATTAAAAATTTTATTTGATTACCAACTATATCGTTTCATAGATACGCTGAATGGCAGTGCTCAGCTCGTCATAGAGGGCAGCGAGTTCTGCCTCACCACTCCTTATAAGAAACGCTTGATGTCGGCGAATCGTCTCCTTATCACCGCGCTGTGCGGGCCCCGTCTGCGCCTCTACGGCAGGCAGATGATGCAGCTTCTCATTCATCTCATCCAGCAGAGGAAGGATGGCTTTTGGTGGAAGGCCTTGCGCTGCAAGCAGGCTCTCAGCCCTACCGATGAGGTAGTTGGAGAAGTTGCATGCGACGACGGCGGCGATATGTAGCACCTGACGCTGCTCGCTCGTAGCCCAGGCGACGACGTCACTCAGCTCGCGGCCAAGAGATTCCACAGCCGTCTTCGCTTCGGGGGTCGTCCCCTCAAGGTAGAGGGGCACCTTGTGGAAGTCCAGCTCGCGCCCTTCGGAGAAGGTCTGCAGCGGATAGAGCACGGCAGCGTCCCGATGACAGTGCGAGAGCGCCTCCAGCGGCGTAGCTCCCGAAACGTGCACCCATAGGGCATCACGACCCACCTCGTGCGCAGAGAGGCTCTCTGCGACCTCGGCGATAGCCGTGTCGGGCACGGCGAAGAGGTAGCAGTCTGCCGTGCGATCGAGTTCGTCCACACGGCTCGCCACCTGCACATCGCCCCCGAGGCTCTCGGCAAGCCGTCGAGCCGAATGCCCTCCAGGGCTATAGATCTGTACGATCCTGCGCTCAGGGGCATAGGCCTTCAGCGCACGCGATAGGTGCGTCGCCACACGCCCTGCCCCCAGGAGGACAATACGCTCTGCCGCCATTAGGCCTCTTCCGTAGGCTCTTCGGCCATCTGATAGCGGCCGATATGGATCTTCTCCCACTTCAGCGTCTCCGTGGGGCGGGGTGCAGCTTCGCCCGCCTTATGCCCGATGGCGAGGATACAAAGCACCTCGAGCTGATAGGGGATATCGAGGACATTGCGCACGTATTCGGCAGACTCCTGCCCAGCGCCCGTGTAGCATCCGTAGGCATCTGCCCAGCACGACCCGAGGCCAAGCGCCTCTGCCTGCAGTTGGATATAGCCCGCTGCCAGCGAAGCATCAGCGATCCAGCGCTCGCACTCCATCGGCGAGCCCAGCACGACGATACCTAAGGGCACCTGCTGGAGGAAGAGCGCCCCACTCTCACGCATACGGCTGAGGCGGTCAAGCGTCTCACGATCTTCTACGAGGACGAACTGCGTCGTGTGCTTATTCTTGGACGAAGGCGCACGCAGCCCTGCCTCGAGGAGGACCTGCACTTCGTCGCCCGTCAGCGGGGTGTCGACGAACTTACGAATGGAGCGACGCGTATATATAGCGGGGAGGAGGGCGGGCTCATTGCTCTCGGCGAGGAGTTCCTCACCGAGGCTCTTGATTTCGCTCAAGAGGTGCTCGCCTTCACGGAGCAAGGATTGGTCTTTGGTCATATCTATAATGTATTTACAGCGTAAAGGTACGAAGACTTAGCTCAGCGAGCTGCTGGTCACCGTACCGAAGCTTCGTCGAGGAGCTCATCGAAGTGCGTACTCCTAAGATACCCTCGCTTCACCTTATTATAAGCGATCTCATCTAAGAAGCCTTGTCGGACAAGACCCTTCAAATCAGACTTAGCTGTGGGCTGTGAGACTCCAAAGCGCTGCTCGACCTCACGCCCTGTGAGTACCAGAGACTCACTCTCTTGGTAGAGCCTAAGGATCTGCATCTGACGCTCATTGAGTCCCCCGATGCGAAGGATCGGCGTAAGACACTCCTGCTCCTTGAGCTTCTGCTCAGCATAGCTCTTGAAGCTTTCGATGGAGAGACGTAGTACCCTGAGATGATATTGTACAAAGTACCCCAGATCAAGGTCATCCGTCTCCACCTTGAGGTAAGCCTCTTCATACTGACTCTTCCCCTTATAGATGACCTGCGAGATGGACAGGTACTCCAAGAGCGAATAGCCAGAGCGGAGCATATACCAGTAGAAGAGCGCACGCGCCGTGCGGCCATTCCCATCGACAAAGGGATGCATATAGCCGATGAGGAAGTGAATAATAATCCCTCTCAGGATGGGGTGAATGAAAGTCGGCTGCTCCCGATCATTGCAGAGTGAGAGGAAGAGCTGCATGAAGTCTGAGAGTTCGGTAGCGGGAGGAGGCGTGTGCACGACCTCGTGTGTCAGCTGATGTTCGACATACACTTCATCCTCTGCTGTACGGAATCTTCCTTCATCTGCAGCACGCTCCAGCGTACCCCGCACCATCGAGCGGTGGATCTGCAAGAGGAGCTCCTCCGTCATCTCAGCATCACGCTGCTCCTGCAGGAGTGCCATCGTCCGGTAATTATTGAGGATCATCCGCTGAGAGCGGTCGCGCGGTGTGATGTTCTTACGTAGCATCTCCTTAGCGACCCTACGAGTCGTAGCTGCCCCCTCGATCTGACTGGAGCGGATAGCCTCCTCCATCAGAGCGCTCATCAGATAGCGACGCTTATGCGCTGGAGGAATTAGCTCCGCCACGAAGCGATCTGCCTGAAGCAATTGATCCAACTCATACAGCTGCCCCTGCATCTGAGGTGTCACAAAGAGACGAAGCCCGTAGCGTGGCGAGATTGCTATGCCCGCAGCCCTGCGCTGGGACTTGAGATATCCCCAAAGTAGACGCGGAGTCAAGGGCTCCTCAAGTACCTTGTGGCGATACTTGATATCTGTCCAATAGGCATAGCGAGCATTACACTCTCGAAGGAGAGCTTCCAGCTGGGCATCAGCAGGATGACGAAGGATATATTGCTTCTCCTTGGCTGTCAGAGCAGGAGGAGCCTCTATTTGCGCACTCATCTTGGGGGCATTTACTTTGTCACAAAGGTAGAAAAACTCCAAAACCCATCTAAATTTTGGAGTTCTTACTACAAGTAGCAAACCACAGTAAAGCATGAGAGTGGGAGCAAACGAAGCGAGGCGGTGACCAGCTGGGTAGCCAGTCACCACCTCGTGGTATATAAAGTAGAGAGCTACTTATTCCTAAAGCTCGTACTTCTTCTTTAGCTCCTTCGCATACTGCTCCATACCTGGATAGATATACGAGTCCGTAACACCAAGAAGCGCTAACTCCTTAAGTATATCCGCCTTACACTCCTTCGGAATGATGAGCTTTTTCTTAATCCACTTATCTGGAACCCTAGGAACCGCTTCACCATAACCCTTTGTCAAGCACTTACTCTCATCCCCAAAAGGAGAAAGAAGCTTGAGGCCAAATAGGAAGAAAGCTCCCGCTTGATTAACAATACGGGGATTGCCATGCTTTGCCTTCACGAGGAAGGTACGGCACAAATCAAAAGGATCAATTAATGGCTGAAAATAAGATTTCTCCTCTCGAATCTGATGAAGCAAAATTTGAATACCATCCTTATTATTGAATATCGCAAGATCCGGATCATTACGCTTCATATGCATATCCCCTTCTTCAATTACTTTGGCAGCTAAACCTTTATCTAAGCCTATCTCCATATCATTACATTTTGCTAGGTTAGCCAAAACAGAGACTGTGTCACTATCATAATGCTTCACTCTATCTTCTGGAACCGAAAACAGATAAACAAGCCCATCTTTTGGACCAGCCTCTACCGCCGCTCGTTTACCTGCAGCCACACCCTCCCTTATCTTATCTGCCAAATCTGGGAACTCTTTCGCAAGAGGGTCTACTATACAGCTGAGCATCCTATCAGCAATAGGGTCCTCTTTAAACCCAGTGTTAGAAGCCGTTAGAACTCCTGATACAATCCCAACAGAAGAAAGGAGATACTCTACATCAGCATTATTATAAATGTCAGGATTACCTTCTGAGTCAATGTCCACATAGATCGCAGCATCAAATGCAACAGCATTTGCAGCATCAAATGCCTCAGCTACTATACCAGGGACAGTAGTATCACCAGCTGGCTGACAGGAAAAATAAAGGGCAACCAGCGGATTAGTCGTCACATCTAGGAGTCGAGTAGGCAGACCATAATGTTGCATATGAACGAGGTAATCCAGAGCAGACTTACATTCAGAAAAGTCTCGTGGTACACGTGCAACCATATCCCGAAACAAAGAATGCTCTTTCTTTATCCCTTCGTTTGACCTAACGATTGAAGGCTTCAAATTCCAAGACTCATCTGCATGTCCTCTGTAGAAGACTTCAGTTCCTTCATTTCCAGCGAAGGGATCATTTTTAGCTGCTTCAACCGCCTTAATAAAATCAACGACAGAAGTAATCGGATCGTCGACGCTAGAGCAGCTTGAAGGGCTTCCAGAAATAGTATATTGATGCATATGAATAAGAATTAAGTTGTGATGGTATTCCTTGGCTTTCAAGGCATATCTACGCAAAGATAAAGGTTTTCATGGCGCCTAGTACGGGGATAAAACGAAGCGAGGCGGTGACCAGCTGGGTAGCCAGTCACCGCCTCGCGATGGGTGAGAAGATCGATATGACAGCAGAAGCGAGTACGCACATTC
>ERZ1674245.754-NODE-754-length-10250-cov-7.073075_pt1 | contig 10250 bp, 10 predicted proteins | sample MGYA00581205_ERZ1674245 | MGnify/ENA primary metagenome ERZ1674245 (study PRJEB41354, sample SAMEA4873314) | human saliva metagenome | biome: human-associated habitat [ENVO:00009003]; feature: mouth environment [ENVO:08000002]; material: saliva material... | reverse complement strand
TAGTTTTAATAAATAATTAAGCTATAAAAAAGGCCGTCTGAAACTTTATTTTATGTTTCAGACGGCCTTATTTTTAGTCAAAACAAAGGATTATTTATCCAGTTTGGCTTTGCGTTCTTCCAACCAATGTTCCAAGTAGTGGATGCTGACGCCACCTTTTTGGAAGCCTGGGTCACTGAACAAGTCGCGATGCAGAGGCGTATTGGTTTTGATGCCGGTAATTGCCAGTTCGGCAAGGGCTACGCGCATTTTTGCCATGGCTTGGTCGCGGTCTTTACCGACGACGCAGATTTTGCCGATCAGGCTGTCGTAGTAAGGAGGGATGCGGTAGCCTTGGTAGATGTGGCTGTCGACGCGGATGCCGAAGCCGCCGGGTAGGTGGCAGCTTTCAATTAAGCCCGGGCTTGGAATGAAGTTGTACGGGTCTTCGGCGTTGATACGGCATTCAAACGCGTGGCCTTCAACGTGGATGTCTTCCTGTTTGTATTGCAAAGGCAGGCCGGATGCGATGCGCAATTGCTCTTGGACGATGTCCACGCCGGTGATGAGTTCGGTAACCGGATGCTCAACCTGAACGCGTGTGTTCATCTCGATAAAGAAGAATTCGCCGTCTTCGTACAGGAATTCAAACGTACCTGCGCCGCGATAACCGATGCGTTTGCAAGCGTCGGCACAGGCTTTGCCGATTTTGGCGCGTTCTTCTTCAGTGATGAACGGAGCAGGTGCTTCCTCGATGACTTTTTGGTGGCGGCGCTGCATGGAGCAGTCGCGCTCGGCGAGGTAGATGGCGTTGCCGTGTTCGTCGGCAATCACTTGAATTTCGACGTGGCGCGGACGTTGCAGATAGCGTTCCATGTAAACCATCGGGTTACCGAATGCCGCGCCTGCTTCGGCTTTGGTCATTTCGACAGACTGGAGGAGGTCTTCTTTTTTCTCGACGACGCGCATACCGCGACCGCCGCCGCCGCCGGAGGCTTTGATAATGACGGGATAACCGACTTTATCGGCGATTTTGAGGATTTCTTCGCCGTCGTCCGGCAATGCGCCTTCAGAGCCGGGAACGCAAGGCACGCCGGCTTCGATCATGGCGTGTTTGGCGGATACTTTGTCGCCCATTAGACGGATGGTATCGGCTTTAGGGCCAATGAAGACAAAGCCGGATTGTTCGACTTGTTCGGCAAAATTGGCGTTTTCGGCGAGGAAGCCGTAGCCGGGGTGGATGCCGTCGGCTTCGGTTACTTCGGCAGCAGCAATGAGAGCGGGAATGTTGAGGTAGCTTTGTGCGGATGCGGCAGGGCCGATGCACACGGATTCGTCGGCGAGTTTGACGTGCAGGCTATCTTTGTCGGCTTCGGAATGGACAGCGACGGTGGCGATGCCCATTTCACGGCAGGCACGCAGGACACGCAGGGCGATTTCGCCCCGGTTGGCGATCAATACTTTTTTCAGCATGATAATCTTTCCGGATGGTTCAGACGGCCTCAGCGGCCGCCTAATGCGTTGCGGATTTTTTGGTCGGTTTTGTATTGGCTCAAGGCGTAAACCGACCACATGGCTGCCGGTATCCAGCCAACCAACGTACATTGCAGAATCAGACAGATGATGCCTGCAAACGGACGGCCGATGGTGAAAAACTGCAGCCATGGCAAGAAAATAGCCAAAATCAGACGCATGGTTTGTCCTTAATGAACAGAAAAAGGAATTTCAGACGGCCTTGAAGATAAAGGCCGTCTGAAAAAACGGATTATTCAATGATGAAGAGCGGCTCGCCGTATTCGACCGGAGTACCGTTTTCAACCAGAATTTCTTTAACGATACCGGATTTCTCGGCTTCGATTTCGTTCATCAGCTTCATGGCTTCGATGATGCACAAAGTATCGCCGGCTTTGACTTGTTGGCCGACTTCGACAAAAGCGGCGGCGTTCGGGCCGGGGGCGCGGTAGAACGTACCGACCATAGGCGATTTTTGCGCGTTGGACAAATCGCGAGCGGCAGGGGCTGCTGCTGGAGCGGCTGCGGCCGGAGCGGCTGCGGCCGGAGCGGCTGCAGGGGCTGCAACAGGAGCGGCTGCGGCAGGTGCCGGAGCAGCATAAATAGGAGCTGAGGCGGCAGTGGTGCGCGTAATGCGGACTTTTTCTTCGCCTTCGGTAACTTCAATTTCTGCAATGCCTGATTCTTCGACCAAATCAATCAGTTTTTTTAATTTACGCAAATCCATTGCTTTTCCTTTTTTGCGCGGCATATAAAGTGCATATTAGGTATGCGCCGCAGTGGTTTTAGATGATTTCCTGAGACGTCGGAAGGCAGGTTTGCCATCCGGCGTTTAAATAATGTCGGAACAGGGCGGAGCCTGAGAAATGAATCTGGTTATTTTCCCGAACTTGTCGGCAAATGTCCAGTAAAAGATAGAAAAAAGGCGTTTTTCGGCGAAAAAAGAAAGGAACGCTGATTTTCGTTAAAAAGTGATTTTTTCAAGAGCGTTTATTCTAATTTATTGGTTTTTCGACAAAACATGCCGTCTGAAAACCTACTTTGCGCGTATAATGGCGCCTGTTTTTTTAAATTATGCACGACGATGGATATTTCCGATTTTGATTTTGAATTGCCCGAAAAACTGATTGCCCAGCATCCGCCGGAAGTGCGCGGCAGCAGCAGGCTTCTGGTTGCCTTGCCCACATTGCCGATTGAAGACAAACATTTCGGCGATTTACCCGATTATGTCGTACCGGGCGATGTGCTGGTGTTTAACAATACCAAAGTGATGAAGGCGCGCCTGTTCGGTCAAAAAGCCAGCGGCGGCAAAATCGAAGCCCTGATTGAACGGGTATTGGACGCGCATACCGCATTGGCGCATATCCGTTCGTCCAAATCGCCGAAACCGGGTACGGAATTGATTTTTGAAGGCAATATCCGTGCCGTCATGATGGAGCGTGCGGAAGAATTGTTTTGCCTGAAATTTGAAGGCGAGCAAACCGTTTACGAACTTTTAGAGCAAAACGGCCATCTGCCCTTGCCGCCTTATATCGAACGCGCGGCCGATGATGAGGACGACAGCCGCTATCAGACCGTGTACGCCAAGTATCAAGGCGCAGTGGCCGCACCGACGGCAGGCTTGCACTTTACCGATGAATTATTGGGCCGTCTGAAAGCCAAAGGCGTAGAAACCGCAGAAGTAACCCTGCACGTCGGTGCCGGTACATTCCAACCCGTGCGCGTCGATAAAATTGAAGAACACAAAATGCACAGCGAGTGGTTTGATGTACCGGCCGAGACCGTTGCCGCCGTTGAAGCCGCCAAAGCGCGCGGCAATAAAGTGTGGGCAGTGGGCACAACCTCCATGCGCGCCTTGGAATCCGCCGCACGCGAAACAAGCCGTTTGAAAGCCGGTCGCGGCGATACCGATATTTTCATTACGCCGGGCTACCGCTTCAATGTTGCCGACCGATTGATTACCAATTTCCACCTGCCCAAATCAACCTTGCTGATGCTCGTCAGTGCGTTTTCGGGCATGGAGCATATCCGCAGCGTTTACCGTCATGCGGTGGAACAGGAATACCGCTTTTTCAGCTATGGCGATGCGATGATTTTGGGGAAAACGGAATAAATCGGAAACGGATTGGAGCGTTTCAAACGGGGTATTTGGATTGTCTCGAATCCGAATCAGTTGGAACGCTCTACTAAAACACGTGAAGTTGTTGGAATTTGAGTTGTAAGAAATAAAGTACAAAAACAAAAAAGGCCGTCTGAAAATCGTTTTTCAGACGGCCTTTTATCTTTCCATGCTTAGGCGTCGATGTTTTGTGCCAGCAGGGCGTTGTTTTCGATGAAGGCGCGGCGCGGTTCGACTTCGTCGCCCATCAGGGTGACGAACACTTCGTCGGCGGCGATGGCGTCTTCGATGCGGACTTTCAGGAGACGGCGGACGGTAGGATCCATCGTGGTTTCCCAAAGTTGTTCAGGGTTCATCTCGCCCAAGCCTTTGTATCGTTGGATGGACATGCCTTTTTGGGCAACGCTCATCAAAATGTCCAAAGCGGCTTCAAAGCTGTCGATGTCGTATTCGTTGTCGCCTTTGTAGAGCTTCGCTCCTTTACCGACCATGCCTTTGAGTGCGGCGGCGGTTTGGGTAAGGGTTTGATAGGCTTTGCTGTTGAGGAACTTAGGCTCGAGGTAGCTCACCATCACATTGCCGTGCAGCTTGCGTGTGATTTTGATGAACTGGTGTCCTTCGTGGCCTTCGATGCGTTCGAGTGCGACTTCTTTTTCGTCCAAGAGGCCGCTCAATTCGGCAACGGCGCGGTCTGCGCTTTCTGCCGTGCTGAGGTCGACCGGCGAAGCGTGCAGCATGGCGTGCAGGACGAGTTCGTCAATGATGCGGCTTTCTTGCTCGATGACGGTTTTGGCCAACAGGAATTGTTTGGCGGTATCGGCAAGCTCTTCGCCTTCGATGGTGCGGCCGTCTGAAACGATTTTGGCTTTTTCCAAGGCCAAACCGAGCAGCCATTGGTCTTTTTCCAATTCGTCTTTGAGATAGCGCTCTTGTTTGCCGTATTTGGCTTTGTACAAAGGCGGCTGGGCGATGTAGATGTAGCCGCGTTCGACCAGCTCGGGCATTTGGCGGTAGAAGAAGGTCAGGAGTAGGGTGCGGATGTGCGCGCCGTCCACGTCGGCATCGGTCATGATGATGATGCGGTGGTAGCGCAGTTTTTCGGCATTGAATTCTTCTTTGCCGATGCCAGCGCCTAGAGCGGTAATCAGCGTGGCGACTTCTTGGCTGGCCAGCATTTTTTCAAAACGTGCTTTTTCGACGTTCAAAATTTTACCTTTGAGCGGCAAAATCGCTTGGAATTTGCGGTCGCGGCCCTGCATGGCGGAACCGCCTGCGGAGTCGCCCTCGACGAGGTAGAGTTCGGACAGGGCAGGGTCTTTTTCTTGGCAGTCGGCGAGTTTGCCCGGCAGTCCCAAACCGTCCATCACGCCTTTGCGGCGGGTGATTTCGCGGGCTTTTCGTGCGGCTTCGCGCGCGCGGGCGGCATCGACGATTTTGCTGGTGATGATTTTGGCTTCGGTCGGGTTTTCTTCAAGGAAGTCGGTCAGGGCTTGGTTGATGACTTCGTTGACGACGGGGCCGATTTCGCTGGAAACCAGTTTGTCTTTGGTTTGCGATGAGAATTTGGGGTCGGGCAGTTTGACGGACAACACGCAGGTCAGGCCTTCGCGCATATCGTCGCCGGCGGTTTCCACTTTGGCTTTTTTGGCCACTTCGTTGGCTTCGATATAGTTATTGATGGTACGGGTCATCACTTGGCGCAGTGCGGTCAGGTGCGTACCGCCGTCGCGTTGCGGAATGTTGTTAGTGAAACATTGCACACTTTCTTGGTAGCTGTCGTTCCACTGCATTGCGCATTCGACGCTCATGCCGTCTTTTTCACCGAACGCGTAGAAGATTTTTTCGTGCAACGGTATTTTTTTGCGGTTCATGTATTGCACGAAGCCGGCCACGCCGCCGGAGAGGGCGAAGCTTTCGTGTTTGCCGTCACGTTCGTCGGTCAGTTCGATGTCCACGCCGTTGTTCAGGAAGGAAAGCTCGCGGATGCGTTTGGCAAGGATGTCGAAGCTGTATTCGACATTGCCGAAGGTTTCCGCGCTGGCGAGGAAGCGCACGGTCGTGCCTTTTTTGTCGGAATCGCCGACAACCTTCAACGGCTCTTCGGTTTCGCCGCGTACGAAGCGGACGAAGTGTTCTTTGCCGTCGCGGTAGATGGTCAGCGTTACCCAGTCGGACAGTGCGTTGACGACGGAGACGCCTACGCCGTGCAGACCGCCGGAGATTTTGTAGCTGTTGTTGTCGAATTTGCCGCCTGCGTGCAAGACGGTCATGATGACTTCGGCGGCGGAGCGGCCTTCTTTCGGGTGGATGCCGGTCGGCATACCGCGGCCGTTGTCGGCCACGCTGACGGAATTGTCGGCATGGATGGTTACGGTGATTTTGTCGCAATGTCCGGCGAGCGCTTCGTCAATGGCGTTGTCGAGCACCTCGAACACCATGTGGTGCAGGCCGCTGCCGTCCTGCGTGTCGCCGATATACATACCGGGGCGTTTGCGTACCGCTTCCAAGCCTTCCAGCACTTGTATGCTGTCGGCGCCGTATTCTTCGTGTTTTTGGTCAGTCATGGTCTTTTCTTGCTGAATTTCAAGGAATTTTTCCGTGCGCGCGATGAAATGTCAAACGGGCGCGGCGGATGTGTTCCGAAAGGTCAAAATAATAGGCAATTATACCTGATTTTGCTGGAATATTCAGCGTTTTAAGTGCAAAAAGGCCGTCTGAAAGCTTAAATTTCAGACGGCCTTTGTATCGGAAAACAGCTTTAGCGTTTGACGCCACTCAATCGCGCCCAGCCTTCTTCGATTTCGGCAGGCTCGATGTCGAACCATTGGCTGTAAATGCCGCTGAGTTCTTCTACTTGTTCGTCCAAAAGGCCGGACAAGACAATGCGGCCGCCTTGTTTGGTGCGTGCGGCAAGCATTTCGCCGAGCATACGCAACGGGTTGGCCAGAATGTTGGCGACAACGACATCAAATTGGCCTTGCGGCAGGCCGTCCGGCAGGTAGAACTGCGCGTCGACGTTGTTTTGCGCGGCATTGTCTTTGCTGGCGCGGATGGCTTGTTCGTCAATATCCACGCCGATGGCGGAGCCTGCGTCGAGTTTGAGGGCGGCAATGGCCAAAATGCCTGAGCCGCAGCCGTAGTCCAATACGCTTTCGCCGCCTTTGAGCTGCGTGTCGAGCCATTTGAGGCAGAGGCGGGTGGTCGGATGGCTGCCGGTGCCGAAGGCGAGGCCCGGGTCGAGTTGCAGGTTGACGGCGTTGCCGTTGGGTGCTTCGTGCCAAGACGGGGTAATCCACAGGCGGTCGGAAATTTGAATCGGGTCGAATTGCGCTTGGGTCAGGCGTACCCAGTCTTGATCTTCAAGGATTTCGCCGGTGTATTTCAAATCGTTCAAACCGCATTCCTGCGCGGCAGCTTCGATAATGGAAGCGGCGTCGTCGCTTTCGCCGAAAAGGGCGATGACTTTGCTTTGTTGCCAGATTTGCTCGGTCGGCATGCCCGGCTCGCCAAAAATGGCCTGCTCGTTTTCTGTACCGGCGTAGGCATCTTCAATGGCGGCGGACAATGCGCCGTGTTCCATCAGCGCGTCGGCAAGGCGTTCGGCGACGGCATCGTTGACGTTGATGGTGATTTGTTGATAGGACATGGTGGGGCTTTCTTTTTAATAAGGCCGTCTGAAAATCGACGTTGTGCTTTCAGACGGCCTTGTCAGGGATGAAACCTGATGATGCGGGTTTATCTGTTTTTTAAACCCAGTACGTCTTGCATATCGTACAGGCCTTTTTTGCCGTTTGCCCAAACTGCGGCGCGTACGGCACCGGCGGCAAAGGTCATGCGGCTGCTGGCTTTGTGGGTGATTTCCACGCGCTCGCCGTCGGTGGCGAAGAGGGCGGTGTGGTCGCCGACGATGTCGCCTGCGCGGACAGTGGCAAAACCGATGGTGGACGGATCGCGCGGGCCGGTGTGGCCTTCGCGGCCGTAAACGGCGCATTCTTTGAGGTCGCGGCCGAGGGCGTCGGCAATGACTTCACCCATGCGCAACGCGGTGCCGCTGGGGGCGTCGACTTTGTGGCGGTGGTGGCCTTCGATGATTTCGATGTCGTAGCCTTCGTTCAACACGCGGGCGACGGTGTCGAGGATGTGGAAGGTCAAGTTGACGCCGACGCTGAAGTTGGCAGCGAAGACAACGCCTATTTTTTCGCCTGCGGCTTGGATAGCGGCTTTGCCTGCGTCGTCAAAACCGGTCGTACCGATGATGATGTTGACGCCTTTTTCCACGCATTTTTGCAGGTGTTTCAGGGTTGGCTCGGGACGGGTAAAGTCGATAAGGACATCGCTTTGAGCCAGTACGGCATCCACGTCGTCTGAAATGGCGACGCCGGTTTTGAGGCCGGAGGCGAAGCCTGCATCCAAACCCAATACTTCCGAACCGGAATGCTCGAGTGCGCCGGAGAGGACGGTGTCGGGATGGTTGTTGACTGCTTCAACCAAGACGCGGCCCATGCGGCCGTTGACGCCGGCAATGGCGATTTTCAATGCGCTCATGGGGCTTCCTTATTTCGGCTTGGTTTCTGTGGTCGGAACGACGTTTTGTCCGGCTTGAACCGCTTCGATGGATTTTTGAATGGCATCGCCTTCGGCGCGTGCGAGGACGTCGTTTTCAAAGTACAGGGTCAGGTTGCTTTGTTCTTTGATGATGCCGTTGCGGCTGGTGTTGAAAGTGTAATCCCAGCGGTCGGCATGGAAGGCGTCGCGCAGGAGCGGTGTACCGAGCAGCAGTTGGACTTGGTCGCGGGTCATACCTTGGCGCAGGGAAACCACGGCGCGGGGGTTGAGCTCGTTACCTTGAATGATTTTGAGTTTGTAGGATGGAAAGTTGGATACGCGCTCGGCACTGCATGAGGCCAGACCTAAAATAGCGGCGATGGCAAGGCATAAGGCTTTATTCACGGGCTTACCTTTCTGTGTCATTTCGGGAAAGATGTTTATCATCGCTTGAATATTTTTAAAAAGCAAACGATAATCATCTTCTTAATTTTTCTTTTCGCCGATTTTCAATTGCAAGACCGGCGGCAGATTGCCGCCCTTTAACGGCCCAATAGTGGGCAAATGGGCGGAAAGTGCGTATTATAACGGTTATTACCTTACAGGGATATTGAATATTATGGAAAAATTCAGCAACATTGCGCAATTGAAAGACAGCGGTTTGAAAGTTACGGGTCCACGTTTGAAAATTTTGGACTTGTTCGAGACTCATGCCGAGGAGCATTTGAGTGCGGAAGATGTGTACCGTATCCTGTTGGAAGAGGGCGTGGAAATCGGCGTGGCGACGATTTACCGTGTGCTGACCCAGTTTGAACAGGCCGGCATTTTGCAACGCCACCATTTTGAAACCGGCAAAGCGGTTTACGAATTGGACAAAGGCGATCACCACGACCACATCGTCTGCGTGAAATGCGGCGAAGTAACCGAATTCCACAATCCGGAAATCGAAGCACTGCAAGACAAAATCGCCGAAGAAAACGGCTACCGCATCGTCGATCACGCGCTGTATATGTACGGCGTATGCGGCGAATGCCAAACCAAAACCAAACGTTAAGCAGTTTGTATGTTGATTTTTCAGACGGCCTTGGGCATTTTCAGCCTGAGGCCGTCTGAAACTTTATGGGCTTTACGATGAAGATTCCTTTTCTTGCGCCACGGGATTATCGTTTCCCCGACCCGTCTTACGCTTTGGCAGAGTGTGACGGCTTGGTCGGCGTCAGCGGCGATTTGGATACGGGGCGTCTGTTGTCGGCGTATGGGCAGGGGATTTTTCCGTGGTTTAGCCGCGATGGTTGGTTTTTCTGGTATGCGGTTGCGCCGCGAGCCGTGATTGTGCCGGAAAGCCTGCATATCGGCCGCTCTTTGGCAAAAACTTTGCGTCACAAGCCGTATCGGGTAACGGTCAACCGCTGTTTTGAAAAAGTGATTGCCCATTGCGCCGATGTGCCGCGTCCGGAACAGGACGGAACGTGGATAGAACCTGCGTTTCAGACGGCCTATTTGAAGCTGCACCATCAGGGGCATGCGCATTCGTTTGAATGTTGGCTGCCGGATGAACAAGGCGAAATGCAGTTGGCTGGTGGGTTTTACGGCGTGCAAATCGGCTGCGTGTTTTATGGCGAGTCGATGTTTGCTTTGCGTCCCGATGCGTCCAAGATTGCATTTGCCTGCGCCGTCCCGTTTTTGGCGGATTTGGGCGTTGCGCTGATAGACTGTCAGCAGGATACGGAACATATGCGCCGTTTCGGTTCGCGATTGATGGATTTTGCCGATTTTCAGACGGCCTTGAAAGATTGGAACGCGAAACCGTTAAAGCGGAATATCGAATGCGGCGCGGTGGCTGAAAATCTGTTGCAAAAGATTGGCGGTAATTGATTTATCGGCACGGCGTGTCGGTAGAATCGACAGCTTGCATATCGTAGCTGGAAAATCAGTTAGAAAATAAATGCTATTCCATTCACTTGAACAGGCCGTCTGAAAATCTTGGCTTAGCCGAAATCCGGCCGTGTAACGCGCGGCGCTCATCATGTTAATAGCTGACGAAATCGCTTTTACATGGCAAAATAACGAGTTAAAAATTTGTAATAGGGTGGCC
>ERZ1674245.751-NODE-751-length-10277-cov-26.222461_pt1 | contig 10277 bp, 4 predicted proteins | sample MGYA00581205_ERZ1674245 | MGnify/ENA primary metagenome ERZ1674245 (study PRJEB41354, sample SAMEA4873314) | human saliva metagenome | biome: human-associated habitat [ENVO:00009003]; feature: mouth environment [ENVO:08000002]; material: saliva material... | reverse complement strand
GGTTCTCAACACCGCCACCAACCTCGGCGCGCTCCTCTACTTCATTCCGCTGGGCGCAATTCACTGGCTCCTCGGAATCGCCATGGGATGCGCTAACATGGCGGGAAGCTGGGTTGGCGCCCGCACCGCAATTCACCTGGGCGAGCGATTCATTCGCCGCGTGCTCGTTATCGTTATGACCCTCATGCTGCTGCGGATGAGCGCGCAGATACTCGGCTGGGTCTAGCTCTCTCCTCCCCGCCTTCACCCGAACCTATTCGCGCACAAGAAATGCCCCGGTACTTTCACGAAGTACCGGGGCATTTCCATGCACACTATTTTTTCTAGGGGCGTTTTTCTAGGAGCGTTCTTTCGGGGCGCATCATCGGCGCGCCCCGCCGCCTGCTAGAGAGCAGCTGCTAGAGACGAACCACCTCATCGCAACGGGCAATATCCTCAGGACGATGCGACACCAGAACCGTAGCCACGGAGCTGGAGCGGGTCGCCGCATCCAAGTCAGCCATCAGCGCGCGAGCAGACTCGGCGTCCAGGTGCGCGGTCGGCTCATCCAGCAGTAGCACCGGCGAGTTCACCAGCAGGGCACGAGCCACCGCCAGACGCTGACGCTGACCACCCGACAGGAACGAACCGCCAGCACCCACCGGGGTGCGCAGGCCCTGAGGCAGAGCGTCAAACCACTCACCCAGACCCACACGGCGCAGAACCTCAATCAGCTCTTCCTCGCTCGGGCGATCCGAACGGTCACGAGCCAGCAGCAGGTTACCCTCAAGGGTCGACTCGAAAATGTGAGCCGCCTGCGGGCACCACGCCGCGTAGCCGCGCAGCTGCTCGCCCTCCAGGACCTCGCCGGAAGCCAGCACGCGGCCGGACTCCAGCGGCAAGAAGCCCAGAACGGTTGCAAGCACGGTAGACTTACCGGAACCGGAGGGGCCGGTCACCGCAGTCCAGGAGCCGGCGCGGGCGTTCATGTTCAGGTCGGTGAAGACCGGGTGATCCATGCCGGGCCAGCGGGCGGCTGCGTCCTGCAGGCTCAGTGCCGGGGCGGGGTCGGTGACCTTCACGCCGAGTTCCTGCGGGGTGCCGCAGCTGACCAGGGTGGGTTCGCCGGGCTTCGGCGGGCGCGGGGCGCCAGCCTTAGAACCAGCCTTAGAATCCGTCTGAGCGCCAGCCGCAGATCCGGGGCGATCAAAGCGGTGGGCACGCTGACGGTCAGCTTCCAGCAGCTCCTCCATCTCGGCCTCCGCGCGGGCACGCAGACGCTCAACACGACGCGGCAGAACGTGGGTGTCCACCTCAGCCTCGGTCGGTACGGAACGCTTCAGAGTCGAGACGGCAACAATACCCTCCAGGGATACGTCGCGCACGCTCGGGGCAATCGTCGCGAGCAGGCGGCTAAACGCGGGCCAGGAGCGGACCGCCTCAACATGGCCCAGGGAGCTTTCCAGCATACCGGTGCACAGCAGCACCACAATCGCCGCTTCGGGGGCACGCACGGTGCCGTCAACAGCCAGCGGGTACGCAATCATTGCGCTCGCCAGAGCCGCGCCAAACCAGCTCAGGGTCACGAGGGCACGTCCCACACCCTGAGCGGTCGAGCCCTTCTGCAGGGCGGACAGGTTCTCGGCGTCCAGGGCGCCGTTAGCCTTCTCAGCGGTGGTTGCCACACCGTTAGCGCGCAGATCCTCGGCTGCCGAGAGCATGCCGGTACCCAGGCGCAGCATCTGCGCGGTGGAGCGGCGAGCCAGCGCCTCCGCACGGGCATCGGCGCGGAGCACAATCCACGGAGCCACAAAAGTGCTGACCAGCACGGCAAGCAGAACCGGAATCAGAGCCTGCGGCAGGATGCACGCGGTCGTAATCAGCGCCGCGACCATGACCAGCAGGTGCGCAGCCGGCGGGATAATAACGCGCGGCACGCCGTCACGCAGCTCATCAATACCACCCACGAGGCGTTCGAGCAGCGCGTCACCACGTAGCAGGGCACGCACGCTACTCACACTCTGCCATGCGCCGACCCAGGCGCGCAGACGCAGAATATTTGCGGCGGCAAGAACCTTCGAGTGGGTCATCAGACGCTCAGCGTAGCGGGCGCAGGCACGACCCAGACCGAAGAAACGCACGCCCACAATGGCGACCATCAGGTACATCATTGCCGGGCCCTCGGCGGCGCGAACAATCAGCCAGCCGGACAGCGCGGTCAGTGCCGCAGCCATCAGGGAAGTAATCGCAGCCATAATCACCGGACCGGTTGCGGCGCGAACACCAATACCGGTCAGTTCCTTCAGGGTGCGCAGGCTTGCGAACAGGCCGGCAGGCTCGGCTTCCTCGACCTCGGCAGCTGCGGAGGCGCCCGCCGGGGCGGTGCTTTCTGCCTCGTATTCTGCCCGATCCTTGAGCAGGTGCGCGGGGGTTTCGGCAGGCACGGGCACGCGGGCGGTGTTCGCCTCAGCGGCCCAGGTGTAACCCTGAGCGGTCTGCACGGCACGAACGAGGGTGTCGCAGCCGGCGGCAAGCTCCTGCTCGTGGGTCACAATCAGCACGGTTGCGCCAAGTTCCGCTAGGCGGTGCAGGGCGCGGGTCACCAGGTATGCCGAGTAGGCGTCCAGGTGTGCGGTCGGCTCATCCACCAGGACGGTCAGCACGGTCTGCTCACCGCCGGCGCGGTAGATAGCCTCGGCACGAGCCAGGGTGCGTGCCACGGCGAGGCGGCGCGCCTGACCTGCACTGAGGGCACCGGGCTCAAGGGCAGTGAGCTTCTCCATGCCCAGCTGAGCCAGCGGGCCAACCAGCAACGCGGACTCAGCATCGGTGACGGACAACTTCTTGGAGTCCATCGCTTCACCGAGCAGAGTGGCTGCACGCTCACGCTCCGCCTCGGTGGCGCTCAGCGCATAGAGAGCCATTTCGGTCTGCACGGTGGGTGCGGTGAAGACCGGCGACTGCGGAATGACCAGGGTGGTTCCCAGACCGGTCACGCTACCGGTCAGGTGCACGGGCTCCTCCGAGCCGGTGGGCACCAGACCTTCACGCACGGCACCGGAGAACACGTTCAGCAGGGTGGACTTACCGCAGCCGGACTCACCCATCACGCCAATGACCGCGCCGCGTTCACCGTTGGCAGTGGCAACGCGACGGTTCAGGTTCAGCGACAGGTTAGTCAGCACGGCAGGACGCGCCGGGTAGCTCACCGACAGGTCCTCAACCGCGATGGTGGAAGGCTGAGCCTTCTGCGATGCTGCGCTTTGCTCTGCCGAGTCCGCAGCGGCGGCGGGCAGGGGCGCATCAATAATCTTCTGGGCGCTACGCAGAGCGGCAACGCCGTCCTCCGATTGGTGGTAGGCGGCACCCACATCACGCAGCGGCTGGTAGCATTCGGGAGCCAACAGCAGCACAAGAATTGCGGTGTCCAGGCCCAGGGTGCCGTTGACCAGGCGCACACCAATCAGCACAGCAATCAGCGCCACCGAAATGGTGGTGATGAGCTCCAGCGCAAGCGAAGACATGAAGGCGCTACGCAAAGTCTGCATGGTGCGTTCACGGTAACGCTGGCCGAGGGCGTTCATGGCGCGAGTCTGTGCACGTTCACGGCCCAGACCGATAATGACGGGCAGGCCGCGTACCAGCTCCAGAATATGGTCGGAGAGGCGGTGCAGTTCAGCCTGAGCTTCTGCGGTCTCGTCGCGGGTGTTCTTACCAATCAGAATCATGAACACCGGAATAAGCGGCAGGGTGCACGCCAGCACCATGGCGCTCATCCAGTCCAGGGACGCCACAACGACCCAGAGGATGAACGGCACAACCGCAGTGGAAACGAACGCGGTCAGGGTCTTGGTGTAGTAGTCGTCCAGGGCGTTCAGGCCGCGGGAAAGCAACACAGCGGTCGCGCCGGTACCTTCGGGGGTGTCTGCGCCACCGGTGGCGAGCACGCGCTTGAGCAGCGAGGAACGAATCTGAGACTTCGCCCCGGAGGCGGCACGCTGCGCGCTCACAGCCAGCAGGTAGTCGGTACCCGAGCGGACAAGCAGGGCAGCCACGGCGACCGCAATCAGGCCGGGGGTAATGGTGTCTGCGTCGCCGAAGAGCCCGCCGAGGCCGAGCAGCCAGCCGCCGTGCGCCTCCAGCTGCGCCTGCGCGGAGCCCGAGAACTCAATGTAGGCGCGGTACACGTCCGGGGCGCTGGTCTCTTTGAGACGCGCGTGCTCGGCGGCAACAGCGGCGAAACCGGCGTGTGCCGCGCGGGCAATAATCACAGCCAGGGCGGCGCTGAAAAGTACCGTCGCGAGGGTGTGCACGGCGGTGATGACACCGAACGTGCTGAGGGTTTTACGGGCGTCAGGGCCCAGAGGCGGGCGGCGATCAGCGCGGTCATTGCGCTTTCCGTCGGTCGCCTCTGGTGCCTCAGTGTTCTGATGTTTGTCAGCGTGACGCGGTGTGTGCGTTCGACTCACGTGTTGTCCTTAGTCTTCTGCTGTTTTTACCTCCCATTATTTTAAGGTTTGGGCAAGCTAATACCTATTTGGCCGGTCATACTTCGGGGATTTGGCGGGTCTGGCGTTCCCCCGGCACGGGTTTAGCCGCGCATCGCATCGGCGGGGCTCTTGCGGGACGCTACCCACGCCGGGTACGCCGAAGACACCAGACCGGTAAGGGCGCCAACGCCCACGCCGAGCACCACGAATCCCGGGGAGAGGACCGCCTGCCAGCCTTGCACGAGCGAAAGAATGATCGTCGCAATCATGCCGGAGCAGGCACCGATGGAGCCGCCGAGCACGCCGAGCATGACGCCCTCCATGAGGAAGATGCGGGCGATCAGCCATTTACTCGATCCGATGGCGCGGCGCAGCGCAATCTCTGCGGTGCGCGATTGCACGGACAGGTACATGGCGGTTGCCGCCGAGAGGGAGGCGAGCACCAGCAGAATCCCGGAGAGCACGCCCACGTACAGGCCCAGGTCCGAGGCGATGGACGCGCGCAGGCTCTGCAGGTCGGAGGGGGTTTCCACGTTGATCTGGCTGGGTTCAGCGGGCTTGAGGGTCAGCGGAATCGCCTTGGCGACCGCCTTGCCGTAGCCCCGTTCGGTTTCGGCAATGTAGGTCACCTGGCCGCGTCCGGTGCGCTGAAGTGTGCCCGGCGAGACAATGACCGTGTTCCTGAATTCGTAGCCGCTGTTGCCGGGGTCGAAGAGGCCGATGACCGGCATCAGCTGACCTTCCACCCAGATGCTCACACCGGGTGCCACCTGCGGCAGCCCGCCGAGCTTAATGCCGTAGTCGACGGCGGGTAGCTCGCCGGGGCGGGGCTCGGTTGTGGCATTATCTGCCGCCTTATCTTCGGGGAGAATGCCGAGGGCGCGGGCAGCGGAGACCGAGACGATAGCGCCGGAGAGCTGCTCGGAGCGTTCACGGTCGGCAACGTTCTGCTGGGTGAGGGTCGAGTTCATCTGTTCGAGCGCACGCAGGGTTTCGGGGTTCATGCGGGCACCGATTTGCTCGAGCCTGGTCTTCGAGGTGGAGCTGAGGCCAATCGCCGTCTTGGGTTCGTCCTCGTAGGGGCTGAATCGGGTGATTCGCACGTCGGCGGGCGCCACGCTGCTGACGAATCCGGTGTTCTTCACGTAGTCCAGCGCGCTAATGCGGTCGGCAACATTCTGCGCGGATTCACCCTGCCGGTAGGTTCCGAGCATGTTTTGGTCATTGTCCCTGTCGCTGATGTAGAGCGTGGATTGTTCGGATCCGAGCAGACGCTGGTTCACCTGGTAGCTGGCGGATTCGCTCATGCCGGAGGCGCTGATGAGTCCGCCCACGCCCAGTGCGAAGGACAGGCCCAGCAGCAGGGTGCGTAGCGGTCGTGAGGTGAGCGCCGAGATCGCCTCGATGCTGTCGTCGGTGAGGAAGCTTCCGCGGCGATGCGTAGCGGGCTTCTCCCCCGGTGCGAGGCTGGCGGAGGCGTCTACCGGGGCACCTACCGTAGCTTCTGCAGGGGTATCCGTTGCAGCCGACACAGCCTCGGCAACCGGCACCTCAGCGACCGGCACCGTAGCCAAGTCGGCGCGGCTCTGCTCGTGCAGCCGCCCATCCTCAATGCGGATCACGCGGCGGGCGGCGGCGGCAACCTCCGGGTCGTGGGTAATCACCAGCACGGTACAGCCGGTCGCGTTAATGCGCTGAAGAATCTCAATGACCTTGGCGCTATTGTGGCTGTCCAGGTTGCCGGTGGGCTCGTCGGCAAGAATCAGCGGCGGGCGCGTGGCGAGGGCGCGAGCAATGGCGCAGCGCTGCTTCTCACCGCCGGAGAGGTAGCGGGTGCGGATGCTGGCGCGGTCGCTCAACCCCAGAAATTCTAGGGTTTCTTCGGTGCGTTGCAGGCGCTCGCTGTAGGGTACGCCCTGCACGCGCAGGCCCATGGAGGCGTTGGTCGTGCTGGTTTCGTCCAGCAGCATGTTTGAGGATTGGAAGATGAAGCCGAGGTGGTCTCGGCGCATTTCGTCGCGTTCTCTGTCGCTGAGTCCTTCCGTGTTTTTGCCGAAGAGGCTGTAGGTTCCGCTGGTGGGCGTGTCGAGCAGGCCAATGGCGTTGAGCAGGGTGGATTTACCGGAGCCCGACGGACCAATAATGGCGAGGAATTCGCCGCGTTCGACCACCAGGTCGAGGTGGTCGAGGACTGCTCGTTCGCTCCCCTCGAAGACACGGGTAATGCCGTGCATTTCGATAGCAGGCGCGGTACCGAGTCCGGCGGCAGGTGTAGCTGCGGACGCTACGTTGGGCGCAACTGTAGGCGCACGTCCTGGGCTTGTGTCGGGGGTTATCTTGCGGCGGCTCATGAGACAAGCACCTTCTGTCCCGCGCTGAGGTTAGCGTTAATGGCGGCGTATCCGCCGGCGGTGCGCAGGACCTCAACGTTGACTCGTTCGGTGGCGGGCGCGTCCTTGCTGGTCGCAGTGGAGCTTCCTCCCTTTTCAACGAGCACGTAGGTGCCCTGGGAGTCCTGGCGTACCGCGGTGGTCGGCACGGCGAGGGTGGTTGAGGTGTTGCCCTTACTGGTGATGGATGCGCTCTGCCCCGGAGTGAGCTTGCTCGGGTCGTCGGCGCTGAATCGCACGCTCTTCGCCGCACCCTTGGAGGGGTCGTTCTGCAGCTCACCAATGCTGGTGATGGTGCCCTCCACACTGCCGGTGGAAGTGCGCAGGCTAACGCGGTCGCCGGCCTTGACCTTATTGGCAACAGAGAGCTCAACGCTGGATTCCACGTAGGGTTCGCTGGTTTCTACACTCGCGATGGGGTTGCCGTCGCTGATGAGCTGGCCGACCGCCGCAACCGCGGTGACGGTGTGGCTACCGCCGGGCAGAATCGCGTAGTTGTTGCGGGCAATGCTGGTGACCCCTTCGCTGGGCACGCCGGTCAGGTGCGCGCGGTGCAGGCGCGTGACGGCGTCGAGGGTGTCCTCGGTGACGGTGCCGCTCTGAGCGGTGGCGTACCCGGCGGAGTTCAGTGCCTTCTGGAAGGCGAGCACGTCGTCGCCGTTATCGCCCAGGTTGAGGTCGCGGTACAGCGGCAGCGGCCCCTCCAGCACGAAGACGGGGTCGGCACCAATAATGCCGATGAAGTCACCGGCCTTGAGCACGTTACCGGGCTTCTGGTTCTGGTAGACGAGCACCGGCTCACCGTTGGTGCGCGCGCTAATCGGGGCGGTCTCCCCAGCCTTGGTGGTTCCTGCAATGGCGAGTCCCTCGCTGACGGTGCGTTCTTCGACCTTCGCCCAGACCGGGATCACGGTTTTCGCTTGCACGGTCGGGTCGGGGCCTGTTGCGGCGTAGCGGGTGCCAAGGTAGAAGGACAGCATGAGCGAGCCGATGGCGAGGATTGCCAGCAGCAGGAGCACGCGGGGTCGGGCGATGCGCTCGCTAAAGCGGTGACCGCTGTTTTGGTTCTGTGAGTGAGTGGTCATGGCGGTGTCTTTCTGAGCTGTTTTTGCGCTGTCTTTTGTGGTGCTGTCTTTCAGCGTCCCGGTTTACTGGTGCTCCATAACGTACTGCTTGAACTTCTCGTCACGCTCACGTTCTGCCTTGCGGTCCTGCTCAAGCTGTGACTGGTACTTGCGGATGAGCGGCATCTGGTACTGAGCTTCCAGGTCGTAGAGCTGCTTGCTCATGCCGACCTGCTGGTTACATTCGGCCTGGATGGTGGCGATGCGAATCTCTTCTTCGGAGGCGGGCTCGTTGAATCCGTTGTTCTTGCTCAGCTGCTCAGCCAGCGGGGTTTCCTCGGCGACGGAGCCTGCCGAGCGAGGGGTGAGGCCGCGGTCTGAGACGCACTGCTTCCACTTCTCTTCGAGCTCGCGGTGCAGTTTGCTACCGTAAACGGCGTTACCCGCCTCAGTAGAGATACGACTGGATGTGGACTGCCCTTCATTCTCGGGCCTCTTGCCTTCGGGCACCGCGGCCTCCAGGGTCTCGCGGGCCTTGGGGTAGCATTCGGTGCGAAGCTTGTCCTCGGGGCTCATGCTCTCCCCCGAGTTATAGGAGATGGGGGCGGCTGCGTTGTTGGGGTCTCGCTTCTGAAAACCGTACTTCTGGGCGTACTCGACGTTCCAGGGACCGTACTTTCGTCCCAAATCACCGCGGGGTGCGCTTTCAGAATAGGGAGCCTGGATGGTGTAGTTCTGCCCGTGTTCGGCGAAGCATTGCTTCATGGCAATCTGAAAGGCCGTGTATTCGTAGTTGGTGCGCTCGTAGTAGAGGTAATCGTCCAGGGGCATCTTTACGATGTCCTGTTCCGCGTCAAAGATGGCGTGGACGCTTTCGTCGCGTTCCAGCGGCGGGTTGAAGAGCGAGCATGCGCTCAGCGGGAGCACGCCGATGGCCAGCAGGGCACCCGTGGCGAGCAGGCGGCGGCGCGTGCCGGTGCGAGGGGTAGTTCCGGTGCGAGGAGCGGATGCAGTGGAGCTACGGTTGAGGGACTTCATCGTTGAACACCTTTCATAAGAGTGAGTTGCTCACCACATTACACTTTTTGCTCCTTGCCGCGCTCGAATTTCGGGGGGGGTGTGCACCAAAAATTTTTGCGCACCCACTCGCCTGCCGAGAGCTGCAGCTTCCGCGGGAATAGTCCCCTGCAGGAATAGTCCTCTGTGTGCATACTCCTCTGGGGGCATAGAAAAATCCCCCGAACTTCTCAGAAGAGAAATCCGGGGGATTTTCAATCAGCTACATGCTACTTGGTCGGCAGTTCAGCCAGTTCGGTAGCGTCGTGAGCGTCGGGGATGTGATCCACGTGCAGACGCTTACGGAAGACCCAGTAGGTCCAAGCCTGGTAGACGAACACGACCGGCAGACCAAGGCAGGTCACGAAGGTCATAACGCCCAGGGTGTACTCGGAGCTGGATGCGTTCGCAACGGTGAGCGAGTATGCCGGGTCCAGGGTGGAGGGCAGAACGTTCGGGTACATTGCGGTGAAGATTGCCAGCGCGCCGAATGCGACGAATACGGTCAGACCTGCGAAAGCGCGACCCTCACGGCCACCCTTTGCGGAGATCCAAGCAATCAGAACAGCAACCACAGCCAGGATGGTGCACAGCCAGGAGATGCCGTTACCGGTGGTGAAGTCCAGTGCCAGAACCCATGCAACGATCGGCAGCAGCAGGACGGGAGACCAGCGTACCAGGGTGTTGCGGGCACGGTCGCGGATATCGCCGTCGGTCTTCAGAGCGATGAAGGCAAGACCCTGAACCAGGGAGAAGCCAACGAAGCCCAGACCGCCGAGCAGAACCGGCAGGGAGACCCAAGCGAAGGCGCCGCCGACGCGGTCACCGTTGTCGTTGATGGGCAGACCCATGGAGGTCAGACCGAGCAGAGCACCGACGAGCAGAGCGATGAAGAAGGAAGAAACAGACAGAGCGATGTTCCAGTTACGGATCCACTTCTCGTCGTTCTTCTTACCGCGGTATTCAATTGCGACCACGCGCAGAATCAGGAAGACCAGCGCGAGGGTCAGAGGAATGTACAGAGCCGAGAAGAGGGCTGCGTACCAGATGGGGAATGCTGCGAACAGAGCTGCACCACCGGTCACAAGCCACACCTCGTTACCGTCCCAGACGGGGCCGATGATGTTCAGCAGCAGACGACGTTCCTTCTCGTTCTTGCTGAACTTGGAACCCATCAGCATACCGACACCCAGATCGAAACCGTCGAGAATCATGTACATGATGAGGAAGACGCCAATGGCTACAAACCAGAGGGTGGGCAGGCCAGGCTGACCGGCAAAGATATTGAAATCAAAGTT
>ERZ1674245.747-NODE-747-length-10325-cov-19.958130_pt1 | contig 10325 bp, 10 predicted proteins | sample MGYA00581205_ERZ1674245 | MGnify/ENA primary metagenome ERZ1674245 (study PRJEB41354, sample SAMEA4873314) | human saliva metagenome | biome: human-associated habitat [ENVO:00009003]; feature: mouth environment [ENVO:08000002]; material: saliva material... | reverse complement strand
GCATGTCACGATAACTTCGCGGTCGTGAGGCAAAAATTTGCGTATGATGCGGACAATTCATGGGCTTAAGAGCCATCTCATCACTAGTTTCTTGGCTTTTAACTAAAAATAACTCTTCTCCAAACTTAGCCCAATGACCTGATGTTTCATATAGATCCTTTTTCGTAATATGAGGAGTCCAAACCTTTTCAAAGCCGAACTTCTGTCTCAGCTGGTTCGAATATCGAGCCACTATGTCTCGTAAAATCGTACCGCGAGGAGTAAACAAAGGTAAGCCAATTCCTACCAGAGGAGAGGTCGTATATAGATCAAGCTCCTTGCCTAATTTGCGATGATCTCGCTGTTTTGCAATTTCCAATCTATTCAGATATTCATCCAGCTCTTCCTGCGTAGCAAACGCTACACCATATATTCGCTGCATTTGTGGATTATTCTCATTGCCTCGCCAATATGCTCCAGCCGTCTTAGTAAGTTTAAATGCGCCAACTTTTCCAGTACTATCCACATGTCCACCTCTACACAAATCAGTGTAATCACCCTGAGAATACAAAGAAACAGTCTCGACTTTACTGTCGCCATCAGACACAGATCCCATTTTTTCTCCAGCTAATTCGCTAGCAACGGTAGTACCGGATCTTTTGAGGTCATTCAGCAATTCCATTTTAAAGGTCTGATCTCCCTTTATAGCCCAATCAATAGCCTCTTCTACTGACACATCGCGCCTCTCAAACGGATAATTATCCGCTACGATCTTTCGCATCTCCTCTTCTATCTTCGGAAGATCAGCTTCAGAAATTGTCCCGTTGTCAAGATAAATATCATAATAAAAACCATTATCGATAGCTGGACCCACGCCGAATTTCGCTTGAGGCCATAAATGCTGAATAGCCTGCGCCATAATATGCGCCAGGCTGTGTCTCATAGATTTTAGTTCTTCTTCACTCATACCAATATTATACCACGCTCCTTGATAGTAGACATCTGTTATGATAATATTATTATATCTGGGCGATTAGCTCATTTGGCTAGAGCGCTTCATTGACGTTGAAGAGGTGAGAGGTTCGAATCCTCTATTGCCCACCAGATGCGACATATAAGCCTCGTCGACAGTAGACGGGGCTTTTTATTAATAGAATTAGTTAATACAATAAAAAATAACCGAACCTACACGTTTACCATATAGACCTTGACTTTATTTGATAAGTATGTTAGAATTTAAAGTATGAGTAAACATGACTCACCTAGTTTAGGCACAAAAAAGCCGCAACACTGTTCTTTATTGAGCAAGACCAAAATTCACTACGAATATAACAAGAAGATCAACGAAGAAAGATCTATACTTAATTAAGTTACCAGATTTATAAAGTAATCGCCTCTACAATGAGGCGATTTTTATTTTTACACAGCACTTTTCCACTGGATTTTTTTATAGTTGTATGTCAATATATTGATATGATATGCATAAAATGTTTTCACGAAAAAACCCACGTAACAAATTCTCGTCAAAATAAAAAATACCCAATAACCTGGCGTAGACATATATGCGACCAATGCGGTTATTCTTTTACAACCTACGAAAAGCCTGCGATTTCCCTCGTTGTCACATCACAAGATGGCAAGAAAAATAATTTTTCTATAGGAAAGTTGATACTTAGTATTGCGCGAAGTTTTAATCATAACGAGAAATTAGCAGGCTCATATAGCCATGACTTGGCCAATACTATACAAGATAAATTAATACATCTACACAACAAACCCGCGATATCATCGCAACACATCGCCGAAATAACCCACTCAACATTACAGAATTTTGACCAAATAGCTGCACTGCAATATGCAGCACAACATAATCTTATTATCTCTCAGAGAAAGAGGCGTCGTGGCCGTCCTTCTTTTTCTTATTCTGAGCACGACTCTGATCATTCATCTCTACAGTAGTCTTCTCCGTTACGTCAAACTTATCAAGATATTTACCAAGCAAAAGGTGAGTCTGTGCATTATATGACGCCAAAGAGCTATATACAATAGAAGTAACAGGCATTAAGAACCATTGTAGAACCATCAATGTGTTTCTACTCTTCTTATATCTTTCTGGACGAGGCGGCAACAACTTGAACGATACAAAAATCAATACCAAAATACTTATCATAGCTACCTGTTGTATTAAACTAACAGTATCCGGCAACTGGTGAGCAGCAACACTGCGTGCGGCTTCACTGTTTAGTACAAGAGGAGCCCATCCACCGAAAGCAACAATTAGAGCAATACAAGCCTGAGTTACATGACCATCTAATAGCCTTATAAACCTAGCTAGGCTAGGCCAAAATTTTACCGTCCTATTTTTATTAAATATATTATTACCAACATACGCCACATCCGAAGCTCCATAACTCCAACGGCGCAGCTGGATAAACTGAGCTTTTAATGTTTTTCTATAACTGTTAGCCAGCACTGCATCTTGATAAATCGGCACAAAAATTGGCACAACTTCATAATTACCATCAAAATAGAAATAGCTTCTCCAGTACTGGTGGCCATCCTCAACAATTGTTCGCGTGCTCCAAAAGTTCATCTCAACGAGAGCGTTCATTGGTTGCGAATGTGACGCAAAGTTACGCAAAGAATATGGGCGCATGGAGCTGATAATATTCCAAAATGAATTCCCTGTTGCCACTACTCGCATCGGTGCAGGTACATCCCATATATTATTAGTAAACAAACATATTGGCTGAAACGATAGGTGCTTTCTATCTTCGTGAACAATATATTCGTACGTCACATAATCAAAGTAATACTTATGCGGCTTATTATCACAGTCCATTGTTGTAACAATAACATCAGAAAAAGCTATTTCTTCCTGTTGTAAATATTGCTCCAGCCACTTGCCTGCATACGTGATGTTTCCGCCCTTACCAACTACCTCATTTGGTAGATCTTTTGGATGTTTTACAATGTGGAAAGAATGAAAGTACTTACCGTATTTCTTTTTCAGTATTTTAGCTGTTGTATCAATATCAACGCCACCACGTTCTTCGTACGCAAAAACTATAATCAGACGCTTCTTATCATATGTTGTATCTAAAACTGATTTAAGAGCAGGCTCAATCACTTCTATACTCTCGTTGTATGCAGGCATAATAAGAGCGTTGTAAATATTACTAGGTTTAGGATAGTACCCATCTTCCGCAGCAGACATAAATCTTAGGTTATCTACATGTTGTTGATATAACAACTCCTTAGATTGATTATCTCTCAGCCTAGAATACGCATCCTTCGGATCTTCCAAATCAGATAACCGTTTATTCCAGTCGGCTTTTGAAGCTTTCACCATATTATTATGACCATTAACTATCCTATAGCTGATAGCTATTGTTTTTACAAAAGCAATTAGTATTATAGTCAACAAATAAATTGATGCTAAAACAGGACTTACTATAGATAAGATAATCAGAAGGACAATAGCGCCATAACTTAGCAACCCAGGAAGCATCTCAAGAAAACGATATTTTTTTGTTCGTTTACCAAGTGGGATTTCAATGTCCATGTATTATCCTATCGATGCAATTTTAATTATAGAATAGGCTAAAATAGCTAAAATAGCTAAAATGCCCAATGTCAACCACAAAAGAAATATAGCCAAGCTTCGTTTCTCTAATGAAATCAACTTGACACTTAGCGCAGAGTGACCAAAAACTATCATAAACGCCAAAGCAAAATAACTAAGTAGACTAGACCAGTGGCTCCTATAAAAATTCGCATCACCATACGTAGTGTAGCGCGTAATAACCTGAGCCTCGCTATGTTTTATTGATGATCCTAAAAATATAGATACAACAATAGCCACAACGACATTAACGATCAAAAGAGCTGCCACAGTCCTGTCACTAAAAACAATTTTTATCGATTTCTTTATAGTATCCTTCATAAAATGGAGCCGTTGACTGGGTTTGAACCAGCGACCTGCTCGTTACGAATGAGCTGCTCTACCTGCTGAGCTACAACGGCAAACTCCTTAGGAAATTATAGCAAAAATAGGAGTTTTTTCAAACTAGATAGCCTATTTATCGATAGAAATGAAATATTTTACTTTATTGTTATTTTTTAAGTAGTTAAACTGGCTATTAAATTCAGTCAACGGAACTTTTACATAAGAGTAATTTACGGTGTTACCTTCAATGTTATTAAGCATCACAAAATAATATCCGTCACCCGAAAGAGTCTTTATAGGACCCGAGATTTTACCCTTTGTTAATGACATAGCCGCTTTCGTTAGACCTCCGTCAGAATTATCCGTAGAGACAGATAGATCAAATACCGACTGCACTTTGTCACCCATTTCCGTAGCAATATCCTTTAAGGATTTGCCCTCTTGCAGTCTCTTCTTAATATCAGACACTAGGTTATTAGCTGTTTTATCAATCTTAAAAGATACTTCTTGCTTTAACAGAGTATATTTCATAGCAGTTTTTAGTTCCTCCATTGACCAGTGAAGATTGTCTTTCACTACAGACTCATAAGCGGACTGCGATAGCTTGCTAGATTCCTGCTGTTTTTTGATAAGATCTTGAACCTTTTTATCATCAACAGTAATATTATTTTCTCTCGCAAGTTTTTTGGCATATGCCACCTCTAATGCCTTGTCTATGGACTGATTTTGATAGAACTTAACTTTATCTTTTTGGTCTGCCTGACCTTGAGATTGTAATACCGCTAATGAGCTGCGATGATACAATAAATAATCGCTATATTCGGCATTTTCTCCATCAATATTAGCCACAGGAAGAGGTAAAATCTTAGTTATCCTATATGCGATATCACTTGTATCTTTCCAGACATATAACTGCGCCCAACCAAGGACAACAAAAACAATCAGAATAACAACACTAACAAGCATCGTTATCCATACCAATCGACGTTTAGTGTATTGGATGGGATATTTATGCTTACGACCAGCTGCCAAAACCTTCTCGCGGTGCTGAGCTACTGTATCGTTTGTAATCCTCTTAGGTAGCTCCTTTGGTTGTTTTTTATCTTTACGGTTCAATAGATTCTTCATTGATATCCTCCTTCTTTGTCGAAATTTCCACTGCGTCTTGTAATTTATTATAGATCTTATCTGGATGTTCTACGTTTTTTATAACAAGATCTCCAACAAAAGTTTGAATAACTATTGTTCCGAATTTAAACATTTCTCCACTAAACCCCGGAATGCTATAACTAATGTTCTGAATTTTTGATAATTTCAACTCAATGACGTCTTTGCCAAAAAATCCATGTTGAGTAATCTGACGAATCCTCTGATCGGTAACAATATAGTAAGTGTAAAACCACATCAAAAAATGATAGAAAAATAGCATTAGACCAAAAATAAATCCGCCGACAAACACCCATAAAAGGTTCAAGTTATCTTGCCAAATTAAAAAAGGCAATGAACCAAGCGTCATTGATCCTAGAAGCAGATAAAATCCTTTTCTCATAGCAATTATGTGACGACGAAACACAAACAACAGTTGCTCTCCGTCACGCTGCCCATCAAATTGCTTATCTTTAATTTGCTCTGTCATATATTTGGTACCCCGGGCAGGAGTCGAACCTACAACCTTATCCTTAGGACGGATCTGCTCTATCCAGTTGAGCTACCGAGGCATACAACCATTATACCACGGTAACTCTCAGGAAAGACTAGCTTAGCGAGTAAACTTTTCACTTAATGTGTGATAATTTACCAATTCTTCCGGCTTGAACCAGTGCTCGATCTCACGAACGGCCTCATCTGAATCACCAGATGCGTGAATCAAATTTGGAACTCCCTTTTGACACTCATCTGCATAGCCAAAACTAATGTGTGAGTAATCACCGCGAATTGTTCCCATATCAGCCGACTTAGGTTCTGTTGGACCAACAATCTTCCTAACAACAGCAACAGCTTCGACGCCCTCTAGTACCATTGCTATAACTGGACCATCCATCATCATATCTAGTGTTATATTCAAAGTATCCTCGCCTCGACGAGTAGCCAATTTACCGATGTCCTCGTAATGAGCATAGTAATGGTCTCTGGATGGTGATGTCATTTTTACGCCAACTATTTTTAGACCAACTCGCTCAAAACGTTGTAAAATTTCCCCAACTATACCTCGTTGAACTGCGTCAGGCTTAAAGACGATCAATGTCCTCTCAACGCCACAGTAGTTTTTTTCGCTTTCTGCCATAGATACTCCTCTGCTTATTATTTTCTAATATAGTAGCAGAAATAAATAATTTGATAAACATATTCATTAGCGATAGAATAAATATTATGTTTATGTCAGAAGCCTTAACTGATTTCTTAGAACACCTAGAGGTTGAAGGTGGACGCAGTCAAAAAACCATCATAAATTATCAACTATACCTGGAGAGATTCATCGATTTTGCCGGCGATATAGATGTTGAGAAAATTACATCAGAACTAATACGCCAGTATCGCCTTTGGCTAAACCGTTATAAAAATGACAACACTGGCGAAGAATTATCCTTAATCACCCAAAGTTATCATCTTATTGCACTACGAGGTCTGCTAACCTACCTTTCTCGTCGTAATATCAAAAGTCTAGCGGCCGACAGAATTATATTACCCAAAGTAGTCCGTAAACAAGTGACTTTTTTACAATATGACGAGATTTTACGTATGATCGATCAAATACCAACCGATACAGAATCTGGACTGAGAGATCGAGCAATCGTTGAGTTGCTATTTTCCAGCGGACTACGTGTTTCAGAATTGGTCAATTTAAACCGAGATCATATAAACCTAAAGAGGCGCGAATTTATGGTGCGAGGAAAAGGACAAAAGGATCGCCCTGTTTTTATTTCGAAAAGTGCTGCCGAACACATATCGGCATACCTGGAAGCTAGAACAGATAATTTACCCGCCCTATTTTTAAGCTATAGTAAACGCCACGCAACTCCCAACACCTCCGGAGATTACCGTAGGTTAAGCGCGCGCAGCATTCAGAGAATGGTTGGTCAATACGCTAGATTAGCTGGTATCACAAAACATGTAAGCCCACACACTATGCGCCATAGCTTTGCCACCGACCTACTTATGAACGGTGCAGACTTGCGTTCAGTCCAATCAATGCTGGGACATAGCAATATATCAACAACACAGGTATATACGCACGTTACCGACCAGCATCTGAAAGATATTCACGACCGATTTCATAGCGACACAGAAGCTTAGCTTATGGGCTTACATCGACCTGCGGTAGCAGATCCGCCGCCAGATACAGAGAAATCTTTGCATAGACTATTCTTTAATTCAACCGCATTATTAGGATATGCGAAATCATCTCCTATTTGCAATCGAGCTTCAACTCTTCTGAATAAATCACTTGCCCGCCCCGTGGAATCGACAATTGGCTGGACTCCATCAAAATTGACAATCGTTCCGTCGGTTTTCTGAAGAGAAATCTTCACACTACCACCTTTATATATAGGTAATAACCTTAAGAACGCAGTTTCGCTACCGGCTGGAATCTCATCAACATCAATCACCGCTTTACATGAATATTCGCCAGAAAACTTGAATGTCTTGCTGCAAGAAATCACACTTGTTCCGTTATTATGTTCGTTACCGTCAGTTGCGCGTGGATGATCAGAAATCTTACCAGAAACAGCAGTACCATTCTGACCTGCTACGTCTGACCTTAAAACGTTCGGTCGTAAGAAAGAAGTGACACCAGTTGAATCTAAAGCCGCTAAATTAAAGGTGGCGCCTGGGTTAATAAGCTGCACGCGCATCAATTGTGGCGAATTGGCATTCCAGTTGTTTTTCGTCGGCAGATCCCCAGAAGTGGATATTTCAGTGTTAGCGGCGTTGGCGCCATTCAAATTACTCTCATCATCGCGCCTATACCATTCAATAGATATCTTATTGAATGAACCAGTTGCGCGTAGTGGCACAATTTGAGATTTTTCCTCGATAGACTTATATATAAAATCTTGAGATTTCATAGTGATCTTTACGCAAGTATACGCTTGATCAAATTTTTTACCCGCATCTGTACCAGTTTTAATAATAGTTTCACCAGAAGAGCCACCTCCGACAACACCAGATGCCGCGACCATATTACAATTAATTGGACCATTCAGCACTCCCGCCGCTTGAATATTGCCCGTCTGGGCGGCACGAACCACACGCTTAGCATCTTCAACCCCAGCCAAAGCCGCGTCATAAGCACTCTGCGACAGATCATTATTCGAGGATTGTCGCTGATCCATAATCATCAACTTGATAAACCCAATAGTAACAATAGTCAGCAACATCGCACCAAATATAACCGCAAAAAGAGATACAGCACCTGATTGTCGCGCATTTTTACCCATTTGTCCTCACAATCATCTCAAATTTATTTATAGCACAGAACTCAAAATTGCTATCATCTTCAGTCGGAGCTTTACAGGAAGAATTCCTTATTTCACTCATCTTGCTCGTCCCCAGCGTAAAGGTCAATTTATACAGCGCCTCCCTTGAATTGTCTGAGGTAACCTTTTCTAATGTAACTTCGTGTACACCAATTGAGCCATCGCCGCTATTGATAGCCCTGAGCAAATTGGACGATTTCGCAAGATCGACGGTTTCCGGATATTTGCCAGAAGCATCTTTTTTACACAATCCACTATCCGCATCAACTACGCGCACCAAATTCACTGGATTACCATTAACCTTAAACAGGCTATTTCCGCCCAACAGGCTAGGATCGTCCAAATACTTCGGATTGTTCCACACATAAGAATGAGAGCCAAGACAAAGTCGACCAGTTGACCAATTGCTATTATTCGGCACTCTCAAGCCTGTAGTGTCAATTTTTTCGGCATTCGCCTGAAGAAAATCACGTCGAATAGTGTCTGAAATATCTCGCCCCGCCTGATTAACATCACGAAGCACAATTCCTCTGCTATACATTTTTCCCGCTTGAATACCTACCATCGCAATCGACAACAAAAGAACAGAGATAAAACTCATGGCGAGCATCAATTCGATAAGTGTAAATCCTTTTTTATAACCCCGAATCATACAACCTCACAATCGTACCAATAGTCGCCGGCATTTTGCTGCCAACTGGCATCCAGCACGCTTTTATGTACGCATCATATTTATTGCTATCCCTGCTTCCAGTAGCCGTACTCGGCTTAACTAATCTAACAGATATTCCATATGTTTTTTTAGTATCGCTATCAACCCGCGCGTATGTCTCTGCTGGTTTATAATCGCCAGGGTTATTCAATATACTAATCTTCGAAGCGAGCAAAGGCGTCGCAGCCAATGCAAACTCTTTCGTAGAAAAATCATCAGGACATTTTTCAGCACCCAAGTTTCCTTCATTGCCATTAACGGCAGAAACGCTCACCGAATTATTGTCTACCAATTTCTTCCAAGTGTCATTTTTCATATCATGCGCATATCTTAGCATTTCAGCCTGAGCGTCAACCTGTTGACGAACCAACGTCGTCTCTAAAGAATACTGAGCAATAGCCATCCCACGGTTCATGGTTTCTAATGCAATAACGGCAACTAGGCTAAAAATAGTTACTCCAAGCAGCACTTCGACAAGTGTGTCACCTCTGTTAAACTTACGCATCAGCACAACCTCCCGTAGCATTACCCATAACTACAGCATCAGCAGAGCCTGCATGCGATCGTAGAAAAATAGATAATCTCTCTCCCGGTAGCCAGCCGTCATCATAAACACAAATTTCCCTCTGTTGACGCTGCTCGCCAGCAGATTGCACAACTCCAGCACTATTTTTATTGTTGACGAAATCAGTTAAATTGTCACCGAATCGACTCGTGTCAGTTCTAATATCCAACTGCCCCGTCTCTGGATGGCGGTACATCAAAATAGAAATATACGCACTATCCTTAGCTTGGTTAGAAAACCTAGTTTTTGCTTGCCAATTAACGATATATTTATCAGACTCAGCGCCGCGTTTATAAGTCCACGCGCTACCCTTATCTGACCTATAGGCATAAACTGGATAAGTTTTGTACAGATTACCGTCTGTTGAGCCCAGAGAACCTTCAGTGGTAATATAGCGACCGGCAATCACACAATCGGATTGTCCACGTAGAGTTTCAGCTCGACCATCAGAGCCTTCAATTGGACAAGCGCCTTTAGACCGCTCATTCTCAACATTGACCACCTTCGAATATTCGTTTCGCAAAAAACCAGCATAAGACTGCACTGAATCGCGATATTGCTGGCGATTAATTGACATACTTACGCCGACCATCAGCATAGAGGTCAGCAAACCAGAAATAGCCACAAACAAAATCACTTCAA
>ERZ1674245.746-NODE-746-length-10345-cov-7.150437_pt1 | contig 10345 bp, 7 predicted proteins | sample MGYA00581205_ERZ1674245 | MGnify/ENA primary metagenome ERZ1674245 (study PRJEB41354, sample SAMEA4873314) | human saliva metagenome | biome: human-associated habitat [ENVO:00009003]; feature: mouth environment [ENVO:08000002]; material: saliva material... | reverse complement strand
TAGAACAACCCTCTCCTAAAGGGTAAATAGGGGTTCGATTCCCCTCGGGGCTACTCGCTCCGCACACTTCCCCCGCACGCCGTACACCTCACCGGTGTGCGGCGCGTTTTTTCACCCCGACCGACCGCGCTCCGCGTGCCTGCTGTCGAGCCCGCACAGCAGCTTGACCCAATTGGCTTTTCCGCCGACACATAACGCGCGTATGCGACGCGCGCAACAGCCACTTTTCGAAAAAAGCCTTCACCTCTTCACACATCCCACACAAATCACTGAGTCACAACGCGTTTGGGGTGAAGACTTTGTTCCCGTTTGCTTCACCTCGAACGATGGAACCGCGGTGGTTCAGACGAGGAAAAATGCGCAACTTTCAGCGCTCTACTTTTCCACCTCCCGCCGTGCCTTCAACCCGTCCGTCTCGGAGGCCGCGAGTGTGAAGGGTTTTCGGCAAAACCCTTCACCCACAACTCAATGATGCACAAGAAGTTGCGCAATAAGGGTGAAGCAGTGAAGAAAAAAAACGAAAAACAGCGGATAGGCGCGCGTACGCGAGGAGAAAACGCCCAAGTCTTCACCCAAAACGGGGAAGAAGACGAGAAAAGTTCCCGCTTTGGTGAAGAAAATCGGCATGCGTTTCTTCTTTTCAGGTTCATCCCGTGCGGAATCCGATTTATTTCGCTATATTTGCACGCTGAATCGTTGTGTGCTTTTGGCATCACCGGAGCACAATTTCCCCTCTCACTCGCCAACGCGGTCCGATCCGCCCTGCGAATGGGAGCTTCTTCCCGTTTGAAACAAGTAAACAACAACAAAATAACTCAACTCAATGCAAAACAAAGGATTTGTCAAGTTCATTGCGATCTGCTTGACCCTGATTTGCCTCTTCTATCTGAGTTTCTCCTTTGTGACCCGTCACTACGAGCAAAAGGCAGAAGCCATGGGCGAAACGGCAGGTAAGGCCTATCTCGACTCTTTGCGCCAAAGCGACAAAGCAGTTTGGCTCGGCTACGACTACAAGAAGTGCGAAGCCATGCAGATCGGTTTGGGCCTCGACCTGAAAGGCGGCATGAACGTCATTCTCGAGGTGTCGGTTCCCGATGTCGTGAAAAACCTGGCCGGCAGCAACGCCGACAACGCACAGGTGAAACAAATCATGGCCGAAGCCCGCACGGAAGCTGAACACTCGTCGGAGAACTTCCTCGATGTCTTCGTTCGTCTCTACCAACAGAAAGTGGGTAAAGACCAGCTCGGCGGACTCTTCGCCCTCAAACTCAAGAGCGAAGGCGTGACGCCTAACAGCACCGATGCGCAAGTGAAAGCCGTCTTGGAGAAAGAAATCAAGGCCGCCGTCGACAACTCCTATCAGGTGGTACGCCAGCGTATCGACCGCTTCGGTGTGGCGCAACCCAACATCCAGATCCTCGAAGGTCGCGGACAGATGGGCCAGATCATGGTCGAAATGCCCGGCATCAAGGAACCGGAACGCGTGCGCAAGCTCCTCCAAGGTAGCGCCAACCTCGAATTCTGGGAAACTTACAACCTGAACGAAATCCAAGGTGCGCTCGCTGCCCTCGACACCCGTCTGGCGCAGGCCAACAACGGGAAGCAGGGTGCAAAGGCCGACAGCGCCAAAGTAGACAGCACCAAGCAGGAGAAAGCCGCTACGGCAAAAGCTGATGCCGCCGCTGCGCTCAAATCGCTCTCGAACGACAAGAAGGGCGCCGAAGCCCAAACGGCCACGGCACAGCCCAACAAGGCTCGCGCCGCTGCCCTCAAAGCCCACCCGCTCCTCTCCCTCTTCGCCCAACCCGGCTACCCGGAATCTTGTATCGTAGGCTACGCCACGGCACTTGACACGGCGGCGATCAACCGCGCCGTTCACTCCGAACTGGCCGCTCAGGTGCTGCCCGCCGACCTCAACCTCGCTTGGGGCGCCAGCGCCGAGAAGGGACTGTTCGAACTCTATGCCCTGCGTCGCACCGACGGCAAGGCGGCCTTGGCCGGCGATGTGATCGCCACGGCAAAAGACGAATATGACGAAAACCACCATCCTGTGGTTTCGATGACGATGACGCCCGACGGCGCACGCGATTGGGCCGTGATCACGAAGCGCAACATCAAACGCCCCGTGGCCATCGTGCTCGACGGCATGGTCTACAGTGCCCCCAACATCAAGAACGAAATCACCGGTGGCGTTTCGCAAATCAGCGGACACTTCACCACGCAGCAAACCCAGGACTTGGCCAACGTACTGAAGAGCGGTAAAATGCCGGCTCCCACCAACATTGTTTCGGAAGAGACGGTCGGACCGAGCCTCGGTGCCGCTTCGATTCAAGCCGGTTTCACCGCTTGTGTCGTGGCCTTTGTCCTCCTCATGATCTTCATGTGCGCTTTCTACGGCTTCATCCCCGGTATGGTGGCCAACAGCGCGCTGATCATCAACTTCTTCTTCACCTTCGGCGTACTCACGTCGTTCCAAGCGGCCCTGACGCTGAGTGGATTGGCCGGTATGGTGCTCTCGCTGGGTATGGCGGTCGACGCCAACGTGCTCATCTATGAGCGCACGAAAGAGGAGCTGCGCGCCGGCAAGAACCTGAAACAAGCTCTGGCCGACGGTTACGGCAACGCTTTCTCCGCCATCTTCGACTCCAACCTCACGTCGATCATCACGGCGGTGATCCTCTACTACTTCGGCACGGGGCCGATCCGTGGCTTCGCCCTGACGCTCGGCATCGGTATCGTAGCTTCGTTCTTCACGGCCGTTTGGCTCACCCGCATCGCTTATGAGCACTTCCTCGACCGCGAGAAGTGGACGAAACTGACCTTCACGACCGGTCTCTCGAAGAGATTCCTCACCGACACGAACTTTGCGTTCATGCGCATCGCGAAAAAGACGGCTATTCTCGTTGCTGTGCTCATTGTAGCGGGTGCCGTGAGTCTCGGTGTGCGTGGTTTGCAACGCGGTATCGACTTCACCGGCGGTCGCAACTATGTGGTGGAATTCGAACAGAAGGTTTCGCCCGAACAGGTGAAAGAAGTGGTGCAGAAAGCTGTTGACGCCAAGGGACAAGGCGGTACGGTGAGCACATTGGCCATCGTGACCACGCAAAATCCCGCTGTGCGCATCTCGACTTCCTACAAGATCGAACAGAACGGCGAAAAGGTGGACCAAGAGGTGGAACAGCTCATCTGGAAGTCGCTCCACGATCAGCACTTGATCAAGGCCGACTACAACACCTTCAAGGACCGCGACAACCACAAGGGTGGTTCGATCATCTCGGCTCAGAAAGTGGGTCCGAGTGTGGCTGCCGACCTCACCCGCGGCGCCGTGATCAGTGTGATTCTCTCGCTCGCAGCAATCTTCATCTACATCCTTGCTCGCTTCCGCAGCGTGGCCTTCTCGGTAGGTGCCATCTGTGCACTGGCGGTCGACACCTTCCTGATCATTGCCATCTACTCGGCTTGCTGGGGCTGGTTGCCGTTCTCGATTGAGGTGGACCAAACCTTCATCGGTGCCATTCTGACCGTGATCGGTTACTCGATCAACGACAAGGTGGTGGTCTTCGACCGTATCCGCGAGAACCTCACGCTCTTCCCCACGCGCGATACCGAAAAGCTGTTCAACGACTCGATCAACAATACGCTGACGCGTACGATCATGACCTCGTTCACCACGCTCTTGGTGCTCCTCTGCATCTTCTTCTTGGGTGGCGACGCCATTCGTTCGTTCTCCTTCGCCATGATTCTCGGCGTCGTGATCGGTACGCTCTCGTCGATCTTCCTCGCCGCTCCCATCGCGTTCCGCATTTACAAGAAGCGTTCTGCGAAAAAGGCCATTGCAAAAGCCTAATCCTCGCTTCCACAAAGCAACATAAAAAACTTCCCCGCAACCTTTCGGCTGCGGGGAAGTTTTTTTGTGGTGTTTTGAAAACGCGGGTAGCGGGTTTGAAACGCGCTATTCAGAAACCGTCGACGCGATTGGCTTTGGCCACTTGTTCGATGTGCATCAAGCGGTTGCAAACTCGGGCCACGTCGGCGCTGGAGGTCAGAGCGATGGTGAGGGTGCCGGTGAAAATGCCGTCGTCGGTGTCGAGATGAATGGCTTTGAGCACGAAATGGGGAAATTCTCCCATGGCTTGTGCGATGCTCATCAACATGCCCGGCGCGTCGATCCCTTCGACATGGATGGGGATGTCGTATAATTGTCCGGTGACGTGTGTGGGGTTCCAACGCGCCGCGACGAGATTGTTGCCGTCGCTGGTTTTTCGCTTCAAGGCCACGGGGCAGGCGCGGCGATGGAGCTCAAGATGCTCGTCCGGTGTGATATAGGCCACGACTTCATCGCCGTGGATGGGCCGGCACTGGGGGCATCTTTCACAATGCGTGAGGACTTCGTCGGTGAGATCGAGCACGGCTTTGCGATTGATGCCGCGCACGAAATCGGGGGTGTAGGCTGCTGCCACATCCGACGAACTCTGCACGGCTTTCTCCTTGAGAAACGGCACGAAACGCCGCCATCCCCATCCCTTCGAGACGTTTTTGCCTTGCAAATGCAGCACATCGGCGTCCGAGAGTACCAGCTTTCCTTCGCCGATGGCGAGGAAAAGATCGGCGGGTGAGGTGAAATGGTGGAAAACGGCCAACTTATTGTTCGTGGCGTTGCCCGCAGGGAGTTTTCTCGCGGTGAGAAAAGCCTGCAACATCTCTTCGCCCTGTTTGCGCCGCTCACGTGCCATTTTGCGCAAGGCCGCTGTGATGCGTCCGCGCGCCTTTCCGGTCGTGACGTAGTTGATCCAATCGGGTTGAATGGTCTGCTGTCGCGACGTAAGTACCTCTATTTGATCGCCGTTCGCCAGGCGATGGCTCATCGGTACGAGGCGGTGGTTGACCTTCGCGCCCATGCAGTGACTTCCCACCATGGAATGGATGGCAAAGGCGAAGTCGAGCACCGTCGCTCCCTGCGGAAGCGTGACGATTTCGCCCTTCGGTGTGAAGACGTTCAGTTCTGACGCAAAGAGATTAAGTTTAATAGTGTCGAGCAGGTCGAGGGTATCGGGTTGCGGGTCATCGAGGATTTCTTTAATGGAATTGACCCACGTGTCCAACTCGTGTTCGTCATGCTGCCCTCCCACATCTTTGTATTTCCAATGCGCCGCAAATCCACCTTCGGCAATGTCGTCCATACGATCGGATCGAATTTGCACTTCAATCCATTTCCCTTGGTGCGACATAAACGTGTTGTGCAACGCCTGGTAACCGTTGGCTTTGGGCGTCGACAGCCAATCTCGGAAACGAGAAGGGTGGGGTTTGTAGATTTGCGTGAGCGCCGCATAGATAGCGTAGCATTCGGCGATTTCGTTCTCGCGCTTTTGGGGACGGAAAATGATGCGAATGGCCAAAATATCGAACACTTCCTCAAAGGGAATGTGCTTTCGCTGCATTTTCTGCCAGATACTGTACGGGCTCTTGATGCGCGCTTTGATTTCGTACTGCACGCCCATCTGATCCAACGCGCGACGAATAGCCGGCGTGAACTCTTGAAACGCATCGTCGCGTTGGAGCTGCGATTCACTCAGTTCCTGCATGATGAGCGCGTAGTCGTCGGGGTGCTCATACTTGAAAGAAAGGTTTTCGAGTTCTGTTTTGATACGATTCAACCCCAGTCTGTCCGCCAGCGGCGCAAAAATATAGAGCGTCTCCCCCACAATTTTGTATTGTCGGGAAGGCGGCATCGAATCAAGGGTACGCATGTTGTGAAGACGGTCGGCGATTTTGACGAGAATCACCCGAATATCGTCGCTCATCGTGAGGAGAATCTTCTTGAACGTCTCCGCTTGCATCGAAGCACGGTCGCCGAAGATGCCACCGCTCACTTTTGTCACCCCCTCCACGATGTTCGCCACCTTTTCTCCGAAGAGATTGGCTATATCTTCGCGGGTGTAGTCGGTATCCTCCACCACATCGTGGAGCAACGCCGCACAAATTGTGGTAGATCCCATCCCCATTTCCTCGCACACCACTTGTGCCACGGCAATGGGGTGAAAAATATAGAGTTCTCCGCTTCGGCGTCTCACCCCGCGGTGGGCCGCCTTGGCAAAGTTGAACGCCTTGGTGATCACCTCCGTTTTTTTTCGGTGACTTGAAGCCAGATACGTGTCGAGCAAGTGTTGGAACGCCGCCTGCACCTGCTGTTCTTCCTGTTGTTCGCGCAACGCGCTATCGTTTTGAGTCATGGAAAAGATCGATATAAGCACGAAAGCATCACCTCCTGAGGACGTGATGCTTCCGTTCGCATGCGATTAAATTATTTGACGCGGAGTTTTTTGCCCGCCCGGATGGCCGAACCGTTGAGGTTGTTAATTTTCTGCAGCTTCTCGACAGTCGTATTGTTTCGTCTGGCAATTTCGCTGAGCGTGTCGCCTTGACGAATGTCCACCTCCGAAGATTCTTCGGCATGCGCGCGTTTACTCTTGCGCTTTTTGCGTTCCGCAGCTGCGGCAGCCCGACGTTCGCGACGTTCGCGACGTTCCTCAGCCAAAGCCTGGCGGCGGCTCTGTCGCGTCGTCGTATTATTCGGTTGCGCCGTCAGTTCAGCGGGTTCCACCTCCTCTCGGCGCTCCGCCACTTCGGCGGCCGGCGCCACATGGTAGATCGAATCGCCCAATTGCAGGAAACGGTCAATGGACTGCACCGGCAGTCGCAACGCGCAAGGTTGCGAATTTCCGGGCACCACCCCCGCGCGATATTGCGGGTTCATGGCCTGCACCGCTTCGACGTCCAAGTTGCAAGCTGCAGCCACCTGCGCCAGATAGAGATTGCGCGACACCGTCACCGTGTCAGTCTCGGCCGGCGCGATCGTCTTCATCGGCGGAATTTTGTGATCGCAATAATAGTTCATCACGTAGTTCGCCGCGATGAAAGCCGGCACGTAGCCTCGGGTTTCGCGAGGCAAGTAAGGATAAATCGCCCAATAATCGCGCGCACCGCCCGCCCGCTTGATGGCTTTGAGCACATTGTTGCGTCCGCAATTGTACGCCGCGATGGCCAAGGTCCAGTCTCCGAACGAATTGTAGAGGTCTTTGAGATATTTTGCGGCCGCCTGCGACGATTTGATGGGGTCGCGACGCTCGTCCAGGAGGCTATTCACCGTCAGTCCGTAGTGTTTCGCCGTCGGCACCATGAACTGCCAGAGTCCGGCTGCGCCCACACGACTGGTGGCCATCGGGTCGAAAGCACTTTCCACCACGGGAAGATATTTCAACTCGAGGGGAACGCCCTCAGCCTCCAAGGCCTCTTCAAAGAGCGGCACATAAAAGTTTTGCACGCCCAGCATGAAGCTCACCGAGCGGCGCAAGCGTCCCGTGTATTGGTCAATGTAGTCCTGCACCACATCGTTGTAAGGCATCTCGATGAGATTGGGCAAGCGGCGCAAGCGGTCGAGATAGACTTCGCGGGGGAAAACAGGGATCTCATTGGTGTAAAGCGTGGAATCCACGCGCATGTATTTCTTCATGTACCATCCGTCGACCTGCGTGTCGACACTGTGGAGCATACCCTCCGTGGGCGTCACCTCCGAAGCCGGGTTGGTCGTGTGGTAGTCGACGTCGGAAACGCGGATGGTGTCGTTCGCGGGCAAAATCATCGCTGCCGACGCCGATGTAGCAACACAGGCGAAGGCCAAAGAGCAGAAATACTGATAGATACGGTTCATCATTGTGAAGTATGGGGGTGAACAATGGTCAGAAAGTGAAGGTCGCCCCCAAGCCCATGGCGGGGAGCGGCGAACGGCCATTGTTGGTTTCAATCAAAGCAGGCGCCACGCGCAACGACAGGTCGGGACTGATGTCGAAAACCGAGAGCTGCGCGTCGACATAAGCATCGACCACGGAGAGCAAATAGACGCCGATGAAGCAGAATGCCGAGAGATCGCGATAGCGACGAAAGCGGTCCTTGCGGTTTTTGAACACCGTCTTAAACTGATCCAGCCGGGAATCAATGTCGTAACCCGGAGGAAAGAAGTTGCGATAGGAAGCGGTGTTCGGGTCGTCGTCCATGATGTCGAGGTAAGCCTGCGAATAGTCCATGAACATCTGTTGGTTCCAGAGGAACGCATAGGTGCATCCCAAGAATCCTCCGTAGAAGAGGGGCAACTTCCAATATTTTCTGTTGTAGATCTGTCCGGCGCCCGGTGCGACCAGCGCCAACCACAGTGCACGCTGAGGGTTGGGCACAAACGCCTTGGCCGGCACACCGACGTCGCGTCCGCTCTTCACGGCAGCCGCCGTCATTGTCGCCTCGTTTTGTCGAAGCAAGAGCGCCGTATCCACCGGCGTCTCCTCCCGCTGCACAGAGTCAGCGGGCAGATCGGGATGCAGCGTGGCAAGGTGTTCGGCAGGCAACTCGGGCGCCACGACAGTCGACAACGTCTCCGCCTTCAGCGGCACGTACTGGGCCGCCGCACCGTTCGGCAGCGCCAGCCAACACAGCACAGCGAGCAACCAAGCGGTTCCAAAATGCCAAAAACCACCGTAGCGGCAACGAGAAAAAAGAGCGTGAACAGCCATCGCCATCAGAGCGGCGCGGTCCTCTCCGCACACCTGCCGAGCTTCCAATCAGCTCAGCAGCTCGAGGAGTCCGAGCACATGTTTGAGTTCATATTCGTCATTGAAGGGAATCGAGATCGAGCCCTTGCCTTTGTTGTAGGTCATGCTGACCTTCGTGTGGAACACCTCCGAGAGGCGTTCGCGCACCGGCACATATTCTTCGGCCAGCGCCTTCTTTTTGTCTCTCAGGTTCTTGCGTCCGCTCGGCACGGTGCCGCCGGCATTGATCTCCTTGACCATGTCTTCGACCTGTCGCACCGAGTAGCCCTTCTCCTGTATCTCTCCGAAGAGTTTGACCTGAAGCGAGGGTTGTTGCAGTCCGAGGAGCGCGCGTGCATGGCCTTGGTCCATTTCGCGCTTTTGGAGCGCCATCTGCACCTGCGCGGGCAGTTTGAGCAGTCGCAGGTAGTTGGCGATGGTCGCCCGCTTCTTGCCCACCTTCTCCGAGAGCGCATCCTGCGTCAGGTTGTAGTGCTCGATCAGGTTTTGGTAGGCCAGTGCGATTTCGATGGCATTGAGGTCTTCGCGCTGAATGTTTTCCACCAGCGCCATCTGCATCATGTTCTCATCGTCGGCCGTGCGCACATAAGCCGGTATGGAATGCAAACCGCCCATCTGCGATGCGCGCCAACGTCGTTCGCCGGCGATGATCTGATAGGTGCCATCGTCCATTTTTCGGAGCGTGATGGGCTGGATCACGCCGATCTGTCGGATGCTTTCGGCCAGTTCCTCGAGTGCCTCTTGGTCAAATTCTCGACGCGGCTGATTGGGGTTGGCGACGATGAGCTCGATGTCCACCTCGCCGATGCTCGACGACCCGTTGGTGTGCACCTCGCCGGTCGAAATGAGCGCATCGAGTCCGCGCCCGAGCGCGGGATATTTTTTTTGTACCGCCATGTCGTAAACTTAGGTAGGAATGAAAAGAGCGACAAACACCTGTGTCCGGATCAGGCCGGTGTGTTCTTTTGAATGATTTCTCGTGCGAGCGAGAGGTGGTTGACCGCGCCGATCGATTCGGCATCGTAGAGAATGGTGGGAATGCCGTGTGAGGGCGCTTCGGAGAGCTTCACGTTGCGCTGCACCACCGTTTTGAACACCAGTTCCTGGAAGTGGCGTTTCACCTCATCGTAGATTTGGTTGGCCAGTCGCAAACGGCGGTCGTACATGGTGAGGAGGAAGCCTTCGATTTCCAGTTCGGGGTTGAGCCGCATCTTGATCATGCGAATCGTGTTGAGCAACTGCGTGATGCCCTCGAGCGCGAAATACTCGCACTGCACGGGGATGATGACCGAGTCGGCAGCCGTAAGGGCATTCACGGTGGTGAGTCCGAGCGAAGGCGAGCAGTCGATGAGAATGTAGTCGTAATCGTTTTTCACCACGGCGAGCATCTCCTTGATCACAAACTCTCGGCGTTCCATTTGCAAGAGTTCCACATCGGCTCCCGAGAGGTTGACGTGCGAGGGCACGACGTCGAGCCCCTCGATGTCGGTGGTGTAGATATTTTCGCGAATATCCTGTTTGCCGATCATCGATTCGTAGACCGACGATTCGATTTTGCCGACATCGACTCCGATGCCGCTCGACGCATTGGCCTGAGGGTCGCAGTCCACGAGGAGCACTTTTTTCTCGAGCGTGGCAAGCGAGGCGGCAAGGTTGATCGAAGTGGTCGTTTTTCCCACCCCACCCTTTTGGTTGGCGATTGCGATGATTTTTCCCATAGTGATTCGTTGTGTCCGACGTTAGTT
>ERZ1674245.745-NODE-745-length-10345-cov-26.300486_pt1 | contig 10345 bp, 10 predicted proteins | sample MGYA00581205_ERZ1674245 | MGnify/ENA primary metagenome ERZ1674245 (study PRJEB41354, sample SAMEA4873314) | human saliva metagenome | biome: human-associated habitat [ENVO:00009003]; feature: mouth environment [ENVO:08000002]; material: saliva material... | reverse complement strand
CCATGCATGCTCCCGATGGCTACTTCTTGGTGAACGTCATAGCAACGTCATAACAACATCATAACAATTTCTGTCATGATGTTGTTATGATCCTGCGATGATGTTGTTATGATGCGATATTTTTGGTGTGCATTGAATTTTGAAAACCCCGGAATTACAGGATAAAACCGGGTATTTCTATCGGCACTGATTGGGCGCGCATCATAACAGTCGTCATAACAACTTCTGCTATGACGGTTGTTATGACGGCTGATATGATGCCCCGTCATAATCCGCAATAAACGACATATAGGTACCCGCACTTGGTGCACCCCGCCGCCGGTGGCACAGTATAAAGTCGAGCCACTATCGACTCCCCGCACACAGGCGGGCAGATACACCAGGAGCAAACCAATGGCTGAACACACTTTCGGCTTCCGCACCCGCGCACTACACGCGGGCGGCACCCCCGACGCCGAGCACGGTGCCCGCGCGGTCCCTATCTACCAGACCACCTCCTTCGTCTTCAAAGACGCTGACGACGCCGCGAACCTCTTCTCCCTGCAGAAGTACGGCAACATCTACTCGCGCCTGTCGAACCCCACCGTCGCCGCCCTGGAGGAGCGCATCGCCTCCCTCGAAGGCGGCATCGGTGCGGTGGCCACCGCCTCCGGCATGGCCGCCGAGTTCATCACCTTCGCGGCGCTCTGCCAGCAGGGCGACCACATCGTCGCCTCCTCGCAGCTGTACGGCGGCACCGTCACCCAGCTGGACGTGTCCCTGCGCCGCTTCGGCATTGAAACCACCTTCGTGCCCGGCACCGACCCCGCCGACTACAAGGCGGCACTGACCGAGAACACCAAGGCAATCTACACCGAGATCGTGGCGAACCCCTCCGGTGAGGTTGCCGACCTGGAAGGCCTCGCAGAGGTCGCCCACGAGGCGGGCATCCCCCTGGTCGTGGACGCAACCCTGTCCACCCCCTACCTGATCCGCCCCATCGAGCACGGCGCGGACATCGTCATTCACTCGGTCACCAAGTTCCTGGGCGGTCACGGCACCACCCTCGGCGGTATCGTCGTCGAGTCCGGTCGTTTCAACTGGGGTAACGGCAACTTCCCGTCCATGACCGAGCCGGTTCCCTCCTACAATGGCGTGTCCTGGTGGGGTAACTTCGGTGAGTTCGGTTTCCTGACTAAGCTGCGTTCTGAGCAGCTGCGTGACTTCGGTCCGTCGCTGAGCCCGCAGTCCGCGTTCAACCTGCTGCAGGGTGTTGAGACCCTGCCGCAGCGTATGGATGCGCACCTGGCGAACGCTAAGCAGGTTGTAAATTGGCTGGTTGAGGATCAGCGTATCGCCTACGTGAACTACGCTGGCCTGCCCGACCACCCGCACCACGAGCGTGCGAAGAAGCTGCTGCCGCTGGGTGTCGGTTCCGTGTTCTCCTTCGGTGTGAAGGGCACCGAGAAGGCGTCCGGCCGCTTGGTCGGTGGCGAGTTCATCGGTGCCCTGCAGCTGGCAAGCCACCTGGCGAACATCGGTGACGCCCGCACCCTGGTGCTGCACCCGGGTTCGACCACGCACCAGCAGCTGACCGCTGAGCAGCTGGCTGCTGGCGGTGTCGGTGAGGACCTGATCCGCATTTCCGTGGGTCTGGAAGATATTGAAGACATCATTTGGGACCTGGACCAGGCGCTGACCTACGCGACCGGCCTGAACCACGCCGGTGAGCGTGTGGGCGAGTCCAGCGCAGACAAGGTTGTGGAGGCTGAGGAGGCGGTTGCCGCCGCTAAGGCCGCCGAGGACGCTGCCGCCGCTGAGGCTGCTGCTGGCGCATCCTGCTCCCTGCCTACTACCACTCAGGAGGAGAAGTAATGACTGAGAAGCGTACCTGGGTGGGTCCTTCCGCCCCTGAGCGTCTGAACATTCTGCGTAATACCCGCACGATCGCGATTGTGGGTATGAGCGATAAGATTTCGCGTGCCTCGTACTTTGTGGCAACGTACCTGCAGTCGGCGTCGCCGTACAAGCTGTATTTTGTGAACCCGATTCTGGCGGCGAAGGGCAAGCTTGTGCTGGGTCAGCCGGTGTACCCGTCGCTGCAGGACCTGCCGGAGGTCCCGGATCTGGTGGAGATTTTCCGCCGTAATGAGGACCTGCCGGGCGTGGTTCAGGAGGCTGTGGATCTGGGCGCGAAGACCGTCTGGATGCAGCTGGGCTCCTGGAGTGAGGAGGCTGCCGCGATTGGTGAGGCTGCCGGCCTGAACGTGGTGATGGATAAGTGCGTGAAGATTGAGCATGCGCGTTTCCACGGTGGCCTGCACCTGGCTGGTTTCAACACGGGCGTGATTTCTTCGAAGCGTCAGGTGCTGTCCAAGTAGCCTGCGCTGTGTAAGCTGCGGCTACCGTAGCTTGTAATTACAAAAATTAGGCGCTTGTCAGCGTGCTAGGAGGGGCGTACCCGGGGTGATTCCCGGGTACGCCCCTCCTTCATTAAGGACGATGTAGCGATATAAGCAACCAGAAGATAACCAGGGAAAACGCCCAGATTCCTTGAGAGCGTGTAGCTTCAATGTTATGGTTGTACTAACAGTCCCCCCTCCGCCTCTGATTCAAGCGCATCTCGAGGGGGTCCTTTTTTATGTTCGGTTCTACGGCGAACCGAGTAAGGAGAGCAGTGGTTTTGCCCAAGGAATCGTGCGTATTTCTGCCTTCAATAGAGGACCAGAAGGAATACCTTGTTGCTAAGAGGTATTTTCCTCAGGGAACGACCCTGAGCGATGATGACCGAGACATGCTTGCATGCTCTAATTTCCACTACCTTCTGGGATACTTTCGTAATTACAACAAATACAAGAGCGAGGGATTTCTGCCTGAGAAGCCAGACATCTCAGATATTTTAGATATTGTGCGTATGGATGTGGAGGTCTCTTCCCTCCTGTACGGATACATGAGGCAGAGCGAACAGGCGATTCGAGCTGCATGGGTGGAAGCATTCTGTACTTATCGTAGTCCCCATGAGTACCTCAACCCGGATGTATATATCTGCATAAATCAGGACAGGCCAGTAGATGCGCTTATCAAAGATATGATGCGGCATATCCTGCGATACCGTGAACCGTATGTTCGTGAGCGTATTGAGGAGTGGTGGAAATCTTGCGCTAAAAGTTCCTCTAAAAATCCCTCTGAAAGCTTGGAAGACTGGGAAGATGTTGAGGCGCTTCGAGAGATGATGCAAAAAGAGCTTCCCCTGTGGTCTATTGTTGATTCGTTTTCTTTGGGACTTCTCTCCCACGCAGTGGTCCAAAGTTATGCTTCAGAAACCTCCACTGAGTCTGGAGGTTCTGAAAAGTTGCTGCTCTACAAAAAGACCGCAGGGTATATGGGGGTGAACCATAAGCACTTTGAGGGCCGTCTTAAGTCTCTGACCACTCTGAGAAACCGTGTAGCTCATGGTTCTCGCCTCTGGATGATGCCAACGACTGATACCTCTGCAAAGCCTAAAATTTTTGCTAAGGACCTCCGCGAAGCGGACCCGAAAGGTATGTTGGTCAGCTTCGCCAATGTTGCTCTTTTGCAGGGAAACACCTGTCGTCAGAGGGAGGCCTGGAAAGCGATAAAAGCTTTAGTGAAGCAGAATGAGAGCTACTACATTGGCGTAGGTTCGCAGAAAATCTTCTGAAAACAGCGACAGTCCCGCAGGCACCTCGCATTATGACGCTGGCGTTCTCATTGGACTAAGAGAGGGGGCGTACCCGGGGTGATTCCCGGGGCGCCCCTAATCTGTGCCCGGTGGAGCATTCGGCGCGTTGTGGGCGAGATTGAGGGCGTAGCATCGCCCCTTGTCGAGAGCAGTTCAGCTTTAAGGTAAACCTGACCCCTATGTTCTGGGGTGCTAAGCCGGTATCCTAGTGTGGAGCCCGGCGGCCGGTACACAGCACACACGCGTACCGACCGCCGGGTTTTCCTCTCTCACAGATTGTGACGGAATATTACGTTGAATTCTCTCGGGTCTGGAATAACTGTAGGATAGCCAGCGTTGCACCCGCAGAGAGGGGCACACCGCACGATGCCCCCGGGTTACCGCAGGGTGACAACCCGCAACTACAAGAGCATCAACCACCACACGAAAGAAGAACACTATGTCCGCAATGATTAACCGCCGTACCGTCCTCGCAGGCTCCGCATTCACCGGCCTGGCTGCACTGCTCGCAGCGTGCGGCTCCAACGGCAGCAGCACCGCATCCAGCACCAACAAGCTGGAGGCTATCAAGTCTGCCGGCAAGATTCGTGTGGGCCTGGAGGGCACCTACCGCCCCTTCTCCTTCCACGACTCGAACGGCACCCTGGTCGGCTTCGAGAAGGAAATCGCCGACCTGATCGCTAAGGACCTGGGCGTGACCGCCGAGTTCATCGAGACCCCCTGGGATTCGCTGATTGCTGGCGTGGACGCTGACCGCTACGACATCGTCATCAACAACGTTTCTGCAACCGATGAGCGTAAGCAGAAGTACGACTTCTCCGTACCCTACCTGTACTCCGAGCCGAAGATTGCCGTGAAGAAGGATTCTTCCCTGCAGAACGTAAGCGAGATTTCCGGTCACTCCTCGGCGCAGTCTGAGACCTCGAACTTCCGCAAGATGGTGGAGGCGAAGGGCGCCTCGATTGTGGTTGTTTCCGGTTTCGATGAGGCTATCGAACAGGTCCTCTCGGGCCGTGCAGAGATGACCGCGAACGACTCCGTGTCCTTCGCTGAGTACCTCAAGGAGCACCCGAACGCTAACCTGCGCCTGCTCTCCGGTGACCTGGGCACCGGAAGCAACTCCTCCATCCTGATGGCTAAGGGCCAGGACGCCCTGCGTAACGCTATCGACGAGTCGCTGAAGAAGCACCTGCAGAACGGTGACATCAAGGCGATTTACGAGAAGTACGTGGGCGAAGACCTCTCCCCGAAGAACTAACACTCTCATAAGGAGCTGAGTTCCGCGCATGGAACGCTACCTGAATCTTTGGGCTGAGTCCCTGCCTCAGCTGCTGGGCTCGACCCTGGCAGTGACTATTCCGCTGTCGCTGATTTCTTTCGCGGTGGCACTGCTGGTGGGCATCATCTCCGCCGGCGCGCGCACGAGCCGCTTCGCCCCGGTGAACTGGCTGGCGTGGGTGTACATTTGGGTTTTCCGTGGCACCCCGCTGCTGGTTCAGCTGTTCATCGTCTTCTACGGCCTGCCGAAGGTCGGTATCGCCCTGGACGTGTGGAGCGCCGCGATTATCACGATGAGCCTGCACACCGGTGCGTACGTGGCGGAAACCTTCCGTTCCGCGGTGGCGGCTATTCCGCGCGGCCAGTTTGAGGCGGCGGCAACCCTGAACTTCACCCGCATGCAGACCCTGCGCCACGTGGTCATCCCGCAGGCGGTGCGCATCGCGCTGCCGAACCTGGGCAACAACTTCATCGACCTGATTAAGGGCACTTCGCTGGTGTCGGTCATTTCGATGGTTGACCTGTTCCAGACCGGCAAGCAGATCGCGTCGCGTACCTTCGAGCCGCTGGCAATGTACTCCGAAGTCGCCATCATTTACCTGGTGATTTTCACTCTGCTGACCGCCGCGCAGTCGGCGCTGGAGAAGTACAGCAACCGTTACGTGAGGAGCAACAATGCTTAGCGTTGATTCCCTGTCGAAGAGCTTCGGTGAGACGCAGGTGCTCAAGAACATCAGCCTGGACATCCCCGACGGTGAGACCACGGTGATTCTGGGCCCCTCCGGTAGCGGTAAGTCGACTCTGCTGCGCTGCCTGAACCTGCTGGAAACCCCGCAGTCCGGCACGCTCACCATTGACGACGCGCAGGTAGATTACAGCCAGAAGCTCACCGATGCGCAGGTGCGTGATATTCGCTCCCGTTCGGCGATGGTGTTCCAGCAGTTCAACCTGTTCCCGAACTACACGGCGCTGAAGAACGTGGCGCTCGCCCCGACCCTGAACGGCACCCTGAGTGCTCAGCAGGCGCAGGAGCGTGCCCGCGAGCTGCTGGCGAAGGTGGGTCTTGCCGATAAGGTGGATTCCTACCCGGATGCCCTCTCGGGCGGTCAGCAGCAGCGTGTGGCGATTGCTCGCGCCCTGGCGTTGGAACCTTCCTACCTGCTCTTCGACGAGCCGACGAGCGCCCTGGACCCCGAGCTGGAGGCGGAGGTCATCCGCGTGCTCATGCAGCTGGCGAAGGAGGGCCGCTCCCTGGTCATCGTGACGCACAATATGGCGTTTGCGAAGAAGGTTGCGGACCGTATCGTGTTCCTGGAGAACGGTACCCTGCGCTATAACGGTGAGCCGAACGGCTTCTTCGCCTCGGATGATGAGCGCATCCGCAAGTTCCTGACCGTGTACGACAGCACCGAGTACACGATTTAGCCGTACTGCATATAGTAAATATGGGCTGTTTTCTGCCGTCAGATAAGCATCTGACCAGCGGAAACCAGCCCATATTCTATATTCAGCATATATTGGCTTTTATTCCGAAAGCCCCTTAGAGCGGCGGTACTCCTCCAGCTGCTCAGCGTTAATAACCTCAAGCTGCTCAGTGAGCGGCTCACCGGGCGACCAGCCCTCATTAGCGACGGTGCGGTCCTCCTGCTTACCAAAAGCGAAGAGACGCGGGCGAGGCACACGCAGCTCCGCCGGGGTGGTCGGCAGCTGCCAATTCTTCATATGGGCGAGCACACCCAGCACCAAACACAGCAGAATGGACAGGCCCATCGCCAGGTTCGGACGATGGAATAGGCCCGTCACAAGGGCGGTCTCAGCGGCACCCACAAACGCCACAGTAGCGTACAGAGAGTTACCACCAAAGATCGCCGGAATACGGTTGACCATAATGTCACGGATAACGCCGCCACCGACCGCGGTAGTCACACCCAGTGCGATAGCGGGCAGCCAGTGCAGACCCAGGTTCAGGGACTTAATGGTGCCGGTTGCCGCCCACGCGCCCATACCGATGAAGTCAATGATGAGCATGGTTCGGGTCGCCCAGCGGGCACTCAAATCGATACTGTACGCCAGAATCGAGGAGCCGATAGCACCCACCCAGTAGCCGCCGTCGGTGAGCGCCACGGGCAGACCAGAGTTCAGCAGGATGTCACGGATCATACCACCGCCCATGCCGCAGGCGACCGCGAGCAGCAGGAAGCCCACGATGTCGAATCGGAAGGCGCGCGCCACAGCACCGCCGAGCAGGCCGTTAGCGACAACGGCGGCAATGTCGACGATGCGGAATACCTGATCGGGGTCAAAGAACTCGTGCATGGGCGTTCTCCTGCGTACGTGATGCGTGTGCTGCGGGTGCCGGTAGGGGGAGGCGCGCGCAACGGGGGGGGGTCGGGTGACGACGTTATCACCGCATCCGGCTCTGTTTGCCTGTGCGCGTACCTGAATTGGCACCGATTTATTGTAGACCCGCCGCCGCTCCTGCTCCTAGTTGAAAAGTGCTCATGACGAGCTCTGAGACGAGAAGGAGAAGCTTGTGGGCGCGCTAAAAGATGGGCGTAGAATGAGTGAATCTCCACCCCCAAAGCTGTGAGGTGCGACCTCACTATTGTGTGGTGCACTCATCCGGGAGGGGCGGTAGGTACGACACACAACATTCACGATCATATAGTTCATAGAATCTAGGGTTTATGACCTCATCTTCTTCTGCCCCTGCCCACCCAGATAGCTACGGGGCGAAGCGCACCCTCCTGCGGTACATCACCCTCAGCGCTCTCATGGCGTGCACAGCCCTCGCGACGGATATTTTCCTGCCGGGCGTTCCCGAAATCACCGCGGAACTCGGCTCCGGTGAGGAGCTGGTGATTACCGGTTTCCTGCTCGGCTTCGCGCTGGCTCAACTGATTCTGGGCCCGGTGAGCGACCGTGTGGGCCGTAAAATTCCGCTGGCTGCGGGCATGATTGTTTTTGCGCTGGGTTCTGCCTGGTGCGCCGTTGCCGGCACCATGCCGGAGCTCGTCATCGCCCGCGTACTGCAGGCGGTCGGCGCATGCACCGGACCCATGCTGGCGCGCGCTATCGTGCGTGACCTTTACGAGGGAACACGCGCCGCGCAGGTGCTTTCCACGCTCATGCTGATTATGGCGCTCGCCCCGATTCTTGGCCCGCTCATGGGCGGTTTCCTGGTGGTGGCGGGCGGCTGGCGCTGGACCTTCTGGGCCATTGCTGCCGTAGCACTCATTATTTTCGGGCTGATTCTGTTCCTGCCCGAATCCCTGCCCCCGGCTAAGCGCGATAGCGGCTCGATTCTTTCGGCATTCGTGAACTATCCGGTGCTTTTTAAGAACGGCCCGTTCATGCGTTACGTGCTGTGCGTGTGCTTCTACTACATTTCCATTTACGCGTTTATCACGAACTCTTCGACCGTGTACATCACCCACTTCGGCGTGGATCCGCGCTACTACGGTCTGCTGTTCGGAATGAACATGATTGGCGTGATGAGCCTGACCGCTTTCAACAAGCGGTGGGTGAAGAACTACAGCCTGCGCGGCATCCTCAAGGTCGCCACCCTGGTTGCCACTGTGGCGGGTGTGGCGCTTGCTACCACCGGCGTGACCGGTGTGGGTGGCCTGCTGGGTGTGGTGGTCACGGTGTTCTTCGTGTTCGGCATGAACGGTGTGGTGGCTGCCTGCACGAATGCCGCGGCGCTGAACTCGGTGGAGCCCGCCGTTGCCGGTACCGCTGCGGCGCTGCTGGGTTCTTTCCAGTACGGTAGCGGCATCATTTCTTCGCTACTGCTGGCGTTGAGCCCCCTGAACGCGGTGGAGTCCATGGCGGTGATGATGCTTGCCGGCACGGCGCTGTCGGCGCTCATGGTGTGGTTGCCATCGCGTAGCCGGAACGCTCGCTAAGCTGGGACTAGACGAAATCTGCGTAAGGTGAAAGGAGCCGCTGTGGCGGTATCTCGCGGCGAAGTTTTCGGGGTCCTGCAGGGGATTGTACCCCGTCTGGAGGAGGCGCTTCCCGGCTGGTCGGTGCGCCCCAACATCACGGGTACCGGCGCGGTGGGGCTCTACCTGGACGGCCCCGCAATCTACCGGGACGGCGAGCCCCTGGCCGGCGTGACTGTCGAGGGTAAGCCGGTCGCCCGCCACCTGTGCGGCACGATTCAGACCGCCGACCGCGGCCTGCCGCAGGAGCTCGGGCAAGTGCGTTACCAGTACATCCTGGGCGTGAGCGTGGCCGAGCACAAGAGTGAATACCCCGAGTCGGCCGACCTGGCGAGCGTGGGGGAGCCGAGCTGGGTTCCCGCGTTGAGGGCACTGGAGGCTCTAGTGGAGTCCGAGGGCCGCGAGGCGCTGTTCATCAGCCGCGGCGGGTACGTGCCCGGTCGCCGCGCCCTGGGTAAGCGCCGCGTGGCGCTACGCCGCGAGTTCTTTCCGGGTAAGCCCTGGCTGGGTTTGGGCACAATTGACTGGTGCGCGGGCGTGCGCTCGACCCCGGTGTACGCCGAGGACCTGGCGTCTCTGGTTGCCGCGGCGACGCGCCTGGCGAGTAGCTGGGATACCGCCCTGCGCACTGGCTCGGCGACCAGCTGAAACAAAAGCAGGTACAACAAAGCGGCGCATCCGACCCGAAAAGGGAAGGATGTGCCGCTTCTGTGTAAGCTCTGACGCTTAGTGGGTTTAGCCCAGCGTCTCAGCCAGCTTGAACGAGTCAATCCGTATCAAGCCGCATGCGATATTGCCTTATCGATAGTATGCAAGGGTGATGCATCCTGCCGCCTCTACGGGGGCGTAACCGTAGCGTTTGTAGAGCGCAACGGCGTGTTCAGTACCGACGTCGGTAGTAATAAGTCGCTGTCGAATGTCTTCTCGGTCAAAGTCCTCAATGACACGCTTTAGAAGCGCAGAACCAACGCCCTGACGCTGGGCGTGCGGATGCACTAGGAGGTCCTGAATGTAGGCGATAGAGTGACCGTCCCCGACGGCGCGTACTAGCCCGACGAGTCGTCCTGTTTCTTCTGCGGTCGCCTCTCGTGCGGTGTAGAGATACCGCGACCCTTCCAACATCGGGAGGAGGCGTTCGGGCGTTTTGGTATAGGCGCTCCAGCCGACAGAATCGTAAAGCTCAGTGAGTTCTTCCACGCTGGGAAGGGGGCTGGTGGAGCCCAAAATACAGTACCGCATACAGGCATTGTATAGCGCCAAATCGGAGGAGTTAGGAAGCTGCCGCCCAACATGTTGCGGGGCTTGACGCGCACATAAAAGCGGCGCATCCGACCCATGACGGGTGGATGCGCCGCTTTTGTGTAAGCTCTAACGCTTAGTGGGTTTAGCCCAGTGCCTCAGCCAGCTGAATGCCCTGTGCCACGCCACCGAGGGTTGC
>ERZ1674245.744-NODE-744-length-10348-cov-16.970854_pt1 | contig 10348 bp, 10 predicted proteins | sample MGYA00581205_ERZ1674245 | MGnify/ENA primary metagenome ERZ1674245 (study PRJEB41354, sample SAMEA4873314) | human saliva metagenome | biome: human-associated habitat [ENVO:00009003]; feature: mouth environment [ENVO:08000002]; material: saliva material... | reverse complement strand
AGCGCCCGCGCAAGCCGCTCATCGCGTTCACGCCCAAGCAGCTGCTGCGCCTGTCTGCCGCGGCCTCGCACATCGACGAGTTCACCTCGGGTTCCTTCAAGCCCGTCATCGGCGACACCACGATCACCGACCCGTCGGCGGTCACCCGCGTCCTGCTGTGCACGGGTCGCCTGTACTACGACCTCGCCAAGGAGCGCGCACACCGCGGTGACACGTCGACCGCGATTATCCGCCTGGAGCAGCTCTACCCACTGCCCGAGGCCGAGGTGGCCGAGGCCCTGGCCCAGTACCCGAATGCGACAGTGACGTGGGTGCAGGACGAGCCACGTAACCAGGGTGCCTGGCCGCACCTGGCACTCAACCTGTTCCCGTCGCTCGGACGCCCCGTGCGCCTGGTGTCGCGCCCCGAATCCGCGACGACGGCAGCCGGACGTGCCTCGCTTCACAAGGAGCAAGCAGCTACCCTTATGGCGCAGGCCTTCGAAGGCTAGCGACCTCCCTGCGCGCGCCCGGTATTCCGGGCGCGCGCAGGTACACCCGGAAAGGACCACCATGCGCATCTGCTTCATCGGCGACGAGCTCGTCGCGGGCGTCGGAGACCCCCGAGGCCTGGGCTGGGTTGGCCGCGTCAACGCTCACTCGACCTTCGACGTGCCCGCCACATTTTTGACGCTGGCGGTCCCCTCCGAGACAACCAAGCAGATGGCCGCCCGTTGGGAGGCCGAGGTCCTGCCGCGCCTGGCCGACGGAGAACCCCACGGCCTCGTCATCGGGATCGGCCCCGGTGACGTTCCCGCCGGCATCTCCACGGCCCGTTCGCGCCTCAACCTCGCCAACATCACCGACCGTGCGACCTCTCTAGGCATCCCCAGCTTTGTGGTGGGTCCCCCGCCCCTGGCCGGCGTCGACTCCGGTGCCCTCAAAGCGCTGGCCTCCTCCTGCTCCGAGGTGTGCGGGCGCCGCGGGATCCCCTTCGTCGACTGCTACACACCCCTGGTCGCCCACGACCAGTGGTTCGAGGACATGGCCGCCTCCATGGCGCGCGGCAAAGACGGCCAGACCCTGCCCGGCCAGGCCGGATACGCGCTCATGGCGTGGATCGTCCAGCATCAGGGATGGTACGAGTGGACGGGCGCGACCCCGACCGACGTGTGAGGACACGCGAACCCAATTGTCATTATCGTGATGGCTTTGTTCAGCGGTATCTCTACAATCATCGACGAGGCATACAAGGCGCGTTCCGGCGCAACGTCACTGACCGTCGATGTCTATTGCCACAGCTGGATCGTCGTCGACGCGCGAGTGGAATGAGCGGCACATGACCAAGGAGAAAGCCACCACGCGCGAGAAGCTCCTTATCTGCGCAATCATGATCGCTTTCTTGTCCCTCAATATTGTCCTGGGATCTTTCTTCTCACGCAGCTCATGGTCGCCGGCTGTCATCACCGCAGCGGCTTCCTATCTGATTGTCTTCATCGTCGTCGCAGCAGCTGCCGGCATCCGAGTCCTGTACAGGGATTGGAAGACGCCTCCCCGCCACGGCCTCGGCTACCCAGCCGCGACACTGCCCGCGAACCTCGCTGGGCCCGCGCCGACGCCCGCCCGCGCCCAGCCCAGCAGCCGCGAGCGCCCGGCCCCGCCCACACCACCCGGCAATTTCGCGACCATCGACGGGGCCATCGCCCACGCCCAGCAATCCGGCTTCGCCATCGTCAACCTGTTCACCACATATACTCCGCTGAGTCGCTTCCGCGACGCCGTGGGTGCCGAAATCATCTACCTGGTTCTCTCCCACATCGCTGAACTCGACAAGTTCGCCTCCATCACAGTGTCCGGCGCCGCAACCGACACCGACTGCACGCTGGCAATCAGAGTCATCAGCACCGAAGCCGACACCCTTGCCCAGCGACCGATGGGCGAGATCCGCGCCCTCGTGGAAAGCCAGGGTGGAACCATGGACACCAACGCCCAGGCAGGCACGTGGACGCTCAGCGTCCATCTGCCGCTCGGTGAGTCACCGCCCGCATAGATGGATGTGTCCATCTGGCCACGGCCTTGACACCACCAATCCACACGACCAGCGAGACAGCATGAGCAACCAATACCCCTCCCCCAACCCCTCTGATCCGTCCTACCCCGGGCAGGTGCCCCCGTACCAGGGGAACCCGTACCAGGGAGGCGCGTACCCGGGGAACCCGTACCAGGGAGGCGCGTACCCGGGGAACCCGTACCAGGGGAACCCGTACCAGCAGAGCGCGGGAGGCCCCCAGATGCCCACGTCGCCGGTGCCCCAGCCACCCTCGTCTCAGCCATCCGCGTACCGCTCACCTCAGGCACCCGCGTACCCGGCTCCCGGCGTATTCCCGCCCGCCGAGGCGCTGAGCGGCCACCAGATGCCCGCCAGTGCGCCAAACGGACAACAGGCACCTGGCGGGGTGCAAAACGGACAACAGGTGCCCGCCGAGGCGCTGAGCGGCCACCAGATGCCCGCCGGAGCGGTAAGCGGCCAACAGGCACCCACGGCCGAAACGCCCGAGGAGGCAGCCCGATTTAAGCGTAAATGGGTCACCTATACCGTCATTTTTCTCATCACGTTGGTTCCCTTGCTCTTCGTCATCATGATCGGAAACTCCTTTGAGTTCGGCGAGGAGCGACTGTACTGGATCGTTATCACGAGCGCCGTCGAGTTCCTGTTCGCACTCGGATTCTTCCCCTTTTCGGCGGCGGTGCGCCGAGGGATCCGGCAGGTGACCGCGCAGGGCAGGCTCGAGGAGGCGGCGAAACGACGCAACGGCCTGTATCTCTCTGCGCTCATCGCGGTCGTGCTCGCCGGCTACGCGCTCTACAACGGGGTCCCCGCCGCCATGGACGTCGCGGACGGCCAGCAGAGCGTGACCGTCACGTCGTGCAGTTACGAACAGTACAAAACAGAGCAGAGGCGCCGCCGCCATTCGTACACCACCGTGTACGACAACGTCTTTACGTTCACGCTCGATGACGGCACCACCCACCACACGACGCTCGAGCGATACCACGCGGAAGACATCACGCATGAGGGCGGCCTGCCCGGCGTCCTGTACGAGGCCTGCTCCCGCCGTTCGGGATCGGCGTCGTTGAGCATGATGGTCTATCGCAACACCTGGATTATCGTCGAGGCGCGGATCAAATAGGACGACATGCCTTCTCACCGCGACCCCTTCCTCTCACGCACTGCGGTCGTGGTGTGCGTGGGGAGTCTTGCGGCGGTCGCCTGCGCCGTGATCATTCGAATCGCGTGGATCTCGCGGACCGGTATCCCCCGTGCGCTCACGGCCAGCGCTGCGATTATCCTCATCTCGCTCATCGGATGTGCCCTCTCTTGTTCGATCCGCTTCGCGGTCCGCGACAGGCGCAGGCGTCACGAGAGACGAGGCCGACACGGGAAGGGTGCTCGACGTCGCGCCATTCCGAGGACTGCCGCGCGACACACCGCAGACATGAACCGACGGCAGCCACCACGACGATCCCCCCTCGTGAGCACGCCCTTGCCTGACGCCATCCCGCCTGCAACCGACGCTGAGGACAGGGATTTCAGCTACAAGATACTCGTCGTATTCACTCTTGTTGCAGTCGCGATTGCGTTGTTCAGGGAGGGCGATAACCCGGTTCACGGGCCGAACAGGATCAGTTGGCTCGCGATCGTCTACGCTGTTGCATTCCTCATCATGCTCGCGTGCATAGGTGCCATCACCTGGGCGTTTGATCGCTTCGCGAGAGCTGAGCGCGCCGGACAGGTCATGGGCTTTCATGCGCGACTGGCGTACCTGGCGTTGCCCGTCATCATTCTGATTCCCAGTACCTTCAACACGTTGGCCTACGGAACGCCCGTCGCCCTCGACCTGGCCACCGGCCCGCAGACCGTCACCGTTGCCTCGTGCACCCACACGGAACGCACGGAGTCACGTTCACGAGGCCGCTACGCCGGCAGCTACACCGTGATCATCCATCGTTTCACGATGACCCTAACTGACGGCACGACGCATCAGACAAACGTGCGCGACGAATACTTCCGGGATCGCAGCACCATTAACAGGGTCCTCGACGACGCCTGCATCAAGAATCCGGGGACGACTTCCGTCTCCATGAGCGTCTACTACTACTCCTGGGTGATTAATGACGCTCACTTGAATTGAGCCTCACCGCAGCTTCCCCGCGTCTCGTCCACGGCCTCGCCCCTCCCACCGACGAGGCCGTGGAACGTTCGTGAAACACGCGGCCTCAGCGGCTCCTAAGAATCCCTGTCACGAAGCGAGCGCTGCGGTCCAAGGCGGCCACAGCCTCGGGAATGAAGGGGACGGACAGGACGTAGACGTGGAAGCCTCCCGGCTCCACGCGCAGGCGCACGTCCACGCCGGCGCGGGCAGCAGCGCGCGCAAACTCAATCGTGTCGGGTCCCAGGATGTCGGCGTCGCCCTGGAAGATAAGCATTGGCGGCAGCGCGGAAAGGTCGCCGTACAGTGGGCTGACACGCGGATCTGCGGGGTCCAGGTTCCCCGCCCACGCGCGTCCCGCCCACGCCAGCCCGGGTACACGCAGGATCTTGTCGAGGCGCTGCACGTCCGTGATCGCCGGGTTCGTCATCGTGACGTCCACCCACGGCGCATACAGGACGAGGCCGTCCACCTGACGCGCTCCCGCGTCCCGTCGCTGCATCGCCAGAGAAATAGCCAGGCCGCCCCCGGCGGAGTCGCCGAAGAGGATGACTCGGCCGAACTCAGCCTGGGCCTCGTCAATGATGGGCTGGACGACGTCGAATGCGTCGGTCGCCGCGTGTTTGGGGGCGAGCGGGTAGTCAGGAATAATGACGGGCAGGCCCGTGCGGTCGATGAGTCCCTCAACGATACCCCACTGTCCCTCGACCAGCGGATACACGTAGGCACCGCCGTGCAAGAAGACGAGGACCCCACCCGAGCGCAGGCCTCGCTTGGGGAGTACACGGGTCACGCAGCCGTCGGTGGTCGCCGTGAAGCGGGCGCGCATGCGCGCTCGCATGGGGCTGGGCTGCGGGGCGTGCAGCGCCATCTCGCGCGCCGATTCCTCGCTGTGCAGCGCCGGCGGTGTCATTCCCATGCGAGTGTGGACAAGACGCATCTGGACGGACATTCCAACTCCTTTGTGTGGGCTGCGCCCGTGGCCGTCGCGACCATGTGCACCGAACAGCTACCAGGATACGCCGCGCGGAGTGCGACTTCGTGTGCCCGGAGTGAGGTTCCAACGGGTCCCAGCACTCAGGTGGCAGGGCGTGTGCACGTCCAGCGTGAGCCTCACGTGCGGGCTACCGGTGTGGGTCTCACGTGCGGGCTTTCCACGCGGATAGGAAACCAGCACGCGGATAGGTAACGAACACGCGGATAGCTTATTAACCTATCCGCGAGCGCATAACCTATCCGCGAAGGCGCAACCTATCCGCGTCCACAACCCTCAGCGCCATCCACAGGGGGATATGACGTGTCGCTACTATCCACAGGTCCTCGCCGAACGCTTTTCTGAGCGCCGTTTCCGGGAGGACACTGCAGCCGTGACACAGATGCCAATCCTCATCACCCTGCCCCCAGAAACGACGTGCCATTGCCCCGAAACAACGACAGTTCGCATCATGCGCGGGGTAGGCGCAGTGGTCCCCCTCGATGCTGCGTCAGCCGGTCCCTGGGAGGTGTGGGATGCCGTGGCCCGCGCCCGTTTGCACGCCGTCAACGCCTCGCACGAACAAGCACCCGTCTTCGTGGGGACCAGCTGCCTACGTCTCATAGGCATCCACGGGTGGGCCCAGAATCCAACGATCACCATCTATCGCCCCCACCGACGGTGCACCTCGACGTTGCCGTCCTGTTGCGTCGGTTCAACAACTGTTCCAGAAACATCGGTGTCGTGTTCACCGTTCCCTCCCCTCTCCACAACACGCGCCACCGTGGACGGATTGGTCACGGAGCACCCTTACGATGCTCTCGTTCGTTGCGCGCTTCATGAGGACCCTCTGGAAGCATTCGTCCTGGGATGCATGGCACTGAACTCCTGGAGCCATTTCTCCATGTTTCATCAAGACGAGTGCCGACAACGCGCCGAGGAAATCCGGACCGACCTCCTCGCGCGACTCGACCGGGCCGGACGGGTACGCGGGTATCGTCGCGCTCGTTCAATACTGTCGGCGATCGATCCGGGTTGCGCCAATGTTGCAGAAGCCGCACTCTTATGGATCGTTCGTTCTATCTGTCCCTTCACAGTTCACACGCAAGTCCACATCGGTGTTCACGGGTATCACTACTATGTCGACCTCCTGATCGAGGATCTCCACATCATCATTGAGTTCGACGGAGTCACGAAACTTGGTGAGACGCGCGATGAATTCGAACAGGCAAAACGTAACTGGGTCATGCGCGACCAAAATCTCCGAGATGCAGGCTGGCAGGTGATCCGAGTCAGTTGGCCCGACTACAATGATTGGGAGGAACTGCGCGTCAGACTGAGCCGTATCCTGGGGCCTATGATCCCCGCTCCCGAGTTCCGTTTCCTGTGGAAACTGCCCTCGAAACGGTGTGATGGCCCTCTTCGCCGCTTCTACACCAGGACTTCGCGGATAGGAAACCAGCACGCGGATAGGTAACGAACATGCGGATAGCTTATTAACCTATCCGCGAGCGCATAACCTATCCGCGAAGGCGCAACCTATCCGCGAGCAGACTGTTCAATGACGATGTCCTCCGGCCTACCCGCACGCACGGGTGCGCCTTTTCGCCTTGCCAGCACCCTTAGCTGCCGACTGACGGACACCCGCACGCACGGGTGCGCCTCCGCAAGTGCCTGGAACGCACTCAGCACAGGGATGCACGGGGCACACCGGGGTACACCGGGGCGCACCGGGACGCACGCAGGCATACAAAACGCGCCCGGACCGCTGGGTCCGGGCGCGCAACGAAATCGGCTCAGGCGTTAGGACGCTTGCCGTGGTTCGCACCGTTCTTACGACGATCGCGACGCTTACGACCCCGCTTCGACATGTCATTCTCCTTGGGTTTGTTGTCTAGACTGAAGCATTCTTGCACACATTAGCCCCAACCACCAAGGCACAACGCCACTGCGGCGACGAAGGTCACCGAAAAGCGGCGGCCCGCCCAGGCCTCGTCGAGGCGGGCGAGACCAGCGACGACGCGCTCAGCGCCAGGTGACGGACACGCTTGAAATCGAGGCGACGATGCGGGCACGCAGCGCGGGTGAGGCCTGCTCGGACTCGTAGCAGCCGCGCATGAGAGCACGCACGTGGCGTTCAGCGTCCAGCGCGTCCGTACAGTGCGGGCAGGTGGCGACGTGCTGGATCATGAGGGCTCGGGCGCGCGCATCGGGTCCAGGCACGGAGCCGGCGTCAATGAGGTCACTGCGGCGGTCGCATTCCTCGCAGTCGATGAGTTCGTACAGGGCGTCGAGAACGTCCTGACAGGTGATGTGTGCGCTCACTTCGTTCCTCCGATCCCGTATTCCGCGGCGACGTCAGCCAGCGAGGAGCGCAGGTTCTTGCGCGCCCGGTTCAGGCGGCTCATGACGGTCCCCATGGGAACTCCTAGTTCTTCGGCGATTTCCTTGTAGCTCATTCCTTCAACGTCAGCCATGAGGACAACCATCCGGTGTTCCTCCGAGAGCGAATCGAGGGCCTCGCGCAGCTGCGCGGAGGGCAGCGCCTCGAGGGCTTCGACTTCGGCGGACTTGAGGCCGGTCTCCGCGTGGGAGGCGGCGTCGGCCAGCTGCCAGTCCTCGACGGTGTCGGTGGAGGCGCGCTTGGGCGAACGCTGGGCCTTGCGGTAGCTGGTGATGTAGGTGTTCGTAAGGATCCGGTACAGCCAGGCTTTGATGTTGGTGCCGGGCTTGTACTGGTGGAATTTCTGGTAGGCCTTGAGGTAGGTTTCTTGGATCAGGTCCTCCGCGTCGGCTCGGTTGCGGGTCATGCCCAAGGCCGCGCCGAAGAGTTGATCCATGAGGGGCATCGCTTCGTCCATGAAGCGCGCCTGGAGTGCCTCGTTGTCCGGGGTGGACGAGGCCGTGGCCGGGTCGTGTGTCTGCGGCGTCGGTTGGGGGGTTGTTGTGTCCATCGCTTCCCAGGGTAGTCGTGCCCACGGTGGGCGCGACTGAATGGGAGGGACGGGCGATCATACTGAGGGCAACGCCTCACGTCCAACTTTATTCCACAACCCTCACACCATGTGCGTTACACCACTTTCAACCTGCTGTTTGGAGGCGGCCGGGCCGTTCGGCTTCCCCCGGAGGCCAAGGTATCGAACAATAGGGGTATGAATCTGCTGCGCGTTGTTGCCCGTCCCTTGCTCGCTGCCCCGTTCATTGCCGATGGGGTCGATGCTTTGAGGCATCCCTACGAACATGTGGAGCACGCGGCGAGCGTGCGCCCCCTCATCGATAAGGCGACCGGCGCGGTCGGCTTGGAGCCGCTGACGGATGAGCAGCTGGCCCTCGCCACCCGCGTGACGGGCGCGGTCACGGTGCTCGCTGGCCTGCGTTTTGCGACCGGTCGTCACCCTCGTAGCGCGGCTCTGTGCCTGGCCGCGATTGGCGCACCGATGGCACTCGTGCACATGCCGACCCCCGGTGCCATGCGCAAGCTGCCGAAGGATCACGCCAAGTACCTGCGCGCCCGCGCGTTGGGCAAACTGGGCCTCGTGGGCGGCGTCCTCATTGCGTCGACGGACCGCGTCGGCCAGCCTTCGGCCCTCGTTGCTCGTGCGATGCGCCGAGATCAGCGCCGCGCGATCGCTGCGGCCGAGGCCGCGGTCGCGGAGCGCCTGAGCGGCACTGCTTCGTGAGCGCGCCCTGGCCCGCTCCCCTGGCTGCCTTCCCCGTGGACGCCACGGTTGAGGTGCCGGGTTCGAAGTCGATCACGGCGCGCGCCCTCTACCTGGCGGCCGTCGCCGATTCCCCTTCCCTGATCAGGGGTGCTCTGGATGCGCGCGACACGCGCCTGTTCGCGGCCGCTCTGGAGGTGATGGGCGCACGCGTCGAGGACGAGGGCGCGGGAGTCTTGCGCGTCACCCCTATGTCGCTGCCACCCCAAGGCGGTCGCATCGAGTGCGGACTGGCCGGGACGGTCATGCGTTTCCTGCCGCCGCTGGCGGCCCTCTCTCCCGAGGAGACGCTCTTCGATGGGGACGAGCAGGCCTACGCGCGCCCGCTCGGCCCGCTCCTGGACGCGCTGGCACGTATGGGCGCGACCGTCACCTATCACGGGGAGCGCGGGCACCTGCCTTTCACGATCCGGGGCCCGATCCACACGCCGCTCGGCGCGCAGGCCTGGGTAGACTCCTCGTCTTCCTCGCAGTTCCTCTCCGCATTGTTGCTCGTCTCGCCCCTCGTGGGCGATCCCCTCTTTGTGTCGGCTCCGGGCATCGTCCCGTCGATGCCACATGTGGAGATGACGCTGGCGTCCCTCGCTGGCGCGGGCATTGACCTGGAGGTCGTGGATGAGGGCCGCGCGGACCTCGCGACGTGGCACATCTTCCCGTCGCGCCCGCGCGGCGGCGACATCACCGTCGAACCCGATCTGTCCAATGCCGGCCCCTTCCTGGCGGCCGCGATGGTGACGGGCGGGCGCGTGCGGATCCCGGCGTGGCCGGGGGCGACGACGCAGGCGGGAGACGCCTGGCGGGCGCTGCTGGGGCACATGGGCGCGACCATCACGCTGGACGAGGAGGGCCTGACCCTGACGGGTCCAGGTGCCGGCAACTATCCGGGCATCAACGCAACCATGGCCGAGGTCGGCGAGCTGACCCCCACCCTGGCCGCGATCTGCGCCTACGCCTCGAGCCCATCGCACCTGAGCGGCATCGCCCACCTGCGCGGACACGAGACCGACCGCCTGGCTGCCCTGGCCGCCGAGATCAACCGCGCGGGCGGGCAGGCCGAAGAGACCGAGGACAGCCTGATCATCACGCCGCGCCCGCTCCACGCCGCGCAGATTCGTTCCTACGCGGACCACCGTATGGCGACCTTCGGCGCAATCCTGGGCCTGGTCACGCCCGGCATCACGGTCGACGACATCGCCTGCACCTCCAAGACGCTGCCGACTTTCGAGGCCATGTGGGCCTCACTCGTGAGCGCCGACGGTCAGAGGTCCACCCAGGCCGCCACGGCCTCGTCGAAGGAGGAGGAGCAGTGATGGCGCGGCGCGACACCGGAACCGACGACCCGCGCGTGCGCGTGCGCGCCGGCAAGGGTTCGCGCCCGCGCACGAAGGACCGCCCCGACTGGTCCTCCAAGCCGCTGGGCCGCGTCATCGGCATCGACCGCGGCCGCTACCAGGTGAGCCTGGAGA
>ERZ1674245.741-NODE-741-length-10369-cov-8.306574_pt1 | contig 10369 bp, 6 predicted proteins | sample MGYA00581205_ERZ1674245 | MGnify/ENA primary metagenome ERZ1674245 (study PRJEB41354, sample SAMEA4873314) | human saliva metagenome | biome: human-associated habitat [ENVO:00009003]; feature: mouth environment [ENVO:08000002]; material: saliva material... | reverse complement strand
CAATGTCTAAGATAGAAAAAGACTTTGGTAAAGGGTCCATCATGCGTATGGGCGATGAACAGATAGAGAATGTAGAGGTAATTCCTACAGGTAGTGTGGCTCTTGACACAGCACTCGGCGTTGGTGGTTATCCACGTGGTAGAATCATAGAGATCTATGGTCCTGAGTCATCTGGTAAGACAACGCTTGCCATTCATGCCATTGCTGAGGCTCAGAAGCAAGGTGGTATAGCTGCTTTCATTGATGCAGAGCATGCTTTTGATCGCTTCTATTCTGAAAAACTTGGTGTAGATGTTGATAATCTCTGGATCTCTCAGCCTGATAACGGTGAGCAAGCGTTGGAGATTGCTGATCAGTTGATACGCTCTTCAGCTATAGACATCCTTGTGATCGACTCTGTTGCAGCACTTACTCCCAAGAAAGAAATTGAAGGTGATATGGGTGATTCAGCTGTCGGTCTGCAGGCAAGACTGATGAGCCAGGCTCTGCGTAAGCTCACGTCAACCATCTCAAAAACTAACACCTGCTGTATCTTTATCAACCAGTTGCGTGAAAAAATCGGTGTAATGTTTGGTAATCCAGAGACAACAACGGGTGGTAATGCTTTGAAGTTCTATGCTTCTGTACGTCTTGACATCCGTCGTGTGACTGCTATTAAAGATGGTGATCAGGTTATCGGTAACCAGGTTCGCGTGAAGATTGTGAAGAATAAGGTTGCTCCGCCATTCCGTAAGGCAGAGTTTGAGATAACCTTTGGTGAAGGAATTTCCAAGATTGGTGAGCTTGTCGACCTTGGTGTTCAGTATAACATCATTCAGAAGAGTGGAAGTTGGTTCAGTTATAACGGAACAAAACTGGCACAGGGACGTGATGCAACCAAGACAATGCTCAAAGATAACCCTGAATTAGCTGAAGAAATAGAGGGCTTAATTAAGCAGGCTATAGCTGCAGAGACGAAGTAAAACGTTCATCGGAGATAGCTCTAATGATATAAACGGTAAGAGGGTATGCCAATCGTGGCATACCCTCTTGTCATTTTCTCTTTTATATAAACACGTCAACAGATGCGTTTCTTGTCTCAATATGTCCATTACGCCGATAATCTCAAAGAGACCATCGAAGCCAACTATAAACGGATCAAACAAGAGGTATTAATCCTTGTTGAAAATGAAACCGAGCGCATAAAAGCAGATCCTGCCCTTAAGCATTTAATTAAAGAATAGAGAGGGCTCAAGTCTTTGGATAGTATATTCTCCAAGAAGAACCATCTTTGTTTTTAGGATACGAGGAAATAAATCCTTTTGCTTTTAATATTTTGAGCAAAGCTTCATTTTCTTTATTTACTTCCACCTTTAGACGCGGTGCTCTCGCTGCAATTTCACTATAGATACCACCTAACAAATTCAAGAGTTCTGCTATTCCCTCTTTGTCAGAAATACCTTGGACCATTTTTGTTACCAAGCGCAGTCGCATCTCGTTCAATGTAGACTTCTTAACAATCTCAACTAATACATCTTTATCAATTTCTGATGCCGTTTGATTTATGATGACTTCGATGGCAGCATTAGCAATAGCTTCACTTGAATAAAGATGCGATGGCGGGATTACTTTCAATATTTCCTCTTTTTGTGTGAGAGAAAACTCCCTTGATGTCAATACTTCGCAGGAAACAGATGATTCTTCAAAGAAATCTGGAGATATATTTTCAAGCATCTTTGCATGATGCGCAATAAGATAAGCGCCGAAAATATCAGTTTCTTTGAGGACTTTCGTGTTCTCATCCGTAAATGGGAATTTGCCATTCTCTAAGAGTAATTTTAAACGTTCATGATCTAAATCAGACACATCTATCCCATCGAGATGATTTGCAGAAAAGGCTTTCAAGAACTTAAATAATGCCGTGGTAGGAATATCTGGACAAATAGTAATGCTCTCAAAAAGGTCTTGCATGCCCTCTTGACTCGTTGCAGTCAGTTCAGAGAGTTTTTCCTTGTAATGTAGAATATACGAACTTAATTCTGAGGTTAAACCATTCCTGTTTTTGAAGTACCATACTATATTCTCCCACGTAGGCTCAATAAGGAACAACTGTGTGGCAAGCTTTAAGCTCTCCTCAGCAATACCGTTGTAATCAAGTAGTTTATTTTCTTGCCCTTTAAGATACTGTTCCTTGAACTCTGGTGATATCTCTTTGCTATTGAGCAGGGCAAGGATGGCTTTCTCATTTTCCTTTTTACATTCATCTGAAAATAGCTTGAGACACTCTTCAAGACTATCATTGACATATTGAATAAAGTCGGAGTTGTTCGTTTTCAAGCACCAACTATAATTTAAATTCTCAACCTCAACAGATTCCTTTGTAAGATACATCACAATAACACGTAAGTTATGCGCATTAATTGTATAAGCGCAGTACTCTATAATGCAATCTATCAAATCTCCGATAGATGAGCTTATCTCTTCAAACTTGCTTTGACTACACAATACTAAACTGCGCTCTAAGCCTATTTTCAAATAATGAGACTCAATGAATGAGAAGTTTTTATTAAGCCAATCCTGAGGTACGGTCACTATGTCGCCTGAGAAACGTAACCACGCTTCCTGTAACTGTGCTCTTTCTGTCTCATTTTGATGTTTCACAATAATATCCCAAGACTTTTTCTTTCCCCAATTAATGAAATGTTCAAAGACTTTTTTGTGCTCTTTTCCCAATAAATAATACTGCGCAAGAAACTCCAAAGGGACATCATTTTTCTCAATAACTTTCATTATCTGTTCAAATCTTTCTGGATCGTTAGTAGCAATATAATCTACTAAGTCGTTATTTAGAATCGCTTTATGCTTAAACATATAAGGCTGGAGCTCCTTATAGAAGTTCTCTATTTTTTCAATCCTTGTTGCTGGTGGTTGAACGATTTTGCGTTTAATAGAAAGTAAAAGGTCATGATCATTTAGCGTAATCATCCCTTCGTAGAAGTAAGAGATATAGTCATAATACTCCTCATTTAGATAGCCATAGCGGAGAAAAAGATCCATGATAGGAGATAATCCTATTTGGGTATACTCTTCACATTCCTGCAAGTCAAAGTTAAGAAACAAATCTTGAAAAGTATAACTTCGGATTCCCATCTCTTGACTTGCGAGTAATTGTTCCTTGTCAATGAGTTGTTGCGGAGTGGTACGTATTGCTTCCAAGCGGCTATCATAGTTTATCTCTTTCTTCGAAACATCGGTATTGATATCTGTACTACGTCCATAATTAGAATTATGGACCGTATAATTTATACTTGTCTGTTCCATCAGTTCTTCAAATAACTTGGAGTCTGCAGCTATTTCTGGCAGGGTCCGATACTCGTTCTCTAACTGTATGCCATAAAGATTATAAGGGAACTGCCTGCGCAACTTTTCCAACAACAATGTTCTTAAATCAATTTCTTGCAAATGTGCATTTTCTTCCTTTCGTCGCTTAAGGTCAGCAAGTTCTGCTTTCTCCTTTTCTATCTCTTTTAAGGCAAGTTTGATGAAGTCAGCCTTTTTACTAAGACATTGATACACCTTCCCTTGACAGCGATGAAGCAAGGCAAAGTCTTGAGGATAATAGTTCTTATATACTATCATTGCCAACAGCTTGATTTTATCAAGGTGCGTATTCTTTTTGCTTAGTAACTTATAATATTGAGCAAACTCATTCGCTATGTTCTTGAGTATGCGCATATCTTGAATGAAGAATGCTATGTTCGACAAGTCGTTGTCTGGGAATCCTTCTGTAAACCCTCTTTCCGCCAAAGCACTCTTGAGTTTATCCTTTGAATTTGAGGAGTTGATTACAGGAATCACTATTGATATATAATCAAAGAACTTAGTTCTTTCTTCATCCTTGAAAATATCATCTTTAACGGCATATAAGAATACTATATGTCGGTCTATTACCTTAGATTCATTCAGAAGAAAATTAAGTTCTCTGAGCTTCAAGAAAATCTTTGATGTACAAAATCTGTCAAGGTCTTCAATGATAACAATATCATACTCAGTTGCTTGAAAGAAGTAGAGAATTTCATCCAAATGCCGGTTAAAGATAGATGTATCTTCGTTTAATTCGATAGAAGCATCTTTAAGATTGAGTTTATAAAGCTTTGAATTAGCATAATTGGGAATCAGTTTCCAAACAACCAATCCCACCACAGCAAGCATATATATAACCGCAAGAATGTCAGGTATCACATTCCATTGCCCCCAATTAAACCAAGAATATAATGATTCTATCCTTGCCCATGATGGCTCAAAGGCAATAAAAAATGCCAGAATAAAAACAATCACTCCAAACGAGTATAGACAGAGCCTTTTAGAAGGTATGTGTAATATCCTGCGAAACCTACTATTTGAAACTATATTCACCTTCTCATGATAAATAAGCTGCTGTAAGATGCTATATTCAATTTTCCGATTTAGTGCTTCTTCCGCGTCTTCTCTCTCTTTCGAACTGCGTGAAGATTTATCTGACTCTTCGTCTCTTTCTTTCGAACTGTGTGAAGATTTATCTAACTCATCTGCTGCATCATCTACTCGTAGAGTTGCTAAAGAAATATGCAAAGGCTTCCTCTCTTTAGGAAGGGTAGTTAACAAAGTTTCTAATATAGAACTCTTGCCAGAACCATAAGGTCCTGTCAATGCTATATTCCTGATTTTCCTCTTATCAAAAGCGACGTTCAAGGCTTCATTTAAGTCCTCAACTACTGAATAAGCATCATCATCTTTAGATATTAATTCTGGTAATAAAGGTCGATTCTCCATTGAAAATAAAATAAATAAATTAAGTTTAGTAACTCAGTTATGACTCCCCACAGCTCTTAAAGTTCTCCACCTGCTCCATTACTTGGTCAAACACTTCTTTGTTATACTGTGGAGGATAACCATTGGCGTGCAGGCAGAAGAAGATTTTCTGGTTCAGGTCGGCACGTATCTTACTGTTGTTTAGCCAGTCGGTAAAGGTAGACTGAACGTCTATCAGTTCTTTAATCTTCTTTGCCAAGACCTTACACCTTTCGTTGACAACCTCTCTCTTCAGAAAAATAACCTCGTTTTTCATTATCTGATATTTGTTTGGAAGAATGAATGATACTTGGTGTTGCCAAGATTCAAGATAAAGAGATTACATTTAGCCCTTGTCAGAGCTGTATAAATAAGAGCTGGAGTATTGTCCCTTTCCTGAATATAATAGCCATTAGGCCTAACATTGCCAGACATTTCTGGTTGTAAGATAAGGATAACAGATTCGGACTCCCACCCTTTGAAACTATGTATGGTTGACAGCTTCATGTCGTCTGTATCTGTCGTGAAATGCGTTTTCGCAGCATGGCGTATCTCCGTCAAATCTTTTTGAAAATGGTTGGGGTCCGGGTCTGTTTGTAAACGTATAAGAAGTTTTTCATATTCTTCAGCAGATTCAAAATTAGTCATGCACCTTTTGCCAGTAGTCATATAAACCTTTTCTATATCTCTGAGTATATTGATAGACTCGGCCATAACAACAACATCACGTGTATTGAGTTTATATTCTCGCAAAATCGATATTATATATTGACATAATTTAGAAGCCTTAGTATTAGCTGAAACATTCCAATATTTCAACCAATAAGTTTCAAAAAACAATTCATTCTGAATATTTATGGGTGGGATATTACTATCAACGAATGCTCTCATAAACTTATGAGAGAGAGAAGCAATCTCCGTATTGATAATACGCATAGACAGTCTTTCACTCATCTCATTCCATCTACCTAAGAAAGTGGGTATTGAAGGCATTTTCGTTTCGGCCTCCATCTTCCTGCCGTATATATTCTGCTCACCATCCCCAAAGACAGAAACCGTCCCATCTGGTGTCAAAAAGTACGTGATGATAGAAGCCAGCCATTCGGTTTTGAAATCCTGCACCTCATCAATGATGATAGTCTTATATCTTTTTATTTTCTCAGCACACGACGCAAAATAATTAGGGTCATCAAAATCAGAAAGATTAAACATTCTGCCAGAGTATCTATTTGCCATAGAGATAAAAAACTGATGATAGTTTGCTATCTCAAACTTAGATGTAGAGAAATCGGCTGGCACTTGATTTATTCTCATCCTGATATATTGTATCAAAGATATATTAAAGGTCAGTATTAAGACTTTATCTCCTGTCTGCAAATGTTTTTCAACAGCTCTATTAGCAACTGTTTGCGTTTTGCCACATCCTGCCACGCCCTTTACACGAAGGCGGTTGTTATCACTCCTCACAATGCTTTTCTGTCTGTCAGTAAGACGGAAGTTAGTATCACCTTCTGTATAAGGATGCCAATGTCCAACGATAATCCCGACCAATTCTTCAATGTAATCATGTCTCAGAGCATTAGGACGAGTATTTAATATATCGCTAAAATTATCTGATGGGAATAATTTGATAAGATACTTATAGCCACGACCAGCACTTTGAGTGTCTTTCTTTATATCTTCAATTTTATCTGCGACTTCCTTTTCACTTGCTTTTATTATTTCTTCAATTTTATCTGCAACTTCCTCTTCACTTGCATTGGGGAAATAAAGAGCCGTTTTAACGCAGCCATAAACACTATTGTTTATAATCTTATCTACCTTGATTGTTTTAAGGTGGGTGTTGAAAATATAACTCTTAATGTTTTCGATGTGTTTGAAATCATCCTCTAATGTGGATATATCGTAGCATATATTAACCAAAACAATGCCACGACTTGCACTCGTCATTAGAACATCAATAGTGTCAATACCAATGGAAGGACGAATAAAAACATTAAAAAGGGCAGAGCATTCACTCTTTACTTTATTAAAGAAATATAGTGCTTTGTCCTCCACTATACCTCTAAGGCACTCAACTGAATATTCATAATCATCACTCTGTCTGGTATCGCTGGCAATCTCAACATAGCCATCATTCAGTCGCTCCTTCCTATGATGTACAAAACATCTTGTCTCACAACCATAGGGATGATTAGTCTTCTGCGTATAGCCATAACAATATGAATCAATACAGGAAAAATAGGAAGAAGGATTAAAGTAGCCACAGAAATCCTGGATACGAGTATTCTTTGAGAACTTCGGTCCAATACAAATCATGTAGTTTACATTGGCTAATGAAGCCGTTTTGTGAGCTAACCACTGAAGGCTGATACTACGTATGTCTAAAATATTGGAGAAAAGATTAATACTCACTGCAGAAGTACAATCGACCTCATCCATGTGTCCTTCTATATCAACAGGGATAAGTTTCTCCACAGCCTTAACCTTGACACCTGGTCCTGCATTTTGAGCAACCCATTTTTTCGCCCTTTCAAGTGCCATGTTAGAGGGTTCAATTAGCGTAATGCCGTTTAACCGACCGAGAAGATTGCGTTCTCTCAGAAATTCAAGGAGGGTGAGAGTAGCTATACCTTGGCCACAGCCCCAATCAAAAATCTCGAAGTTATGACTTCTGATCTCATCATTCGCATTCCTACATGGGAAATTCTGCAAGGCCACCCTACACTTAACGATATGCATTTCACCATAGGCAGCAAGATATCCATTAAGTTCCGTTTCTGTTTGAAGTACCTTTCTTCCATGGTCAGTCAACCCCCAAGGACAACTTTTCCATTTATAGGGTAACTTATTGTAGCACTCTTCAACTATTTTATTGACCTCCATCATACTATATTTCGTTATAAGGGTTGTACTTGTACTTTTGACAGATAGTTCAATTGCACTCTATCTTGAGTATAAAGTCGGACATAATTATTTACCTGTAATTGTATCTGCGTTTCTATTCTGTTGATGTCGCTTCCAATTTTCTATAGCTCGTTCCTTGGTTGTATTGGCATAACAATATTCACAAAGATGTGGACAAGTGTTATACTCACCGATATCCTTTGCTGCCATACAACCACATAAAGCCCTTTGACCAGGGTCTTTTTTATGCACACTAATAAAGTATTGATTATGAGGAAGACGAATGGCTCCTTCTGGAAGCAAATCATCTGCATCATCAAACAAGGAGGGTGAAGGCACAGGCTTAACCTTTACTTTCATAAAGTCCATCAGTCTCTTATCATCCCATGCTAACCGAGTTATAAGGTCTGCATCGATACAACGATTATGGAGAATACCATATTTCTCGATATCGATCTTCTCACTGCAGGTTGCCAGCTGGTAATTCCAGCCACGTTCTCTATTCATTTCAGAGAGTTTTGCAGCAAACTCCTGCATTTGCTCCTCGGTCCACTCATGATAGGGAACACCGCTTTTCTCTAAGTTGTATTTAACTTTCTTGTAGGTCGTAATGTCTGCATAAGAGAACACAAGTTTCTCTGTATAACCCTTTAAAGAATCGCCTATACCTTTTACTTTTTCGAGTAAGGTCTCTATGGAAATATCATCTGTTAGAATCATTGGGTCGAATCTCCAAATAATACTTCCAACTCCTAATTCCTTAACTAATAACTTAAAAGTCTCAATGCGGTTGGAGAGAGGAGGAACTTTCTCTAAATGATTACCTTCATAATCATTCAGCGTATATTGAATGTAACATTTAATGTTGCGCTCCTTCAGTATATGCAAGTATGGCAATAAAGGGCGTGGATTCTTCGACCAGAACACAATAAAGCGTGTATTCTCGTAAGACACATACGACTTTACACCATTAAAGGGGTTTGTCCATGCGGAATATCCTTTCTCTAATCGGTCAAAGAACCAATCTGCATAGAAAGCAGGAATATCTGTACTTCTACTTGCAGATATGATAATTGGAGCCTGTGCTTTCACAGTTTTGCCATCAATTACAATATCAGTATACTCCCAAGTTGCCATTTTTAAATCTTATTTTAGCATTCATTTCTATTCTGGATTGACATGTTTCTTCAAAGCATATAGCTCATATAAACTTTTTAGAACTGTTAGAGATAATAAAAAAATAACATTATTAGTAGAAGTTAGAATCAGTGCTATGCTACCTCTATCAAAATAAGGGATATGGAGGGATACAATATAAATATGCCTATATAACTCCATTATATATCACCATATAAGGATGATCTGAGTGTAGCACTTATAGATTTATACACACAAAGGTACACAATACTTTTCTTATAATGGAAGATTTAAAGGAGATTTTCTGGCTCTATAATGAATTGTGTGTGTAATCCAGTTTAAGTACCCCTGTTACGAAATAGACCATATTTAAAGTTCTCTGTATTTACGAATCCCCTTGCTCTTCAGTACGTCCAATATGTCATATCTTAACGTGAGTTCGACGAATTCATAACAATGCAAGCTGTGTGTTAATGGTCCTTTGTACATTGATGCATGGTACCAAATTTATAGATACTTATCATTCATTGAACTCACGTTAATAAAGTTTTGTTTTTAGTTGCTGTCACTTTTAACACTTCGGGTAATGGGTTTATATTCAGATGATTAAAGACGATAATGGAGTGACGGAAATGACAGTAAAATCAGAAATGGTATACGGTAGGCTTTCGTTGTTGGGTGGGAAAGGGCGACTGATATAAGATACGTCTGTTTGTGGCAAAACGCTCCAGCACAGATCCTTGTAAGATTATCCGTCTTGAAGTGTGCACCAAACCATTACGGACTAATCAGAAATATGTTTACAGTGATTTGAAACTACGTGTCCACAAAATCAAAAGAAATGCAAAGCTTTCAGACTTGTATATCATTCTCTATCAAAGACTTACAAAAGCCGTTCCAAAAGGTGCCCTTTTACCGTGCAAAAGGGCGTCTTTTACACCTCAAAAGAGCACCTTTTACCATGCGAAAGGGCATCTTTACTTTACGAGAAACCACCTGCTATTCCCAATTTATGAATCTTTATTACAACCCTTCTTATGCCCTTTTTCTTTTCATAATAAACAAATATCTCTCCCCTTGCATTATTATAACAACACCATAGAAACAACTGTTTTTCAATTTTCCTGTCACTCCCGTCACTCCTCCCTATGTCACAATACATTGATAACAAGTCGCTTACGAGAAATGTTAAAAGTGACAGCAACTAAAAACAAAAACTATGTTAGGGGTTTAGAGTAATAATAAACCATATAATACCAAAGACTGTGTCCGAAGAAATATGTATCTTTCCTCATGATTCTAGGCGTTCTTTACATTGAAACAAAGAGAACAAAAAAGACTGAATCCCCTCAATAGGGATTCAGCCTTAAATAAAATCTAATAAAAAGATTTAGCGGATAACGATTTTATTCTATCCTGTTGTGGTTAGATGTCATGTTTTTGTATTTTCTAAACCACCTGATCATAAGAAGTATCCTTCGTCTAATGAGAGTTCTTTTATCGCCTTATCATTTAT
>ERZ1674245.740-NODE-740-length-10385-cov-13.431559_pt1 | contig 10385 bp, 9 predicted proteins | sample MGYA00581205_ERZ1674245 | MGnify/ENA primary metagenome ERZ1674245 (study PRJEB41354, sample SAMEA4873314) | human saliva metagenome | biome: human-associated habitat [ENVO:00009003]; feature: mouth environment [ENVO:08000002]; material: saliva material... | reverse complement strand
TCAAGACCGACGTCTACATGCCTCGTAAATTCGAGGCGGGCCGCGCGCTCTGGCGTAACCTTCCCGGCACCCTGCCCACCGTGACAACTGTGCAGGGCGTGGACAAGCAACCCAAGCAGGAGTTCCTCCCCTCGGCGACATTGTCCTTCCACTACCAGCTCGACAACGCCTTGATTGAGGCCACCTATCCCAAGGTGATGCGGATTCAGGCTGTTGGCGTCACCTACGGGCCGCAGGAAGCGACGTTCGACGACATCTACTCGGATGAGCTGACACTGTCGGTCGCTGTCATGCGAGTTGAACGCGAGGATCTGTCCGCCGAGATCGACCGGCAGGTTCGCCTGACAGAAGAGATCGCCAGGGATGTGGGAACTCTTGCGGCGAACCTTGCGCGTGCCGCCGGCGAGAGCGGAGACGGTGCCGGTGATGGTGCTCGAGACCGCGCTAAGGAGCTCTTCTTCTCCGCAGTCGACACGGACTTCAGGACCTGGCTGAGCCAGGTCGATGGGCACGAAAGTGCGCGGGACGCCGGGCGTCGGTGGGAGCGTGCCCTGCGTCAGCATGCTACGGACATCCAGGCTGAACTCGTGAGGGGTGCCTCGTCGTCGGCGATCATCGGCCGAGATACCGGCAGGGGGTACATGAACGTTGGTATCGCCGAAAACTACTTCCGGTCGGCGCTCAACAAGCGTCTCCCGGTGCACAACACCAATCAGGAAGGAAAGAAATGACCAGCAATGATGCTGCCCCGGAGACTCCTCCGGACAACGGCGCGACAGGTCTGTTGACGCACGGAGCGGTGTATGGCCGCGTCGGTGGGTTGATCGTAAACCGGCTCTGGAAGGAGACTCCTTCGGCACGCGCACTTCGCGCGCAGCTGAGGGGAGCGCTTTCGCGAGAAGCCGGATCGGTGCCTGAGCTGTGGGACCTCACGCTGGATGGCCGCCCCGGCTATCTGGGCGACGAGCCGACCAGAGGCGAGAAGGCTGTCCATGGGGCGCTCACGCTGTGGGCGCTTCACCAGGGATCAAATACGAGACCCATGCATGATACGTCGGACCGTCCGCGCAGTTTCGCGTCCGCGATCCGAGTCGTTGCCCAGGGACAGAGCGGCGACAAGCGCGCCGAGGAGACACCGATCTATCGGCGTTTTTCCGCTGCCGTTCAAGCGCCGACGTTCGAGGGACTTCTCGTGCATCTGCGTTCGCTTGTCTCTCAGCTCGAGGCTGCCGAGATTCCCTGTGACTACGCGGGACTTGCAGCCGACCTCTTCACGTGGCAGGACCCGCGTCGTCGCACGTCCGTCATGCGCAACTGGGGTCGCCAGTTTGCTCGCCCCGCTGAAACTATCCGCACCGACTCTGCCTCTGACGAGTGACGTCGAGGCAACGCAATCAAACAAACTTCATTTCTGAAAGGAAAGACAATGTCCGTCTTCGTTGATATCCACGTCCTGCAGACCCTCCCGCCCTCGAACCCGAACCGTGATGATACGGGTGCTCCGAAGACCGCCAGCTTTGGCGGAGTCCAGCGTATGCGGATCTCATCGCAGGCCATCAAGCGTGCGACGCGTGAAGATTTCGAGGGAAAGATCGCCGATGGGAATTACGGTGTGCGCACGAAGAAGATCGTTGAGCTAGTTGCGCGTTCAATTGTCGATAAGCGTCCGGACCTCAACTCGCAGTCTGTCGACCTCGCCGAGATGGGACTGAAGGCCATCGGCTTCAAGCTTGCTAAGCCGAACAAGAATAAGAGTGTCAAGGAGTTGGAGGAAGCCGGATTCCTCGTGTTCCTGTCGGCTAAGCAGATCGAGCACGTCGCGGATGCGTTGATTTCGGTCGCTCACGAGGATGATCCTGCGGCAGCGTTCAAGGAGCTGAAGCCGCGTAGCCTCGTGAATACGGATCACTCTATCGATATTGCTCTGTTCGGTCGTATGGTAGCCGAACCGAATGCGCTGAACGTCGATGCAGCGTGCCAGGTCGCCCACGCTATTGGTGTTGGTGCGGTCGAGCATGAGTACGACTACTACACGGCCGTCGACGACGAGAAGAAGCGCAACGACGAGGCTGATGAGGGTGCGGGAATGATCGGTACGATCGAGTTCGCATCCGCGACGGTGTACCGCTATGCGACGATCAACGTCGACATGCTGCGCGAGAATCTTGGGGATGATTCCGTCGCGGATCGTGCCATTGAGCTTTTCGTGGATAGTTTCGTTCGGTCGATGCCGACCGGTAAGATCACGACGTTCGCGAACCGTACCCTGCCCGACGCTGTCCTGGTTCAGGTGCGCAACGATCAGCCGATCAACATGGCGGGTGCCTTCGAAGACCCGATCATCGCGGGACAGCACGGTTTTGCCGAGCCTGCCGTCAAGCGTTTCGTCGAGTTCGAGTCCAAGCTTCGTGACCTCACCGGCCTCGAACCCGTCGGCTCTCTCGCCACGTGGACCACGCCTCGGGGCGAGGCCTTCTCCGCACTGGGCACCCAGGTTCGCCTGGTCGATCTGGGCAGCGCGACGGTGGATGCTGTGCGAGGCGAGCGATGAATTCGGTACTCGTCTTGCGACTGGCTGGCCCCATGCAGTCGTGGGGCTCATCCAGTCGATTCACGCGCAGGTCGACGGAGGCGTTTCCCACGAAAAGCGCACTGGTCGGTCTGCTCGCGGCGGCGCAGGGACGCAGGCGCAGCGATCCTATCGAGGATCTGGCTGAGCTTCGTTTCGCCGTGCGGGTGGACCAGCCGGGGCAGTTGCTCCGCGACTTTCATACGGCGCACCGGGGTGACACGTCGATGCCTCTATCTCACCGTTTCTACCGGGAAGATGCCGCTTTCGGAGCCTTCGTCGAAGGGCCTGACGACATGATTGATGCGCTTGCGCAGGCAATCGTTCGCCCGGCATTTCCGCTCTACCTCGGCCGCCGCTCATGCCCTCCGACCCTGCCACTGCGTCTCGCTGTTCATCAAGGCAGCGCGTGGGAAGCAGTGCGCGACACCCCGTGGATGGCCTCGGCGTACTACCAGAAGAAGCAGCGTTACGACCATTTCGTTCGGACGCGAGTCGTCGCGGATCTGGGGATTATTCCACCTGAAGTGGAGAAATCCTCCCAGCAGACACTTCAGGATATGCCGATCAGTTTCGACTCGGAGCATCGCAAGTACACCCTGCGTACGGTCGAGGAGACCTATATCAACCTGGAGAATCCGCAGTACGTGGAGGTGAAGCCGCAGGCCCACCCCAGCCTCGTGCATGACCCGATGGAGGTGCTCTGATGTATCTGACACGCATCTACCTCAACCCGCACCGTCGTGGGGCGAAGCAGCTCATGCGCAGCCGACAGGTCCTCCATGCGGCTGTCATGAATTGTTTCCCGCCGGGTGCCTTGGAGGATGCTGGAATGCCTCGGGTGCTGTGGCGCCTGGATCGTCCGTCGGTTGTTCGGGGAGCGACTCCTCGTCAGGGGAGCCCCTCGTGTGCGCTCTTCATCTCGAGCCCGGTTCCTCCGGACCCCTCGCATATCGTGGAGGAGGCTGGCTACGCGACCGAGGGTGGGGTAGTCGTCCGCGACATGAGTACCTTCCTCGATGGGTTGTCGGCTGGACAGAGGTGGGGTTTCCGACTCTGTGTGAATCCGACGTTCCAGGAGAGCAATCAGGTCAATGCGAGAGGACGGAAGAAGATTCTCGCTCACGTCACCCAGGATCAACAGACACAGTGGGTCCTGGACCGTGTGGAGCGGCTCGGGTTCCGTGTGCTGACTTCTTCCGAGTACGGCGGTGATTTGCCAGTCCTGGAGGATCAGAACGGACAACGTGTCGACGGGGCAAATCTGCTGATCAACGGTGTTGAACGGGGTATTGCAGAGTTTGAGCGCGGGAGTTCTCGCGTGACCCTTGCGCTTGCCACTTTCGAGGGCGTGCTTGAGGTAACAGATCCGGATGCACTGCGCCACGGCCTCGTCCATGGGATAGGCCGAGGCAAAGCATACGGCTGCGGTCTGATGACCCTGGCTCGGCCATGAGACCGATCCCCGGGGCGAGGCCGCCAGAACCGAAAGACTTGGTGCGCGTTCGGGACCGTTTGACATTCCTGTATGTCGAGCGGTGCACGATTAATCGCGACTCGAACGCGATTACTGTAGCCGACGGACACGGAATCGCCCACGTCCCAGCAGCGGCGCTGTCGGTGCTGCTGCTGGGACCCGGGGTTCGAATCACACACTCGGCGGTATCAGTGCTGTCCGAGAGTGGATCGACCATCGTGTGGGTGGGCGAGAACGGGGTGCGGTACTACGCGCACGGCACCCCGCCCTCGCGCTCCTCACGGTTGCTAGAGGCGCAGGCTCGCGCGGTGAGCGATCCGTCGATGCGGCTGACTGTCGCCCGCAACATGTACCTGATGCGTTTTGCGGGCGAGGACGTGTCGAAGCTGAGTCTCCAGCAGTTGAGGGGACGCGAGGGTGCTCGGGTGCGTCGCCTGTATCGTGAGCACTCACAACGCACAGGGGTGCCCTGGGATCGACGAGAGTATGACCCCGACGACTTCGACGACGGTTCTGTGGTCAATCAGGCACTGTCGGCGGCGAATTCCGCGATCTATGGCGTTGTTCACGCGGTGATCGTTGCGCTGGGGTGTAGCCCGGGGCTGGGATTCGTGCACAACGGAACCTACCGTTCTTTTGTGTATGACATCGCGGACCTGTACAAGGCCAACCTGACGATCCCAATCGCGTTTGACGTTGCCGCATCGCCGACGGACGAGGCCGTGGGAACCGCCGCGCGAAAGGCTGTCCGTGACGCTGTTCGCGAGTTTCGGCTCCTGGAGAGGTGTGTCGCGGATATCAAACAGCTTCTGTCAGTGTCTGGAGCCTTGGCTATTGAGGACGATGACGACCTGATCGTGGACGACCTGCGCCTGTGGGATGACCACGAGGGGACTGTTGCTGCGGGTGTCTCCTACGAGGAGAGTGACTCCTGGTGATCGTCCTGGTCCTGTCCGCAGTGCCCGAGGGGCTGAGAGGACACGTGACGCGGTGGCTCATGGAGATTTCCCCGGGAGTCTTCGTGGGGACGCTCAGTGCCCGTGTACGCGAGCGCCTGTGGGACATCGTCACTGAGAACATGAAGACCGGACGTGCCGTCATGGTCTACCGGGCGCGCAACGAGCAGGGACTCGCCTTCCTGACGTGGGGAGATCCATGGAAGCCCGTCGACTTCGATGGACTCACGCTCATGATGCGCCCCTACTACTCGGAAGGACGAGGCCAATACTCTGAACCTGATCCTGCGGCGCGTCAGTTGCGCAAGCGACCCAAATTGAGTAGCTTCCAGAGGAGGCGGCAAGCTCAAGGGTTTCCAAGATCTGATCGATCTGCGCAGTAAAAGCGCAGGTCAGGAAGTGTTTTCCCCGCGTGAGCGGGGATGAGCCCTCCCTAAGCGCACCCAGGCCGTACAAGCGGAGGTTTTCCCCGCGTGAGCGGGGATGAGCCGCTCCAGGTGTCCCTCTTGGCCGGGGCATAGCGGTTTTCCCCGCGTGAGCGGGGATGAGCCGCGCTACCTAGCGGGTGTAATCTACGCCACTAAGTTTTCCCCGCGTGAGCGGGGATGAGCCCAATGGGACCGGAAAACTCGTCTACTGGCCTAAGTTTTCCCCGCGTGAGCGGGGATGAGCCCTTGGTCCAGGTGATGGAGACCTTACCCACCAGGTTTTCCCCGCGTGAGCGGGGATGAGCCGGTCTCCAAGTTCCCGGAGCCCATGTACCGTAGGTTTTCCCCGCGTGAGCGGGGATGAGCCGTCTTCGGCAGCCGAAGATGCTCGGGAAAGCGGGTTTTCCCCGCGTGAGCGGGGATGAGCCGGCAACCCCGGTGGCGCTGATGACGGCTATGACGTTTTCCCCGCGTGAGCGGGGATGAGCCGTGACCCGTCTGTACATCGACATCGAGACGTACGTTTTCCCCGCGTGAGCGGGGATGAGCCGGTCGGCTCCGAGCTATGGGCGTCCCGCGACGCGTTTTCCCCGCGTGAGCGGGGATGAGCCGTACGCCGACCTGATCGGCCTGCTCCTCGACGCGTTTTCCCCGCGTGAGCGGGGATGAGCCCATAACGGCGCTGCTTGCCTGTCGACACATCGAGTTTTCCCCGCGTGAGCGGGGATGAGCCCGAGGACGGCCTGAAGGTCTCCTGACCCATGTCGTTTTCCCCGCGTGAGCGGGGATGAGCCGAGGGCGGCGCAGAGACGTGGGGGTGGCTACCAGTTTTCCCCGCGTGAGCGGGGATGAGCCTGGGGCTGAGGTAGCCCATGAGCATATCACGGAGTTTTCCCCGCGTGAGCGGGGATGAGCCGCACGAACGAGCATAGATTGTCCGCACCTGTCAGTTTTCCCCGCGTGAGCGGGGATGAGCCCTGCGCGACGATGTCAGACGCGGTAATGACGGTCGTTTTCCCCGCGTGAGCGGGGATGAGCCGCCTGGGTTGCGGGGTTGAAGGTGTAGGCCTGAGTTTTCCCCGCGTGAGCGGGGATGAGCCCCGCCTTCAATGGCGACCGCGAGTTTTGCCGGGGTTTTCCCCGCGTGAGCGGGGATGAGCCCACGCTGGTGTCAATCATCTCGGGCGCAATCAACGTTTTCCCCGCGTGAGCGGGGATGAGCCGTGCCTCAATGGCATCCAGTCCGGGTCTTTCGCGTTTTCCCCGCGTGAGCGGGGATGAGCCGCTTTGTCAGGTCAAACACGCTTGTCACCCCATGTTTTCCCCGCGTGAGCGGGGATGAGCCCCTCCACGCCAGCGGAGGAGACACCCTAGACCCGTTTTCCCCGCGTGAGCGGGGATGAGCCGCTCACGCTCACCCATGTAATTCACGTCCATGCGTTTTCCCCGCGTGAGCGGGGATGAGCCGTGCGCATGGTGGTCGCCAGCAACACGCACACGGTTTTCCCCGCGTGAGCGGGGATGAGCCCAGCCTCCTCAATTAGTTTGTAGAGAGCAGTTCGTTTTCCCCGCGTGAGCGGGGATGAGCCCCAGGGCGTCCACATCCCCACCCGCCCACGCGCGTTTTCCCCGCGTGAGCGGGGATGAGCCGCCGTTTCCCCTCAGTTTGCGGCCAGCGTGCGCGTTTTCCCCGCGTGAGCGGGGATGAGCCCAAGCCGCGTCGCCTAGGACCCGCTCCCACAGGGTTTTCCCCGCGTGAGCGGGGATGAGCCCGCCCCCATGCTCACGCCGAGCGTCGACGCCGGGTTTTCCCCGCGTGAGCGGGGATGAGCCGATGCCCTGGCCGCCACCCATGGACTCGAAGGCGTTTTCCCCGCGTGAGCGGGGATGAGCCGGTCCTTTTGGTCCCTGCGGGCCGTATGGTGATGTTTTCCCCGCGTGAGCGGGGATGAGCCGACAAGGTACTCCCGTCGCACATCATGGTATGTGTTTTCCCCGCGTGAGCGGGGATGAGCCGCTCTGTGTACCACATGACAGGCGGCGTCGAAGGTTTTCCCCGCGTGAGCGGGGATGAGCCCAGCTCGTGATGAGCTGAGCAATCCAGGTGATCGTTTTCCCCGCGTGAGCGGGGATGAGCCGATGGATCGTGAGACGCTGGCCGCCTGGCTCGTGTTTTCCCCGCGTGAGCGGGGATGAGCCGCGCGGGCGCTCGTCGAAAGTCAGGTCGGCGGCGTTTTCCCCGCGTGAGCGGGGATGAGCCGGCGGCGACCGCGCTCACTTGGGCAGACATCTCGTTTTCCCCGCGTGAGCGGGGATGAGCCGGCGGCGACCGCGCTCACTTGGGCAGACATCTCGTTTTCCCCGCGTGAGCGGGGATGAGCCGTACTCGGTTCTTTCGGCCCCTTGGGAGGCATAGTTTTCCCCGCGTGAGCGGGGATGAGCCCGGCCAGACCCTCGACATCACCACTGCCGCGGGTTTTCCCCGCGTGAGCGGGGATGAGCCTGCTTCGTGCGACGGAGCGGATGCCCGCGTTGCGTTTTCCCCGCGTGAGCGGGGATGAGCCCTCCAGGGTCATACCCTGAGCGGGCAGCGAGCCGTTTTCCCCGCGTGAGCGGGGATGAGCCGGTTACGATCAAGCAGCCACCCGCGCTGCCTGTGTTTTCCCCGCGTGAGCGGGGATGAGCCGTTGACGTAGCCTGCGACGGAGCTGAGGCCGTTGTTTTCCCCGCGTGAGCGGGGATGAGCCGGAATTCGGGGAGCGCGTCTGCGGCGCGGCACAGTTTTCCCCGCGTGAGCGGGTATGAGCCCAGATCAGCTCCCCGCTCGTGGATCGACCTGACGTTTTCCCCGCGTGAGCGGGGATGAGCCCGCAGTCAAGCAGCTGTCCTCTACGCCGACTGTGTTTTCCCCGCGTGAGCGGGGATGAGCCGGCGAAGGCTGACGCTGAGTTGGCGCGTGAGCAGTTTTCCCCGCGTGAGCGGGGATGAGCCCGGCGGCGGCGTCTCTTTCCTGGCACAGGAAGCGTTTTCCCCGCGTGAGCGGGGATGAGCCCGGCGGCGGCGTCTCTTTCCTGGCACAGGAAGCGTTTTCCCCGCGTGAGCGGGGATGAGCCCGGCCAAAGCATCTCGTTCTTCTCTAGGCGCTGCGTTTTCCCCGCGTGAGCGGGGATGAGCCGGCTTCGCGCACGGCGTCTTCGATCTCCCCCGTGTTTTCCCCGCGTGAGCGGGGATGAGCCCCACGTCTGCCCAGAACGCCCAGAGAGCGGGCAGTTTTCCCCGCGTGAGCGGGGATGAGCCTCCGCACCAGCGTCGGCGTCCTCGACGTGCTCCGTTTTCCCCGCGTGAGCGGGGATGAGCCGAAGATCCGCACCACGGACGACGCGTGGGGGTGGTTTTCCCGGCGTGAGCGGGGATGAACCGGGTGGCTGGTGTGCAAGTGCCGATCCGAGAGTGTTTTCCCCGCGTGAGCGGGGATGAGCCGAGACGCAATGACTCGTAGTATCCATGCCGGGTGTTTTCCCCGCGTGAGCGGGGATTGAGTCCTCGGGGAATGTGGCTGTGGGGCCATTGCGCGAATTTCTTGTTTGAGCTGATGGAAAATACGATATGCTGCTGCAAGAAGGGGTCAAGAAGGCAGTCCACCCTATACGCTTCGCGTCGGACAGCAGGATCGCCCTACTCGCGGCGGTGTCCAATCTGCCTGGGAATAATCGCCTCCCTGCTTAAGCGGGGATGAGTCCTTCTCGGGATAGTGATACGGCTCGCATGAGGGTGGCAGCCAGCCCACCTGGGAGTGATCCCCGGGCAGGCGGGCCACCCTCGTCGCATTATGTGTTTTCCCCGCGTGAGCGGGGATGAGCCTGATCTGCTGGATTGGGGGTTCTGTATGGTTCAGTTTTCCCCGCGTGAGCGGGGATGAGCCGTGGGGGTACCGGTACTCGTGCTTCGACCCGAGGTTTTCCCCGCGTGAGCGGGGATGAGCCGGTGGAGGCGTTGACGTACACGTCGCTGATGGTGTTTTCCCCGCGTGAGCGGGGATGAGCCCGGGCCATTACCTTTACGGTATCCGCGCAGATGTTTTTCCCCGCGTGAGCAGGGATGAGTCCTTCTCGAAATAGTCGCACGTTACGCATGAGGGTGGCAGCCAGCCCACCTGGGAGTGATCCCCGGGCAGGTGGGTCACCCTCGCCGCGTTATGCGTTTTCACGTGGAGGGGGATCGCAGGGCGGTAGCCCGGGTGGAGAGGGAGGGGGTTGCAGGGGCGACGCCTTCCCGGATTCGCTCAAATCGCAGACCACCTCACCCAAAACAGCCCATTTTTGCCATTTTTTGGCGAGGTGGTCTGCACTTTGGGCGGCACTTCCCTTATGAGAGTCACTCGTGCCGGTGACGCGCCGATTCGACGTTCCTCATGTCACCACGACCCCCAAACCGTCCAGACACCGGGTAGCACAGGGCACGAGAGTGCAGCTCCAGTGCCCAATGGCGGCCAGGTTCAAAGCTGATGCCCCGTGGCCACAGTGCAAACAACGAGCGGAGCGCCAGACCGCGCGTGGGCCTGACATCTAGCGACACAACACGGCAACACCATGTGTCCAATAGCCCGTTTTCCATGCCCACGCGGGGAAGATCGGCGGGAAATCGGTCGCTAATCTTCCTTGAGATGCCGCCCCCACTCATGTGGGGTTGTCCGCATTGGGCGGGCGTGGGAGACATGAACCGAGAAATATAGTTTGTTCAACGTCACACTAGGTGCATCTTTCATGATCGCCCCTCAGATACGTTTGAAAGATGTGCGGGCAGTCGGTGGGTGAAGTAAGAGAGAAAAAAGAACGTGATACGTATCTCATGCATCACTCCGTGCCGTAAAACCAAAATCCCCGAAGCTAATGCTTCGGGGCTTGCTGGTGGCTCCGACCGGCGTCGATCCGGTGACCTTTCGATTTTCAGTCGAA
>ERZ1674245.739-NODE-739-length-10391-cov-15.858069_pt1 | contig 10391 bp, 9 predicted proteins | sample MGYA00581205_ERZ1674245 | MGnify/ENA primary metagenome ERZ1674245 (study PRJEB41354, sample SAMEA4873314) | human saliva metagenome | biome: human-associated habitat [ENVO:00009003]; feature: mouth environment [ENVO:08000002]; material: saliva material... | reverse complement strand
GGGCAAATATTAAGATTTGATAACTTTTTACGCTCAAGCGCAGATATGGTCATTTTGAACCTGAAAGTACGCTTAGAATCGTTGAGCACGACATACAGGCAGGTCATAATCCACACCGAATCCCCAGGAGGTTTCTGACCTGCCCTTCGTATCGCATCCGTACTCACCGCGGTATGCGATACCCACCGGGAATGCTCACCGAACCCTCACGCAACTACATTCACAATTTACTGCCGTTGAGGTTCACTGCATCCGAGCTACCCGCATACTGTCTGCCCATCTTTACTCTTGCGAAAGGTTGCGTATGTTCGGTTCGCTGTCACGGCGCCATCTTCTTGCTCTTTCTTCCGGAGCAGCATTGAGCGCACTCGCAAGCGCTTGCAGCCCCAGCGCAGTTTCTCGCCCTCAACCACTCGCTAACCCTTCCCCTACTAAGGCTGCTCCTCAGAGCTCCCAGACCAAATCTGCGACCACCACGCGCAGCATTACGTACGCCGAGCCCCTGCCCGCATCCGCCCTGGACGGTCGCGGACCGGCTCTTCTGCCGGATCAGTTCTTTGAGCGTTCCGGAAATTTCTCAAACGGCACCCTGAGCCATCGAGCCGTCAATGTCCCCCGCCCCACCATGCCCCCGGAAGCTAAAGAGCGCACCGTCGAAGGTCTGCACGCCTTCCTGCAGTACTGGGGTGCGGCACAGAACTATATGCTCCTCACCGGCGACACCGAGCCCTTCATGAATCTGCCCGGCCAGGAGCACTTTAGTCAGATGGCGCAGATGTACCGCGATATCTACCGCTACAACATTGGCTGGTTGGTCTCTAAGAACAACCACCCCATGTGCATTAATCTGAGCTCCCCGCAGCCGGTGCCCGCCACTGAGCAGGACGTCTACTGCTGGAAGGCGACCCTGAAGGTGGACGAGAACGCGTTCCTGTTCAACCATGAGACCCGTCAGCGTGAGCAGCTCACCGGTATCTACGGCAGCAATCAGAAGGCGGATGCGTACGTCTACTTTGGTGAAGAGGGCTGGCAGATGCTGGAGGATCCGAACTCTTCCCCAAGTGCTACCGCTACCCCTGCGGCTACCGCTGAACCGTCCGCGAATATTCCGAGTGCGCACCCGACCCCGAATGAGAGCACCTCTTCTAAGGCGACTCGTTATATTCGAGGCTCAGCCTAAAGCTTCTTTACATCCGTGCCTCAAAGAACCCGTCATATTGGGTGATATGAGGCACGGATGAGAGCTTTTATTTGTGTGCCACGCGTGAAATCTATAGGCTAGGGCTAGATGAGGTCCGCCCATTTTCGCCTCAATACGCGTCTACCCGCCCTGCGGGTGACTGTTTCGCGCCCTCCTGTAGGGGCGTGATGTTAGGCTGAGAATTAGAGCGTGAGCTCTTCACTTATCACCGATACTTCCGCATCACAGCACATTCAAGGGGATCACTATGATTCACAGCCGCCGCCACTTTATTGCGCTTACGGGCACCGCCGCCCTGGGTGCGATGCTTGCCGCTTGCGGTTCCAAAAAGACTGAGGAGGCGACCGCCTCCCCCACTGCTTCCGCTTCGATTGCGGGTGCCTACGACAATCTGTCGGGCGAGCTGAAGTGGACTAAGTACATTGCGGGCAACGGTGCGGCCCCGATGAGCAGCACCGACCCGGAAACCGGTCAGGTGTACACGATTGAGCCGACTGCCGGCCCGGCAAGCGTTGATTCTAAGGCGAGTGCCGTGCCCATCCCGATTGAGGATGAGAGCATGTACGACAAGAACGCCCGCGGTCTGCGCGCCACTTTCGCGTATTTTGCGGCGGCGGTGAACTATGCCCGCATGACCGGTGACCCGGGTCCTGCTCTGCAGGTGGTTCAGGCGCAGAACTCTACCGACCGTGCGGCGCTGGAGAAGTTGCGTGCGTTCTATGCTCCCGGTACGAACTGGCTGGTGGGCGGCGAGTGGACGTTCCGTCTGACCGATAAGCAGCCGACGACCCGCGGCACGAAGTATTCGTGGGCGTGCACCGTGACTCAGGCACACGGCATGCGAGTTGAGAAGGCAACCAATACGACCAAGCCTCTGGAAGACACTGAGGCACAGGAGATTAAGGCTCTCTACGCTGAGTACGATGAGGAGGCGAAGCGCTGGTTGGTGATTTCGCCTCAGCAGTACGATCCCGCGTTGACTCCGAAGCCGACTCAGACTCCGCGTGCTCACCCTTCTTCGACCTATACCCCGACGGTGACTGATGACAGCACCGTGGCGGCTAATGGTGGCGCGAACACTTCGGGTAACGGTGCCGCGCAGGCGCCTGCCGCCCAGAACGGCGCAGGTCAGAGCGGTGCGGGCCAGAACGGCGGAGCACGACAGTACACTGGCTCCCAGAATGGTGCGGCGCAGAATAGTGGCGCGCAGAACGGTGGAGCACAGGCTCCTCAACCTGCCGCTACCCAGGCGCCTGCGGCTCCCGCGCAGCCTGTGGCAACTCAGCCTGCCGCTGCGACGGCTCATCCGACCGTAGCACCCGGTGCCCCTGATGCGGGCGGTGTAGCTGGCGGTGTAAATGCTCCCGGCGCTGAGGCACCCGGCGGTATTCCTGGTGAAGGCGCACAGTAGCCCCTCCCCCTATAGACGATGAACGCGTCCCTCTTTCACCCCATCCGGTGCGATACTCCCGCTGGTTCCACTGAGTTCACTGGCGGCGGTAAGTTCGCTGATGGGCGGCATATCACGCTCCTATGAGCGCTGGTACGCACGGGTGTGAAGGCGGGGGCGCGTTATACTTAGGACTGTCTCTAGAGGGATATCCACGTGTGATATCCGCTCGTCGAGGCGCACTCTCACTCGTCTCTCACCTGAGATTCTCATTCGAAAGGTATTCCGTGGCGCTTTTCCCCATGACCTCCGGGCTTCCCAGTTCCACTACCGGCGTCAGCCGCCGTTCTGCTCTGCGTTACGCGGGTGCGGGCGTTGCGGGCGTGTCTTTGAGCGCCCTGCTGGTTGCGTGCGGCGGTGGTTCTTCTTCTAGCGAGAACGCTGATGCGGATACCCCTCAGATTTCCCCTTCGGCTTCTGCGCGTACTGATTTTAGCGGCGAGGTCACCTTCGACAACTATGAGAAGAAGGGCACTTTCGTTCCGGCGACCGAGTCTGCACCCGCTCAGAACGTGCCGTTCCCCAAGCGCCCGGCGAGCGCATCGGAGAACTCGGTGCAGGGTCTGTACGATTCGATTGCGTTCGTGTATGCGGCGATTAATTACCTGGTGCTGACCGGTGATGCGGCTCCGTTGCGTGAGTCGAAGGCTGATGAGAAGTTCGTTGCGTCGTTCTCATCGTTTATGGATGAGTCGAATGAGAGCTCGCAGAATCGTGACTGGTATGTGTCGCCGAAGGTGACCATGTCTGCGTTCACTGCTGTTCCTGCTCTGGTGAAGAAGAGTGTGCAGTGGACTTTTGATTTGGTGATTGATTTGGGTCCGACCGTGGTGATTGACGGTGCTCCTGCGGAGATGTCTGAGAAGGTGCGCCGCACTGAGCGTGGCTTGGTGGTTACCGGTGTGCGCCACGATAATGACTGGACTCTGACGATTCAGGATGAGTATGAGGCACAGGCTTCGGCTCAGCCTAAGAATGGTGGCGCTAACGGTGGTGGCACTAACGATGGTAATGCTGGCAATTCCGGCAACTCCGGTAATGGCGGCAATTCTAATGGTGACAACCTTTAAGCCCTCAGATGGATGAGGCATCATGCCCTAACTCGCACTCGGGTTAGGGCATGATCTGTTTTACTCTGGTAATAACGAGCTTTCCTGGATTCAAGGTTTTTCTCTTATGTCTTCTTTTTCTCAGTCTTTCTCTCGCCGTTCTCTGCTGCGTTTGGGCTTGGGTGCGTCCGCTGTTGCGGGTTCTGCGGCGCTGTTGAGCGCGTGCGGTTCGGGTGGATCTAGCCAGCAGTCGGGTTCTCAGGGTGGTAGCCTGAATGGTTTGAAGTCGAGCGCTAACCCGAATGGGTACAGCGATGATGGTAAGAACTATTCGGGTCTGGTGGAGTACACCCACTATGAGGGTGCGGTGAATTATGAGCAGGGTACGGTGGAGCATCCGCCGCGTAATGCTCCGAAGCCGAAGGTGACTGATGCTCTGTCGGCGAATACGGTGACGGGTTTTCATGAGGCGATTGCTTATTTTGCGGCGGCTATGGATTATCTGGTGAAGACCGGTAGCACGGATGCGTTCTCGACCGGTATTCAGCTGTCGTCGAAGACTCGCTCTGAGGTGGATGCCCTGTCGGCTTCTATTCTTGCGGGTGTGGAGAAGGGTTCCTGGTATGTGAATCCGTCGGCTTCTTATGCTCTGGCGAGCGCTCAGCCGTCCATTATGAGTGATGGCAATCTGCTGTTTAAGGGTCGGTACACTCTGGACTTCGGTACGGAGGCGGTGGCAGAGGGCAAAATTCAGCCGGTGGTTGCCTCGGCGAGCGCTTCGGCGTCTGCTGAGCCTACTGAGCCCTCTGAGGATGCGCTGGTGTCTGACGCGGCGTCCCCGAGTGCTTCTGCTTCTGCTACTGCGGCGGGTCCTGTTTCTCAGGTGACGGTTCAGGAGTGCGATTTCCGCGGCCGCTACCACGCTGATTCTAAGATGTGGGAGCTGAGCGTGGCGTACGGTGCTACTGTTCAGGGAGGTACCGCCCAGGGAGGCGCGTCCACCGCGAGTGCTGCGGCGTCCGGCGCGGCATCCGGTTCGGCTTCTGTGCCCTCTTCTGCCGCCACTTCTGCTGAGGCGTCCGTTGAGGCGTCCGCCACCTCTGCGGCGTCATAGTTCGTCATAACGCTTTTATCTGCGAGGCGATTCTCACGCTTCGTCCGCTCAACTCTGTATCCTGTTGGGTTTGCGGCTAAACTGGTTGCAATCACCGACTGACTGAAAGGTATCACTATGTCCGAGAACCTGACCCGCCGCGCGGCGCTGGGTGTGCTGGGCGTCAGCTCTATGGCTTTGCTGGCGGCTTGTGGCTCTAAGGCTACTTCTGAGGCGTCTGCTTCCGCTTCTGGCTCTGAGAGCGCTTCTGCTGCAGCATCTGAGTCTGCTACCGCGTCGCCGAGCGCTTCTGCGTCGGCTTCGGCGTCTGCTTCCGCTTCTGCTTCGGCTTCGGCTACTGCAACGAACTCTCCGCTGCCCAACGACAATAAGGATTACAGCGGCGTAGCGAAGTTGGAGAAGATGGAGGATCACGGCGAGTACCAGCCGGGTAATGCTGAGCACCCGCCGCAGAACGTGCCGTCCCCGATTGTTCCGGAGGCTATGCACCAGAATTCGGTGGCTGGCTTCGCGGCGGCTCTGGCGTACTTCGGTGCGGCGTTTGAGTACCTGCTGCGTACCGGCGATATGCACTACATGAACGAGGTCAGCACCGACCAGGAGACCCTGGCGGCGATGAAGAAGTACGCGGACTCCACCAAGGCCGGTATTGATGAGAAGAAGACCTGGTACGTGAACCCGACCGCTACCCTGACTATTGGTACTAAGCAGCCGGTTCTGGCTCAGGGCGCGTACAACTGGACCGTGACGTTGAACGTGGATCTGGGTGAGAAGCTGTTCAAGGACGGCAAGGAGCAGACCGTGGCGGCTGATAAGCGTCACGTGAAGATGTTCGGTGAGGCTGTTGGTCGCTACTTGAACAACAAGTGGGACCTGCACATGGACATCAACTAGTCCTCTGGGCTGGTTTTCTCCCCCGCTTTTACGTCTTTTCCATCTCAGGATGCGGTTTTTCACTGTTTTTTCCATTGATGGCAATAAAATTTGTGGCTCCAGCTTGCGGTGAACAGAGTTCATCACTACTCTTATATACAGAGGTTGTCTTTTGGGCTACATAATGTTTCTAGAGAGCGCCGCACAATCATCATCCTTTATCGAGAAAGGGTTTGTGCGGCGCTTTTCTGCACCCTCTTCCCTAAACCTCGTTCCTTGAGGTTTTTCTCTGGCATTATTACGAACTGTGACCGCAGGTTTAAACCTGTTGCCGGTGAGTAGTAGAGTTGCCACGTAACCGATTATTCATTGTGGAGGCCCCGTCGCGGCTGGCCTCCCCCAAGCTCATGAAGGAGCATCCCATGGCAAAGATTCTCAACAGCATTGTTGAAGCAACCGGTCAGACCCCCCTGGTTAAGTTGAACCGACTGGACGAGGGTCTTCCCGGTAACGTAGCGGTCAAGCTTGAGTTCTACAACCCCGCAGGTTCGGTCAAGGACCGTATCGGCCGCGCCATCATTGACGCTGCTGAGAAGTCGGGCGCACTGAAGCCCGGCGGCACCATTGTCGAGGGTACTTCCGGTAACACCGGTATTGCGCTGGCTATGGTGGGTGCTGCTCGCGGTTACCGCGTCATCCTGACCATGCCGGAGACCATGTCTGCTGAGCGTCGCGTGCTGCTGCGCGCTTACGGTGCGCAGATTGTGCTGACCCCCGGTACCGAAGGTATGCGCGGCGCTGTGGAGAAGGCTAAGGAAATCGTTGCGGCCACCGAGAACGCTATCCTGGCCTCCCAGTTCTCCAACGAGGCGAACCCCACCATTCACTACAACACCACCGGCCCCGAGATTTGGGAAGCAACCGACGGTAAGGTCGACATTTTCGTGGCGGGTATTGGCACCGGCGGTACCATCTCCGGTGCAGGTAAGTACCTGAAGGAGCAGAACCCGGACGTGAAGGTTGTTGCGGTTGAGCCGAAGGACTCCCCGCTGCTCTCTGAGGGTCGCGTTGGCCCCCACAAGATTCAGGGCCTGGGCGCTAACTTCGTTCCGGACACTCTGGACCGCGGCATCTACGATTCGGTGACTCCGGTCAGCGCTGAGGACGCTATGCGCACCTCCCGCCTGCTGGCTACCCAGGAAGGTATTCTGGGCGGTATTTCTTCCGGTGCGGCTGTGTGGGCTGCTCTGGAGGAGGCTAAGAAGTCTGAGAACAAGGACAAGCTGATTGTGGCTATCGTTCCCGACTTCGGTGAGCGTTACATCTCTACCGCTCTGTACGAGGATATCCGCGGCTAATTGAGCTTCTGAGCCCCCATTAGTGGGAGGTGTCAGGTTTGTTGCTACGTCCCGTCTGCCGGTTGCATACACGGCAGGCGGGGCGTTTCTATGCCCACTGCGAACTGGACAGCGAGCGGCTGAACCGTTCTGCCGCTCCCCTGTTGGTCCCAGGCTGTTCTTTTCTGCCGTCCCATGTGCATCCGCCACGGTTGAGCAGTGATACGGGCGGGTGCGTCCATCATGTTGCTGATTGCGGCGGGAATAGCCAAAAGGGCCCCGTTGTTGGTACCGTTGGAAAGGTCGCATACACAGAGCACGGCCGATGAGTGAAAGGGAACCCATGAGTTTTATTGCGCGTCTGCGTGAAGATATTGAGAACGTCCGCCAACACGACCCTGCTGCACGCGGCGCTATCGAGATTGCGCTGAACTATTCGGGCATGCACGCCATTTGGGCTCACCGTCTGACCCACAAGCTCTGGCAGAAGGATGAGACGAAGGCTCTAGCTCGTACTCTCTCGCAGTTTGCTCGTTTTCTGACCGGTGTGGAGATTCACCCCGGCGCGACCATTGGCCGCCGTTTCTTCATTGATCACGGCATGGGCATTGTCATTGGTGAGACCGCTGAGGTCGGTGACGACGTGATGCTGTACCACGGCGTGACCCTGGGCGGTCGCTCCCTGGAGAAGGTGAAGCGTCACCCCACCATTGGTGACCGCGTGACCATTGGTGCTGGCGCTAAGGTACTGGGTCCGGTGGTTATTGGTGCCGATAGCGCTATTGGCGCGAACGCTGTGGTGGTCCACGATCACCCCGCCGATTCGATTATTACCGGCATTCCGGCGAAGCACCGCCCGCGTACCCCGGAGAAGAAGAAGCCCCTGGTGGACGCTGTGGAGTACATTGACCCCGCCATGTGGATTTAGCGCTTGGCAAGCGTTTTAACCCCGTAGAGGCGCATCTGGCGGCTCCTAGCTAATACCCTACCCGCAGTGCTTCTCCCCTACTGCATCCCTGAGATACCTCGGGGACTGCCCTATCAAGACATAACGAAAGCCCGCCCCGACCGGATTCTCATCCAGCCGAAGGCGGGCTTTGACGTATTTAGCTACGGGAGCTTAGTGAACGTGAATGTCCGCTGCGTTCACCTCGGAACGGTCACCGCTCCACATGGTGTGGAAGGCGCCCTCTTCGTCGATACGACCGTAGGTGTGCGCACCGAAGAAGTCACGCTGGCCCTGAATCAGGGATGCGGGCAGGCGGTCGCGGCGCAGACCGTCGTAGTAGGACAGTGCGGAAGCGAACACCGGCACGGGGATGCCCAGTGCGGTTGCCTTAGCCACCACGCGACGCCAGGAGGGAACGAGCTCCTCCATGAGGTTCTTGAAGGCGGGTGCCAGAAGCATGTTTGCGGGTGCTTCGCCTGCGTAGGCAGCCATGATGTCGCCCAGCAGCTCGGCGCGGATGATGCAGCCTGCACGCCACAGCGATGCGATGGTGTCCAGCTTCAGATCCCAACCATATTCCTTACCTGCGCGGGTGAGCAGGTCCATGCCCTGTGCGTACGCAACGAGCTTGGATGCAAAGAGTGCACGGCGCACATCCTCAACGAACTCGGGGTCGCCTGCACCGATGCCGGTGGTTGCAATCAGACCTGCGGGCAGTTCGCGCTGTGCCTGCTCGCGCTGCTCACGCTCAGAGGAGGAGAGGGCGCGTGCGAACACGGACTCTGCGATAGCGGAGACGGGGGAACCGAGGTCCAGGCCAGCCTTAGCGGTCCACAGGCCGGTACCCTTCTGGCCAGCTGCGTCAACGATAACGTCGACCAGGGGCTTGCCGGTCTTGGCGTCCACCTGTGCGAGCACCTCGGAGGTGATTTCGATCAGGTAGGAGTTCAGCTCGGTCTTGTTCCAGGCTTTGAAGATCTCTGCCTGCTCGGCGGGTTCGATGCCGGCCACGGAACGCAGCAGGTCGTAGGCCTCGCCAATCACCTGCATGTCGGCGTACTCGATGCCGTTGTGGACCATCTTCACGAAGTGGCCGGAGCCGTCGGTGGAGATCCATGCGCAGCAGGGTGCGCCGTCCTGGGGAGCCTTAGCGGCAATCTTCTCGAGCATGGGGCCGATGTGCTTGTAGGACTCGGCGGAGCCGCCGGGCATCATGGAGGGGCCCCAGAGGGCGCCTTCCTCACCACCGGACACGCCGACGCCCACGAAGTGCAGGCCCTTTTCAGCCAGGGCGTGCTCGCGACGGATGGTGTCGGGGAAGTGGGAGTTACCGCCGTCGATGATGATGTCACCCTCGTCGAGCATGGGGGTGAGCTGCTCGATAACAGCGTCGACGGGTGCGCCCGCCTTGACCATAATCAGGATGCGGCGGGGAGACTCGAGGGAGTCGACGAGTTCCTGCAGGGACTCGGTGCGGATGAAGTCGCCGTCTGCGCCGTGCTCAGCCAGCAGTGCGTCGGTCTTCTCTACGGAACGGTTGTGCAGTGCCACGGTGTAGCCGTTACGTGCCAGGTTGCGGGCGAGGTTTGCGCCCATGACAGCAAGGCCGGTGACACCAATCTGTGCCTTCTTGTTTTCAGTCATGTATATAAGGATACGCGCTGAGGACAGGCTATATACAGGTAGAGTGTACTTTTAAGCCCTGATGGGCTGTTCTTCTCACTCTTGGAGAAATGCACCGGGGCACGCATCGGGATACTCGCGGGGGAATACGGCCCGGGTGGGTAAACCGCTGAGGGTAAACAAAAACCCCGGTACCGTGCGGTACCGGGGTTAGCGGTGGGTCCTACCGGGATCGAACCGATGACATCCACGGTGTAAACGTGGCGCTCTACCAGCTGAGCTAAAGACCCGTAGTTCTCACTGTTTCGTTTCCATTCCAGTGACGAACACAAGAAACAACTATACGGGCTTTTGAGGTGCCACGCAAATCCAGAACACGTGTTCTATGTCTCAATATTTTTTTCATTTTCCCACCGCACCCAACATCAAGCCACACCAAGCCACAGCTACCCTCCCCCTCAGAAACAAGCCACACCCTCTCATTCCGCGCCATTCCGCCAACCCCGCCATTCCGCGCCATTTAGGTGCAAAAAGACCCTAACTAGTACTTTTGATGCGCATTTTTTCCACTCAGATAGTCACAATGCGAAACCCACATCACAAAAACCCCCATTTGAGACCAAGAGAGGCACCTTTAGGTCTAAGATAGTAGAGATAAGAAGCGAAGTGGGTCTTACAGACCTATAGCGCTTAAACACAAAGATTGTTCGACAACGCAACAACGCGCGGCGGGCGATCTCACAACCGCACAGAAGAGAGGTTGGATTAGTTTGGCTAACGTACCGAACGAGCACT
>ERZ1674245.738-NODE-738-length-10401-cov-20.531220_pt1 | contig 10401 bp, 8 predicted proteins | sample MGYA00581205_ERZ1674245 | MGnify/ENA primary metagenome ERZ1674245 (study PRJEB41354, sample SAMEA4873314) | human saliva metagenome | biome: human-associated habitat [ENVO:00009003]; feature: mouth environment [ENVO:08000002]; material: saliva material... | reverse complement strand
TCGACGCCGACGTCGCGGTGCCCGTGGTCCGCGAGTTCGTCGCCCACGTGAAGGAACGCGCTCTCGGTGCGGAAGTTTCCGAGGCGCTGAACCCCTCCCAGCAGATCGTTAAGATCGTGAACGAGGAGCTGGTGAGCATCCTCGGCGGTTCGACCCGCCGCATCAACATGGCGAAGAGCGGCCCGACCATCATCATGCTGGCGGGTCTGCAGGGTGCCGGTAAGACCACCCTGGCGGGCAAGCTGGCTCACTGGCTGAAGGGCCAGGGCCACACCCCGATGCTGATTGCATCCGACCTGCAGCGCCCCAACGCGGTGACCCAGCTGAAGGTCGTCGGTGAGCGCGCGGGCGTGCCCGTCTACGCACCGCACCCCGGTGTGACCAGCGAGTTTGACGTGCCCACCGGCGACCCCGTGCAGGTGGCGCGTGACGGTGTGGCCGAGGCTCGCGCCAAGCTGCACGACGTGGTGATTGTCGATACCGCGGGTCGTCTGGGTGTTGACGCCGAGCTCATGCAGCAGGCACGCAATATCCGCGACGCCATTGAGCCGAACGAAGTTCTGTTCGTCATCGACGCGATGATCGGTCAGGACGCCGTGAACACCGCCAACGCCTTCAACGAGGGCGTGGACTTCACCGGCGTTGTCCTGTCTAAGCTGGATGGCGACGCCCGCGGTGGTGCGGCCCTGTCGGTGGCTTCGGTGACCGGCAAGCCGATTATGTTCGCCTCCACCGGTGAGAACGTGACCGACTTTGAGCAGTTCCACCCGGACCGTATGGCAAGCCGCATCCTGGATATGGGTGACATCCTGACTCTGATTGAGCAGGCTGAAGCTCAGTGGGATAAGGCTGAAGCCGACCGCATGGCAAAGAAGTTCATCGATCAGGAAGACTTCACTTTTGAGGACTTCCTGGCTCAGATGCAGCAGATTCGTAAGCTTGGTTCCATGAAGAAGCTGCTCATGATGATGCCCGGTGCGGCTCAGATGCGTCAGCAGCTTGAAGCTTTTGACGAGCGCGAGATTGACCGCGTGGAGGCGATTGTTCGCTCCATGACCCCGCATGAGCGTGTGGCTCCGCGCATCATTAACGGTTCTCGCCGTGCCCGTATCGCTAAGGGTGCGGGTGTGACCGTGTCTGAGGTGAACCAGCTGATGGAGCGCTTCGCCCAGGCTCAGAAGATGATGAAGAAGCTCGCTTCGGGCAAGATGCCCGGCATGCCCGGCGGTATGCAGATGCCCGGTATGGCGGCTGCAGCCGGTGGCGCTCGCAAGAACGCGAAGAACAACAAGAAGAAGAAGGCCCGCTCCGGCAACCCGCAGAAGCGTGCGGCCCAGGAGGCAGCAGCAGCTAAGGCGCAGCAGGCACGCGCCGGCGCTGCCTTCGGTCAGCAGGCTCAGAACCAGGAGATGGATCTGTCCAGCATGAACCTGCCGAAGGGCTTCGAGAAGTTCCTGCAGTAAGAGCAAATATGAGCCCGGTAAGGGGTGGTACGGGTGCGCACGTGGTGACGGGCGCACCCGTACCGGTATGGTGCCCGGTTTGGGTGCATGAATGGTGTGAAGGGAAGGTATCAATGGCTCAGAACGAGCAGAATTGGGATCGAGAGAACGCGGATAATCAGCTGAATGAGCAGGTCATGCCGTGGTCTCAGCGCGCCTTCGCTGATGATGCTGTAGAGGACCCTGCCGGCGCATCTGCCGCTGAGTCTGTAGAGGAGTCTGCAGGCGAGTCTGCAGTTGAGGAGGGCTCGCTGGGCTTCTCTGATGCTCTCGCAGAGGTTCTTGAAGAGGACCTTTCGGGCGATCTTGAAGACGGCATCGCAGGCGACTTTGCGGACGGCTTCGACGATGATTCGAGCATCCTTCCCGGGTACATCCCCGTCTGGGCGCGTATCGCCCTCGAGTACGGGGAGCACTCCGCCGAACTGGCGGGCGACCTCGTCTACTCCAGCGAGAGTGACGACCCCGCCGTTGACGACGTTGCCGCAACCATTCTGAACCTCATTCGTGAGGCCCGCAGCATGCATGATGAGGTGAAGGCGGAAGACCCCGATAAGCAGCGTGCCTGGAACGACCGTACGAAGGTTGACCGCCTCGCCGCCGCCCTGGAGAGCGAAGAGTGGACCGTCGATAAGCTCACCGGCATGTGGGAGGATGCCCCCGCACCTGCCGGAACCGGTGAGTCGGATAGCCCCGAGTACCTGCGCGCCCAGGATGAGGAGCGCACCGCTGAGAAGCAGCGCAATGAGCGCATCGAGCAGACCATGGAGCTGGAGGAGAAGATTCAGCGCCGCCGCATCATGGCTCGTTCCACCACCGATGAGGAACTGATTGCCGCCCTCATTGAGGCGACCGCCGCCTCCCCAGAGCTGATTGCCTACGAGATGGGTGAGCATCAGGTGCAGCTCTACGTGCTGTGCGCCGTGGACGATGAGGGCTACATGAACGTGCTGGAGGTCGCTGACGGCCATCTGCACGTGGGCACCCCCGTTGAGGATTACGTGGCGCAGCTGGTGGATCAGCTGCCGGTTACCGGTGCCGCCCTTGAGGGTGAGGCGACCGTGTGGGAGGAGCTGCCCAATGGACAGGGTGAGCTGGAGTTCCTGGTGGACGGCGACGCCGCCATGCTCGTTGACCTGCCCATTGACATGATTACCGGGCTTCTTTTGGCGTACCTTCCTGCCGGTACTCGGCAGGTTGTTGCCGCGCCGGCGGGGGAGTGGACCCTCATTTCTGCCGACCCGGTGGACCTGATGGCGCTACTGGGCCTGCTGAACTGCAACGCCCTGATTGCTGAGGGCAACGCGAACCAGCAGCACCTGGTGGTCTATGAGGAGCCCGCCCGCGAACCCTACTCGGATGAGGAGTGGTACCTGGAGGCGTTCGGCGAACCCTACGAGAACATCGTGGAGGAGTTCACCTGGCAGCGCGTGCCTAAGCGCCTGAACCGTGCCCTCAGCCGTGAGGAAGTCGCACGTTTTGGCGGCGTGTTGGAGGATCTGCTCTCAGAGCTTCCCGGTAGCGCCCCGGAGCTTTCGGGTTCGAAGATTTTCGGTTCCGATGAGGATGAAATCGAGCAGGGCATCGCTAATGTCATGGCGATGTTTGGGGTGGAAGCTGATTCCATTACCGGTCGCCGCCTGAACGCGTACCTGCGCGATACGAGCAACACCCTGGCGCTGGAGTCGGTGCTGCAGCTGCTGGATGTTCCTACGGAGCTGGCGCTGGTTCCGACCACCGGTTTTGATGTGGCGTCGATTAGTACGGCGCGCATCTTCGGCAATGAGGATGAGGGCTTCGCGCAGCCTGCGGCTGACTCTGCTGAGACTAACTCTGCCGACGCAGCTGATTCGGCTGATGAGGCGCAGACTTCTGAAGCCCTGGACGTTACCTTCCCGCTGGATGACTCCGCTGCCGAGGCTACTTTCTCCGAGAGCACCCCCGTAGAGGACGATTCCTTCGAAGATGACGAGGAGATTGAGCCCTACCCGGGTAACTTCCCCTCGCCCATGGAGCGTAGCTACCGACTGGTTGCGACCGGTCGCCGCGTGACCCTCGCCGAGTGGATGGATGCCATTAGCGAAGGTCATATTCCTTTCGAGTACACTCATATGTCTTTCCCGGAAGACGCTCTTGATGAGGAAGAAGACTTCCTGGACGCTGAGGCGTTTGATGACTTCGAGGGTCCCTATGAGCAGGACCGCGATTTCGAGAAGGACGATGCGCAGCCTACGGGGGGCAGGAATTTCACCCCGGAGGAAGAAGAAGCTGTTCTTGCCCATTTGAGGGCTGCCCTCGCACCGTACTCCAGCCAGTCTTCCGCATCGCAGGCTGAGGCGACCTCGGCTGAGGGTGCACAATCTGATGCCGCGGCGGGCGACGAACCTGCGCCGAACGCATCGCAGAATACCGAGCATCAGGCACCGGCATCCCAGGGCCCCGCACCGCAGAGTTCATCCACTCAGGGCCCCGCGCCTCGTTCGCGCCGCAAGCGCCTGACTCCGGAGCAGATTCGTGCGAAGACCCGCCGCGTGGGTCTGGTCCTGGGTGCGGATGTGACGGCTCAGAGCGCTATTGCCCTGACCTTGGCGAATGTGGCGCGCCGCCGCCGTGCTCAGGGTAAGGCGAGCCGTAAGTTCTCGGTGGCGGCAGCACTCTTCGCCCTGAACGCTACGGTTGAGTCGGCTCTGATTCCGACGGTTCTGCGTTCATTTGAGCAGACGCAGATGAAGAAGCATGCCCGCCCGGTGGCGGATGCTGAGCTGGTGCATCCGGGTGACACCGCAGGGGAGCATCCCTCGACCAAGAAGCGTACTTTGATTGATGACCTACGTGAGGGCAACTACCGCACGGTGGAGGATGCCGCCCCGTCCATGGAGCAGGCACCCTCTGGACTGCGTGAGCGTGCCCTGGGTATAGTGCGTAGCATCAGGCAGCGCGCTGCGAAGAAAACCGACCGCTAAAGGAAAGAAGCCATGAAGGATTCCTATCTGAGCGATGAAGAGCTGAAGGCTTTTATCGCCACCTTGCCCACGCGCCGTTTGGCGGCGGGCGCGCTGATTCGTAATGAGCGCGGCGAGATGCTGCTGGTGAAGCCGAACTATAAGGACGGCTGGATTCTTCCCGGCGGCACCGTGGAGGCTGGCGAGGCGCCCAAGCCCGGTTGTGAGCGTGAGATTGTGGAGGAGTTGGGCCTGGATGTGAAGCTGGGTCGTGTGTTGCTGATTTTCCACGGCTTGTCGCTGGGTGTGTGGGGCGATTCGACCTACTACATGTATGACGGCGGCGTGATTGCAGCGGATACGAAGATTACCCTGCAGGATGCTGAGCTGGTGACCTATGAGTGGGTTGCTCCGGAGAACCTGGAGGGCTACGTGCGCCCGTCGATGGTGGAGCGTCTGCGTGAGTGCTACCGCGCCCTGGAGACGGGGGAGACTCTGGAGATGAGCAACCTCGACTAGTAGCGGCTACACTGCGGTTGCGCAGGGGGCTACCGGGCACAGAACGCTGTTTAAAAGTGATGTTCGGTGCCTGCGGCAATTATTTTTCCGTGTCGCTAGCTTAAAATCTTGGGCTCTGATACCCTAGCTGAGTACCCGGCGACGCGCGACCCCTCTCTTCGCGCGCCGTTGTGTCCATAGAGGCGCCGTGAATGGCCCGCCCCACGGGTGCTGAACCGCGTGCCTCGCACCAAATTATGAAACAGGAGTAACCACTAAAGTGGCTGTTAAGATTCGTCTCAAGCGTATGGGTAAGATCCGCGATCCTCGTTACCGCGTTGTGGTCGCTGATTCGCGCGTCAAGCGCGACGGTAAGACCATCGAAGAGATTGGTATTTACCACCCGACCGAGCACCCCTCGCGTATCGAGATCAACTCTGAGCGTGCTCAGTACTGGCTCTCCGTCGGCGCACAGCCGACCGAGCAGGTTCTGGCTCTACTGAAGCTCTCGGGCGACTGGGCTGCATTCAAGGGCGAGAAGGCAGAGTCCAAGGTTCTGCCCGTCGAGGCTAAGGCTGAGTTCGTTGTTCCCGAAAAGGGTTCCGTGATCCTGCCCGAGGCTATCACCCCCAAGGCTGAGAAGGCTGAAGAGGCTGCTGAGGAAGCAGCACCCGAGGCTGAGGCTGAGGAAGCAGCTGAGTAATTATGTTGGCTGACGCACTCGAACACCTGGTTCGAGGGATTGTCGATCGTCCGGAGGACGTGAAGGTGCGCCTGCGCACTCAGCGTCACCGCGAGACCCTTGAGGTTCGTGTGCATCCGGATGACCTGGGCCGAGTCATTGGCCGGTCCGGTCGCACCGCCAAGAGCATCCGTCTGGTGATGGACGCTATTTCTGATGGCGAGCCGATGCGTATCGACATTATCGACACCGACAAAAAGCGACGCTAGCTCGTAAACGCTTGAAGCCCCCGCTCCCGGAGTTTTTCCGGAAGGCGGGGGCTTTCGCGTACCCCGGTCCCGGTAGCGGTCCCGGTTGTAGCGCGGGCGGCAGAATGCGCCCGTCCTAAGTGCCCGGTAGAATAGTGGGAGCCGTGCACGTGCACGGCGTAGGTTTTTAGCTTGTATCCAGCGGAGGAAAATTATGCAGGTTGTGGTGGCTCGTATCGGTAAGCCTCACGGTATTCGTGGTGAGGTGACGGTTCAGCTCTTTACTGATGCCCCGCAGGAGCGTTTTGCCCGCGGTGAGGTGCTCGGTATCGAGAATTTCAAGCCCGGCTCTGCTGCCGCTTCTGTGGCGCCTACCGGTGAGCTGACGGTTGCCGGTGCCCGCTGGAACAAGAAGATTCTGGTGGTCCGTTTTGATGAGGTGACTACCCGCAACCAGGCTGAGGAGCTGCGCGGCAGCCGCCTGGTTTACGAGGTTCCCGAGGACGAGGGCGATGAAGAGGGCTTCTACGAGCAGGAGCTGGTGAACCTGCCCGTGTACCTGCTGGCGGACGTTCCCGAGGGTGAGAGCCCCGTGGATAACCCGGCTGTGGGCAAGCCGCTGGGTAAGGTGACCGGTCTGCAGACCATGCCGGTTCAGGACCTGCTACTGATTAGGCTGGCTCGTTCGCCGCGTCTTGCCTCCGGTGCGGGTGAAGAGATCATGATTCCTTTTGTTGAGGAGATTGTGCCCGAGGTGGTTCCCTCGACCGAGGACGAGCCCGGCTTTGTGCTGTTGACTCCTCCGGCGGGTCTGATTGACCTGGTCGAGGACGCAGACCAGGATTCTGCGCAGGCTACCGAGCAGGCGGGGGAGTAGTCTGTGCGCTACGATGTGGTCACGATTTTTCCCGAGTACCTGGAGCCGCTGAAGCTGTCTCTGTTGGGTAAGGCGCGCGAGAAGGGCCTGGTGGACCTGCACCTGCACGACCTGCGCGATTACACCTTTGATCGTCACCGCACGGTGGATGACACCCCGTACGGTGGTGGCGCGGGCATGGTCATGAAGCCCGAGCCGTGGGGCCTGGCCCTGGACGAGGTACTTGCCGCCTCCCCGCTGAACGCTTCCGAAGACTCTACTGAGGGTGCCGAGCCTGTCGAACCCGCCGCTGATACCCGCCCGCTGCTGATTGTCCCGTCCCCGGCGGGTGCCGTTTTCGATCAGGCGATGGCGTATGAGCTGGCGGAGGAGAAGCATATTGTCTTCGCTCCGGCGCGCTACGAGGGCATTGACGAGCGTGTGCTGGACTGGGCGCAGGAGGGCTTCCGCGTGATGCCCGTGTCCCTGGGCGACTACGTGCTCTACGGCGGTGAGGTCGCGGTCATGGCGATGATTGAGGCCATTACTCGACTGATTCCCGGCGCGATGGGCAACCCCGCCTCCCTCGAGGAGGAGTCGCACACGGGCGGTCTGCTGGAGTACCCTGTGTACACGAAGCCCGCCGTGTGGCGTGACCGCGAGGTTCCGGAGGTGCTGCTCTCGGGTAATCACGGTGCGATTGCGCGTTGGAGACGTGACCGTCAGATTGAGCGCACCCTGGAGCGCCGCCCGGACCTGCTGGAGGCGTATCCGGTGGAGCAGTGGGATAAGAAGGATCGCCGCTTCCTGGCCGAGCGCGGGGTGCATTTTGCGAACCCGGCGAAGGCGGCTCAGAAGAAGGCGAAGAAGAGCCCCGCAACTCCTGCCGATACCGCCCAGCCCGAGGCAAATTCCTAGGCCTCGAATAGGTGCTCGCGAGCGCCTCGTGATCCTCTGAATGGGGGTTAGCGTCATATAACTGTTAGTTGGCGCTGACCCCTATTTTTTGTGCCTGCAAACCGTTATTCTGAGGGTAACCTCGCTAAGAACATAGCCTACCTATAGGTGGTGCGAGGTGGTAATACGCTTTCATCGTTGAAAGCACGTACTCAACAGAAGGAGGACACATGTCCGTTGTTAAGGTTCACCGTCTTGCTGTCGTTGGCGACAACCAGGCTGAGCTGGAGAAGCGCTTCACTGCTGCCCGCCACATTGCTGACTCTTTCCCCGGCTTTGAGGGTTTTGAGCTGTGGCGCCCCCTGGATGAGGGCGGCGACTACTTTGTGGTGACCCGCTGGGTTGATGAGGCAAGCCACGATGCGTACGCGGCGGCTCGTCGTGAGCGTGACCCGAACACTGTTGTCTCGCACGCTGATGGCACCATGAGCTTCGAGAAGGTGGAATTCGACGACTAACATCTGTGTTTGTCTGCGTCTGACCGGATTTACGGTTGAAGCCCATGTGAGATGAAGAATTTATCTCATATAGTGAGGGGTCGCGCTGACTTTTCTGAATATTGCTTTAAGTGGGTATTAGCCCATGTGGAGGCGATATAAGGGAGGGTCGGCGCGGCCCCTCCTTGATTTTTCGGGGCATAAAATCTGCAGGTATTTCGTGGTGGTTGGATATGTGGGTTCGGTGCTATAAAACACCTGAATTGTGGTCAATAAATACCCTCTGTATCCTTCAATCCGAAAGTGACACTTTAATGCAAAAAGGTTATTATTGTTCCCGAGAGCACACTTCGTCCGTGCCGGTAGTTCGGGCGAAGACGGCGATCCCCTCTCAGCTGCATCGCATGACGTAGCTGAGTCACTCAAGGGAAATATTCAGCGCACCCAGGTCAGCGCCTCCTCTGCATAGGAGGTTTGGCAAGGGTGCCGACTCAACTATCACGTATTCACACAAGTGGTGCATGGTGCGGAACCCCGCAATATATGGGATGGGAGCTTGGTGGTTCGAGCGTTCATCGTGGTTGATGACCCTCCTTATCGCGGACAGGAAAGTGCTTTGCTTAGCGGGTGGGCAATTCGGTGGTCCGGACCGAAGCTCACCCGCTCCGCTGTTTAAAAGATTCCTTCAGGCCGTAACGCTTTTCGGCTAGTGCTTTTCGGGTACCGGGCGCTCGCGGAACTCGATTGGCCGCTTCGCCTTGGGCAGCGAGTACATGACGCGCAGGTACGCATCCTCGACCAGCTCCTCCAGCACCCGCTCGGTGACACCCTCGCCGGCTCCCACAGAGATCCAGTGCCGCTTATTCATGTGCCATGCCGGAATAATGCTCGGGTAGATGCGCCGCAGCACCTCCGACTCTTCCGGGTCGGTCTTCAGGTTCACAATGGGGTAGCCGATACCCTCCGTGTACATGGCGAACATCTTGCCGCCGATGCGGTACACCGTGTGCTCGGGCCCGAACGGCTGATCGCGCGTTGCCAGCGGCATGGCGAGCGCGATGCGGTACAGGGTCTGCTCCAGGTCCTCGGGCCGCAGAACTTTGGGGGAGGGGTTTGTGCTCATAGCTTCGAGTCTAGTGCCCCGCACGGTACCCCGCCTAGCACGCAACCTAAAACTCTCGTACCCTCAGCCGAATCCACGCTAAAATAGGTAACTATGGCTGAATTTATTTATCAGATGATCAAGGCCCGCAAGACTGTGGGCGACAAGGTCATCCTTAACGACGTGACGATGTCGTTCTTCCCCGGCGCCAAGATCGGTATGGTTGGCCCGAACGGTGCGGGTAAGTCGACCATCCTGAAGATCATGGCTGGCCTCGACCAGCCCTCCAACGGTGAAGCACGCCTGACCGCAGGCTACACCGTGGGTATCCTCATGCAGGAGCCGCCGCTGAACGAAGAGAAGACCGTTCTGGGCAACGTTGAAGAAGGCGTGGGCGAAATCAAGTCCAAGCTGGACCGCTTCAACGAAATCTCCGCTCTCATGGCTGAGCCCGACGCTGACTTCGACGCCCTCATGGAAGAAATGGGTCAGCTGCAGGAAGCTATCGACGCCGCTAACGCCTGGGACCTCGACTCCCAGCTGGAGCAGGCAATGGAAGCGCTGCGTTGCCCGCCCGCTGACATGCCCGTCACCCACCTCTCCGGTGGTGAGCGCCGCCGCGTGGCACTGTGCAAGCTGCTGCTGCAGAAGCCTGACCTGCTGCTGCTCGACGAGCCCACTAACCACCTGGACGCAGAGTCCGTGCTCTGGCTGGAGCAGCACCTGCAGTCCTACGAGGGTGCCGTCATCGCGATTACCCACGACCGTTACTTCCTCGACCACGTGGCAGAATGGATCGCCGAGGTTGACCGCGGTAACCTGTACCCCTACGAGGGTAACTACTCCACCTACCTAGAGAAGAAGCGCGCCCGCCTCGAAGTTCAGGGTAAGAAGGATGCTAAGCTCGCTAAGCGCCTGAGCGAGGAACTGGACTGGGTCCGCTCCAACGCTAAGGGCCGCCAGGCTAAGTCGAAGGCTCGTCTGGCGCGCTACGAGGAGATGGCTGCGGAGGCTGAGAAGACCCGCAAGCTTGACTTCGAAGAGATTCAGATTCCTCCGGGACCCCGCCTGGGTAACGTCGTTATTGAGGCTGAGAACCTGCAGAAGGGCTTCGACGGCCGTTCCCTGATTAACGGCCTGTCCTTCTCCCTGCCCCGTAACGGCATTGTCGGTGTGA
>ERZ1674245.737-NODE-737-length-10407-cov-16.561051_pt1 | contig 10407 bp, 7 predicted proteins | sample MGYA00581205_ERZ1674245 | MGnify/ENA primary metagenome ERZ1674245 (study PRJEB41354, sample SAMEA4873314) | human saliva metagenome | biome: human-associated habitat [ENVO:00009003]; feature: mouth environment [ENVO:08000002]; material: saliva material... | reverse complement strand
GCGTTGCCTCGATTAAGCGTGAAAAGTTCAAGCCGCTGGCTGGCCCCGACGGCGGCGACGGCGGCAACGGCGGCTCGGTCGTCCTGGAGGTGAGTGAGCAGGAGACCACGCTGCTGAACTACCACCGCAGCCCGCACCGCCGCGCAGACAACGGAACGCCGGGCATGGGTGACTTCCGCCAGGGGAAGACCGGTGCGGATATCATCCTGCCGGTCCCCGAGGGCACGGTCGTGAAGTCGATGTCGGGCGAGCTGCTGGCCGACCTGACGGGCGCTGGTGCGCGCTTCGTGGTCGCTGAGGGCGGTCGCGGCGGCCTGGGCAACGCGGCGTTGGCCTCGAAGGCTCGCAAGGCCCCCGGATTCGCGCTCCTGGGTGAGCCGGGCGAGGAACGCGACGTCATCCTGGAGCTGAAGTCCGTGGCGGACGTGGCTCTCGTCGGTTTCCCGTCGGCGGGTAAGTCCTCGTTGATCGCGGCCATGAGTTCGGCTCGTCCGAAGATTGCCGACTATCCGTTTACGACGCTGGTTCCGAACCTCGGCGTTGTCTCCGCTGGCGACACGCGTTACACGGTCGCTGATGTTCCCGGCCTTATTCCTGGTGCCTCCCAGGGCCGAGGCCTTGGCCTGGATTTCCTGCGTCACATTGAGCGCTGCGCGGTTATCGTGCACGTGCTGGACACGGCCGCTTTCGAGACTGACCGCGAACCCGTGGAGGATCTGCGCATCATCGAGGCCGAACTGCGGGCGTACCAGGGTGACCTCACCCAGGTCGAGGGCTACGTGCCGATCATGGAGCGCCCCCGCGTCATCGTTCTGAATAAGATCGACATCCCAGATGGCCGTGACCTGGCCGAGATCACGCGCCCGGACCTCGAGTCTTTCGGGTGGCCTGTCCTCGAGGTTTCCGCCGTGTCCCACGAGGGCCTCAAGGAGTTGTCTTTTGTTCTGGCCGGCATCGTCGAGGAGGAGCGCGCGAAGCGTCCCGCCCTCGAGGTCGCCCGTCCCGTCATTCGCCCGAAGGCCGTGGGCCGCAGCGTGGAGATCACGGTGCGCAAGACCCGCAAGGACGGCGAGGACGTCTTCCAGGTGCGCGGCGACAAGCCCGAGCGCTGGGTGCGTCAGACGGACTTCGCCAACGACGAGGCCGTGGGGTACCTTGCAGATCGCCTGAACGCCGCGGGCGTCGAGGACGAGCTGATGAAGGCTGGCGCGGTCGCTGGCGACACCGTCGTGATCGGCGACCTGGATGGAGGTGTCGTCTTTGACTGGGAGCCGACCCTGACGACCGGTCCCGAGCTGCTGGGTTCTCGCGGCACCGACCTGCGCCTAGATCAGAACACCCGCCCGAGCCGTAAGGAGCGCCGCGAGGTGTACCACCAGGTCATGGATGCCAAGAGCGCGGCCCGTGAGCAGCTGTGGACTGAGCGTGAGGCCGGTCATTGGACGGATGCATCGGATCAGTCATGAGCGGAGTGACCGCGGCTTCTCGCATTGTCGTCAAGATCGGATCCTCCTCGCTCACGCGCGAGGACGGTGGTCTGGACCTGAACCGTATTGACGCCGTCGCTCGCCTCGTGTCCCGCTGGCGCGGGCGCGACCGCGAGGTCGTGATTGTCTCCTCGGGCGCTGTCGCCGCGGGGCTGGATCCGCTCGGTTTTTCAGCCAAGCCGAAGGACCTGCCGAGCGTGCAGGCCGCCGCCGCGATGGGCCAGGGACTCCTGATGGCGAGGTGGACCGCCGCCTTCCAGGCGCATCACCTCGACGCCGCCCAGGTGCTGCTGACCACGGACGACGTGATGCGCCGCGACCACTACACGAACGTGCGCGCGGCCCTCTCGCGGCTCCTCGGCCTCGGCGTCGTGCCAATCCTCAACGAGAACGACGCGGTGACCACCCGCGAGCTGCGTTTCGGCGACAATGATCGACTTGCTGCGCTCATCGCCCAGATGATCAAGGCCGACGCGCTCGTGCTGCTGACGGACGTTGACGGCCTGTATACGGCTCCTCCGGATCATCCGGGTTCGGAGCTGATCGAACGCGTCGCCAGCGCGGACGACCTCATGAGTGTGCTCGTGACCGGCGCGGGTTCTCGCGTTGGCACGGGCGGCATGGCGACGAAGGTGCAGGCCGCGATGCTGGCGACGGCCAGCGGCATCGGCGTGCAGCTGGCCAGCGCAAACGACCTGGGGCCCGTCCTGGAAGGCCGCCGCGTCGGCACCTGGTTCGAACCGTCGGCCCAGCGTCCGGCCTCTCGTCGCCTGTGGATCGCACACGTGGCACCCTCTCGCGGCGAGATCATTGTCGACGAGGGAGCTGCGAAGGCGATCACGGTCGGCAAGAAGTCTCTGTTGGTCGCTGGCGTGCACTCGGTGCTCGGTCATTTCGAGGCCGGAGACGTTGTGGACGTTGCCAGCCCGACCGGACTCATCGCGCGCGGCGTGTCCGGCTACGACTCGGACACACTGGGCCAGATCGCCGGCGCGGGTATGGAGCGGCTGGTGGCGGCAGGATACGAGCATCCCAGGCCAGCAATTCACCGCGACGACCTGGCGGTGTTAGGCGACGCATTTTCTGCGCTGAGCGCTGACTGACAGGGACCGCCCCGCACTCGTGTGACATGATGTGCGAGTGGATACTGCTGCTGATATTTCCCAGGTGACCGATGCTGCCCGCGACGCGGCGCGCGTGCTCGCAAACGCGACGACCCAGGTGAAGAACCGCGGGCTTGAAGCGATCGCGGCGGCGCTCATCGAGCGCTCCGACCAGATCCTGGCCGCCAACGCCGAGGACGTGGCGCGCGGCCGCGCGGAGCAGATGAGCGAGGGCCTCCTCGATCGCCTTGCCCTGACAAAGGACCGCATCCGATCCATCGCTGACGCCGTTCACGAGATCGTTGCCCTGCCCGACCCGGTCGGCCAGATCGTGCGAGGAACCCGCACTGACATCGGCCTGCGCGTCACTCAGGAGCGCGTGCCCCTCGGCGTCGTCGGCATCATCTACGAGGCCCGCCCGAACGTCACCATCGACGCCGCGACCCTGGCGATCAAGGCTGGTAACGCGGTCATCTTGCGTGGCGGAAGCGCAGCCCAGGCCTCGAACCGGGTTCTCATCGAGGTGTGCCGCGACGCACTGACCTCCGTCGGCCTGCCCGCTGACGCGATCCAGACTGTCGACCAGTGGGGTCGCGCGGGTGCACGCGCCATGATGCGTGCGCGCGGTGCGATTGACGCACTCATCCCGCGTGGGGGAGCGGGCCTCATCAACGCCGTCGTCGAGGAGTCACGCGTGCCCGTTATCGAGACGGGCACCGGCAACTGCCACCTGTACGTCGACGCCTCCGCCGACCTTGAGGCAGCGGAAGCCATCATCATGAACGCCAAGACGCAGCGCGTGGGCGTGTGCAACGCGGCAGAGACCCTTCTGGTTCACGCCGACGTCGCCGACCGCTTCCTGGTCGCCGCCATCACTCGCCTGACGACCGCGGGCGTGACCATCCACGCTGACGGTGCCACTCGCGCCATCGTGGACGACCAGCCCTCCATCGACGCCGACATGATCGTGGATGCCACCGAGGCCGATTGGTCGACCGAATACTTGTCGATGGACCTCGCCGTGCGCGTCGTCGGCAGCGTGGAGGAAGCGACCGAGCACATCCGCCGCTACTCGACCGGCCACACCGAGGGCATTGTCGCATCCGATGTCGCCGCCATTCGCGCTTTCCGCGCCGGGGTGGACGCCGCCGCGATCGCGATCAACGCCTCGACGCGTTTCACCGACGGCGGCCAGCTCGGGCTGGGAGCCGAGGTCGGCATCTCCACTCAGAAGCTCCACGCGCGCGGCCCCATGGGGCTGACGGAGCTGACGACGACTACCTGGATCTACGAGGGAGAAGGAACCATCCGCCCGTGAGCACGCAGGACAAGGAAGCAGGCCCGGCCTCGGACGGGGAGGCGATCGAAAAGACCACGGAGGCCACCGCGGGCGTGACAGCCGCCCCCGCGCTGCCCCAGCATCCTCCGCGCGCCCTGCGCAGGAGGCGGGCGATCGGCATTATGGGCGGCACCTTCGATCCTATCCACCACGGACACCTCGTCGCCGCCTCCGAGGTCATGGACGTATTCGGACTCGACCAGGTTGTGTTCGTACCCGCCGCTATGCAGCCCTTCAAAGCGGGGCGGCGTGTCACCTCAGCCGAGCACCGCTACCTCATGACGGTCATCGCGACCGCCTCGAACCCACGTTTCGCAGTCTCGCGCGTCGATATCGACCGCGGGGGCACGACGTACACGATCGACACGCTGGCGGACCTGTCGCGCGAGTACCCGGATTCGGATTTCTACTTCATTACGGGTGCCGACGCGCTGGCGCAGATCGCGCAGTGGAAGGACGCCGACAAGCTCTTCGAGCAGGCGCACTTTATCGGCGTGACGCGCCCCGGGCACAACCTGTCGGACCCCGGCCTGCCGCACGAGTCCGTGTCGCTGCTGGAGGTGCCCGCCATGGCGATCTCGTCGACGGACTGCCGCACGCGCGTCGAAGAGGGCAAACCGGTCTGGTACTTGGTGCCCGACGGCGTCGTCCAATACATCAACAAATACGGCCTGTACCGGTTCTAACTCAAGGAGAAACGTGAGCCTTCCCGACGCTACCGCAGAACTGGCGAGCCTGGTTGCTCGCGCCGCACACGACCGCGGCGGCATCAACCCGGTGCTCGTTGACGTGACCAGCAAACTCGCCCTGGCGGATGCCTTCGTGGTTGTCTCGGCCCCGACGGACCGCCAGGTGCGCGCCATCGCCGAGGACATCATGGACCGCATCTGGGCCGAGCAGCATCGCCGTCCCGCCCACATCGAGGGGCGCGCGGAGGGCACCTGGGTGCTCCTCGACTACTCGGATATGCTCGTGCACGTTCTCTCTGAGGAGGAGCGCGAGTACTACGCGCTCGAGCGCCTGTGGGGTGACTGCCCGGCGGTGCCCATCGACGTGGATACGGAGGAGGCCCGCGCAGCCGCAGCTGAGCGTGCCGCGACCCATGGCGCGGAGTCCGCGCAGTGAGCGCGTCGCGTATCGTCCTGCTGCGCCACGGCCAGACGGACTTCAACCTGGCGCGCCGCTTTCAGGGGCGTATCGACGAACCCTTGAATGACTCGGGACGCTCCCAGGCAGCCGGTGCCGCAGGTGTGCTCGTGTCGCGCCTGTGCGAACCGAGCGCCGAGGTCGGTATGGTCGCCGCCGAGACCTCGCGCAGCTATGACGACGGGGGAGTACGCATCGTGTGCTCTCCGCTGGTGCGTGCGCTCGACACGGCCCGTATCCTCGCGCGCGTGTTCGACATCGCCGGCTATCCCTGTGAGGGTCCGGTCAGCGATGAGAGGCTCACGGAGCGCTTCTACGGCACCTTCGAGGGGAAGACCTACGAGGAGATCGCCCGCGAGCAACCCGAGGCCTACTCCGAGTATCGAGACACCGGTGAATGTGGGTGTGCCGAGGTTGAGCGCTCCGAGATCGTGGGGGAGCGATTCCGCGACGCCGTCCTCGAGGCCGCGGCCGCGTGCCGGTCGGATCAGTCTCTCATCATCGTTTCGCACGGCTCCGCTATCGCGCGGGGCATCGTCTCCCTGCTGGGGCTCGATCCCGCGGACTTCAACGGCCTGCGCGGCGTCGATAACTGCCACTGGTCGGAACTGGTGCCCGTTGGTGTCTCAACCGCGAAGAGCGCAGCGCGCACCGGATGGCGCCTGGCATCGCACAACATCGGGGCTCGCGAGGATATCCTGGGGGCGTAACACGCCTCCGGGGGTCTCGTTTACCTAGCATTTCAACAATTTCATGATGCTGTGATCAGCGACACTCGGTTTCGATTTGCGTGCCTCTCGAAAAGGGGGCTATTATTTATCAGGTCGCCGGGGGTGACGAACTAAATAAAGGGGCTATGGCGCAGTTGGTAGCGCGCTTCCATGGCATGGAAGAGGTCGGGGGTTCGAATCCCCCTAGCTCCACCGAAAAAACCGACACTCAGCTTGTGAGTGTCGGTTTTTTACTGCTCCGAGAGCCTTGCGGTCGCTTTCTTTTCTCTGGCTCGCTCGCTGCTGCGCTTCTCAATTTCTTCGGGGTCTGTGAGGTGCTGGTCGATGTTGGCCTGCCTCTCGCCGTCGTTGTGTGTGCTGCTGCCAGTGTGCCTAGACGTTGCGGGGTGCATCGCGTGAGTGTGGGGGCGAGGGGCCGTGTTGGATTCGAAGTGGTGGGTGCTCCTGTTGGTGTTGCTCATGACCCATCTGTGCTCAGCACATGGACAGTGTCGTCCAGCTTTCGCTAGGTGGGCCTACGTGCGCGCTGATGGCTTCAAGCATCATGGGGTGAGGTGAGTGGGGGAGTGCTGTCTGCCTCGTTGCTACAAAGGTGTTGTTACGTATAAATCGTACAAGGGGTCAGTATCTAACTTGCTCAGCGGTAAGCCATCAGGCGGTTAATATAACGTTTTGGTATCGGCATGTGGGATGTTCAAAATCTGTGAAACCGAGAAAACGTTGCAATTTCAGAGAATTGCATGTAATTACTTACTCGAAAAAGTTTGAAATCTCGTAAACCGCATGGAAAGATTTACCTGTCTCTGTTCCATAGTGTTAGGCCGATAGTTAATGTCGTTCCAACTCACCCGCACTCACACCACGGTGGTGCTCGCCGCCACCACGATCGCGGCATCTCTCGTTGTGATCCCCTCACTGGCCGAGGGAAACCACGCCACCGAGGATCCCTTCTGCGTGTCCCTCACCGGCGCAGACGCTCGCATCACTGCTGAGTACAACCCGCTGCTCGCCCAGTATGCCGACGCGGCTGCGGGCAATTCGGCCGGTAACAAGGCCGACCCTGAGCGTGAGGCTCAGCTTCGTAAGGACCTTGCCGACGCTCAGGCCGCCCTGGAGGCTGCCAAGCAGGATGCCGAGAAGCCTAATCCCTCTGTCGGCGATGCTCCCGCCGCCGGAGATGCGCCCGCTGCGGACACTACTGTTGACCGCGGTCTTGACTGGGTTGATTGGTCCAAGGTCGATTACGAGATTCAGGCCAAGATCATTGAGGCCCTCATCGTTCAGAAGATGAATGCCTACCGCGCCAACGTTGGCCTGCCCGAGTTGGTCGTGTCGGACACCGTTACTGTCGATGCTCGCTCGTGGAGCAAGCACATGTCCGATACCGATTCTTTCGAGCATGATCAGTCCTACAAGAACATGGGGCAGGGAGCTCTCGACGGAGCAGATACCATGTCTGCTGCTGAAAATATCGCCTACAACCACCTTGAGAACTTCTCTGCCGGCGGCGGCATGAAGACTCCTGCGCAGGCTGCTGCTGATCTCTTCGATCAATGGAAGAACTCTAAGGGGCATGACCGTAACATGCTCGGTGCGAGCAACACTGTTGGCGTCGGTGTGTACATTGCCAAGGGCAGTGAGGGTACACGCGTCTACGGCACGCAGAAGTTCTATGGCGTCACCGGTGGTTCGCCGAACTTGTCGCGCTTCCACACGACCGGTGACACGGCCTCGGCCTACGGCTTCGACGGCAAGGCCTTCAATACAGACAATACGAACTACGTCTCCGGCCTTGCTGGATCCGGCGATGAGCAGCGCGCAAACTCCTGGGAAAAGATGGTTGGAGCGCTCCCGGGTTCTGCCCTCCCCGTGGATGTCTCGACTCTGCCCGCCAAGAATGGTGCCGCGGCTCCGGCGACCCCCGCGCCCGCTCCGGCGACCCCCACTCCTGCTCCCGTCGACGATAAGCCCTCGGTTGATGCCGATAAGGCCGTTGCTGACGCTCAGGCCGCTGTCGATGCTGCTCAGAAGGCCCTGGATGACTACCTGGCCTCGGTCTCTGAGGATAAGTCTGCTGTGGACCTCGAGGAGCTCGACGCTCAGCTCGATAAGGTTGCTGACTCGATCGCTGCTGACACCTCCGTGCGCCCTGAGAAGGATGGCGGCGTGACCGTCCTTGAGGGTGACAACAAGGCTGAGCGTTACCTGACAGCCGAGGAGTACCGCGCCGCGCTGACGAACTGCACCGCTGCGGAGATTCCGAACCCGGTGATCGGTCAGCCCTCCGCTCCGGCACCGGGACCCGAGACTCCGGCGACTCCTGAGCCTTCCGCTCCCGCGCCTGGCCCGTCGACTCCGGCGACGCCTGAGCCTTCCGCTCCCGCGCCTGGCCCGTCGACTCCGGCGACTCCTGAGCCTTCCGCTCCGGCCCCTGGCCCGTCGACTCCGACGACGCCTGAGCCTTCCGCTCCGGCCCCTGGCCCGTCGACTCCGACGACGCCTGAGCCTTCCGCTCCCGCGCCTGGTCCGTCGACCCCCACCACCACGGCTCCGGTTGTTCCGGCACCTGCCCCGTCGCAGCCTTCGACCCCGTCGAAGACTCGTCCGCAGACCATCGCCTCCACGGGCACCACGGCCATCTGGGTTGCGGTTGGTGCTGTCGCGGTCCTGGTCGCTGGCATTGGTGCGCTCATCGCATCGCGTCGCGCCAAGAACTGACGCTGTGATTGAAGCCCCCGTCGATGAGTTCGCTCATCGACGGGGGCTTCCCCTATGCGGTAGCCGTCAGTTTGCCAAGGGATGTGGTTGTGTGTTGGTGTTGCGTTCAGTGAGTGAGAGCATATACTCGGTAAATGAGTGTTGCGAAACTGAGGCCGTGTCGACACGGTGACACCCGTTCCGTTGAGGGAGCGGGTTCGTTCGCTCCTTCTATCGAGAGGAACATGCATGCGTCCCATCCGTGCGTATCGAAGTGCGGTTGCAGCGCTTGGTGCTGCTGCCCTTGTTGTCGGTGGTGTCATGCCTGCCTTTGCAGCAGATGCTGATCCTAGCCCGAAGCCGGTACCAACCGTTCAGCCGACCGCTGATCCGCAGCCGGACCTTGCACCCAACCCGGACCCTGCACCTGATCCCGCTCCGCAGTCGGACCCTGCACCCGCGCCTGGCCCCAAGCCCTCCTGGAAGCAGGACGCTGTTGGATGGTGGTATGACCTGGGTAATGGCAGCTTTGTGCATAGCGAGGTGCGCGAGATTGGCGGCAGTACCTACCGCTTTGATGCCAATGGCTACATGGTCACCGGTTGGTATGGTGTTAACGGTGCGTGGGAGTATTACGGCACCTCGGGTGCGCAGGCGCGCAGCTGGGTGCAGGTGGGGAGTTCCTGGTACTACCTGGATCCGGAAACTGGCATCATGCGTACGGGTTGGCAGAACGTCGGTGACACCTGGTACTTCTTGGATGCTTCGGGGGCCATGGCGACCGGCTGGGTGAGTCAGGCTGGTGCGTGGTACTACATGGACGCCAATGGTGCGATGCTGACGGGCTGGAACATGGTTCGTGGCTCCTGGTACTACTTCAATGACGCTGGCGTCATGGCTGATGGTTGGACTAAGGTTGGTAGTTCCTGGTACTACCTGAGTGGTGGTGCGATGGCGACCGGCTGGGTGAGTCAGGCTGGTGCGTGGTACTACATGGACGCCAATGGTGCGATGCTGACGGGCTGGAACGCTGTTCGGGGTTCCTGGTACTACTTCCGCGGCTCCGGTGAGATGGTGACCGGCTGGCTCAACCTCGGAGGCACGTGGTACTACCTGAACGGATCTGGCTCGATGGTAACGGGTACGCAGTGGATTGGCTCTGAGCGCCACTGGTTCTACGACTCGGGTGCCTGGTGGGGGCTGTACCCGGAGCTCTCGCGTGGTGGCGGTTCTGGCAATGCGCGTACGTTCAACAACTGTACCGAGGCGTGGAACGCGGGTGCTGCTCCACTACGCCGTGGAGATCCGGGTTATAGCGCGGATCTTGATCGTGATGGTGACGGTGTCGCCTGCGAGGTGCGTCCTCGCTGAGCGTGTTCCGCTTCCCCTGACCCCGGCCTCGTTCATTTGTTTCGACGAGGTCGGGGTTCTTCTGTGTATGTGGTGCGTGTGAGGGGGGAGTGTCTTGGTGAGTGTGACGGTGTGGTGATGTGTTGAACTGCCTATGCGTGCGCGATGTTTGGTCAGATCTGGCAGATGTGAGAGTGACGGCTTCGTATATTTTCAATATATCCAACCATAAGTAGTTTGTCGTGTGAATGTTATGGAATGTTTTTAGGCGATATGCACCACTCATTTAGTGTGATTTGGAACATAATGGATGTTCCATGGTTGATTATCGACAAACTGTTATATATACTCAGTAATGCGTTAGCGCGAAACCATCGCCGACTTCAGTGCTGGACGACCAATGGGGCCCTTCAGTAGCTGTGAGTAAGACGCCACCACATCTTGAGAGGAACACGCAGATGCGTCCCATCAATGCCCGTCGTACCATGATCGCCGCCCTCGGTGCTGCCGCCGTCGTCGCTGGAACCGTCGTCCCCGCCTATGCGGCCCCCGTC
>ERZ1674245.724-NODE-724-length-10488-cov-9.032014_pt1 | contig 10488 bp, 10 predicted proteins | sample MGYA00581205_ERZ1674245 | MGnify/ENA primary metagenome ERZ1674245 (study PRJEB41354, sample SAMEA4873314) | human saliva metagenome | biome: human-associated habitat [ENVO:00009003]; feature: mouth environment [ENVO:08000002]; material: saliva material... | reverse complement strand
AATATATTTTTTACGCTGCATTGATATATTTAATAAAATACCAACACTTATCATGTTTGTAGTCAACGCACTAACACCATAACTGATGAATGGCAATGGTATGCCTGTAACCGGCATAATCCCCATGGTCATGCCCGCATTGACCAATACCTCGAAGCATAACATGGATCCAATCCCTGTAGCCAATAACATACCGAAGCGGTCATTACATGAATATGCTACCTTTATGCTTCGATAAATAAGCATAAATAAAAGAATTAATACAAAGATACAGCCTATAAAGCCTAGTTCTTCACCTATAACAGAAAAAATAAAATCTGTGTGATTTTCAGGCAAAAAGTTTAGCTGACTTTGTGTACCATTAAATAATCCTTTACCAAATATAGTGCCTGAACCAATAGCAATCTTAGACTGAATGATATGATATCCAGAGCCAAATGGGTCGATATCAGGATTCATAAATACGAGAATCCGCTGCTTTTGATAGTCTTTCAACACAAACCAAGCCAACGGCATTAGTAAAACGCCTACCGTAGCGATAATACGAACTAAGCGCAATCGTATGCCAGAAACAAAGAGCATGCCCACAAAAATCGCTATATAAACGAGGGACGTTCCCAAGTCTGGTTGCATGAATACTAGCAAAATAGGTATGCCTACATATAAGATAGGCACAACAAGAGATTTAAAGGTATCTAATTTATTGTAACGAGACTCTAACATCTTTGCCATACAGATAATCATCAGTAATTTAGAAAACTCTGATGGCTGCAGCGTAATAGGCCCTAACTGAATCCAACGCTGTGCACCTAAGGCAGATGTACCTACAAAGATTACGGCTAACAACAACATAATCGTTACTATATATATGCCGTTAGCCCAATCTTTTAACTTATGATAATCCATAAATTGAATACCAATCACAAGGGCCACATTAATAAGAAAGAAGATGAGTTGCTTCGCTACTAGTGTGGAAAAATGAAGTCCTGTTTGATTAATATGGGTGGCACTACCGATGGCAACTACCCCCATGGCAACAAGTAATAGTGTACATATGATGATTGTCCAATCACAATCACGCCAAATTCTTTGTAACATATGGCACCTACTTTATACGAACCCGACGCCACATACTTTCTTTACCAGAAAGAAGTCGATTTCGCGTAGACCAAGAATTTGTATATATTACAGGATTAGTAGAATTATCATCATCGGACTCAACAGGCTGAGCTAATGTGGCCGTCACAGAAGGTTCAGTAACTTTTACAGTCGTCACTTCGTTGAAGCGCTCAATAAGTTCTTGTTCATCCCAAGCATCTCCAGAGGTTATGTACTCTACTACAGGAGCTAGCATATGGCGATATGTTTTTGGCATATCTTGAATGAGTACACCATCCTGTGTATTATCTAGTATTTGTGTGTCATAAGGTAATATAGAGCCCACATATTCAGCACCGAGTGCATCGAGCATATCATACATATTCGGCATATCCCGATCCGTACGGACTGCATTAAATACAACGGCATAATCGCGATGGCCATATTCACGACAGAATTGAATGGTACGTGCTGCATTTCGTATGGACACCCACAAAGGTTGAGTAACAATTAGAAACCGCTGTGCTAGCTCTACAATAGATTCCAACCCACGACCGATACCTGCAGGACAATCTACAAGTACATAATCATAAGACTTAGCTAAGTGGCTTACAAGTTTTCGATATTTTTTGCGTCCCATATCTTCCCAGCGCACACTTTGACTAGCTGGCAAAAAATATAGATTATCCTGAACTTTCATGACTACATCATCAGCCATGGATTTATCTTCTAATGCATTATATGCATCAAAACATACCTCATCTTCTTTTCCCAAGATAATATCTAAGTCGCGTAAACCAAAATCGCCATCACAAAGAAGAACTCGATATCCTTGTTCGCTAAGCGCAGCCCCTAAGCAGGCTGTTATCGTCGTTTTACCTACGCCACCTTTACCTGAGATAAGACCGATTATATCCCCCATTGTATATCCTTCCTATTCCTTTACACTTGGCTTAATTTCCTGTGTTTCTTTTTTATTGGTTGTTGTTTTTGTATCAATTGTTTTTGTGTCAGTCGTTTTTGAACTACTAGTAGGTACCTTAAAATAGGCACTCAAAATATCCCGTACAATCGGTCCTGCAGAGCCTGCACCAAAACCACCTTGCTCAACGAGAGCAACGACGACAATTTGAGGCTTATCATATGGTGCATACGCAACAAACCAGCCATGATCTCGGCCATGTGCGTTTTCCGCAGTCCCTGTTTTACCTGCTACAGCAACAGGGAAGCCTTTAAACAATTCACCAGCCGTACCACCTTCGCTAGTTACATCACGAAGACCTTCTCGAATAAGGTCCATAATATTTTTAGGTACTGGAAGTACGCCTAGGTTCTTAGGTCCAAAAATTTCAGCTGGTGTCCCATCGGGATTATCAACACGACTCACCACATATGGTTGGTAACGAGTACCTCCATTCGCCACTTGACTGAGAAGTACAGCCATCTGTAATGGCGTTACCAAATGGAATGATTGCCCGATAGCCGCATCAAAGGTTTCGCCTAAATACCAATCTTGATCAAATACTTTCCGTTTATACTCTGGACTCGCCACATTACCAGCTGCTTCACCGACCAGATTGATACCCGTTTTTTCACCTAATCCAAAGTAGCGGGCATAGGTATCGATATTTTCAATACCTAGGCGATTACCCATTTCATAGAAATACACGTTATCAGACTTAGCCAAAGCACGATTAAAATTCAACCAACCCAATGCTTCGCCTTCTGCATTTCTCTTATCAATGAGCCAGTGTTTCCCACTATCGAAAATCATTTCATCAGGAGTTACCTTTTTCAAGTCTAATGCAGCTGTACCAGTTACAATTTTAAAAGGTGATCCTGGTGGATATTCACCAGCAATGACCTTATTTTCAAAAGGATGACTCTTGTCATTGTTCAATTGATTCCATTGAGTCGATGTAATGCCCTTGGCAAACCAATTAGGATTAAATTCTGGCGCGCTTACCATGGCAAGAACCGCGCCAGTATTAGGGTCTAATGCAACCACGGCTGCACCCGTTGCACCTGAACTACGCAACTGATCCAATTCCTTTTTAACAGCCTCTTCTGCCGCTTTTTGAATATTCACATCAATAGTAAGATGAATATTTGAACCCGGTACAGTATGCTTGCGATCGACCTCTGCTACAGGTCGGCCAGACGCATCAACCTCTAATTGCTTGCCACCGTCAACGCCACGAAGCACTGAATCATATAATTTTTCTAAACCAGCACGGCCTAGGATAGATCCAGCACCAACCGTTGTATTAGGATCTTGTTCCTTAATTTCTGCTAGTTCATCTTCACTTACTTCACCAACATACCCAAATAGCTGAGATGCCATAGTTTCATATGGATAATATCTTAACGGTTCTACATCGATAGAAACACCAGGCAATTCATGACGATGTTCTTCGATACTAGTCACCACGTCCATGGAGATATCGTTAGCTATACGTATCGGTTCATAACCATGTTTGTGGTCATCTACCTTTTTTTGAATTTCTTCTGGCTTTTTATGTAACAATGTAGCTAGCTTAGCCAATTCATCATCATCTAAAGGTTTGCCATTAGGCATAATAGAAATGGTATAGGCCGGTCTAGAACCGACTAAAATCTGACCATTTCTATCATACATAACCCCACGAGCAGCCGTCATAGGTACAATGCGCAGGCGGTTACCCTCTGCTTTAGCTTGATAATAACCACCCTCTAATATTTGCATAGCAAATAGACGGAGCCCTAGAATAACGAAGATCCCCATTACAATATAGAAAAGCACATCAAAACGGCTCGTTTTTTTTCTTTTATATAAACTTTCAAGCACCTATGATTCCCCTTATATGCTTTACTAAATCAGCAATTCTACCAAATATAATCCTCTTTTTCTTCCATAAGGCCCATCATTTTATGGCCTATACCACCTAATATGGCATTCCAAAATACAGTTGGCATAACCATGTGTCCCATGTAAGAAATGAATTGGATATCACCACCACTGGCACCGATCATGATGCAGCGCATAATTCCATCTAAAATCGTACATACACCGATAATGCCGCATGACCAATACCAACGTTCTTCGTAAACACTACTTTTTACAAGAGACAGTAGATATACTACGACAATGTACGGAAAGAGATGTAATCCAAAAAAGTTAGATATCAAAATATCATGAATGGATCCACCCACTGTAGCAGCAATAAGCCCCATTTTTCGACCTTTAAAAATCGTGACTAAAACTACAGCAGTCAGTATACAATTGGGTAGCCAATTCGTATGAAATATGGCCGGTAATAATTGAGCTTGTATAAAATACAACGCACAACACACGAGAATTAATGCAATATATCTCATTGATTTACCGCTCCTTTAGCCCCTTGCACTTGGTCACGCTGCGTTTGAGGAACTAATTTAGGTTCTAATTTTGCTTTATCTGGTGTTTGCACTGTAGAGGCAGTAATAATAAACACCTCTTCTAAGCGATTAAAATCAACGCTCGGTTGAATAGCCGCGTTTTTAACGAAACCTTCTGTATCATTTGTAATGGTTAATACATTCCCCACTAACAAACCCTTTGGATAAATTCCACCATAACCAGAGGTAATCAATTTATCGCCTACAAGGACATCTCCATCACGTGCTATATTTACCATCATTGGCTCATTAGGATGATTACCATCCCCTTTTACCACACCGGCCAAACGTGATTCAGGACGCTGTACGATAACACCAATTGCGCTACGAGGGTCCAAAATAGTTTGAACACGTGCTGAATTAGGATATACATCGGTAACAAAGCCCACAACGCCACTTGGTACGACAACAGCCATATTAGGTTGTATGCCGTCATTCTCGCCCCGGTCAATGGTAAATGTATTTGACCATGTACCGAAATCTTTAGTAATAATGCCCGCCAAGGTCATCGTAAACTCTGGGTGGGACGATTTATAGTTAAGCATCTGACGTAGGCGAATATTTTCGGCCACAACTTCATCGTGATTTAACACCTTTTGTTGCAAATCTGCAATGGTATTATCCTTATCATTGCTTTCAACAAAACCCGATATAGCATTATCAATGATACGTATGCCGGTTTGAATTGTTGAAAGCACACGAGCTGAACCATATGTGAATGGGGTAACAATTTTTTCAAATGGTACGGTTACAAAGGGGATACTAGTTCGCTGTTTCCAGGCAAAACCAAGAAGGGCCATGATAATACAGCCGAGGACAACAAAGATTAATAATTTACGATCTGACTGTATCATACACGTCCCCTTCTATCCTTTGAATTAATAATAAAACGAGCTAATTCTACAATTTGACCCGAACTACGATGCAAACCTTGTACGACCTTTAATTCTGGATCAGAAGCAACCTGAACAGGCACGCCCATTTCGGTGCTAATTCGCTCTGCTAGCCCTTGCAAACGAGCCATACCACCTGTTAACACAATTCCATGCTGCATAATATCAGCCACTAACTCAGGGGCCGTAACGCGTATCATTTGTTGGATTGCATCTAAAAAGTCTGCAAGGCGTTTATTAATCACTTCGTAGATTTCAGATTGATGAAGTACAGCGCGTCTAACTATACCACTTGTCATATCGCGACCAGTAAAGTAAAACTCACAATCCTCCGCAGGTACAACCGCAGTACCTATAGCATGTTTAATATCCGTTATAGTTTGCTCGGATACCATTAAACCAAAACACTGATTAATATATTGCATGATGGCGCGATCTAAATCGCCGCCGCCAAACCGTATCGTCTTACTAATAACCGTGCCACCTAATGAGATAATCCCCATGTCGGCAGTACCTTCACCAATATCAATAACCATAGACCCACGAGCCTCAAAAATTGGTAAACCGGAACCTATAGCGGCAGCCACAGGGCGTTCAATCAGAAAGACTTCCCGCGCGCCTGCTTGGATTACGGCATCCATCATAGCCCGTTGTTCTACATCAGTCATGCCACAAGGAACGCCAACGAGTACACGAGATCTACGCAATGTATTGGATACCTTGTGAAGAAAATATTTTAACATCGTATGCATTACGCGGTAATCGACGATAAAACCATCTTGTAGCGGTGTCAACTCCATCCACATATCAGGCATGCGTCGTACAATGCGATCTGCATCATCACCGACAGCAACAATTTTATCTAATTTTGTATCAGTAGCCACAATGGAGGGCTCACTCATCATGGTCTCGCGCGTGCCCCCCATGACACGTGTCATAGACGTACCAATATCGATACTCACGTCTTTTCCAAAAGACGGTAAAATGGAATTCATAATGCTAATCTCCTTCATTACATCATCATTCCATTTTACCACAACTAGCTTAATTTACCAATTTCACTCAAGCTTGTAAACTCGCCATCACCAATGACGATATGGTCTAAGACTGGAATGCCCATAAATTGTCCAGCACTAACAAATAACTTGGTAACACGTATGTCATCATCACTAGGTCTACTATCGCCGGATGGATGATTGTGAATCAAAATAATAGCGGCTGCATTACAAGCAATGGCTTTTCTAAAAACAGCCCGTTGTTCTACAAGACTCGATGTGAGGCCTCCATTAGATATGGTCTCGATGTGAATTAATTTATTCCGAGACGTCAACATAGCCGCTAATACATGTTCTTCTGTTTCATGGCGCAAGCGTTCCATTACATATTGAGCGATAACATAAGGCTGAGAAAAATCTTCGTATGTAGAGGTGATTTTTAACTCACCCAAACGCCGCCCTAACTCTACAGCAGCACAAATAGTAACCGCTTTATCGATACCAACGCCCTTAATTTTTACTAAATCATCTACGGTCATATGGTTTAGCCCATAAATGCCATCTGTGAAAGAATCGATAATCGTATGTGCTAAATCAATTGATGATTGACCTTTTAAACCGGTACGTAATAATATAGCCAATAATTCTTCCATCGCCATTTGTTTAGCCCCTAAAGCGACAAATTTTTCACGTGGCCGTTGAAATGGCAACATATCTTTTACGCTGATAGTTCTGACTTGCATTGAATTTCTCCATTCTTACAATACATAAACAAATCAGCCTCATATTTCTACCATAACATTAGAATATCTATTTGATGTGTTAACATGACCATCAATATTAATCTAAGACTTTACACCTAATGCTTTACATAATTCTTCATATACATGTTCTACAGGCAACCCTACAACATTTGTATAGGACCCTTCAATCTTATCAACCCACAAAGCGCCCTTTCCTTGGATGCCATAGGCTCCAGCCTTATCCATCGGTTCCATGGAGTCGATATATGACTCGATTTCAAAATCCTGCAGCGTTTTAAAATACACCTTTGTTTCATTGTGAAAGACGATTTCGCGTCCCTTAATGAGTAAGGCTACACCGGTAATAACAGAGTGAACTTGACCAGATAATGTACGAAGCATTGTACGTGCCTCATCCTTACTATGCGGTTTCCCTAGCACCTTTCCATCAAATACAACAATTGTATCAGCACCTAGTACGATGCTACCATCAGGCACATCATTTGCGCAGCGCGCTTTACCAAGAGCTTGTGCTTTCACCATTTCAATAGGATCTATAATCACTACATTATCTTCTACATAAGAACTAGTAACAACAGTATGGTCTATACCCACTTGATGCAATAATTCCGTTCGTCTTGGTGATTGACTTGCTAAATATAATCCGCTCATTCTTGTTCCTGTTCTTCCGCACTTTTAATTAGACTATCATAATATTCCTTAACATCGATGCCTTGTTTTGCCGCATCAGCACGTACCGTAGCATAGAAAATAACATCCGCTTCTGGCACGCGCACACGATTAGGTACAAACTGTTCTAGTGTTTCATAGAATGCATCCTCTGCTTTCAACATAACACGGCCATATTGAACCTTTTTCCCTTTAGTAATGGAATATACCATGAACCAAATCGGTCTATCATCAGAGGTAGAGCATTTTCTATATTTATAGCGATAACGTAAATTCGTTAGAAAATCGCGATTATACGCATAAATACCATCAATATCATCATATTTTACAGAAAATGTACGTTTTCTAAAAAAGGATTTTTCTTTGATGATAAATTCAGAATCCGTCAATATATATGTATAGCGGCTCACAGCTTGTTTAACAATGACAATGAGCGCCATGATTTCTATGAAATATTCTGAAAGTAATATATGGCCCTGCGCAATACTTCTATAGGTGGTAAAAACCATAGCCCCCACCAACAAAATAACAAATACCACTACTAATAATTCTGCACTACGGGTGCGCTGAGATTGTTCACTATATAAAATATTCATACGTAACCCCTTTCAAAAGACTCTGCATACTATTTATTATATAGGATTCAGCTCTGAAAAACTACAAAAACCCCGCCTATATCTAAGATATAAGCGAGGTTTGTATGTAATAGTTTAAACAACTATTAATAGGTTATATTATTTTTTCAAAGCGCTTGTAATACGTTGAGTATCGCGAGCGATCATGATTTCTTCGTTTGTAGGGATTACGAAGATTTTTACTTTAGAACCTTCAGCACTGATTTCTTGTTCTTTACCGCGAATATTATTGCGTTCAGGATCGATACGTGTGCCAAGGTATTCTAAACCATTGCAGATTGCATCGCGGTTACCGATACCGTTTTCACCGATACCAGCTGTGAAGATGATAGCATCAACACCGCCCATAACAGCAGCGAACGCACCGATTACACGACGAACTTTGTAATGGAACATGTTAAGAGCCAATTTAGCTCGTTTGTGGCCATTAGCAGCCGCTTCTTCAATTACGCGGAAGTCATTGGACACACCGGAAATACCCAATACGCCGGACTCTTTGTTCATTACTTTGTCGACTTCTTCATAGGACATGCCTGTTTTATCCATCAAGAATGGAACGATAGCAGGGTCGATATCACCAGTACGAGTACCCATGATCAAGCCAGACAATGGAGTGAAGCCCATTGTAGTATCGATGGAACGACCACCTTTGATAGCGGATACAGAGGAACCGTTACCTAAGTGACATGTAATGATGCGAAGATCAGACATATGTTTACCCATCAATTCTGCGCAACGTTGTGCTACATATTTATGGGATGTACCATGGAAACCATAGCGACGAATGCCATAGTCTTCATAGTAGGAGTAAGGAAGCGCATACATGTAAGCTTCTTTAGGCATTGTTTGGTGGAATGCAGTATCGAATACAGCAACTTGTGGTACGTTTGGCATGATAGCTTGGCAAGCTTCGATACCTTGAATGTTTGGTGGGTTGTGCAATGGAGCAAGAGCCGCACATTCTTCCAAAGCTTGCATAACAGCAGGTGTAATCAATACGGAATCAGCGAATTTTTCACCACCATGTACTACACGGTGACCTACTGCATCGATTTCATCCATAGATTTGATAACACCAAATTCAGGATCAACTAAGATGTCGAGCAAGATGCGTAATGCTTCTTTGTGATTCAAAATTGGTTCAACGCGTTCTAATTTGTCTGCGTTTGGACGTTTATGAGTGAAGATAGCGTCTTGATCACCAATCTTTTCAAATAAACCTTTCGCCAATTCAGTTTCGTTTGTCATATCAAGTAATTGATATTTCAAGGAAGAACTACCGCAGTTAACTACTAATACGTTCATTGATTAACCCTCTTTCTTTTGCGTAACGTAAATCTTATCTTTAATTTGTTTGCTGATATCAGCGCCTATTTGATCATCCGTAGGATATCTATAGGTTATATTCCACAATACGCCCTTATCCATAAAGACATATTGAGAGAAACTATGTTTATTTTTGTTAACGTATAAATCACCGGTAATAAGTTGTGCTTGCACCCCATTCAAATCGATGGATTCCACATTAACAGTAGCACCCAATTTTGCATATTCAGATTTCTTTTGATCCACAAACTGTGCAACCGTTGGCAACGCTTTATTCGGTGCCGGTTGACGGGCCTCTACAGAAATCAATATATGTTGGCTTAGGCTACCATACGCATCCATAGGGTATCCATCAACACTCGTCGTTTCTGATGTTTTCCCCATTTCATATGGCAAGGCTACAGTCACTTCCGATTGACCGGAACGAATGACTTGATTACCAAAGCTATATATATCCATCACATTATCGGAACCACATCCAGCTAAAGCCAATAAGGATGTACCTAACACGATGGTCTGTAACGCTCGTTTCCACTGTACTTTCATCAAATCACCTCACGTCAAATCAGAATTCACAGATAATTATACCATTACACCGCCTCCCATTCTAGTACTTTCACAAGAAATTCTATAATTCCTAACAAGAAGGCCAAAAATTCCATACATTACACATGCCACCCATTATATAAAT
>ERZ1674245.721-NODE-721-length-10508-cov-12.134698_pt1 | contig 10508 bp, 9 predicted proteins | sample MGYA00581205_ERZ1674245 | MGnify/ENA primary metagenome ERZ1674245 (study PRJEB41354, sample SAMEA4873314) | human saliva metagenome | biome: human-associated habitat [ENVO:00009003]; feature: mouth environment [ENVO:08000002]; material: saliva material... | reverse complement strand
AAGCCCTGGTCGTCCTCGTATCGTGTACCTCCCTGAGGACCTCGATGCATTTCTCCGCGCCAACCGTGTTAAGACAACGGGAGGCCAGCGATGAGCATAAAAAAACACCTCGGCACTCCCACTGAGGAGAGCACCGAGGCAATCAGTTCTGTTGGCACTCATTCTACCACGTCTTTTGCGAGTGGTGCAATGTTGCAGACTACCGATCAGCTCATCTTTACCGAAGTTACAAAGTTTCTCCTTGAGAAGGATCAGAGCATGTACTTGCCTGATGACGTGGCGATGGTGTTGCTGAATCAGATCAATAAGCGCCTGCTCGGTGAGAACAAGGAGCACGGTCTTAAGGGCGGTCTTGCGCATCGTCCGCTCAAGGCGCTTCCGCCTGCTGTGATCGCGACGTGTATTCTCCACCGCGAGCTAAAGCACACGGGTCTGATCGGTAAGTCAAAGGCAACGGCTGAGCTGGTGACTTATGAGGACCAGGGGCCTGACAAGGGGCTGTACGTGCCTGCTGAGGATCGTATTCGTAGCCTGGCCTCTCAGTACTACTACACGATTTCATCCAAAGACATTAGGGACGTCGTGGAACGTGTGCGCGACTGGGTGTCGCTGCTCGAAGAGAGCGAGGGTAATGATGTCGTGGCATTGGCGAACGGCTTGTTCAATCTGCGCTCTAAGGAGCTGCTCCCGTTCTCGCCCGATGTCGTTCTTAGGTCGAAAGCCTCTGTTGCCTTCCGCGCAAACGCTACTACGTGCCCGGTGATCGATGGCTGGAGCGTTGACGAGTGGATCAGGGAGCTTGCGGACAATGATTCTGATGTCAACAAACTGTTCTGGCAGATTATTGCAGCTTTGTTCCGCCCGGATCACGCGTTCAATAAGGCTGTGCTCTTGCACTCCCCTACAGGATCAAACGGTAAAGGTACTTTCGTTGAGCTCTTGCGGAACCTCGTGGGAGCTGAGCGAGTTGCGACGCTCTCGATGTCTGATTTTAGTGAGGAGTTTCTTCCTGAGGCGTTGAGCAGCGCTTTTTGCGTTCTCTCGGATGAGAATGAGGTCGGTGACTACATCAAGAAGGCTGGAAAGCTCAAGGCGTGGGTCACTCACGACTGGACTCGTATCAACGTCAAGTACGGTCAAATGACGAACGCCAAGGGCCGTGGCCTGTGTGTGTTCTGTGTTAACGAACTACCAGCTTCGAAGGACAAGTCTGAGTCGTTCTACCGTCGTTTTGTCGCCATTCCGTTCTTGAAGCGCTATGTTGGCGCGGATGAGAATACGGCGATTAAGAACGACTACGTGAAGCGGCCTGAGGTCTTGGAGTACGTCGCGAACAAGGCCCTGATGATGGAGTTGTTCGATTCGTTTGACACGCCTGCTGCGTGTGAGAAGCTGCTCGATCGGATCCGTGTTGAGAATGATCCGGTTCTTCAGTTTGCCGAGGAGTTCTTGCCTAGATTCGTTTGGGATCTTCTTCCGTGGGAGTTTGTCTATGCAGTCTATCGAGCATGGATGAGCAAAGAGGTTCCCTCTGGTCGTGCAGTCAACTCTCGGGAGTTTAACAAGCGGCTTAGCGCATACGTCGACGACAACTCCTCGTGCGGGTGGTTTGTTCCTCGTGGTGCGGACGGCAAGCAGAAGAAAGTTCGCACGATGAAGTACATCATTGGAGCCGAACCGTTAGCCGTGGAATACGACATCAACAACTGGTTCGACATGAGACCTGTGAACGGTTCTGTTCGCAAGATTGGACTCCCGCATAACATGCCAATTTCGGCTCGTGGACTTATGCGTGCAGGCGCTTCATCTACTGACGACGAGGACAGTTCCTCGTCGTTTGACCCGTTCCAAAACACAAATGAAAAGGAGGACATGAATCATGTCGAATCTCGATAAGGAAATTGAAGCAGCTCGTGCAAAGGTCGAGCGTCTGAAGGAGAAGAAGCGCGTTGCTGAAGCGAAGGAACGTACGCGTCTTGCAGAGGCGATTTTGAGTGTTCTTGACGAGATCAAGAACAACGAAAATGAGAACGCCGATCAGGTGAGCGTTCGTACGCTCATTAATCGAGCGAAGGCGAAGATCAATGAGCAGAACGCGAAGCGTAAGCGTGCTGCTGCTAAGGCAGCCGCGCGTCGCCGTGAGGCGAGCAGCGGAGCGACGAATGAGTCAGGTTCTCAGCCCGTTTGGGGTGGAGAACAATGATGAATGTCGTCGTGAACGCGAGGGGGGTTTCCAAAGGGGGCGGGACGCCACCCTTTGGCCAGCACGGACTGTCGTCAGACAGACCGTCTGCTGGCCGACAGGCGGGACATCCTCAAAGCTCGACTCAGAATGAGGCGAGCGTTAAGAGTACGCCTGTCCAACCGGAGGTCACCACAACGAACGAGGTCGAAGACCAAGTTCGGGGTGGGGACCGGAGGATCGCGAGGCGTAAGTCTCGCGAGTCGCGTGTGACTGTCAGGTTCTCTGAAAGAGAAGCTGCACAGCTCACTCGCGTTGCTAATCGCTACGGACTCAGTGAGTCTGGAGCGATTCGGGCCGCCATCGATTATCTCGATGGCGCGCCTGCGCCGAAGCTGGTCAATCGCGACTTGTTGCGATTGAACGGTGAGGTTAACGCCGTAGGCGTCAACGTTAACCAGATCGCCCGGCAAGGGTGGGCTGGTATTGAGCCAGACGTCGACGAGCTGAGGCGTCTGATTGCGGAACTCCTCGCGATAGTGAAGGAGTTGAGCGCATGAGTATTACGAAGCAGACAACAACGGTGCGAGCAGCAGCGGCGATCATGTATGCGCACTACGGGAAACCTGCTGACGTGAAGCATTCACGTGCGGCTGCATGGCGTTCGGACTTTCGTAACGCGTACGACGCGATTGCGTCTATTGAGTCGATGTTGAAGGGCACGGGTCGTAAGAACCAGGCGCTCATGGTGATCCAGTCGTTCTCAAAGGACGAGCTTGATCCTCGTGATCCGATGACGCCGATGATCGTTGCTGATACTGCCTATGCACTCGCGAAGGAGGTCGCACCGAACTCGCCGTGCGATGTCGTTGTTCATCTGGACTCTGACGGCGGCAATCCTCACGCGCATATCACAATCGCGAACGTGGATCTCGTGACGGGGAAAGCCGCGAGAGAGAACGGTCTTGCTCATTGGGTCTTGAAGAAGGCCAACGACAAGATCATGCGAGAGATGGGTTTGCAGGTCTTGGAGCCTCACGAACTCGCTCATGATGTGAACAGGTCGCGTTCTGGTGAGCGCGCTGAAGGTCTCACCGTGGATGACGTGGAGCAGCTTTCGAAGAACACGTGGAGAGAGTTTCTCGCTGATCGTGTTGATGAGGCGTTGCGTGATTCTCGTTCGGTGGACTTCGACTCGTTGCGCGCTGTCGCACGTGAGTACGGCGTGAGCATCGAAAAGAAGACCAGCGCGAAGAGTGAGGCTGAGGGTCGTGATCCGAGCGTCACGTATGCCCTCGTTGATGACAATGGCAAGGTGCGCAGGTTCGGTCGCTCGAAAGCCGCGTGCACGGCTCGCAAGCTCGGCGCTGATTACCAGTGGAGCGCTCTCCACAACACCATGAAAGAACTCATTATGCGAAGAAAGGAAGAAGAAGATGTCAAGAGCTATGGAGAAGATGGAAAGCAGCTCGATGCAGCGCTCGCAGAACTCAGAGCAGTTGAGCAAGATCGACGAGACGCTCCGCGTCTTGATTACTACGTTGACCTCGCAGAGCGAGCGAATAAAGAAGATCGAGGAGGCGCAGGCGAGCTTAATGCTCGTGTTGACCTCCAAGACTTCAACCTCGGAGGACTCGCGGATCGACTCGTTAGTGAACGACTTAAACGAGATCAAGACGACGCTGAACGGGTACAGCGAGATGCTGAGCGCGATCGGCGAGACCGTGAGCGACAAGCGCATGTTGAAGCTGAGCGACGGCTCCAGCGTGAGCGCCTCCGAGTTGCAAGCACACTCGATGATGAAGCAGATCAAAGAGCAGATGACGGAGACGACTACGGCCTTGGATAAGCTTAAGAAAACCGTTGGCAACGGCAGGACTGTGCGTGTCGATATGAGCAAACTCAGTGAGTACGCCGTCGGGGTGCTCGATGCGCGGCTTGCTGTGGCGGTGGAGGAGCCTGTTCAGCGCATTGAGAGCACTCTCGATGGGTATGAGCAGCGCGTTGCTGATATTGGCGCTCAGAAGGTCGCTGAAACCGCTCAGAAGGTCGCTGAGGTCTCAGACAAGGCTAACAAGGTGTTTGCGTCCCTAGAGCGCAATGAGCGCCGTCTAGAGGATCTGGAGGGGCGTATACCGTGGACGACGGTCGGAAAAGTCGCCATTGCTGTGCTACCGCTGTTTGCCTCGCTCTTGCTCGTGGGTGGCCTCGTGTGGGGTATTGGGAGCATGTTCGGCATTGGCCCGCTGTTTGGGTGGGCATGGGGCTTGTTCACAGCGGCTTCGCTGTGGTGGCATAAGCTGTTGATTGCTGCTGTGACACTTGGCGGTGCTGCGCTCTTTGCCTGGATCGTGCTGAGAGTGAGTAAGCGGGTGTACAACGAAATGAGATGGGGATGAGGGAGCAAACCCCGGTTACCAATGAGGTGACCGGGGGTTTTCTATGCCACGGTTTCCCGTTCCAGTGCTCGATAGACCGTCTGCCTCGACACACCGAAGGAGCGAGCCACTGACGAAACACTCTCGCCTCCATCGACGAGCTGGCGCGTTTGCCGTGCTTGTTCGTCGGTGAGCTTGGGCTTCGGGCCAGCGACTCTGCCTTGCGCTCGTGCGTGGGCGACGCCTTCGCGGGTGCGCTCGACAAGGAGTTCTCGCTCCCACTCGGCGAGGGAGACCATCACGTTTACGACCACTTTGTCTGCGGAGCGAGAGGTATCAAGGGCTGGATCGAGCACCTGGACGTTGATGTCGCGCTCGGCGAGGTCTGCGATGGTGGTCACCGTCTCGTGGAGATTGCGCCCGAGGCGGTCAAGCCGGGTTACAACGAAGGTGTCTCCGGGGCGCATGTACTCCAGTGCCTCAGTTAGCCCAGGACGGCTCCATTTGGCGCCACTGATAGTATCCGAGTATAGGTGGTCGGGGTCACAGCCTGCGTTGATCAGGGCTTCATGTTGGGTATCGAGAGACTGTCCCTGCCGGGCGGTCGAGACCCTTGCGTATCCGATTTTCATGGATTAAATTCATTCCTCGCTTGAAGACATCACTAGTCGAGCCTGCATCCGATTGCTCCAAGAGGAAGATTGTCGCGATTATTGGGCATCCAAGCCGGTGACTTTCAAACTCGCCTCAGTCTCGCGGGCAGCGAATTCCGCGACGCCCTGTACCACCAGCTTGTGGGTTGCACCAATAACGGCATCCATGAACTCCCAGTCAGGTTTGCCATCCTTTACTGGCAAAGAAATATCCAGCGCATCGGCGTCTTTCGCGTAGAAGTTCCGCCCATAATCAAATGCCCCTGTATGGGCTGCCTTATGTGCCGCACCAGTAACAAAGATTGCGGCATTGCGCGTGAGATTTTCTGTGTGCACTACCGCTACATGGTCGTCACCGCCGTAGCTATAGTTACGGAACTTAGCGGAACCAAACATGTCGATGGTGAATGACCCAGCCGGGAACACCTGCACATCATTGCCGATAAAGGCTGAAACACCCGTATCAGACTCGCCTGCTGTCACAAATGGCAAATCCCCCGCTGTCCGGTCTGCAGACTTGAGTCGTTTACCGCGCGTGGCTGGACCAAAAAGCTGCTTGAGGTTGAAGGAAGCCCAGTCAGCCGAAGCGAGGGCAGATAAAGCTCCATAATCGGCCTCATCAAGAGTGCAGTCAGAGAGTCCAGCGGAAGAAAGGTAAGCCTCCAGCTCGGCGACATGCCGAGCCTCCAGGTCGGCGACAACACTCTCCATTAATGAAAAATCGAGTGAGCCGTTACAAATAGGAACCGCAATGCGCTTGTCTCGCACCACGTTCCATCCTCCTAGCTTCTGCTTATATGAATATATGGGTAAGTCAGTGACCTTATTGATACACATCGTCAAGAACATGTAGGCGCGATCCGAGATTTCTTCAGGGCCATTCCACCGTATGGCGTAAGCGTCGGAAAGCACCGTGAACTCATGTGGCTGAAAATATGAGCGATACACGTCACTGTTGGAAGGGATTGTGATAACCCTTGATAAGATTGTCGCTCCGTCAGCGGGAACAAAGCGACTCAAACCTTGATTGACGAAACTTGACGTCAACGCAGGTAGCGTACATTCTTTCGTTCGCTCTGTCGGCAGCTCCCTTGCTTTATAAGGCAGCTTCGCGGTATAAACCTTGTCGAACAGATCGCCGATTCTGAATTCCCCCCACTGTGCGCTTTCCAACTTTGCACGCAGTGAGGTATCTATTTTCCCAGGCGATCATCCTCCAATTCCATGTTCTTCAAGAGAGTTGAGACTTCCCAGGCGAGATAGTCGGACACAGTCTTCTTGAAGTCTTCCAACGTAGGTGTGATGTCAATGGGAGCGCTCTGATTCCAATCAGCTCCACTAGTCGGGTCAATGGTTCCCTCGAAGAAGTTTTGCGGGTCAATATGGTTGAGCTTCTTAGCCCCAAAGCGCACCACGTCAACCAGCTCCGCGTAACGCTCCGTCGCATGGTCAACATCCTTGAGGTTGACGCTTGCCTTCTTACGGTTAGACCGGGCATACCCGTCATCAGCGAAGTCAATGAAGCGAACCGAGTCGTCAGCCTGGTGTGCCTCACCGACACGGAAGACATAAATGTAGGTCTGGACACTCGACTTGCCGAGGAACAGGTCGATGGGCATCTTGATGCTGGCCAGCAGTGTGGAATGGGCGAGAATCCGCCTGTTGTACTCCACAGCTTTACCAGAACCTGCGGACCCCTGAATGATGATTGCCGCATATCCGCTAGACATCATCGACAACGCCTTTTCCACAAAGACCATGCCGTTGCCAGGTGCCGAGTACGGCGGATTGAGTACAAATGCGTCTGCTGGGAACTGGGTATCCCCGCAGTCAAACTCCTTGAGCGAGTCTCGATTGAGGATGTTCGAGGATCCATCGCCCATGAGGATCATGTTGAGGACGGCAAGCATGTAGATGCCTGGCAGGATTTCAAGACCCAGCAACTGGTTCGCCTTGATGTCGGCTTCCTTGCGAGCCAAGTCTTCAGGCGAGGTGATGGTCCTCTTCGCATCTGTGAGCATCTCGTTCATCGCAGCAACGAGCAGACCAGCGGAGCCGGTAGCGAAATCCCATACGTACGAGTCCTTATTGACGCGCGCTAGCCTCACCATCAGTGTCGCCACATACGATGGTGTCAACACCACATCGTTGAGCTTGTCCTGGCTAAACCCGAGCCACGAGTACATTTCGTTGAACAAGCGGCCTGTGAAATCAGTGGTCAGACCGATCTTGTAGTAAATCCCCAGATCATCGATGATCTTGGTGAAGATGCGCCGAAGCTGACTTTCGCCATCTTCCGGCTTGTTGATCCGCTCTTGCAGCAGTACATTCGACAGCGTGTTCACTACGAACTGGCGCTTTTCTTCAGGCAGATTCTTATGCTGCAAGAACGCTCGAATCTTCCGATCAATAATGTCTCCGTCGCGACTACCGACCTCAGTTGACGACTTAAGTTCACTCTTGTCCAGTGGCGCGACCTGGTCGGGGATACCGAGCGTAGCAATGATAGATGCGGCCACAAGGTAGACGCGGGACGACTCTGCGATACCCTTCTCGTTTTGGTAGATGTCGTTGTTGAGCTTGGTGAGGCTGGCAGCGATCTCACCCTCGCGTTTTTCGCGCAGAGCCTCAAGTTCGTGCTGCGTGAGAGACAGCTGCTTGATGCGTTCAATGAAGCTACCGAAGTGTTCAGGGGCAAGGAAGCTCAGGTCACTAAAGTCCGCGACCTTTTGACCCACGCCCAGGTTGGAGCGCGACACGTAGTAGACGCCGATCTCATGGCGAAGCGTGCCAGTATCTGGGTCGAGGTGTCCGGTAACTCCGATGGCAATGATATCCGTGTATCCGGTGAAGTGAAGCAGGGCGTTTGCGTAGTGAACCGCACCATTGACTGCGAACGCTGCGATGTTTCGGTAGTCGGGTTCGCCCTTGCGGTCCCGGTTGGCGATGTGGCCTTGTGCGTCGCACTTGATGAGTTTGTTGCGGTAGCCCTTGTACTCGATGAGGATGGGCCAGTGCTTGTTCTCACTGTCGGTCAGTAGCAGTTTTGCATCTGGACGGTTCCCACCCCGGCCTCCTCCTTTGGATTCATATTCGGCCAGAGCTTTGTCGATCTCCTCATTAAGAGGTTCTTGTTGAAGCTTGTAGTCCAACCCCATGTCGCGCATCCAGCGATTGCAAAGGTCAGCGATTTGCGGTTCAACTGATTTTGTTTGCTTGGCCACTTTCCACCCTTTCCGAACCTTAGAGATGTCCGCAATCGGTCGATCTCGGACACGCTGGGAGCGATGGAGGCTGCGGGGCTCGATGAGCCTCAGAAAGTGTTCCATAACCGGTGTCCGCTTAGCCAAATGTACCGCATTGCTGAGATAACCAATCTCGTACACGCGCTCGGGCAAGAATAAGACCCCGGTCACCGATGTGGTGACCGGGGTCTTGTGTCATAACAATCTGTAGATGAAGACGCCACCATCAGGCGCGTTGGCGACCGTGTACTCGTATTCGAGGTCGTGAATCCATGATTTCCAGTCGAAGTAGTGCTTCGCCTCCTCAGGCCATCCTTCCATCAAGCAGATGTCCTCAGCGAGCTGTGTCGCGTAGTCCTCGAACGAGTCCCAGCAACCACAGTACCTTTCCCTAAAGTCGGACGTGCTCGGTAGGGTATCCCCACATGCGACGTAACAGCCTGTCTCGACCCATGCGAGCAGTGCAGGCCACTGTTCCTCTCCGACCTCATCGAAGATTTCGCTCCAAAGCTGTGCGGTATCGGGTGACATTTCGCTGGTTCCTGCGGGGAAACCTTCGTGATCGAAGATCCATAGCTCGTCGTGATATGTGGGGTGCTGGTGCAGGTCTTCAGGTGTCACTTCACCGGCTTCTTCTGCAAGGAACCATCTCCCGTTGAGCATGCCCTGGTTGTAGCACGCTAGGCAACCAATCCAGACCGATGGGCGAACTGTAGTTTGAGTAAGCATTTAACCTCCCGAGTAGATGGAGGCGAGGCCGGGCAGTTCACTCGGTAAGAACGCTCACAAGCGACCCCGCCTCCAACGAGTGGCTCGGGGTCGCTTTGCGACCTGTTCAGGGGATGAGCGGGAGGAGGATATTTATCGCTTAGGGGGAAGATGATCATCATCCTTGCATGTTCTCGTGGAGTGGGAACGGAGGGTGAGGAGGCCCCGCCCCGGCAGCACGTGTTGTTACGTCTGTACCGCTAGTTGTACCGCCTGTACCGCTTGTGTACCGCCTGTTTTTAACAAGCGGTACGCTCTAAACGTTGGTATATCAAGCAAAACTATGTGTTGTACCGCTTGTACCGCTCATTTTCTATTAATTACGCGCGGAAAAAACCTATTCCCCCCATTCACCGTATTTTTTATATATAGAAAAGTTTTCGGTTTTAGGCGGTACAAGCGGTACAGAAGTCAGATTCCGTTGAGATACGAGGCGAAACTGCGTACCGCTTGTGCTTTTTTAGGCGGTACACAAGCGGTACAAATGCTGTTTAGGCGGTACAAATCCCCCGCCTCCACCCCTTCCCTGAGAACATACGAAGAGTGAGGATGGTCTTACGCCCCGCAGGGGCGTTGGATGATAGTCCTCGATGTTGGGTGATAGCCCCTCCTCCCCCAGCTCGACGACGGGCCTGAGTTTGGCTGAAAGGTAGGGAATAACATAGGGATTCGGCTTTGTCAGGGCAAAATGAAACCCGGTATCTCAGCGACTTTTCGTTGAGATACCGGGTTTTTCTGGTAGCGGGGACAGGATTTGAACCTGCGACCTCCGGGTTATGAGCCCGGCGAGCTACCGAACTGCTCCACCCCGCGTCGGTACCTATAAAAGGTACCCTCTATTAACCAAATGACACAAATCGAGCAGGGGTGATATGAGTCATGCGCTCTTTCCTACAAGCACCTCAAAACTGGATGGAACTGAGGGTGCCACCACCTAATATGCGGGCATGACTTCTTCGAGCTTCTTCACAATCGTTTTATGCCTCTTACTGTGTGGCGCATCGTGGGCACTTGGAAAACGCATGGGACAGACACAGACACGCCTCGACCTATCTGAGAAGCTTGTAAGCGCACAGACTCAGGCAACAGAATTACGCGCCCGACTCGATGAACAACGGGATATCCAATCCCACCTCACTGACTCACAAAACCAAGCGCTCCATCATGAGTCCATCAATCATCAACGCCTTATGCAAAGCCTCATGCCTATCAACGAAGGGATGCGGCTCCTGCAAACTTCGGTGACCTCACTTGAACGCCAACACGCAGCACAACTAGCAGC
>ERZ1674245.715-NODE-715-length-10564-cov-10.127224_pt1 | contig 10564 bp, 8 predicted proteins | sample MGYA00581205_ERZ1674245 | MGnify/ENA primary metagenome ERZ1674245 (study PRJEB41354, sample SAMEA4873314) | human saliva metagenome | biome: human-associated habitat [ENVO:00009003]; feature: mouth environment [ENVO:08000002]; material: saliva material... | reverse complement strand
AGCCTCCCATTCCCTGGACTTCAATTTCGATGTCCAAGAAACGGGAGGCAGTTCAACTGGGCGGGGGGAAACTGCCTATAGCGTCAGTGCCCAGCTAACTAGTAAACAGCTTTTGTGTTAACGCTTAGCTGGTTACTTGCTAGTTGTCAGCGGCAAGGCTCACTTGGCGGCGGCGATGCGCTCACGGAACTTGGCCAGCTGAGCGGTGATCTCGGCGGGAACCTTGTCACCGAACTGAGCCAGGTACTCCTCGGTGGAGTCCATCTCAGCGGCCCAAGCCTCGGGGTCGATAGCGAAGAGCTTGTTCCAAGCAGCTTCGTCTACCTCGTCCAGGCCCTCAAGGTTGAAATCCTCGAACTTGGGGTAGCGGCCGGTGACGCCGTCGATGGCCTCTACCTGACCAGCGGCGCGACGCACGATCCAGTCCAGAACACGGCTGTTCTCGCCGTATCCGGGCCACAGGAACTTGCCGTCCTCGTCCTTACGGAACCAGTTGACCTGGTAAACCTTGGGGAACTTGTCGCCAACCTTGTCCTGCATCTCCAGCCAGTGGCCCCAGTAGTCGGCCATGTTGTAACCGCAGAAGGGCAGCATGGCGAAGGGGTCGTGGCGCAGGGAGCCGGCCTTAACGTCGGTGGCGGCGGCGGTGACCTCAGAGGCCACGGAAGCACCGATGAACACGCCATGAGCAGGCTCGTACTGCTCGGCTACCAGCGGAACGTTGGTGGCGCGGCGACCACCGAAGAGGATGGCGTCGATAGCCACGCCCTCGGGGGCTTCCCAGTCACCACAGATGATCGGGCACTGAGCGGCCGGGGTGGTGAAGCGGGAGTTGGGGTGAGCGGCCTTCTTGCCCTCGGCAGCGTCAGCCGGGGTGTAGTCGTTGCCGTGCCAGTCGATCAGGTGCTCGGGTAGCGGAGCGTCGATGCCCTCCCACCACACGTCGCCGTCGTCGGTCAGAGCAACGTTGGTGAAGATGGTGTTGGCACGCATGGTGTCCATGGCCATCGGGTTGGTCTTGTAGCTGGTGCCGGGGGCGACGCCGAAGAAGCCAGCCTCGGGGTTGATGGCGCGCAGGCTGCCGTCCTCACCAGGACGCATCCAGGCGATGTCGTCACCAATGGTCTCAACCTTGTAGCCCGGGATGGTGGGCTGGAGCATGGCCAGGTTGGTCTTACCGCAGGCGCTGGGGAAGGCGGCAGTTACGTGGTACTGCTTGCCGCTGGCCTCGTCGGTCAGACGCAGGATCAGCATGTGCTCGGCCATCCAGCCGTCGCGGCGGGCCATGGTGGAGGCGATACGCAGGGCGTAGCACTTCTTGCCCAGTAGGGCGTTGCCGCCGTAACCGGAGCCGTAGGACCAAATTTCGTTGGTCTCGGGGAAGTGGGTGATGTACTTTTCCTCGTTGCAAGGCCAGGCGGTGTCCTTCTGGCCGGGAGCCAGCGGAGCACCTACGGAGTGCACGGCGGGAACCCAGGGGCGACCTTCGTTGATCAGGTCCATGGCCTTAGAACCAATGCGGGCCATGATACGCATGTTGACTACCACGTAGGGGGAGTCAGTGATCTCAATGCCCAGCTGGGAGATGGGGCCACCTAGGGGACCCATGGAGAAGGGGATCACGTACATGGTGCGGCCGGCGTAGGTGCCGTCGAACTTCTCGTGGAGGATCTTCTTCATTTCAACCGGGTCGTACCAGTGGTTGGTCGGGCCGGCGTCTTCTTCCTTCTCAGAGCAGATGAAGGTGCGCGACTCTACGCGGGCGACGTCGCTGGGCAGCGAACGGGCCAGGAAGGAGTTGGGGCGCTTCTCGGGGTTTAGGCGAGTGAACATGCCGGACTCAACCATTTCGCTGGTCAGACGGTCCCACTCTTCCTGGCTACCATCGCAGAAGTAAACCTTCTCAGGCTTACCTAGTTCAGCGATACGGGTAGCAAAAGCAATGACGTCTTCGGGAGCGTTGGCCGGAGCTGCGGCGCGAACGTCCTGCGCGGTGACAGTCATATGATTCCCTTCCTTGGGGGTGCTTATTTATCTTTGGCTTGCGCCTGTTAACTTGCTTATTCTCTCTCAATACCCCGGTTGACTTCTTCCCAAAGGTCCTATGGTTCACGTCACATACATAGTAAAGGCGCAGATAAACCGCGAGATTTACCTGCGCCTGAACCGCTCAAAAGCTAACAAAAAGCTTCTAAGCTGCTAGGAAACACGCCCTAGCGAGATGGGTTTAGCTAAATAAGGCTTGCCCCACCATAGTGTCTGACTGACCGATACCGGCAGGAATCGCAAACAGGGCGCGTGCCTGGTGCTGCAAATATTCACTCAGGGCGTCCTTTTGAGTCATCTTGTCCAAGATCGGGTAGAAGTTTGTGCGCGGGTCACGCACGAAGGCAATGAAGAACAGACCTGCACTCAAACGCCCTAGTGCGTCTGAACCTTCGGTGTAGTTGTAGCCGCGACGCAGCATCCAGCGGCCCTTGTTTTGCTCAGGGTTAACGATGGCGATGTGGGAGTCAGCGGGGACCTCCAGCTCTCCTTCCTTGTTCTTAGCCTTGAAGTCGATCGGCTTGAACTCATCTTTGCCGCTGGTAGGAGCCGTAACGTTAAGCGGGGCACCGTAGCGCTTGTCGCGCCCAAAGGTTTGTTCCTGCTCGATCAGACGCAGGTTGTCCCACATTTCAGCGAACATGTGGATTTTGCGCGCCACAAAGTAGGTGCCGCCCGCCATCCAGTTAGCGCCGCTGTCGTCGCCTTTTTGCACCCACAGGTGCTCGTTTAGTTTGGCGGCGCTGTCTTCAGACTTAATGTTGTTGGTGCCGTCCTTGAAGCCAAACAGGTTACGCGGGGTTTCCTGGGCTACCGAGGTGGAGGAGGTACGCCCGTAACCGGTCTGGCTCCAGCGCATTTTGGCCGTGCCCATGGCAATACGGTTTAGGTTGCGAATGGCGTGCGCACACACCTGGGCGTCGTTCGAGCATGCCTGTACTAGCAGGTCGCCGTCTGAATCAGCAGAGCGGATGTTTTCGTTAGCGAATTTGGGCATGCCCTCAGACAGGATCTTGGGCATTTTTTTGGCAATGCCGAAGCGGTCTTTGCCGTCACTGTCCACGAACAGCGAGCGCCCGAACCCGAAGGTGATGGTTAGCCCGTTGGGCTTGTAACCCCAGGCTTCACCGGTGTCGCGCGGTACGGCCTGCTTGTTTTCGTTGGGTTCGCCGCCTACTAGTTCGCCGGCGGTCATTTGCTGGGCGGCTACGGTCCAGTCGCTTAGCAGCTGTTTGAGCTCTTCGGGGTCGGTGGTGGTGACGTCGAAGGCGGCGCAGAACATGTTGTCTTGGGCAGGGGTGAGGATGCCGGCTTGGTGCTGGCCTCGGAAGGGGTAGGTGTCCAAGATTTTGTCCGCGGGAGCGCCTTCTCCCCCGGCTGCGTAGCCACCGGCGGCGCCGGCTAGGGCTCCTGCGGCTAGGCCTGCCCCGGCAAACCCGAAGGCGGCGCGGCGTGAGACGGAGTGGGCAGCTTTGCCTTCGTCTGCCTCGCTGTCAGTGGCGACGACGGCGTCGCCGGTGGTTTCGTTAGCCGTTTCAGCCGCGTTTTGGGTTGCGTCCGAGGCCTCTTCAGCGGGAGTGTTGGCGCTTTCGGTAGCGTCTGTAGCCTTGTTGCTCATTAGGTTCTCCTTGGCTAAATACAAATTTCCCAGTCATTATTATGGGTGTAAATAGCCCGCAGATCAGCCCCTAGGGACTAAATCTGCGGGCTATTTAAGTCACATTTGCCTTACCTTAATCTGCTCAGCCTAAGCAAAGTGTTAGCTAAACAGGGTGGGCTCGGTGGTTAGCGGCGTTTATCAGTGCAGCACGATGCCGCTGATCTCGCTTAGCTGCTTGGCCAGGGCGGCAACCTCGCTGGAGAACTGCTGCTGAGCCTTGGTGTAGGAGTTCTTGGCGGGAGCCTCACCGGCGTCCTTTTGAACGGAGGCGATGGTGTCGTAGCCGACGTACTTGGTGGCACCGTCGGTGGTCTTACCGTCAGCGTGGGAGTCGATCAGCTTGTGTACAGCCTTGAACTTGGCCTTGATCTTCTTGTCCAGCTCGGGGTTGGACTTGGCCACGATTTCAGAGACGTTGCCGTAGGCTACCTCGGCGCCTTCAATGTTGGCCTTGAAGTCGTAGAGGTCGGTGTGGGAGAAGGTGTCTTCTTCACCAACAATCTTGGAGTCGGCTACCTCGTTGACTAGGTCAACAGAGCCGGTTACTACGTCGTTGATGGTCAGTGAGAACTTCTTGCCGTCCACACCGGTGATCTTGCCGTAAACCAGGTCGTAGAGCTTCTGGGTGTTTTCTTCCAGGTTGGTAGCTGCGGCCTTGCGGTCAGCGTCGCTGGCGAACTTGAACTGGCTGGCCCCCCACAGGTCGGCCTCGATGCGGTGCCAACCGGTCCAGCTCTTGAGTACCTCGGGGTCGGTGACGGACTTGCCGGCGTCGGCAGACAGGTCCTGGACGCGCACGTCGAGGGCGCCGTCGAGGTCACCAGCTTCCTTGATACCGAACTTCTCAGCGGTGGGCTCGATGCGCTCGTAGTGCTGGCGCGCTAGCGGGAACAGTTCCTTGGCCTTGGCGGTGTCGCCGGAGGTGTAGGCGGCGGTGAAGGCCTTGGTGGCGGTCAGCAGCTGACCGACCTGGTCCTTAACGTAGGAGGTGTAGTTAGCTACGGCCTGCTCTTCAAGCTTCTTGACGTCGCTGCCGACGGCCACGTCCTTACCCTTGGTGACCTTGAGCTGGGTGGCTCCCACCAGGGCGCCCACCATGTTGGGCTTGCAGGCACTGTAGTAGGTGCCTTCCTTCAGGGCAGTGGTTAGCTCGGTGGAGGTACCCGGGCCGATGTTCTCCTTTTCGGAGACGATCTGTAGCTTGTTTTCGCTCAGTACCTCAAACTCGTTGGGGACAGTGCCCTCGTTGGAGATCTTGAAGGTCACCTGGCCGGAGGGGAAGGACTTGGAGGAAACCTCGCAGCCCTTGTCGGTGATTTTGACGTTGATGGTGTTGGAGCCGGCTGCGTTAGTGCCGCCACTGCCACCCTGGTTGTTTGCAGTGCAGCCGCCCAGGACAGACAGGGCGACTACCGGTAGCGTCACCAGCGCGGCGCGTACTCGACGTGTAATCATTTATTTTTCCTTGTCGGATGGGTTTTGGGTTGGGAAGGAAGGGGTAGTTGCTGTGGTCGCCAAGCTTCCTTCCCGACGCCGTCGACCACAAGTTTTTTTCAGGCTGCTGCCGCCTGGGAGGCGGACTGTTCCACCTTGGGGGTTTTACCCAGCTTGCCGTGCGCCACTCGGGCAAAGAAGTACAAGGTGGGCCAGAAGTAGAGGTTCCAGCCGATTACCTGCAGCCAGGTGGGGGTGGGGTTGACCTGGAACAAAGCCACACTGACCTCATAGAGCCAACGCAACGGGTTAACCGAAGATTGGGGTACCCAGTTGGATACATCCCAGGCGTGGTGAGCCCAGCCCGGCAGCAGTGAAGCTTCCTGCAAGTCACCAAAGCCGTAGGAGATAATGCCGGCGGCCACCACAATCAGGAAGTAGCCGGTCACCGTGAAGAACATGGAGAGGTTAATGCGCACTCCCCCGCGATAGATCAGGTAGCCCAGCACAATGGCCACCACCAGGCCACCGACCACCCCGGCGGCGATAGCTGGCGTGGATTTTTCTACAGCCGAGCGCACGGTCGCCCAAATAAATAGGGCGGTTTCGATACCTTCACGGCCTACCGCGAAGATGGCGATCCAGATAATGCCCCAGCCTCGCCCATCTTTTTCTAGCGAGGCCGATAGGCTGTCGCGCAGGCCTTGGCTCATTTGGCGCGAGTTTTTGCCCATCCAGAAAATCATCCAGGTAACCATGGCCACGGCCACCAGCGACAGTGAACCACCAATGATTTCTTGGGCCTGGAAGGTTAGGGTTTGTGGACCCCAGGTCAAGATGGCGCCAATGGCTAGCGGCACCAGCGCAGCGGCCAGCACCCCTAAAGTCAGCTTGCCAAACAGGTCTCGACGACCGATTTTGGCCAGGTAGGCGGCAATCACGCCTACCACCAGGGCGGCCTCTAGACCCTCACGCAGGGCGATAATAAAGTTCGCAAAGAATAGGGACATACTCTTACTTTTATTAGGCTAGACTCACTTCCGAAAGGTCAGCCTAACCTTTATCTGCCCTGCGCTCAAGCAGTTTTAGCTAAGTTGAGACGCTCGATTGCCGTAACGTGACTCACCCTTAGGCCCCAGACGCGGAGTCAGAATATTTGCGCAGCTAAACACCACATTTTTGGGTACACCGTGCCATAAAACCGGCACCGACGGCGTCGAGAAAATAACTGCTTTACCCAAGGCCACAACCGCCCTAGCCTCAACGCTAAAACTACCAACGCTTAAACATGCGAAAATAGCTTCATGCGAGCATCAGCCAACCGAAGGCGTTTTGCGGCATTAGCCTGCCTAACCCTAATCCCCGCCCTTGGCGCCTGCCAGGCCCATATGGATCTAACCGTGCATCAAGAGGGCACCTACGACGCCGTCATCCGCATGGTGGACAACACGTCCTCGCAGATCACCAGCACTTCACAGTGCAAGCAGCTAGCTAGTTCCCTGCGCAGCTCGATTGCCACTAATAAGGGCAGTGAAATTAAGGTCAAGTCCATCAAGGGCGACGAGGGTATTGGCTGCGAATTCACCTTTAAATCCATTCCGGTAGCCACCGCCGCCACCAAGCCGGCCCCCAGTGCCAGCGCTGCTAGCACCGCCAATGGCTCAGCAAACGCCAACGCCTCAGCTAACGCCTCGGCGAGCCCTGCCGGCGTCACTAACGCGCTAGTGTGGCGTCAGGGCAACAAGGTTTTTGTGCGTATTCCCGGGGTAAACACTGACGGAAACTCTGAGGCCGCCACCGCCTCCCCCAGCGCCGGCGCCTCAACTGGCTCTGGCGGCTCAGGCGGTTCAAATGGCTCAGCTGGTTCAGCTGGCTCTGGCTCTGGTAGCTCTGGCGGCTCTAGCAAATCCGGCGGCAGCGATGATGTGGTTGAAAAATACAAGTCACTGATCGACACCAAACTGACAGTAACTTTCCCCGGCGCAGTTATTGACGCTGGCGGCGGCAAGGTGCAGGGGCACAAAGTCACTTGGAGCGGCCCGCAGATCCTGGCTACTGGGGTCAGCGCCTCAGGTTACGCGATTGGTAATGGCGGCATGCCCTGGTATTCGGCCTCACGCCCGTGGTCTTGGTTGATTGTCGGCTCGGTCTTTGCGCTGACGGCATTTGGTTTTTGGCGACGCCGCCGCGCCCACACCAGCTAACAGCAGCCAGAGTGACGCCGCCGACCCCAGTAGCGCCGTCGACCCCAGGCAGCTAAAACGGCGCCGTCGGCCCCAAAAAAACCAATAAAAAGCCCCGGTAACCTTGAACTGCGTCCCGAAACTTGGACGCGTTTAATGGTAACCGGGGCGATTTATTTAAGCGCTCGCAGGCTCAGCGGACCTGGGCGATCTTCTGCTTGCGCTTGGAGCTGACCACTACGGCCACAACCACAATCGCGATCACCAAAACCGCAGCCACGCCACCGATGATCAGACCGGTGGACAGGCCAGAGTCAGAGGACTTGTCAGCAGCGGCGGCCTTAGCAGTGGCGGTGGGCTCAGCCTTCTTCTCGGCGCTGACCTTACCGGTAATAGTGCTAGCAGTGGTGCCATCAGCGAAGGTTACGGTGTTACCGGAGATGGTGCCGCCCTTAGCGGAGGTTACGTCGCCGGGGTAGGTTACCTTCATGTCCATCTTGTAGGTACCAACAGCCTGCAGGCTGGATAAGGATCCAGTTAGCGTGGAAGCATCAAAGGTGAACTCGCCCTTTTCTTCCTTACCACCCAGGATCTTGACGGTGTCGCCCTTCACCACCAGGCGGCAGACCTTACCGCCATCAGTGCCATCAACAACCGTAGCATCGGTAGTGGTGCCCGCAGTGGCCGGAATAGCAGCCTTAATGTTGGGGCACACCTGGGTGATAATAGTGCCGTTATCGCCGTCAACAGCGACGTCAACCTGGTACACCGTGTTGGTCATGGACTCGATGTTGACGTTTGCGTGGATGGTGAAGGCCATAGCAGCCTGAGCCGGAGAAGCTACTAGCACGCCACCAACAGCCAGAGCTGCAGCTGCTCCTAGGGAAAGCGCCTTGGTACGAATACGCTTAAAAATAGACATTATCTACCTTTCTTTCTGCCCGGTTTGGGGATAAGCAGAATCCTCGGCAATTGTATGGGCTCAAACTTGATACTTGCTGGGACGTGTCCGACTTGTTACCTAAGTGGGTAACATATAAACCAAAACGACGATATAGCCCGGCTATATCGTCGCTTTAGTTTTAAACAGCTAACAAATGCGGCTTACTGCTGCGGGTAGCCACCCTGTCGGTAGCCCTGCTGAGGGTATTGACCCTGCTGAGGGTACTGACCTTGCTGAGGATACTGACCACCCTGCTGCGGGTAGCCCTGCTGAGGGTACTGACCACCCTGCTGGTAACCACCCTGGGGGTAGCCACCTTGCTGGGGGTAGCCCTGCTGCGGGGCGTAACCGAACTGGCCACCCATCGCGCTAGGCGGCTTCTTCTTGCCAGAGCGCACCGCGAAGAACGCGCCCACACCAACCAGCAGCACTACTACTACACCAATGATTACGTAGAGCACAGTGTTGTCATCTGAGCTGGAAGAGCTTGAGGAGCTCCCTGAATCCTTGGCGCTGCCGCCCCCATTATTCGAGGCACCACCTTTGTTGTCAGAAGAACCCCCGTTGTCAGAGGAGCCACTACCGGGGTTGCCTACTACCTTGTACTTCCCACCCAGCTTTAGCTTGGCGGTGTTGCCGCTAACTTCAGCACCTTCAGCGGAAACAATGCCGCCACCAAAAGTTAAACGATAGTTGATCGAGCTATCACCATAGCTAGTGAGACTGCTAAGCCCAGTTAGATCGCCTTCAACACGTACATTGCTACCATCGCGCTCAACATTGAAACCAATACCGCTTACACCAGAGTCGGATGAGGTAGAGCTGATTACTGTCTCAAGCGGCGCAGTAACTTCGACGGCACAAACTTCTACACCCTCATACTGGGTAATTTCAGATTTGTTAACGGTGCCAAAACCAAGCGGGCTGGTACCGCCAGAGCTGTACTTATTGCACATAGTCTTGTGGTCAGCGCCTTGAACAGTGCTGTGTTCCTTCATAGAGATCGTTACAGTGTCCCCGGCGAATTTAAATTCGGTCCACACTTTCATAGTTTGAGTGTCGTCAGCGTGCGCTGGGGCGGTAAGACTTACCAGCGAAAATGCCAGCACAAAAGCAGCCAATATGGCCCCTAGGCGCGCCACAAACGAGTGTGACTTCAAAGCAACAGCGTTCATGTTTATACCCTAGCCCTTTTTAGTAGGCCAGGCATCTTAAAGCCTTGGGGATTAAACCCCGGCGCCCGCTATTTTCTGGCTTTGCGCGGCTTAGCGGGGCGGTGTTTATGACCACAGGGTCCCACCAGAAGCAGCACTACCCCGATGACTACCGTGAGCGCCGTCGCCCCCACAATCACATAAAGCACGGCGCTACCAACCGACATCTCCAGGCCAGAGTCGCTGGCACTAGTGATAACAGAACTGGTGGTAGAGCTAGCATCCATAGGCGCGTAGCTGGTGGCGCGGGCCGGCGAATTTACCAGCAGCAGCGCAAAAGCCAGCAGCAGGGTGCCCAGCACGGCCCCTACCCGCTCTAACCCTACTTTCATAGCATTCATCCTGCTCACGGCCCTATCCTAGGAACATTTAACCGGGATTTACCTGGATTTTAGCTGGGGATAACTCCCCTACTGCGCAGCTCTTCGGCCCGGTGGTGGCGCGCTATCTGCATTCTGGTGGCGCATTACCTGCATTTTCCGACGGCGAAGGCGCCTTCTGCGGCAAACCGGAATTGGCGTCTGCTGGCATAGCGTCAGGGCCGAGGTCTTCACTAGAAGTTACCGACTTAACAAAACAGGCCTTAACGCACACAAAAATCGCTACCGCGCCAACAATCAGTATCAACGCAAGCAATGTATTAAGCACCCGCATAAGATCAATCGACCATAACAGGCGATAGAATGACTGTAACTGGCGATAAAATCTTGGAGTCGAGGAAGTTAGGTCCCCTCTGGCCGGTATCTCGTTAGAGTCACTGGCCGGCACCTCGTTAGAGTCGTGGGAAGTCAAAGAAGCTACTACTTCAAAGTCTTCATTTTTGGCAACGAATATGGGGGCATGCTTTTCCATCTCACCTCCAAAATAAGAAATAGTCTCTACATTTTGAAATCTAATAGTATATTCAATCTCGCCAGTGTAAGCAGGATCTGTTACACCTATTATTTTAACGATATTACCTTCAACAATAATCTCAGCACCGTATATGAGTGTGTGCGATAACTCCTCTTTAGAGATCGCGACAATATAAGCTGAGCAAACTTCTACACCATCATAATGCCCTATTTCAAGCTTATATACTCTC
>ERZ1674245.714-NODE-714-length-10572-cov-22.241419_pt1 | contig 10572 bp, 9 predicted proteins | sample MGYA00581205_ERZ1674245 | MGnify/ENA primary metagenome ERZ1674245 (study PRJEB41354, sample SAMEA4873314) | human saliva metagenome | biome: human-associated habitat [ENVO:00009003]; feature: mouth environment [ENVO:08000002]; material: saliva material... | reverse complement strand
CCCTGAAAACTAATCGGATTCGAAACTTTATATCCGTCAATATGAATACTCACCAACGCCGAGTTAACCAGCTTCACTTCAACATCTTCATTGCCAGTTTCCAGCGCAATTTGAGCCTGAGCTTTTCCCTGGGCACGCTCCTGAACTTTCTCAATGATGAACTCCATCTCGGCAATGTCTAATGGCTTATTCGGCTGCGGCCTGCGATAGCGAATAGTGTTCGTAACGCCCTTAACTAATTCGCCCGCGATGCCAATAACAACCCGCTTACCCTGAACGCCAGCTTGATCCTCAGCCTCAGACAGAGCCTCTTCGCAATTCGCCACAACCCCAGCAATATCAGCAATTGCACCGCTGTGCATATCACCCATTTCCTGCTGTTTTCGACCAACACCAATAATCTTCAGCTCGTCGTCTTCAACTTCAGCGATCAACGCCTTAACCACTTCCGTACCAATATCTAAGCTAACCAATAGTTCTCGACTATCTTTATCAGACTTCTTTAACATGTCTTTCAATGCCATATAAGAAATATTATATAACGCTTGTGATTTTAGAGCAACAGTTAATTATCTATCTTAAAACAGCCTTGATTCGACGAATTCCAGCCGAACTAGATTCTTCTTTGGTGATTTTGAATCTCTTGCCATCTTCAGCCAAAACTCCAGTGTGTTCGACGTGTGGGCCGCCGCAAACTTCAAAGCTAACGATATTATCATCTTTACCAATAGAATAAACCTTAACCTCATCACCGTAACGCTCACCGAACGCGCCAATTGCGCCCATACTCAATGCCTCATCGGTCGGATATACAGCAAAACTAACTGGCAAATCTTCATCAATCCAAGCATTAACCTGATCTTCGACTGCTTGTTTTTCTTCTGGCGTCAATTTATCGTGATTAAAATCAAAGCGCAATCGATCGGCAGTAATATTACTTCCGTGTTGCTGTAAATCTGGCGCATTCAAAACCTTGCGTAACGCCGCACCCAACAAATGTGTCGCCGTGTGATATTTCAAATGAATAGAGTCATGACCTTCCAAACCGCCGCTAAATTGTCCCTTACGAGCCGTCTTAGAGCGTTGTCGCTGCTCATTCATTTTCGCGGTAAATTCATCGCGCCAATTGTCCGAAAGTTTAATTCCTTGTTTATACGCCTCTTCCGTACTGAGCTCCACCGGAAAACCGAAAGTATCGTACAAAGTGAACAATTCTTCACCAGTCAAGCCATCGTCAATGTAGCGCTGCATTTGTCGCAAACCTTTCCTCAAAGTCTGACGAAAAGCTTTCTCCTCCTTAACAAGGACGGCAATTATATTATCGCGATTATTCTTCACCTCTGGAAAATCGGCTTCATACAAATCAGCGATCGCCGGCACAACTTCTTGCAGGAAATTCTGCTCGATCCCCAAATCAAAGCTATAGCGAATTGCCCGACGGAGCAGACGACGCATTACATAGCCCTGCTCTTTATTACTTGGCACACACCCATCAACCGCCATAAACGTCGCAGCCCTCAAATGGTCAGCAATCACTCGCATACTTTCGGTGTGTGAAGCGTAATCCTTGCCGCTCAGATCTTGTAACTTTTCAATAATCGGCCAAAGCAAGCTAATCTTAAAGACGTCAGGATCGTTATTTACTGCAGCCGCGATTCGCTCAAGTCCAGATCCATGGTCAATATTTGGCTTATCGAGTGGCTCAAATTGCCCCTCAGCAACTTTTTTATATGCCATAAATACGTTATTGCCAATCTCCATAAATCGACCACAATCGCAGTTCGGATGACAATTTTCACCAAATTTTGGATCATGCTCAATGAAATCAAACTCATAAAACATCTCACTATCCGGACCGCACGGATCACCAACAGGAGTAGTTTCTGGACCGCCATTGCGACTCCACCAGTTTTTACTGCCGTCATAAAAGAAAATTCTTTCGCCTGGATTTACACCACGCGCCGCGCCCTGCTCTTCGCTGCCGATGTCCGCCATTTTTGCATCGATGCCCTTTTCTGCAAACTTTTTCTGCCACAATTTAGCCGCTTCAACATCTTTATCAATATTATATTCCGGCGCACCAATAAAACACGTTACGTACAATCTATGCGGATCAAGACCAATTTCCTCGGTCAAAAACATCCACATCCAGCCAATTTGCTCTTCCTTAAAATAGTCGCCCAAACTCCAGTTTCCAAGCATCTCAAAAAACGTTGTATGACGATTATCACCAATGTCGTCGATGTCCTGAGCTCGCAAACACGTTTGAGAATCAGCAATTCTCTTACCTTCAGGGTGCGCCTCACCAAGTAAGTACGGAATCATCGGTTGCATTCCGGCGCCCGTAAATAAAGTCGTCGGGTCATTAGTTAAAATCAACGGCGCACGCTCAACGACGGCGTGACCTTGTTTTTTATAAAATTCAAGATATTTACTACGTATTTTTTGGGCATTCATGAGTGTAATTATACCATAAAATAACCCCACCTTACAGATGGGGTTTATAGATCAAATCGCCAATCTCAACAGATTATTCAGCTACTTCTTCAGCTGGCTCTTCTTTTGGTTGATTCTTGCGAAGTTTTTCTGGATTGCGGATGGCTTTGTGCTTGTCAGCTGAGACTTCCTTAACCCACTTTGGCAATTTAACGCCAGCTTCTTTCAATAGCTTAACTACGCGCGGTGTTGGCTGTGCGCCATTGTCCAAATATTTCTGAGCCAATTCAACTTGGATATTTGATTCTTTAGTGTGTGGGTTGTAGCTACCGACATAAGCGACTACACGACCACTTGATGGATGACGATGTGCTTCTTGTACCGCCAAGCGATATACTGGATAACCTTTGCGACCCAAACGTTGCAAACGAATTGCTAGCATAAAATTAATTCTTCCTTTAACTCTACGTTTTATTATTCCTTACTTTAGAACAGTTTACACTATTTTTCCCATAACGTCAATCTGTTTTCACGATTCCGCCACCCAAACATTCATCACCGTCATATATTACCGCAGATTGACCCGCGGCTACGGCACGCTCCGAAGCAGAAAGATGCACAATATCTCCGTCAATTTTCGCGTCGAATAAAGCGCCTCGATGACGCAACCGGACTTGTACATCCTTATCTTTATGCGGCGCTTGATTAATCCAATGAATATCCGCCAGCCTAAGTTCTTTTCGCCACAAACTTTCATTATCAATTGAGCGCGACACGTAAACCTCATTTTTCTCCATATCCTTGCCCACAACATAATAAGGCAATCCACCGCCGACGTTCAAACCATGACGCTGACCAAGCGTATAGAAAATTGCGCCATCATGCTTACCAACGACAGATCCCGTCTGCTGATCAATAATATTTCCTGGCGCAGTTTTAACATATTCCGACAAAAACTCACGAATTCCAACTTGCCCAACAAAACAAATTCCCATCGATTCCTTTTTACTAGCCGTCCACAAACCACGCCCTTTCGCCATTTCGCGAACTTCCGCCTTAGTGAAATCGCCCAACGGAAATATGGTTTTTGACAAAGCTTCCGAAGTCACTCGATATAAGAAATACGTTTGGTCTTTATTATCATCACGAGCGCGTAACAATTTGGCTGACGAAGACGATTCATGAGCAACACGCGCATAATGCCCTGTAGCAATATAATCCGCTCCAGCCGCCAGCGAAGCCTCCAAAAATATCTTAAACTTCACTTCTTGATTACACATAATATCCGGATTTGGCGTGCGACCCGCTTGATATTCGCAAATCATGTAATCGACAACGTTTTGCTTATATTCTTTCTGGAAATCAAAAACTCGAAAATCAATACCCAAGCCGACCGCCACACGCTTGGCATCAGCAACATCTTCCGCCCACGGACAATGCATTCCAGGAAGATCTTCAGACCAGTTTTTCATATAAACACCCGTTACGTCATAGCCCTGCTCAACCAAAAGTGCTGCAGCCACAGAGGAATCCACGCCGCCCGACATTCCAACAAAAACTTTCTTACTCATCTGGACAACCCCAGGGCGAATAGCCCAATTCTCATTAATTCACCCATTGCCAGCCACCAGCCCCACGGAGTCAACCACCACAACGAACTCCAGTTTTTATCAGAAGCTACAGGATGACTTCGAATCTTCACGTCGTTAAATTGCGCTGAAAATTCAAGCTGGGCGCGACGCATATGATAACCACTCGTCACCAGAATCACATCTTCAATTTTTCGCGAATCGACAATTTTCTTCACCTCAGTGGCGTTTTGTCTAGTCGTTTCGGAAGACTCGTCCATAACAATGGCCTTCTCAGGAACGCCGCTATTAATCGCTCGCTGATACATAGCCTTGGCGTTGGACGGACCAGTCTTATCGGCCGCCGCGCCCGACACAACAATCAACGGCGCCCAACCTTCTTTATACAGTTTAATAGCCTCGTCAGTTCGCGCATTCGTATCGCCGCCGCTGACAACAACTATTGCATCAGCCTTACGACAATCGCCTTCACCCACGCCTTGACATTTTCCCAAATCATTCGGCGACAAATATGCGCTAAGCCCAAAAATCACCAAAGCAGCAAAAATCATTAAGCCAACTAGTTTATGAATCATCGACGAGTCCTCTTCATTTCCGCTTGCACAGCCTCAATGATAAATTCGCCAGCTCGCTTTATATTCTCATCATCGTTCAACTTACCTAAGGTAAGCCTTAGACTTCCGTCAATCTCTGATTCGCTCAGACCAATACTCGCTAGCACATGAGAACGCGTTCCAGAATTAGCCGCGCAAGCACTACCCGTAGCCACTAGAACTCCACGAGATTCTAACAAAAACACCAATCTTTCAGCGTCAATTCCAGAAAATGATATATTCAAAAAACTCACCAAACTTTTTTTCATATCTGATGATATCAACATATCAGGAAAAGCTTGCTTCAAATCTTTTACCAACTCTTCCCGCAACTTTCGCAGTCGCTTCACTTCAGCAGAACGTCGTTTTTGCGCCAATTCCAAAGCAGTCGCAAAACCAACCACGCCAGCAACATTTTCAGTTCCACTACGCAGACCCAATTCTTGACCGCCACCAAAAATATTGGCTTTCAGCGTAACGCCAGGTCGCACCCATAGTAATCCAACTTGCTTTGGACCGTAAACTTTCGCCGCAGACAATGTCAATAAATCAACACCCAGCCTTTTAATCTTCACATCAATTAAAGCCGCCGCCTGCGAAGCATCAGTATGAAAAATCAACGGTAAAGATTCGCCATTTTCTTGGCGCCTGAGTCGCTCAGCTTTTACAATTTCCGCAATTTCTTCAATTGGCTGGATGTAGCCCAGCTCATGGTTCACCAGCGCAACACTAACAAATCCAACGTCTGGTGTTAGCATTTTTTTAACCATGTTCGGGTCTATTCGTCCATTTTTCATTGGCGGAATTAGCTTTACTTCCGAACGCGCTTTTGCGGAATTAATCACCGAATCATGCTCAATTGCCGAAATTAAACTTACGCCATTTGCTGCATTGAACGCCAAATTGACAGACTCAGTTGCCCCAGCTGTCATTATCAATTCATCAGCCATCACGCCCAAGCAGCGCGCCAGCCGAGCCTTCGCGTCTTGATATTCACGCTTTGTAAATATTGCTGGAGCGTACGGACTAGACGGATTGAAAAACTTTTCAGAAAAATATGGCAACATCGCCTCAATCACCAACGGATCCATTGGCGTTGCAGCAGCATGATCAAGATAGATATAGTCTTTATTCACTTTTTTATTATATCAAAGTGGCCGACCGGTTTGCGGATCTTTCTTATATAATTGCCGAGAAACTCGCTCGTAATATTCCTTAGTTGCCAAGACAAAATTCTGAAGCTCGTCGCCCTCCAAATAGCTATATCTATAATTCGGCTGAATCTTCAAAATTCCCTTTGGTTGCACTTCATAACGCGTCGTCAATTCTTGCCGACCGCCCTTACCATCGGCAACTTCTTCATACCAAATCCAGGTATCTTTATCTAAATTAAAAAATTCTCGTCGCGCAACATACGCTGGCTTCTCGCCAAAAATCGTTGCGCCAATTTCACTTTCCAACTGGATCAGCTCGCGCTCGGTAAACTTCTTTAATGGGCGATCTTTTTTACGGAATTTCAACAAAAATACCGCGTCACTATCATCAGCAAAAACCAAACTTCGTACTTTTTTCAAAAGCTTAGTCACTCGCAGATCTCCTTGGTTTTATATTCACGTAAGCGTTGGAGTGAATTACCGATTGCCTGCACAGTTTCAAGCGGACTATTGTTAATGCGGTCAAGACTTTTTCTGTAGCTATCAAGTGTTTGATTACATAAATAAACCGCCTCATTATCAGCAGAGTTTACCCCGATAATGTTCTTAATATCCTTCCTGTCAAACGCAGTCTTCCCTAATTCAGGCTTTACCCCAGAATTATCATCGCACCTCTTGGCATCAGAAAGAATATCGGCAATTTCTTTGCGTGTGGCATCTAATTCAGGTGTTTTTGTAACACATTCCGGCGTACTACTCATTTTCTCCACTTTCAAATGCCAAAAAGTTCTTTTGTGTTGTGAAGAGTAGCTTGGCTTAAAACATCAAAATCAATATTTCTCTGCTTTGCCCAATGTTCAGCCACTAATCTCACATATTCTGGCTTGTTTATATTACCACGAAACGGCGCTGGTGTCAAGAATGGCGCGTCAGTTTCTAGCAATAATCGCTCCAGCGGGATTGAAGCGAACAATTCTTTCTGCAATTGATCCTTTGTGAATGTACTAATTCCATTAAGTCCAACGTACAAATTTCGCGAAAAACCTTTTTCCAAATTATCACGCGTATCGGTAAAACTATGCAAAACACCGCGCAGCCCAGGAAAATTATCGAATATTGGCCAAAAATCATCCCAAACTGACGGCTGATCTGCAGCGCCATCGCGAACATGAAAACTTACTGGCAAATCGTAATCAACCGCCATTTGAAGTTGCGCTTCCAAGCCTTCAATTTGCGTTTCTCGCGGACTGTTATTGTAATAATAATCAAGCCCAATTTCACCAATTGCCACAATCGGAGAATTTTCCGTCTTATTCTCCAGCAAAGTTTTGATATCTCCCCAGCCATCTTTCGTATCGTGCGGATGAACGCCAATTGCCGCCCAAGTAAACTCATGATTCGCAGCAAATTCCACAGCTTGGCGGCTACTTCGCTGGTCAGTACCGACACAAATCATGCCAATATTCGCCTCGGCCGTTTCTTTGTAAAATTGCTCGCGATTGTCCGTAAAAAATTCCGTATCGTGCAAATGACAATGCGAATCTATCAGACGTAAACCCTCGGTCATACTTCTCTCGTCAGCTTCAATCATAAACTATTTAACCTGAGATTCTGTTTTCGGAGCGCGTGGATCTGGCGTGTGAATATATTTGCGCGGGAACAAAGGCGTCAATTCTGACGGCACGACACCACTAGCAAACATATCGTGAATTTTCTCGGCAGTTTGCGGCATAAATGGACGAAGCATGTCAGACACTTGCAGTAATGTGCCACAAGCGTGCGCCAAGATCTCACTCAAATGCGACTCTGCCTCTGGATCTTTATCGCGATTTTTAGCAACTTGCCATGGTTGAACTCGCTCAATATATTGATTCAAAGAGCGAACAATTAGCCAAATTTCGTCCATTGCTTGGTCAAACATATAACTATCCATTGCTTGACGATACGGACCCATGTCGTGCTCGGATTGAGGAGCGTCGCCAATAACGCCAGCTTGATAACTCTGCACCATTTTAGCGACTCGCTGAACCAAATTGCCCAAATCATTGCCAAGCTCACCATTATACGCAGCTTCAAACTTTTCCCAAGTAAAGTCGCCGTCATCTTGCGTTGGTACGTGGCGCAAGAAATAATATCGAAACGCCTCGGCGCCGTAATCTGGAATAATATCAGTCGGACCAACACCATTTCCAAGGCTCTTTGCCATTTTCATCCCGCCAGAATTGATAAATCCATGAACGAGCAGAACCTTCGGAAGCGGTAAATCTAGCGCCATGAGCATTGCCGGCCAAATACCAGCGTGGAAACGCAGAATGTCCTTGCCGATAACCTGCACATCAGCCGGCCAAAAAGATTGCCACTCTTCTGGACGATCAGGATAACCAATAACTGTAATGTAATTGCTCAGAGCGTCTAGCCAAACGTACATGACTTGATTATCATCACCAGGAACTGGCACGCCCCAGCTAAGATTTTTACGCGGACGAGAAACCGACACATCTTTCAAGCCATCTTTCATCAATTCCAAAAACTCTTTTTTACGGAATTCAGGCACGATTCTCATTTTATTTGACTCAATTGCCTGACGAATATTGTCCGAAAAAGCACTGGTTTTAAAATAGTAATTTTCCTCACTCAAACGCTGATACGGAGTTTGGTGATCTGGACAAACCCCATTATTTTCGGCAGCTTCTTTATCTGTAACGAAAGCTTCACACCCTTGACAATACCAACCTTCATATGAACCTTTGTAAATGTATCCAGCCTCAACGAGTTTCCGCCAAATATATTGCACCGCAGCAACGTGATGCGCGTCAGTTGTTCGAATAAAATCCGTCACTGAAATATTCAGCTCGGAAATCATATTCTTAAAATTAACGTGCGTTTGGTCGACGTATTCTTGAGGGGTTTGATTTTGACTGGCGGCTTTGGCGGCAATTTTATTGCCATGCTCATCTACGCCGGCTTGAAAACGAACTTCGCGCCCGTTCTGTCTGGAATATCGCGCCCACACGTCTGCCAACATATAATCCATAGCATGCCCAATGTGCGGCAAGCCGTTTACGTAAGGAATAGCAGTAGTGATGTAAGCGTGTTTCTTAGTCATAAAGAAATTATAACAGATTCAACAGAGTGTTGCCACTGGCGTAAATGTCAATCATAGTATGTTATAATAAAAATTGAAACAATACTTAATAGGAGGAGATTGTGAAGAAAATTTTAAAAAGCTTAGTGGCGGCAATGATCGTAAGTGTCACCATAGTCACAGCAAGCACACCTACAACAACCCATGCGGCAAGCGGAGATTGGCGCAAAGACTCAATCGGATGGTGGTATAGAAATTCGGACGGCAGCTACCCAAAGAACAAATGGGAGAGGATTGGTGACAAATGGTACTACTTTGATGGGCGCGGATATATCATTCACAGTAAATGGGAATATATAAACGGACATTGGTACTATTTTAACACTAGCGGACACATGACCGAAAACACCTGGAAGATGATCGGAGACAAGTGGTACTACTTCGACACTAAAGGTCACATGTTGCACGACCAGTGGGTCGGCGACTACTACGTCGGTCAAAATGGCGATATGTTAAAGAATGCCGTCACACCAGATAACTATGTAGTTGGAAGCGACGGAAAATGGGATAAGAGGTTTTCAAGAGAATTAGCAGAGAAAGCTAAATATCAAAACCTAGATAACGCCATATACTCTAAGTTTGCAGCTGCACACTTCATTTCAACCTACTACAAACTAGACTACGCTACAGCGCTCCAATTACTAGAGATAATATATCCAAATTACAATCCCATCAATAACGCGAAAAGAGCAATAAAATTTTTCATGCCATCAGCCGATATAAATAAAGACCCTCACGCATGGACTTCCAAAAGTCGATTAATGGAAAGATTTACCAATACGGGACCTAAAGGTGATTTTAGATTCTCAAAGGAAGAGGTTGAAAAAGCGCTTGATGAGCTAAACCATGAAATCGACGTTGCTAAGATGTTCCAGATGCAGGCTATAAAGGCTCTAAAAGCCCTAGATTCCTACAACCATACATCAAAAGTAAACTATGAAGATCTTCTCACCTTGCAAGGATTTACTAAAGAAGAAATAGACAATGCCCTTAATGCAGTAAAGATTGACTTTGCACATAACGCTCAACTAAAAGCCAGCGATATGCTATCAGGACAGAAACCCACCATCTCAAGAAATTTCATACTAAGACACTTACAAGGGACCGATAAATTCACTAAGGAAGAGGCAGAAGAAGGTTTACAGCGTCTGAATTATGACTTCAAGATCAACCTACGTAATCTTATTGAAAAAAATTACACCACAGGCAATTACTATAACGGCATGCTTTCAAAAAAATCCATAATAATCAGCATAGCCCGCACTCAAGAGATGAAGGAATCAGAATCATACATCATCCGAGAGGTATTAGAAGAATATGATATTAATTACACCGAGCGAGCAAAGCTGCGTGCTATAGATACTCTAAAAAATATAAAATACAGCAGAAGCGATTTAATAAAATCTCTTGTCGACGGATGGGGATTCACCAAAGAAGAAGCCACCAACGCCGTTAAGGATTTGAAACACGAAAATCTGATTGATTAATTCAGTCTTTTGGTGTAAAGAACGACTCAGCTTAAAACCGCTGAGTCGTTCTTATTTTTTGATATTGTCACCTGTCTCTAAATAATTATAAATTCCGCCGCTCTTTCAGTAGTCTCTTCCAATCTTCAATCGCCAAATCTTCAGCGCGAGCATCTGGTGAAATTCCTG
>ERZ1674245.713-NODE-713-length-10576-cov-9.635491_pt1 | contig 10576 bp, 9 predicted proteins | sample MGYA00581205_ERZ1674245 | MGnify/ENA primary metagenome ERZ1674245 (study PRJEB41354, sample SAMEA4873314) | human saliva metagenome | biome: human-associated habitat [ENVO:00009003]; feature: mouth environment [ENVO:08000002]; material: saliva material... | reverse complement strand
TGACGTGCCTGGTCTTTAAGACTACGTGCATAGACAGAGGAAAACCACTACGTGAAGGCACTTTTTTCTTCACGAGAAGGATGCTTTTTCCTCCGCTGGATAAGAGGAATACTTGCGATAGGGTGAAGGGCTTGCGTATCACTTCGGAGAGGCATATCGGGGAGGGGCTTGGGTGATGAAGAGAGGGGCGTCGTGGATTGATGGCAGCTGGGGAGGCTAAGGGACGGAGATTGCGTACCTTTGGGGGAAGAAACGACTTACACATATATATGATACTTACCGATGACTGGTTCACCAGCGTGAGCCATACCGAGGGTGGGGCGATCGTCCTCCTGACCGTCCGCAAGGGCCTCTCTCAGTTCTTCGAGAGCCGCAAGCTCCGTGTGCGCGTGGATATAGCGTGGCCTTACACCGCTGAGCCCGACGGGATGCCCGATGAAGAGACCGCACGCCTCATCGAGGACATCGAGCCCAATCTCCGCCGCATCATGGAGAAGGATAAGCTCGCCATCCTCACGGGGAACTATACCGGCGGTGGGCAGAAGGACTGGACCTTCTACACGCGCCACCTCCCTTCCTTCGGCGAACGTCTGAATGAATGCCTTGCGCCTTATCCCACGCTTCCGCTTGAGATCCACTGCGAAGAGGACCCCGACTGGAGCGACTACCACGAGATGCTGGCGCTCGAGACCGACGACTCAGACGAAGACTAAGCGATGGAGCAGCTCTTCCGCCCCGCCTCAGCGCCTACCGATCGCCTCGTCCTCTACTTCAATGGCTGGGCACTCAGCCCCATTGCCGTAGAGCACCTCGGCCTCCCCGAGGGTCAGGACCTCCTGCTTCTCTGGGACTACCGCACCGATGCGCTGGACTTCGACTTCTCGCCCTATCGTGAGATCCGCCTCGTCGCTTGGTCGATGGGTATCTGGGCAGCCGATCGCTTCTTCGCTAAGCACGAGGAGCTCCGCAGTCGTGTCGTCTCGGGTACGGCGCTTGCTGGTACGGGCTACCAAGTCGATGATGCCGTGGGTATCCCCGAAGCCTTCTTCCATAAGACCCTCGAGGGGCTGACGGAGGAGAATCGTGAGCGCTTCGATCGGCACATGCTCGGTGGTAAGACCTACCGCCACCTCTATGAGGAGGTGCGCCAGCGCTCTACGGAGGCGCTCTATGATGAGTTCATCCGCCCCTTCACCGTCGACCGCGATCAGCCCCGCCCGCTGCCTAAGCCTACAGCCTTCGGCCTGTGGAGCAAAGCCTTCATCGGCGAAGATGACCGCGTCGTCCCCCCGACGAACCAAGAGAACTACTGGCGCATCCAGGGCGTACCTTTCACGCACCTCCCCAAGACGCCGCACTACCTCCTCGGCCACTTCCGCCGCTGGGAGGAGTTCTGGTAGCCCATTTCCTTCCCCTTTTTTTAGCTTTAAGACGGCATCAAAACCTGTGTTTTGATGCCGTCTTTCTATAGCTGCGTCTCCTAATCTGTAGAGAAAGATCTGCTAAAGAAGTATAACCTATGAACTGAAAGGGCATATGTTGGTGCTATCTTTGCCGAAGTAATAGATGACACAGCTATGGGAATCAATCTAATGAACAAGTATGTCTGGCTCGTTGAGACGATACAGAGGGCTGGGGAGATCTCACTGAAGGAGATCCAAAGCAAATGGCTCGACTCTGATCTGAGTGAGGGGGTAGAGCTGTCGCAGCGTACCTTCCATAAGTGGCGTATCGCGACAGAGGAACTCTTCGGTATCTGTATTGACTGCCAGCGTACAGGTGGATATAACTATTATATAGCCAATGCGGAGGTGCTCAATGAGGGGAGTATCCGTAGCTGGCTCCTGCGCACGGCATCGCTCAATCAACAGCTGTCGCGTAGTATGAGCTTGAATGAGCGTATCCTCTTGGAGGATATACCCTCGAGCGAGACCTATCTGTCGGATATCATTCGGGCGATGAAGGCCAGTCGCTGTATCCAAGTCAAGTACCGACGCTACACAAGTGCGTCGTCGCGCATCTCGATACTTGAGCCCTATGTACTTAAGCTCTTTAAGCAGAGATGGTACCTCTTGGCTAAGGCCTCAGATATGCCCTATCTGCTCCTCTATTCCCTGGATAGGATGGAGGAGGTCGGGCTTACTGAGACAAAGTTCCAGCTAAGCCCAGACTTTGATGCGGAGATCTTCTTCGAGGATTGCTATGGGACGATCATTGATGCCTCGGTAGAGGCTGAGCGCATCTCGATACGCGTCACCTCCTCTCAAGCCTGCTATCTCAAGTCACTTCCTCTACATCATAGCCAGAGACTCTTATCCGAGGATGAGGAGTATAGTGTCTTCGAACTCTATCTAAAGCCTACGTATGATTTCCTGCAGGCACTCCTCTCGTATGGGAGTGAGCTGGAGGTGATCGCCCCTGTATCCCTACGCAAGCAGATGCAGGAAGAAGTAGCCGCTATGATGAGCCATTATCGATAAAGTAGAGCCTTATGAACCAGCCCTTAGATACCTATTTTGGCCCTCAATCGGAGTGTATCCGTATTGACTTTGAGACCTCGCCTGGGTGGGGTGGCTCGTATGTCGATATAGAGGTAGAGGCTGATCCGAATACCTACATCCGTGTCACTTGGGGGGATGCTCCTGCTAAGATCTGCCAGCACTATACCCAGAGTCTACAGCTGACGCATAGCTACCCGAGCTACAACCAAGGTGGAGGTATTCGCTTCACCCTGCGTCTGGAGCTCCAGGAAGGGGCACACTTCATCGGCTTGAAGACCAGGGAGCGCTCGGTATTCCTCAATACCCTCCGACTGGATGTGAGCCATTGCCCTCATCTGAGGTATCTGCAGTACCAAAAGATAGAGGAGCTTTGCTTACCCAAGAGGTGTATGCTGACCGACCTGAAGCTACGTGAATATAGAGGCACTCATCTGGACTTGAGTGGGGCGCACGATCTCGAGACCTTCGCCTGTACTTATAGTGGAGCCTTGCAGAGCATTGACCTGAGCCATAGTACAAAGCTCTACACGCTGGATGTCTGCTATTCGCCTCATATTCATACGATCAAGCTCCCTAATCGATGCAATCTAAGCGAACTTCGATACAATGTCCTTGCGCTCAAGCCTACAGCACTGGAGTATGTGCGCGATATATTGCGTAGCAATAGAGGGGAGGAAGTGATCGAGGTATTCCTATCCTACCGGGTACCTGGAGCTAATCCCGACTTCAAGGATAAAGACTGGTACGAGCAACTCATCCAACAGAAGGTACGAAGGATTAAGTACGAGTAGCAGGTAGGACTATATACTTTTTGAGGACAAATGCGTTGATGCATTTATAGTCTTATCTTTGCTAAGACGAATCAGAACACAAGTCTATGAGTCAAGAGTCTGTTTATATAGCGAGCGTCGACGAACTTACGGGTACCCGTAAGGAGAGTCTGCGTCGCAGACTCTCCTTATAAATTCCCTAAACACCCTAATTATATCCAGTGCGAACCCTATTCCGAGCGAATAGGGTAGGACTCTTACTGTCCCTATATCCAGGCAGTAGAGAGATTATAACGACCTCTTTACATCACCCTCAGAACATAAGTAATTAAGACGATGACAGCAGACCAACAAGCTTTTGCGGAATATCTCCGCCAGACCGAGCGCACGATAGAAACCCTTCCAGCGGGCTATTGGGAGGAGATCCCCTCCAATGGCTATGGGATCAATAGCGAGCGACGCACGCGTCTCCACCTTCAGTCACGCCCCTACGACTATCCTGAGCTGCTGGAGACGTGGGTCGGTACCGATCCTGAGAAAGCACAGGCCGCCGTGCTGATCCGCCAGGATATAGAGGTGACTCATCGCCGACTCGCGCAGCATCCGTGGAGGAAAACCCTCCTGCAGGGCGAAGTGGACTTCTCCGATCTCCGCCTTGGGGAGTTTGTCTTGCGCCTCCCCTCAATCTCCGAATATAGAGAGATCCTAAGCCGTCAGGGGGTGCGCGTGGCTGATGTCACCCCCCGCACCATTCGTGATATCAATTATGCCCTGGTGGAGACGGCTCTCTGTGAGCGCTACCATCTGAGTGCCCGCACAGGTCGCAACTTCATCGGCAATGCTCTCAATGGAGTCATTCACGAAGACCTCGCGGGCTTCGCCTACATCGTCCCTCACAATACCCACGACGAGTATAAGCACCGTGGCTACGTGGAGTATGCCTTAAGAATGCTGACTACCCCAGCCGAGTAGTAGATATAATGTCTCACAACTAATAGATACCCTTCCCTATGGAATCACTCAATCGCATCATCGAGATCGCCGAATCGCTTGAGCAAAAGAGCATCGCAGAGCGACTACGAGCTATCGAAGAGCGCACACAGAATCCTTCAGCTCAGCTTATTCTCCCTCTCATCGGGGAGTTCAGTGCGGGTAAGACGAGTCTCATCAATGCGCTGACCGATAGCAAGGTGCTGGAAACAGCTTCGCTGCCTACGACAGCGACCCTTTATCAGATCATCTTCGGAGCTCCTGAGAATAAGGCCGTCGCCCTCACCGCAGAGGGTGAAAGCGTCGAGCTACAGCTGGATTCAATGAAGAATGAAGAGCTGCTGAAGTACCCTACCGTCAATCTCTTTGACACCTCGACGAAGGTGCCCAAGGATATCATCTTCGTGGATACTCCTGGGCTCTCTTCTCCAGATCCGAAGCACCGCGAAGTCTTGATTAGTATCCTCCCCCGTGTCGATGCCATCTTACTTACTGTGGATGCCAATCAGCCCATCACGCGTAGTTTGCTGGCTTTCGTGAAGGAAATGCGCTTAGCCGAGAAGCCAATCTATCTGATACTGAATAAAACGGATACGAAGTCGACGGGCGAACTGCAAGACCTCAAGGCGGGGATTGCCCGTGATATCGACCTCCCTATTGATTCTATAGTATGCACCTCGGCTTCTACGGGTGGCGTCAGCGAACTGCAGCAACTCCTTACGAAGATCCAGGGGCAGAAGACACAGATTATTGCGAAGGTCGATGCCCTACGTACCAAGGAACTGATCGGCGAACTACGCTCCTTCATCGCCGAAATCCTTCGCTCCAGCTCCTCTCCCAAGGAATTGAAGGAGGCTGTGCGTGCCCAAGAGCGTGAGCTGGAGCACCTGCAGAGTAATATCCGTCAGCTGATGGAGCGCGTCGAAGAGAAGCTCTCGGACAAGGTCGATGAGACCCAGAGCACCCTGCGTACTCAGCTGTGGTCTTCGCTCAATGGCATCCTCTCGAAGAAGGGAATTTCTTACAATGATGCAATCAAGGCGGAGGTTATTAACGTCAAGACCATCCTCTTGCAGAACTTCACTCGTCAGGTGGCTACTACTATCCGTGAGGTAAATGCTTCAAGCCGAGATATACGTGTGCAGCTTCCTTCGGCAGAGACCATCGACTTGAGTCAGCTGGGCGAACAGATAGATAATATCCCAATGGAGGACTTCGACTCGGTTGGACACGGCTGGGATAAGGCTATTGGCTGGGCTACTGTCGGGCTGGCAAGTGTGGCCGGTGTGGCTACTTTAGCTGCTACTGGTGGGCTTGCTGCCTTGGGTATAGGTGGTGCCGCTGGTGCCGCTGGTGCAACTGGTGCAGCAGGTGCCGCTACTGCCGCTGGTGTCGCACTCGAGGCCGGAGAGGCTGCGGTGATGGCCACGACGGCTGTTAAGACCACCAAGATGATGCGTATGATGAATGTGATGAGTAAGGCTGGAAGCTTTATTCAGAAGGGACACCAGATATCTTCGGTAGTCTCCTCTGCAGCAGAGAAGGAGCGTGGCTTTATCGAAGGTCTGGTAGGTAAAGCGACTGAGTTCTTCAGTAAGCCCCGCCGTGAAGCTGCCGTAGAGCACTTTTTGGATGCGCAGATCCTGCCCAACTTCGAGGCGGACTTGCACAACTACCTCTCCGAATCCCTCCGTCTCATCGCTGAGCAAATGAATGCCGAAGCTGCCACCCTCGTTGGTGAGAAGCGTGAAGCCCTCTCCCAGCTGCAAGCCCAGCAGGAACAAGAACAAGCAAAGTATGAGGCTGAGATCAAGGCGATGAAGGAGAAGGATCAGTATCTGGCTACCTTCTCTTGCTAAGTAATAACTAATGGAAAAGACTAAGAATATGACAGAAGCACTTATTGGAATCTGTATTGGGGTAGTCGTCGGTGCTATTCTCAAGGATAAGGTTCTCCCAGCAAAGCCAAGCGATGGCGTAGGTACGCCTTCTCCCGAAGCACAGGAAATGGCTTCGAAAGAGATCGAGCGACTGCGTGAGCGACTCAAAGAGCAAGACCAGCGTATCGCTGAGCTGAATAGCCGCTTGCAGAGGTCAAAGCAGGAGGCGCGTAGCTTGGAAGGCGACCACGATGATATCGAGGAAGAGCTTGACCAAACGAAGAAGCAACTCCGTCGCCTCAAGGAAGAGCATACGACTGCCCTCCGTGACTTGGCTGAATACAAAGAAGCTTGTGAGCTGCTGAATAAGGAGCTGCAGGAGCTCAAGCAACAGCACTAATCTAATCATCCCCCCAGTCTATAGATCTCTTCTGTGGGGCTTGGGCTGGGGGGATCACTATCACTGTCTATGTTTGACTTTATACTACGTTGGTTTGGGAAAGGTAAGCCAAAGGAAGATACCTCTACCCAAGATCAATCCTTGTCACTCTTTGAAGGAAGCTCACTCTTCGCCACGGATAAAGAGAGCGAAGCCTCTCCTGCGCCAGCCGAAGAAACGGAGCGGGTAGTAACTCCTTCTTCGACTCCGCAAGCAGACTCAGCCCTTCAAGCAAAGGTGGAAGAGCTGACGGCACGCCTGGCACGAACGAAGAAAGCTCTGGAGAAGGCCGAAGAAGAAAACGAAGAGCTCGAGGATAAACTCAAGCGTGATAAGCGTGAGGCTGAAAAGCGTGAGGCTGAAAAGGCGAAGGAAGCAGAGGAGCAAGTCTCGGCGATGGAGAAGCAACTTTCCTCTCTGCAAGAGACCCTTGACGAGACGAAGGACCGAGCTGGGCAAGCCTTATCGTTCGTCCGAGAGGTGCTGACAGCTCAGGTCACCTCCGAACGCTCCGAGCTGGAGCAGAAGGTCGAAGAGATGGTCGCCCTCATCCACTCCGATGAATGTCGTGCGTATATCACGCTCACTAATGAAGGGGAGCGTGACCTCTCTATGTGGCAGTCCGAGTGTGCCAAGAGCTGGATCCAAGGTAAGGTCAAGGTGGCTTTTATCGGGGAGTTCAGTGCAGGGAAGACGAGTATCGTGAACCGACTCCTCCAGGATGGAGACCCTCACGCCATCCAGCTCCCCGTGAGCTCCAAGGCGACGACGGCCATCCCGACTTATATCTCTGGACGTAAAGGCGGTGGTAAAGCTACGTATCGCTTCTATACGCCTGACTCCATCCTCAAGGAGATCTCGGAGGATACCTTCCGTAGGGTCAGTAAGGAGGTGCTGGAGGAAGTCGGTGGTGTCTCCTCGATGATCAAATACTTCGTGATGGCCTATGCTAATAAGGGCTTAGAGCGACTGAGCATCTTAGATACCCCGGGGTTTAGCTCGCAGGATCAGGAGGATGAGCAGCGCACGATGGAGGTCATCAACGAGTGTGATGCCCTCTTTTGGGTGGTCGATGTGAATAGTGGTACGCTCAATACGCGCTCCATCCGAGTGATTCGCCAGCACCTGCACAAGCCTCTCTATATCATCATCAACAAGGTTGACACCAAGTCTCCGTCGGAGGTGAAGCAGGCCGAGCAGGCCATTCGTGCGACCTGTAGCAAAGAGAAGCTCGAGGTGAAGGGCTTCATCCATATGGGGATGAAAACTCCCCTGGATGAGCTGCATCAGGTCTTCTCTACGCTGGGCTCAAGCAGTAGCTTGGGCTTGCTTGAAGCCTTCTCACAGCGTATTAAAGAGCTGATCAACGAGCAGACGGGCATCAAGAAAGGGTATGATGCTGAGCGAAAGCAGTACGACCAAGAGTTGAGCGAGCTTGAGACGACGTTTAGTGATGACCTTGATACGGTAGCCGAACTGGCGGAGGAAGCTGCTGCTATACCTCACTTTAAGGATCCTTTCTGGGGCTCTAAACGCTATGAGATGAACGTCTCAGAGTACGAGGAGCTGGAGAAGAAGCTGACGCTGCTGAGCGAGAAAGCCCCAGATATACTAAAGGATGTCGAGGGGATTAAGCAGGCTGAGTCAAACATCCGAAGTGCAGAAGAAGGCGCTGACACGTGCAGGTCGATACTTTCCGATCTGGAGGGACTACAGAAGCGTTTCACCCCGCTCTATGAGCAAATAAACCAACTGAGCCAACTACATAGATAATACCCATCAAATCAAATAAACAATGGATCTACTCAAAGAAATTTGGGAGCGCAAGCAGCGACTCCTACAGCTCCTCCAGCGAGCTAAGGAATATGGCTGGATCGATGACGCCACGCTGAGGGCCGAGATCAAGCGTGCCGAGGAGCAAAAGCTGACGATAGGTGTAATCGGGCAGATGAAGGCGGGGAAATCAACCTTCCTCAACTCCTTCATCTTCGGAGATACTATCCTACCTGCAGCGACCAGTCCGATGACCGCTTCGCTCTCCTATATCACCTATGGGCCAGAGAAGAAGCTCGTGGCGGAGTTCTATACCCCAGATGAATGGGCAGAGCTGCGTAATACGGCACAGCTTCCCATAGAGGAAGGACAGGAGTCGACCGCTCAAGGTTCTAAGATCAAGGCGGCTCAGGAGCTGGTCGCTAAGGCTGGGAAAATATCCCAGCTCGATAGCCTTTTGGGGAAGACGAAGGAAGACAGCTTCTCCAATCTCATCGACTATGTAGGAGCTGATGGGAAGTATATCGCTATCACCAAGGCGGTCACGCTGTACTATCCCCTGGAGTACCTCAAGGGCGTGGAGATCGTTGATACCCCGGGATTCAATGACCCGATCGTGTCCCGTGAGGAGCGTACACGCCAATTCCTCAAGCAGGCGGATGTATCGCTCTTGCTCCTCTATGCAGGTCGTGCCTTCGACGCAAGTGACCGCGATATCCTATTCAAGGATGTCCGTAACTGCGGTATCGGTAAGATCCTCGTCGGTATCAATAAGTACGATATCAATGTGGCACAGGGCGAGACCCCGAAAGAAATCTCCACAGCTACGGAGCAAGCACTGCGACAAGCAGCCTACGAGCTCCAGGATGACTCTATTATAGAGTTGGTGCAGGAGACACATCCCATCCCCTTCTCTGCGGAGATGGCACTGCTCTCCAAGCTCCCGATGAGCCGTATACAGGCGGATGAAGTGCTTCTTCACCACTACAAGAGATGCTGCGAGACCTTTGAGATCAGTTCGCAGTCTGAGCTATATGAGCGTAGCCTTGTAGAGTCGCTCAATGAGGCTGTCCGCGATGTCATCGAGCGAGATAAGGTGGAGATCCTCTTGCGAAAGCCCGTCAATATGATTCAGACTGCAGGGAATAAACTTCTCAGTGATATTCAGAATGCTCTGACTTTGGCCGAGAGCCAGGTGAAGGTCTTAGAAATGCCTGACCACGAACTGGAGGATCGCGAAGATCAGTTAGCTAAAGCGGAACGGAAGCTGAATCGTAAGATTGATTCCCTCCACTTATCTCTGGAAGAGGTTATTGTTGAGGTGACTTCTCGCTTTAGAGATAAGGCAGAGGATGCCCTGGATAAGGTAATTGACCAGTCTATACAGAGGACAAAGAAGATCGGTTTCTTTGGAGAAGGTAGGGACGATGCAGCCTCGGCTATTCAAGATCAGTTCGCTCTGCTTGAGACGAGAAAGCTCCCACGGCTACAGAGCGATGCTCTGAATAGACTGAAAATAGAGGGGAATAGAGTGCTCCAAGACTTCAAGGTTGATGTTGAAGATGTCTTGGAGCGTTATCTCCCTGATGATGTGGATGCGAAGAATTTAATCAAGAGCTTGTCACGTTTGCTTGGAGCCGAGAATAAGGATCACCATTTCAGTATAGATCAAGGGGGGGGCTGTAGCTCTGGTGACTCAAGTGTCGGCTTCTTCGGAGGCGTGGCGATTGCATTTGCTGCCCCATTTATTGGTGTATTTGAGGGTGTCAATGCTCTATTCGGGGGATGGGGGCGGGAAGCCCGTAGAGAGCTCGTTGATCAGCTCTATGCTATCCGAAGAGCAGTGGACTTCGCTCCAATGCAACAGCAACTGGAGGATTTGCTCCAGGAGAGAATGAAGTCTATCCGCACGCATCTCATTGACAACCTCATCGTTCCCCTCCAGAATCAGATTGAAGAGGTGCGCAGGGATAAGGCCAACAAGGCCAAGAAGCTCGAGGATGCCCGTGCCGAAATCAAGCTGCAGAGCGAGAAGAAGGCTGCCCTACTTGAGCAGCAACGGAGCATCACCGAGCTGGCAACGTCTGTCCTGAAGTCTGCTGCTTCGGGTGACTAACCTCCTGCTGTAGCTCGTGTGGTAGCCTGCTGGTTACCCCATACAATAGAAAGAGCCGCCCTCTGCACTGCTGGCAGAGGGCGGCTCATTGCTTATCGTGCCTCAGC
>ERZ1674245.708-NODE-708-length-10625-cov-7.457143_pt1 | contig 10625 bp, 9 predicted proteins | sample MGYA00581205_ERZ1674245 | MGnify/ENA primary metagenome ERZ1674245 (study PRJEB41354, sample SAMEA4873314) | human saliva metagenome | biome: human-associated habitat [ENVO:00009003]; feature: mouth environment [ENVO:08000002]; material: saliva material... | reverse complement strand
CGCTATAGGTCACTTTAAAAAGCGCACCCTGTAGCGTTGCGTTTCCTTGGGGAGAAGCGCTTTGCTGCTCAGAACGAGCGTCTTCGTCGAGGCTAGTGCTGTGGTCAAAGTCTTGTTTTGAAATGCGTAGATCAAACTCTCCAATAGGAGTATCGGTAACCGTGAGAGTGCTCTCTTCCTGGTTTGTTATTTTTACAGCATGAACCGATTGGTCAAGAAGAAAGCCCTTTGGTGCAGCGGTTTCTTTTACATACACCGTTCCAACTGGAAGCTCATTGAGTGTTGCAGAACCATATTTATCAAGAGTGAGACTGCAAAGAAGATTGGTACAACTCTCGTCGGAATATACTCCGTAGACAGCGCCTTCTAGGGAGTAGTACTCGTTATTGGAGGTGACATCAGGCAATAAGGAGCTTTTGGTAATTTTGAGTGAGCCAGCTTGCTGCCCAAAGAAAAACAGAACTTGCTTGTCTCCTGTAGGTACAAAGAGCTTTGCAACTCCGCTTTCTGGACTGCCGCCGTTGGTTTGAGCATAGTTCATAGCATCGGAATAGAACTGCTCAATAGGCTGATGAAGTTCTGCCTGAGGAACACTTACCGCAAGTGCATGGGCTTCACCGCGCATAACAGCCCACAGTGTAAACTGCGTGATGGCTCGTGCCTTCCATCCTGTATATCCATACACGTCCTTTTCTTGGGACGCAGTAGCTCCGTGATAGATGATGTAATCAATAGCTCGAAGCTGTTCATTTGTATACGTTCCACCGCGAGCGCCGTTGGCTGAGGTGAGCTTTGTATAAGATTGCGGGTCAACCACACTTCCCGTTGCTCCTGGCCATGCACCATAATGGTTAAATTCATCTCCACAGTAAAGATAGGTACCATCGCTAGCAGTCCACATGGGAATTTGCTGTCCACCAGGAAAATCTTCTCTTTGTGCAACGGTAAATGAGGGTTCTTGTGCAAAAGCAAGCCTATGAGCAGGCTTTAGGAAAAAATGGCTGAGGAGAAGGGCTCCAAGTAGCAGAGGGATAAACCAGAAGTGAAAGACAGAAGAAGGAGTTTGTCTTCGTGTAGCTGTTTCCTTCTTAGGTTTTGAGGATTTTGTGATAAACATGCGTGCCTCCAAACTGAAGAATCAGAGGTAGATTGCGTATATAGAGATATTTGGTAATGCATAAATGTGAGCTTTTGTTGCAACATATAGACAATTAGTGTTAACGTATTCAGTAATCAGTAACACTTACTAATTAATGAGGTTATCGTGCGTTACAGCAAGCAACGTGAGGCAATTCGTACTTACATGGAAGGTCGCCATGATCATCCAACAGCAGATAGTGTGTATGCAGCAGTAAGAGAGGAGTTACCAAACATCTCTCTTGGAACTGTTTACCGTAACCTTATGCAGCTTGTTGACGCAGGCGAGCTCCAGGTTGTTAATACCGGCGATAATATCTCTCGTTTTGATCCAACCACAACCGAGCATGCACACTTCCAGTGTCATGAGTGTGGCCGTGTCTTTGATGTTGACGGACCAGTTCTGAGGGACCTTACCAATCTCACCAAGGATTCTTGCGGCGAGGTTGACTCTTACGCTCTGTGCTTTACGGGTATTTGTAACGAGTGCCTAGCTAAGAACCCAGCGCTCCATCACAGCGTTAACTAATGTGTTGCAACAAAACAGCCTTCTTTAAGACCGGTGTTTCACCGGTCTTTTTCTTTATGGGGGAGCCTCAGGTTTGCGAGAAAACCTGTCTGCTAGACGCGCCCGCAGGCCCGCATGTCCTACGGAAGGGAAGCTGCTTGGCATGACGGGATCTCCGCCAAGCAGCTTTGCCCGAGGAAGGCGGAGTTGTCGGGTGGAGAGCAGGCGCCTATAAGAGGCGGGATAGTGGTGTGCGGGGGTTTCTCGCCAGAAGTACTTTTGCATAGCGCTCCTTTCGTTGGAGAGCATGCTAAAGAGTGACTTTGTGCCTATTCTGGCCAGCGCCTGTCCAGTTTCTGACGGAGAAAATTTGTGTGGGTGCATATTTGTTGTATATGCGCAGCTAGGCAGAAAACAACTCATCAAACTTTTATCTAGTTGCTGAGCAAGCGATTAAAAGGCAAAAAATACTGTGATAAAATCTACACAATTGCGGGTATCGCCAAGTGGTAAGGCAATGGCTTCCCAAGCCATCATCCGCGGGTTCGAATCCCGTTGCCCGCTCCAAAGACATACAAGAGCCCTTCGGGGCTCTTTTTATGGACAAGATTGAAATTTGGCGTTGTGAAGAAGGTTGTTCGGGTAGAAGTTGAGCGGAATTATTTTGGATATATCTTTGATAGAGCGTGCTTAAGTACTCGAATTACGCGGACTGATGGTTGAAGGGAACAACATGGCACAAATTCCTATGACAGATCAAGAGGTAAAGATTGCTCTTGATGCGCTGTCTGATCAGATTGATAAATACGCAGAGCTTCTTGTTAAGAAGGGATGCGCAATTTCTGAGGGAAGTCAGCTGGTAATTAACGCTTCAATTGAGATTGCTGATTTTGCCCGTAGGGTTCAGCGAGCAGCTTATGCGGCTGGCGCAGAATTTGTCACAGTTATTTGGGGCGATCAAGAGTCCTCAAGAATTATGTACGAAAACGTTGACCTAGCGCGTCTCTCTAAGACACCAAGCTGGAAGATTGAGCAGCTTAACTCCCTTGCAGAGCAGGGTGCAGCATTTTTGTTCCTCTCGTCTGATGATCCAAATGGTCTAAAGGGAATTGATCCAGAAAAGCCAGCTGCTGTTTCTCGCGCAAGAAACTTAGAGTGCGACGTCTTTAGAAACGGTATGGACTTTGGTAAAAACGTTTGGTGTATTGCTGGTGTTCCTGCAGCTGAATGGGCAAAGGTAATTTTCCCAGAGCTTTCTGAGGCTGAGGCAATCTACAGGCTTTGGATTGCAATTTTGGACGTTGCTCATGCAAGTGGAGAAGATCCTCAGAGTGCTTGGGAGACCCATAACGCAACATTTGAGAAGACCAAGCGCTTCATGAATTCTCATCAGTTTGAAGAGCTTCGTTATGAGTCTTCAAACGGAACTAACCTGACTATTTGCATGAATCCAGGACATCTTTGGGAGGGCGGCGCTGGAAAGACTCAGGATGGAACGTTGTTCTTCCCTAACATTCCTACCGAGGAAGTCTTTACAACACCAAACTATCGCAAGGTAAACGGCACTGTTCACTCTGCATTGCCTCTGATTCATGCCGGCCAGATTGTCAAAAACTTCTGGTTTACCTTCAAAGACGGCGAGGTTGTTGATTACGGCGCTGAGCAGGGCAAAGACGTTCTAACTTCTATTGTTTCTCAGAAGGGCGGTAAGTACCTGGGAGAATGCGCTCTTATCTCTAAGAACACACCTATTCGCCAGAGCGGCATTCTGTTCTACGACACCCTGTATGACGAGAATGCTAGCTGCCATTTAGCACTTGGAATGGGCTTCCCAGAGTGCCTGAAGGGCGGCCTTGAGATGAGCCCAGATGAGCTTTTGGCCCACGGTGTTAATCAGAGCACTACACACGTTGATTTTATGATTGGTGCAGACGATTTGAACATTTGGGGAATTTCTGCCGATGGAAAAGAAACACCAATTTTCGTAAATGGACAATGGGCATGGGAGTAAACTGCTACACTATCCTAGTTGCGTGGTAAAATTGCCACGCCCGATAATGGGCCGTTAGCTCAGTTGGTAGAGCAGGGGACTTTTAATCCCAAGGTCTAGGGTTCGAACCCCTAACGGCCCACCAGGTAATTCAAAGGTCGGGTACCATAGTGGTACTCGACCTTTTCTTTTACGAGCAGAAGGAGTCTCATCGTGGTAGATCGCTACACCGGCAAAGAAATGGGCCACATCTTTTCTTTGGAGAACAAGTACGCCGTTTGGCAGGAGATTGAAGTCCTTGCGTGCGAAGCACAGGCTGAGCTTGGTGTTATTGGCATTTCTCGCGAAGAGGCAGCTTGGATTCGAGAGCACGCTGCGTTTAATCGCGCTGAGGTAGACGAGATTGAGGCCGTTACCAACCACGACGTCATTGCCTTCCTGACCAATATGGGCTCCTACATCGATGCCAAGGTTCCAGAGGGTGAGCTTAAGCCAAGTCGCTGGGTTCACTACGGGATGACCTCAACAGACCTAGGCGATACCGCCCTTTGCTATCAGCTTACACAGGCGTGTGACCTGCTTATTGCTGCGGTTCGTCGCTGCGCTGCTATCTGCAAGCGTCGCGCGTTTGAGGAGCGCGATACTCTGTGCGTTGGTCGTACTCATGGCATTCATGCTGAGCCTATGACCTTTGGCATGAAATTTGGTAGCTGGGCCTGGGAGTTTAAGCGCGATCTTGACCGACTCAAGGATGCTCGTAAAAACGTTGCCTATGGTGCAATTTCTGGTGCTGTTGGAACTTACTCTTCCATTGATCCTTTTGTTGAGGAGTACGTTTGCGAGAAACTCGGTCTTGTCCACGATCCACTTTCAACTCAGGTAATTTCTCGCGACCACCACGCTTATCTTGCTGGCGTTCTGGCAACCGTTGCCGCTACCTGCGAGCGTATTGCAACTGAGATGCGTGCGCTGCAGAAGACCGATACCCTCGAGGCTGAGGAGCCATTCCGCAAGGGCCAGAAGGGCTCTTCCGCTATGCCTCACAAGCGCAATCCTATTACTGCCGAGAAGATCTGTGGTTTGTCCCGCGTAGTTAAGGCAAACGCACAGGTTGCTTTTGATAACGTTGCTCTTTGGCACGAGCGTGATATCAGCCACTCTTCCGCTGAGCGCGTTGCCCAGGCAGACAGCTTTATTGCTCTTGACCACATGCTGTCAAAGCTTGAGTTCCTGCTTGATGGCATGGTCCTGTATCCAGAGCAGATGATGGCCAACCTCAATAAGACCCGTGGCATGCTCTTCTCGTCAAAGGTCCTTCTTGCCCTGGTCAACACTGGTATTACTCGTGAAGAGGCATACAAGATTGTTCAGTCCAACGCTATGAAGGTCTGGGCAGATATTCAGCAGTGCAAGGAAGGACCATCCTACCAGGAGCTTCTTGAGGCAGATCCAGCCTGTACGCTGAGCCATGAGGAGCTTGAGAAAATCTTTGATCCTCGCGCATTCCTTACCCGTTCAAACGTTTTGTTTGACCGTCTTGAGCATCTTGAATTGGACTAAATCGTGTCACTGTTTGGGAACATTTCTCGCCGAAACTTCTTTAAGACGGGAGCGGCTGGTGTCGTAGTTGCGGGTGCAATTAGCATCGCGGCAGGCTGCTCTCATCAAGAAGGCTCGGGAGATGCAGGAAAACCGCTGGTACTTGACGAGTCCTCTGGCACAAATGTGCTGGACTCCTATAGCTCTACGGAATATGCTGCTCAGCCAAGCCAGACCTGGACGCTCCCTCTGGGAAGCGTGCTGCATCCAGCCGATGGAAATTGGATTCCCGTCACCACGGCTGGCGCATCTGCTACGCCTATGGTAAAGGGCTCTGCTCTCTCGCTGACGTCTGGCCAGGTAGTTGACGTTGTTCCTACAGCTCAGATGAACAATACTACCGCCGTTATTTACGACGTCCGCTGCTCTGACTCTGTGTACGCATGGGTCGAGGTGGATACCACAACCTTTGATTGGGAACTTCTCGCCGCACCATTTTCTGACGGCAAGCTCACAGGTGACGCAAAGGTGCTGTACAAGGCTGATAAAAACTGGGATCCGGCTCCATTTGCCTGCGGAGACGATAAGGTGGTTTGGCTTGTCCAGCCTTCTTCTTCGGGCGAGAAAACCCGTGAGTCTTCTCACTGCTACGTGTGGCGTGTAGGTGATTCAGAAGGAACGGATGCCGTTGAATCTCCAGGTAGATTTGCTACTGCGCCATCTATCTCTAAGGGCGTAGTTACCCTTACTCCTCGAGTTCGTGCTTCTGAGGGCACCTACTATGGCGTTACAGCATACCTACTGGGAGACAACCTTAAAACCAAGGTTGACCAGCTTGTTATGCCTCAATTCGTCAAACCTTTTGCAGCAAGTCGCGTAGACGATAAGTTCATTGTGTCAGTTGAAGCAAGTTATGACTCGGGCGGTCTGTTGGGCAAGATGGGAACATATATCCTGCCTGCTTCAGGCGAAAACCCTTACGTCATTGAGCGTGAACCTTATGCAATATCGGCAGGTAAAGGTAGCCTTTACATAGTTAAAAGCCGCGCCTCTTACGTACTTGTTGATCCGCAAAATCAAACGGCAAACTGGCTCTATTCAATGGATAGAAGCGTTGATTATGGAGAGTTTCCTGCTCGAGAAGGCAACTGTGATTCTTTTGTAACCTACTCAACTGTTAAGGATCCTACCAGCGGATATCCGGCTTCCGTGACAGTTCGTGTTTTTTCTTTGTAGATTATTTGTAGGTATAGAGATAGAATGAATACAAATAATTAATGAATAATCGTAATGTGCCATACGCACATACATGCAGGGCAAAAGAAAAGGGGAGACAATGGCTTCCGACGAGAAGAAAATTCTGATTGTCGAAGATGAGAAAGTCATCCGTGACGCCGTCTCAGCATATCTTGAGCGCGAAAATTACGTTGTTAAGGGCGTTGGCGACGGTCAAAGTGCAGTTGAAGAGTTTGAAAAGCACGCATTTGACCTGGTAATTCTCGATCTTATGCTCCCAAAACTTTCTGGAGAGCGCGTATGCCGTGCAATTAGAGACACCTCTAATGTGCCTATCATTATGCTTACCGCAAAAGGTGAGGTAGAAGACAGGATTATTGGTCTTGAGCTTGGTGCTGATGACTACCTTGTTAAGCCTTTCTCGCCACGTGAGCTGGTGGCACGTGTTCGTGCGCTGTTCCGCCGTACCTACTCAGAGCCAGACACTGCTGTTGACGTGCTTGATTACGGTACCCTTACTATTGATATTTCTGGTCATAAGATTCTCATCAACAACGAGGAAGTTGACCTGACCGCTTCAGAGTTTAAGCTGCTCACCACCCTTGCTCGTTATCCTGGTCGCGTGTACACACGTATGGAGCTTGTCGAGAAGGTCCTGGGTTATGATTTTGAGGGCTATGAGCGCACTATTGATTCGCATGTCAAGAACTTGCGCGCAAAGCTCGGCGATGATCCTCGTAATCCTCGCTGGCTGTTCACCGTTCACGGTGTTGGCTATCGCTTTGAGGCTGGCAACGCTAGCCACGAGTCCTAAGCTTTAGAGCTTTGGCGCTCTTCAAGAAACATCACTCAAATTCTCTTAAGAACCCTCCGGAAACTGAGGGTTCTTATAAAACTATTAAGCCCGATCCCGTTGGCACTCAAAGCTTTACCACCCGTATGGCAGCGTTCTTTGCGCTCACTGCCGTCATGACGGTATTGGTGCTCATCTCTGTTTTGGGCATCGTGTGGGAAAGCCGTTTTACTACTTATACCAGGGAGAACCTACAAAACACCGTTGATACTACCGCGCTCAATATGTCTCAGGCGTACGCGCGCGCAGACGGCTGGAATGCCGACGTTCTCTCTATTGCACGTCAGGCCTCTGCAACTAATTCCGATATTGGTATCCAGGTCTTAGATGTTTCTGGCGTGGTTCTGTATGACGACTCGGCACCAAATGCTCGCCGACCTGGTGGAAATAGTGCATTATCTGGCCCTCAGACGGGTGACGCCGTGGTTTATGCAGTTGTCCAAAACCTACAAGGTGAGCCAGTGGGCAGCATTAGAATTTGGACGTTTGGTTCTGAGCCGTTCCTGACCCAGCGAGACATTGCGTTCCGTAATGGCTCTTACCAGGCAATTAGTCTTGCTGCAGCCATTGCAATTTCGCTTTCTGGGTTAATTGGTATTTTGGCCTCACGTTCACTTACCAAGCCCGTACGCCGTATTACCGAGACGGCTGTTCAGATCAGAAGCGGCAATCTTGCGGCTCGTTCAGGCATCCGTGGCGAGAATGAACTGGGGCGTCTGGGAGAAACCTTCGACGATATGGCGTCTTCACTCGAGAGAGACATTAAGCTTGAACGCCGTCTGACCAGCGATGTTGCACATGAGCTCAGAACTCCACTTATGGCTATCATGGCCACTGTTGAAGCAATCCAAGATGGCATCTTACCTGCAGATGAAGAGCGCCTGGAAAACATTGTGTCTGAGAGTAGACGTCTTTCTCGCCTGGTAGACGCCATGCTCCACCTCTCAAGACTTGAGAACGGAAAAACAAAGTTCAATCCAGAAAGCGTTAATGTGGTGGCTATGGTGGCGAGTCTCGTTGCGGTACAAGAAACACTCTTCAAGGAGAATAACCGCACGTTGACCTTTGTGGATAAGACGCCCGAGGGCAATTGTTTTGTTGATATTGACTCGGACATGATCCGAGAAGCCTTGACCAATTTGCTGAGCAATGCCATTCGCTACACCAATGATGGAGGCCATGTAGCCATAACGGTATCGATTGACGATACCGATGCGGTTATCTCCGTGACTGATGACGGTATGGGAATTGCTCCTGAGGACATTCCACAGACCTTCTCGCGATTCTGGCGCGCTGAAGAAAGCCGCGAGCGCGCTTCGGGTGGTCTTGGCGTAGGTTTGGCAATCACAAAAGAGATTATGGACCGTCATAACGGCACTATCTCGGTAGAATCCGAGCTTGGAAAGGGCACGACCTTCTCGCTGCACCTTCCTCTGCTTGCTCAAAATAATATCTCTGTAACAGATACTTTGTTGTAGGTCGATTTTTGGGTATTTTGCCGTACAATCAAAAGTCCTGCAATACAACGCGCTTTGCGCAGAAGTGAGGTCATTGTGGCTGGAGCTGAGCTTCGTCCCGATTCGCACGGTAAGGTTCGCGATATCTACGATTGTGGCGACAAACTTTTGATGGTTGCGAGCGATCGCATTAGTGCTTTTGACTTTATTCTCCCCGACGAGATTCCTTTTAAGGGAGAAATTCTGACGCGTATCAGCGCTTTCTGGTTTAATCGCTTCAAGGACCTTCTGCCTAACCACATGATTTCTGTTCTGCCAGATCAGACTCCTGAGCAGTTTGCAGATTACACTGAGTATCTTGCTGGCCGCGCAATGTTGGTAAAGAAAGCACAGACTGTGCCAATCGAGTGCATTGTCCGTGGTTACCTTACTGGTTCTGGCAAAAAGACCTACGACCAGGACGGTACCGTCTGCGGCATTAAGCTGCCAGATGGCCTGACTGAGGCATCTAAACTTCCTGAGCCAATCTTTACTCCTTCAACTAAGGCTGAGCTTGGTGATCATGACGAGAATATCTCGTTTGAGCGTTGCTGCGAGATTGTTGGTGAGGATGTTGCTACTCAGCTGAAGGAAGCCTCGCTTGCAATTTATAAGGCTGCTGCAGAATATGCTGCAACTCGTGGAATTATTATTGCGGATACCAAATTTGAGTTTGGTTTTATCGACGGAAAACTTACACTTATTGATGAGTGCCTTACACCCGACTCGAGCCGTTTCTGGCCTGCTGAGGGTTATTCTGAGGGACACGTTCAGCCAAGCTACGACAAACAGTATGTACGCGATTGGCTGAAAGCCCACTGGGACATGCAAGGAGAGCCACCTCATCTTCCAGAAGAGGTTATTGAGGGCACGTCCGAGCGATATCGTACGGCATTCCAGATTATTACGGGAACTGAGTTTGTACCACTGAAGGAGACCAATGTCACTGCGTGACACCATTACAGGCGCAACCAAAGAAGCGCGTGATGCTACAGCAAGCCTTTCAAAGAAAGAAACCTCTGAGGAGACTGAGCGTCCTTCGTATTCCGCTTTTGGTCGCAAATCTGCTGCTACTGCTAAACCAGTGCGAGAGGCAGCTGCGTCTGTACGTGTGAGTGGCTCCGGCTCTGGCTCCAGTGCTCCAAAGAGCAAAGAGGAGAAGCGTGCTGCACGTGCTCGCCAGCGCGAGCGCGAGGATATTCGTAGTCGCGGATTTGAGGCTATGCTGCGCGCGGATCCAGACTATCATCGTGCCGAGCGCGTTTGGTGGGTCTTCCTGGGCCTTGGCTTTGTTGCAACCATCATTACTCTGGTGCTTTCGTATATGGTTCCTGAGTCCAGGGACCTGAACACCGGCGTTGGTATGATTTCTGCCATTATGCTGGTCTTTGCTTACTTCTGCATCTTTGGCTCGGTTGTCTACAGCTTCTTTAAGATGCGTCCTCTTCGCAAGAAGATCGAGGCTAAGGTTGCTGGCATGACCGACAAGAAGCTCAACGATTTCTACCTCGAACGTCAGGCTGAGTACGACAGAAAGAGAGCCGAGCGCAAGGCTCGTCGCAAGTAGCAGCATCGCGCTGCTGCCGGCGCTGCAAGCGTTGGCGAGATTTGCGTACGCGAGCCTACGTGAGTAGAATATCCCACATGCCTTCGTAGCTCAGGGGATAGAGCACCGCTCTCCTAAAGCGGGTGTCGGCCGTTCGAATCGGCCCGGGGGCACCATTGATTTCAAACCGGCAGCTTCGTGCTGCCGGTTTTTCTTTCTGTAGCGCGTTAGCGTCGGCTTTTAGGCTTTGCGTACAAAATGGTGCAGCTTTGGTAAGATCGGAAGAGCACACGTCTGAACTCCAGTCACTCCGGAGAATC
>ERZ1674245.705-NODE-705-length-10650-cov-8.280321_pt1 | contig 10650 bp, 9 predicted proteins | sample MGYA00581205_ERZ1674245 | MGnify/ENA primary metagenome ERZ1674245 (study PRJEB41354, sample SAMEA4873314) | human saliva metagenome | biome: human-associated habitat [ENVO:00009003]; feature: mouth environment [ENVO:08000002]; material: saliva material... | reverse complement strand
ACTTCTCGATATATTGCAAAATTTAATTGGGAGAATGTACATGCCAGCTGGTTCATTGTGTATGTAGGCATTGTTGTTGCTAGTGTTACGGCACCGGCGTTTACCTTTGAAACAAGTGTTGGTACAGTTGCATTTTGGTTTGGATTTATCTGCCTTGTAGTGCTTTTTATAGTAGTGAGCATACGGTACGTTAAATATGGGCCGGTGCCTGATTCTGCTGAGTCGCTCGCTTGTATTTACGCAGCTCCAACAAGTCTTTGTATTGCGGGATATATTCAATCTATTACGCCAAAGTCTGTACCGTTTCTATTGATTATGCTGGCAATCGCTTCACTTATTTATGTAGTTTCTTTTGTATGGTGCCTCAGGTGTCTTACAAAACCGTTCTTTCCCAGCCATGCCGCGTTTACTTTCCCCTTTGTAATTTGTGTTATTGCGCGTACGCAGACGTCGGCATATCTGGCTGAACTCGGCCAGCCCCTTCAATGGCTTGATGGAATAGCTGCTGTTGAAACGGTGCTTGCAGCAGGACTTTGTATTGTTGTGCTTGTACGCTTACTTGCATTTGTGCGTAATCAGACTTTGCCTAAAGCGAGATCTATGAGTAGCCTGAGGTAACGTTTTTCATTTTGTTTGTTTAGAGTTTCGTGACGGAGCGCACAACGCGGATGCGGGCGCGGATGTCCGCCACCCAGGAGTAGCCGCCCTTCTCGGCGATCTCTTGCTTTTTGCTATCCGGTCAATTTCTGCGCCGAGGAGTTGAGCGCTCGTGTCGAAGACGAGCTCTTAATGGGAGGGCATGGCCGGACCCCGATTCTGCCAAGGCAGATCTGCTGTAGGTACAGATCATACAATGGAAAATGATGCGGTGACGGAAGCGGCTTGGACTGTGTTTCCTCTGCGCTTGCAGCTTTGTCTGTTATGTATCATTATGAGTAATACATACGATACAGACATCGTTGGAGGCTCACACCATGCTCCTGCAGCTGGACTTCTCAACCGCGGCACCCATCTACCAGCAGATCCGCGATCAGATTGTGCGAGGCATCGCCGAAGGCGAGCTTGCGCCTGGCGAGCGCCTGCCGACCGTGCGGGCGCTCGCATCGGAGTGCGGCGTCAACGCCATGACGGTGAGCAAGGCCTATCAGCTTCTCAAGCAGGAGGGACACGTACTCGGCGACCGGAGGGGTGGCACCTTCGTGTGCGAGCCCGATGGCAGCTCGGACCCCGATTCCGGCATCATGGACGCGCTGCGGATGCGCCTGGCTGAGCTGGTGGCCGGTGGGATGTCAGGCAAAGAGGTTCTCGCGCTCTGCGAGCACCTGCTGGATGAGATTGCGTATCGCTAGAAGTAAGGAAGTTTATGATGAGCACTGCGACTATCCTATGGCTCTCCTGCAGCTGGACTCCACTCCTCATATGGTGGACGCTCAGGAACAGCGCGCGCTTCAAGAAGAACATTGTCGTCGGCGTCACTTTCCCGCGCGAGGCGCGGGAAGACGTGCAGGTAAAGGCGTTTCTTACCAGCTACCGTCACCTGCAACTCGCGTGCGCTATCGTGCTCGTGGCTGCGGCACTTGGCGGTGCGACGACAGGAACGGTACGAGCGTGGGCCGGGTCGAGCATGTTCTGCTGGAGCGTCTGGATACTTGTGGTCTGTATCGTGCCCGAGGTGATCTACGCGCTCACCAACCGCAGGCTCGCGGCCCTGAAGGACGAGCGCGGCTGGCGGCCCAGAGGCGCCGCGGCCCAGCGCGTGACGGTGGCCGATATTGGGGCGGCCGCGCAGTCGTACCCGCGCGTCTCGAGCATATGGTTTGTCCTCATCTGCGCGGCGAGCCTGGTCCCCGTCCTGCTCGACCGTGACAACGTAGTAATCTACCTGCTGTTTGCCGTATGTGTGCTCATGATGTGGGCAATCTTCCGTTGGTGTTACCGCAATCGCAGCGAGGTGGTGGACGACAACACCGCCCTTACGCAGACGCTCACGCGCATACGCCGGCGCGCCTGGGCGAGGGTGTTCCTCGTCGCGGCTGCGTCTTTTGCGTTCATGAGCTGGGCGCAGCTCCTCTTCCAGGGTTCAACCAATCTGTACTTTATCGGTATGATGCTTCCCTGCACGGTCCTTGGAATCGTGGCGTTTGCAACCGAGATGCGCGTGCGCAGCCTGCAGGAGCGTCTTACAAAGGCCAGTGGCGAGGGCTTCTACGTGGACGAGGACGATCACTGGATCTTTGGCATCTTCTACTATAACCCCGACGATGCTGAGCTCATAGTGAACGAGCGCGTGGGCATCAACACGTCGATCAACCTGGCACGGCCGGCGGGAAAGGCGATTGTAGTGGCCCTCGCTTGCTCGCTGCTCTGCCTGCCCGTGACGGGAGCGTTCATGGCGGAGGAATTTGGAACTCCTGTGACGCTTGAGTTGAGCGAGCAGACGATTCGGGCACACCACTTGCTCACAACCTATGAGATTGACATGGCCGACGTGGTGTCTGTGGAGCTGGTTGACCAACTTCCCCAGATGACGCGCACGTTTGGCGGCGCGAGTGAAACCTTCCTTGAAGGTAACTTCTCAAGTGACGCGTACGGATCGCTCAAGGTGTGCCTGGACCCCGAGGTCGGCCCCTGGCTCCTCGTGCGGACGAGGAGCGGCACAACCTACCTTCTGGGCGCGAGCGACACGGCGCAGACCGAGACCGTTTATGAGGAAGTCCCCTCGGCCTTAGTCGATGCATAGTGTGACCTCTCGCGCCTAAACTCGTCGGTGTACTTGTTGTTGCCCATGCCTTGCCTCGCCTTCTCGGTTGTCTGAGCATATACGATTCCTGGGTTTTGAATCTGGGATGCCTGTGTCCGAAAAAACGATACAGGTCACTTTGACCCTGATTACGCCCCGTGGTGAGACAACATCGCGGACCACCGGGAGGACGTGGACTAGGGGTGCAGGGTGTAAAAAACGCGACCGAGAGACTGTCCTAGTGTGCGAAAAACGCAATAAAACCACTATAAAATAATGTAAAAAACGCAACTGAAAGCGTATCATAGAGTGTGAAAAACGCATTTCACTTGTTAATTACTATGGGGAGATGAAATCATGCTCAAACGCAAGGCATACCAAAGGCTGGAGGATTGGAAACGATACAAGACGAAGCAGGCACTTCTCGTCAAAGGAGCCCGACAGGTAGGAAAGACGACCCTTGTCAGGCAGTTTGCCGCAGACAACTATGAGATCCTCGCCGAGGTGAACTTCTTCGACAACAAGACTGCCAAAGAGACGGTCATGAGGGCGATTGATGCCGATGACCTGCTTCTACGTCTTTCCGTGCTCAGCGGGAAAGAACTGGAGGCCGGAAAGACCCTCGTCTTCCTCGACGAGATCCAGGAGTGTGGTGCGGACCTGCTCACCTGGATCAAGATGCTCCTTGAACGGACCGACTACGATTACATTCTTTCGGGCTCTCTGCTGGGGCTTGAGGTATCCAATATTTCCTCCCTTCCCGTTGGTTTTTTGCAGGAAGTAACCTTGTATCCCCTTGATTTTGAGGAGTTTTGCTGGGCAAGTGGGATAGGCAAGACGGCATTGGAAGCTGTTTCTGCCTGTATGGAATCCCTTACCCCTGTGCCTGATTATCTGCATGATAAGCTTACGGATACCTTTTACCGGTATCTTTTGGTAGGCGGTATGCCTGACGTTGTGCAGGCCTTTGTGGACAACAACGACCTCTTGCGAGCCCGTAATCTGCAGAGGGGAATTGTGAACATGTACGAGATGGACATGGCCAAGTATGTATCGGATACGCTTGAGGCGCGCCAGGTACAAATGGTATACGAGTCCATACCTTCTCAGTTGAATTCCGAAAACAAGCGCTTCAAATATGCAAGGCTGGGGAAGAGTCTGAGGTTTGCCAACCTTGAGTTCGCGTTCGACTGGCTTGAGCACGTAGGGGTCGCTCTTCCGGCATTCCGAGTCAATGAGCCGACGTTTCCCCTTGCCGCCCATGAGGACCGAAACATGCTGAAGCTTTACGCAAATGACGTCGGCCTGCTTACCGCCCAAATGATGGGGGATGTCGATATCGATATCCTCAATAGAAGGTCAAGCATAAACTTTGGGTCGATATTTGAGAATGTGGCAGCCCAGGAATTCAAGGCGTGTGGAAGGGAACTGCGCTACTATAATTCCTCCAAGATAGGCGAGGTTGATTTTGTGCTTCAGGGACAACAAGGAGGCATCGACCTCTGTGAGATAAAGAGTGGTAAGAACTATCGACGCCACAGTGCGCTTGACAATCTCCTAACAACAAAAAACTACAGCTTCGAACATGTCTACGTATTTCATGACGGCAATGTGGATACTCCAGAAGCTTTCGAAGGTGTTACGTATCTCCCTATTTATATGATGGGTATGGCACTGGGCTGACGCAGGAACTGGCTGACCAAGAACCAATTTGTGGTCTCTATTTCACTTCAGCGATGGCATAAAGATGTGGAGCGTTTTCGAGAAGTCCGTCTAGCTGAGATCTTGCTTCCTCGTCATTCGGGTTTTGGCGAGAATAGCATTTGTTCTGGAGATATAATTATGCCATTGGGACGAACGATGTCGAGCCTGGCGAGTGCCAACTGGTGCATAAAAATATCTTTGGAAAGTGTGACACCAGGACATCGAGAGATGAGACACTAGGCTTTTTTAGCACATGAAATTGAATTGGGTGATGCGGATGTTTGATCTCGTCCGATGCTGCTGGCAGAGCATCTCCAATCGTCGAAGATTTATAGGATATCTGGTTGCCCGCCTGATCCAGGCGCTTCTCTCCGTTGTGGCTCCACTTGTGGCCGGGGTTACCATAAATATGCTTCTTGAACCCAATACGCCGATGGGTTCGTTGATCTTGGCATGTCTATTCCTTGCAATATGTTGTATTTTAGCTGCGCTCTTTGATTACCTGGCCACCTTGGTATACACCTACCTTCAGGCAGATTCCTCATTTGATCTTGAGCTTCATGCTATTCAGCATATCCAACACCTAAGGCCGGCCTTCTTTAAAGGTTTTGATCCTGCGTATTGGCGTCGGCGTCTAGATGATGACACTAATGGTCTTTCGCTCTTCTTCCTGATGTCTATTGTCGATGTTCTTAAAAACACTGCAATTCTCGTAGTCATTGTGGTCGTTCTGTTTGTCATAGACCCCCTGCTCTCATTGGTATCTATAGTGCTTGCCATTGCCTCAGGTGGTATTTATATGATTTTCATGAATAGGATGTATAAGACAAGACTCGATTTTACAAATGAGATGTCACAGTACTCCTCACGGGCTCAAGAGCAGTTAGAGGAAGTCGAGTTTATCAGGAAACATGTTCTGTTTAACCGTTCCACAAAACGCCTGAAGGAGATCTTCTTCACGGTCCGAGAGGCAATGTATCAAACGAACAAGGTTGCGGCGCAAGTGTTTCTTTGTACGGGAGTGGTCCAAGGCATTGCCCAGGCGGCACTTCTTTTTGTTGCTGCCAGGGAAGTTTTTGCCGGCCATATGCAGGTGGGTTATGTGGCAACTGCCTTCGGCTACTTCACCACCATGGTTACATCCGTCGAGTACTTTGAGCAGTTTGGCCGCGACTACCAGAGCGCCCGCGTGAACTACAACAGATTACAAGAGCTTTGGGATGAGGAAGAGGAGCCGAACGGTTCCGGAGTTCCTACGGACACCAGCCTGATTACCTGCGACGATGTGGCCTTTTCATATCCAGGGAATAAAAACAGGACCCTCCGTGGAGTGAGCGGGCGCTTTCAAGCGGGGAAGATCTATGCCTTGGCAGGTACCAATGGATGTGGCAAGAGTACGCTTTTGAAGCTTCTCTCGGGGGAATATTTCAACCTGTATGACGGATCCATATACTATGGCAATACCGACCTTGCAACGCTTGACCAATACGCCCTCAGGCACGACGTCATCGGCATTGTTGAGCAAGAGCCGACAATTCTCCAAGATACCCTGTGGAACAACTTGACGCTTCTGTGCAACAAGATGCCCAGTGAAGATAGGGTTTTGCAGCTTGTCAACTTGTTTGGACTTCAGAAGTTCCTCTCACCAGACAGGGGATTGCAGAGCGTCATTGATGCACATCGTGTTGCGTTGTCAGGAGGGGAGAAACAGAAGATCGCTATCATCCGCATGCTCCTCAAAGACCCAGAGGTGATGTTGCTTGACGAGCCAACTTCGGCACTTGATGCGGCAAGTCGGAGCCATCTCATTGACCTCCTCAAGGACTTTCGTAAGGACCACCTGGTAATCGTTGTGTCTCACGATGAGGAGCTTCTCGCCGTATGCGATGAGGTCCGGGAACTCTGAACCCTTTCCCTCTTAGAGGCTCTGGTCGGCTTTCCTGCAATATATCCAGCCTTATGGCGCGCTTCTACGACGTCGATAGCGGGGCGGTGTGTGTCGGCGGCCACGACGTCCGTGAATTCACGGTGGACAGCCTGTTGAGGAATTTCTCGATGGTGTTCCAAGATGTCTACCTGTTCAATGACACCCTGGAGGCCAACATTGCGTTTGGGACTGCCGGCGCAACGCATGAGCAGGTGGTCGAAGCTGCCAAACGCGCACGGTGTCACGATTTTATCAGCGCCCTGCCCAACGGTTATGACACGATTGTGGGCGAGGGAGGCGCAAGCCTTTCCGGGGGAGAGCGCCAGCGCATCTCGATTGCCCGGGCGTTGCTCAAGGATGCCCCTATCGTGGTGCTTGATGAGGCGACGGCTTCAATCGATCCGGAGAACGAACAGCTTATCCAACAGGCACTTACGGAACTTACGCGCGAGAAGACCGTGGTGGTCATAGCACACAGGCTTGCGACTATCGAACATGCCGACCAGATCCTTGTGGTAGAGGATGGTACCGTCGTTCAGAGGGGGACCCATGAGGAGCTTCTCGCGCAAGAAGGTGTGTACCGGCGCTTTGTTGAGGCACGTGCCGAGGCGGAAGGGTGGAAGATAGGATAGTCGCAGGCCGTCAGGGAAGTTCAGGCATTGCAACACGTCCGTTTGATGATTTGTATCAAATGGGTTCATTTTTTCTTGTTATCAGCATGAAATCAGCGTGTATGTGGGACACTAAATATCAGTGAATACTGACCCAGTCAAGAAAGGAAGGCTCATGGCATACGAGTCTCGCGAAGAAATTGACAGCAAATATAAGTGGGACCTGTCCTCAATGTTCCCTAGCGATGAGGCATTTGAGGCTGGGCTTGAGGAGCTCAAGGCTTACTGTCCAAAGCTGCTTGCATTCAAGGGCAAGATTTCCACCTCCGCACAGGCTCTTCTGGAGTTCCTGCAGCTTGAGGACCAGATGACTCTTCTGCTCTACAAGATTATCAACTACGCTGAGCGCAAGAGTGATGAAGATACCCGCGTAGCCAAGTATCAGGCATACGTTGCAAACGCCACCAGCGCATATACGCAGGTTGGCGAGGCAACTTCTTGGTTTGCCGCAGAGCTTCTGGCCATTCCAGCAGAATCTGTCGAGAAGTTCTATGCAGAGGTTCCAGCTCTTAAGTTTTATCGTCGTAAGCTCAACAAGATCTTGAACCAGCGCGAGCACACCCTTTCTGCTGAGGAAGAGGCACTGCTGGCACGTGCTGAAGAGCTTGCTGTTCAGCCAACCAACATCTTCTCCATGTTTGATGATGCGGACCTTACCTTCGACGATGCAGTTGACTCTGAGGGCAAGACTCATAAGCTGACCAGCGGTTCATTTGTTCCTCTGCTGATGGATGCTGACCGCGTCCTGCGCGAGTCTGCATTCAAACAACTCTACAGCCGCTTTGGTGAGTTCCGCAACACTTCCGCTGCAATTCTGACCAGCCAGGTTAAGAACCTGCAGTTCTTCTCGTCATCTAGAAAATATGCAAGTTCCCTTGAGGCTGCTCTTGCAGAGAACGAGATTCCTGTTGAGGTTTATAACAACCTCATTGACGCCGTTCACCAGAACTTCCCAGCGTTCTACAAGTACGTTGACCTGCGCAAGCGCGTTATGGGCTTGGATGAGCTGCACTTCTGGGACGTCTACACTCCTCTTGTTGACGATGTTGACATGAAGTTTACCTACGAGGAGGCTTGCGACCTTATTATTAAGGCTCTGGCACCTATGGGCGAGGAGTACGTCAGCCTGGTCAAAAAGGGCCTGGAGAGCCGTTGGGTTGACGTGTACGAAACTCCAGGTAAACGCTCCGGTGCTTATTCCGCAGGCGGCAAAGGTATGAACCCCGTTATGCTTCTCAACTTCCAGGGCGGCCTCGACGACGTTTACACCCTTATTCACGAGATGGGCCACTCCCTGCACACGTATTTCTCGTCCCACAACCAGGAGATTACCTACTCCGATTACTCCATCTTTGTTGCAGAGGTTGCATCCACCTGCAACGAGGCGCTGCTCTCACACTATCTGCTTGAGCACGAGACTGATCCCGCGCGCCACGCGTACATCCTCAACCACTTCCTTGAGGGCTTCCGTGGCACCATCTATCGCCAGTGCATGTTTGCCGAGTTTGAGCGTGAAATCAGCCAGATGAACGCTGACGGTGTGGCTCTGAACGCCGAGGTTCTCTCTGAGCGCTACGGCAAGCTTTGCGCAGAGTACTTTGGACCTGGCATTGAACTGGACGAAGAGATCAAGCTAGAGTGGTCGCGCATCCCTCACTTCTACTACAACTTCTACGTCTATCAGTACTGCATTGGTTTCTCGGCAGCTATTGCCCTGTCCCAGCGCATCCTTTCTGAGGGTGAGCCTGCGGTCAAGGACTACATCGGCTACCTGTCCGGCGGTTGCTCCAAGACTCCAATCGAGCTGCTCCGCGGCGCTGGCGTTGACATGGCCACTCCAGACCCCGTTAACGCTGCGCTCAAGTATTTTGGCGAGCTTGTCGACCAGCTTGAGCAGGAGCTCAACTAGCACGGGTTGCGCACAAGCGCTCTACCAGTACGTAGTTCACATGGCGAGAAACCCCGTCTAGTAGCGGGGTTTCTCGATATCAAAGGAGGATTTATGCAGGCACGATTTGTTCACCGCTGCACCCACGTTTTGGATAACGAGAAGACCGTCGAGTTCTACAAGAAGGCTCTGGGATTTCGCGTTGACCGCGTTAAGGGACCAGAGGACGGCTCTTGGACCAACACGTTTTTGGTAAACGACTGGTCTCCTTTTGAGCTGGAGCTCACGTGGAACCGTGGTTGGGTAGAGCCTTACGATAACGGCGGAAAAGACACGCACATTGCGTTCCGCGTCGACGATTTTGAGGCGTTCCACGCGCTTCACGAGGAGATGGGCTGCATCGTTAAAGAGAACCCAAAGATGGGCCTCTACTTTATCGCAGACCCTGATGGCTGCTGGATTGAGATTTTGCCAGAGAAGTAACCATGACAGACTACGGTTTACTTGCAAAACAGATTGTCTCGCTTGCCGAGGTTGATGCTCACTGGCTGCCGGTGTTGTCCAACGCCGCTGCTCTTCTGTGGGACGCGCTTGACGACATCAACTGGGCAGGGTTCTACCTGGTAGATCCTGTGACGGTGATGGGAGTGGAGCCGGATGTGGGTTCGGATGCGGATTCGGAGCCGGACGCGGCCCCGGGTGCGGAGCCGGACGTAGCCCCGAGCGACCACGAGCCGCGCACTCCCGAGCTGCACCTAGGACCGTTCCAGGGCAAAGTTGCCTGCGTGCGCATTCCGTTTGGACGGGGAGTGTGCGGTACCGCCGCGGCAACAAGGACAAGTCAGCTGGTAGAGGACGTGCATCAGTTTCCAGGACATATTGCATGCGATTCTGCATCCAACTCCGAGGTGGTTGTTCCTATCTTCAAGGATGGCCAGGTAGTTGGCGTGCTGGATATTGATAGTCCGAGCGTGGCAAGGTTCGCCCAGGAAGATCTCACCGGTCTTGAGCAGGTGGTAAAAGCGCTTGAGAGCTGTGTGAATTTCTCGGACTTCCATTAAATACGACTACAGAGCTAACATTTGGGTACACAAATCATGTACGGGCAGGTTTGCTCGTGCATGATTTTTATTTACACAGCATTCTCGGAGAGGTCTGCTTATGAAGAAAATTGTATTTATCATCGGTTCTGGCCGTAAGAATTCGTTCAATAAGACGCTGAGCCAGGTTGCGGCAAAGGCACTCGAAGGCAAGGCGGAAATTGAGGTCGTTGACGTTTTGGATGTCCCTCTGCTCAACCAGGACGAGGAATTCCCAGCTCCTGAAGGTGTCCAAAAAGTCAGGGATGCCGTCATGGCTGCCGACGGAGTGTGGCTCTTTACTCCGGAGTACAACTACAGCATTCCCGGCACCGTTAAGAACATCTTGGACTGGCTGAGCCGTCCGCTCACCTCCGATTATGAGAAGAAGTCCGAGACCGCCATTGCTGGCAAGGTTGTTACTGCAAGCGGTGTTGGTGGCAAAAACAAGACTGCAGGATCGCTCGCCGTGGTAAAGCAGCAGTTCCTGGCCCTGCGCACCAAGCCGGTTGAGCCGTTCAATGGTTTCTCGCTTCCTGTTACCGCTTGGACTGAGGGAACTTGGGAGCCAGAGCCCGAGGTTCACGAGGCAATCGCCCAGCAGGCAGAGGATTTTCTCGCCGCACTGTAAGGTACACGTC
>ERZ1674245.701-NODE-701-length-10704-cov-7.716969_pt1 | contig 10704 bp, 9 predicted proteins | sample MGYA00581205_ERZ1674245 | MGnify/ENA primary metagenome ERZ1674245 (study PRJEB41354, sample SAMEA4873314) | human saliva metagenome | biome: human-associated habitat [ENVO:00009003]; feature: mouth environment [ENVO:08000002]; material: saliva material... | reverse complement strand
CTTCTTTTCAATCACGTCGTACATGCGCATAGTTGAACCTCTTTTCGCTGTTCGCATTCGTTGCTGTTCGCGGCGCCGTCAGGCGCGTTCGTTGCTGTTCGCATTCGTTGCCGTTCGCGGCGCCGTCAGGCGCGTTCGTTGGCGTTCGCGGCGCCGTCAGGCGCGTTCGTTGCTGTTCGCGTTAACTCTCTAGTAAAAGAGCCGGTAGCGAGAAACTCTACCGGCTCGCAATTTCATGCAACCTACCAGGTTATCTGCACCCGAAAGCGCAGGCTGCTTGATACCGCAGCTTACTGGTTACTCTTGCCGTGCTCGCTGCACCCGCAGCCACAACCGTGCTCGTGACCACCGTCGGCACCCTTCACGGCGTCGTCACCCGATGCACCGGCAGGGCTGGACTCACCCAGATCCTCGGGACCAAATCCCATAGGCAAGATATCCTGGAGTAAATACTCGCGAGGAGCTGCATCTGCCTTGCCCAACACAATACGGAATGTTGCAGGATCGCACCATTCACGAATAACCTGCCTGCATACGCCACAAGGAGTGCACCAAGCTGTTGGAGCTTCTCCCTCAGGACCACCAACAACCGCAATGGCCACAAAATCCCTACGACCCTCAAACACCGCGCGGAAAAACGCCGTTCGCTCGGCGCAGTTAGAAGGCGTATACGCAGCGTTTTCTAGGTTGGCACCTCCGTATACCGTGCCGTCGGAGCACAAAAGCGCAGCTCCAACAGCATAGTGAGAGTACGGTACATAGGCGTGGTTGCGCGCCTCAATGGCAAGCTGAACAAGTGCCTCGTTAGAAACGTGGCAAGAACCCTCTACCTCTGCCATTATGCACGACTTCCCTTGATGTATGGCACACCGTCTGCCTTAGGTGCAACGGACTTACCAACAAAGAGGACCAGTGTAATGATGGTAATGAAGTAAGGAAGCATTGCAATGATCTGGCTTGGAATTGGAGTTGCGCCGCCACCAAGAAGAATTGCCAGTGCCTGAGTAAAGCCAAAGAGTAGGCAAGCTGCATAGGTGTTCAGAGGCTTCCACTTACCAAAGATAACCGCTGCCAGTGCAATAAAGCCCTGACCAGAAATAGCGGTCTGAGTGAACTGAGAAATAATTGCCAGCGTTACAGAAGCGCCACCAAATCCTGCAAGAACACCAGAAACAATAACGCAGAGGTAGCGAGTCTTACGAACGCTAATGCCCAGCGTCTCGGATGCGTGTGGATGCTCGCCAACGGAGCGAATACGCAGGCCCCACTTGGTACGGTAAAGCACAAACCAGACGAGAAGGGCGGTTAAAAGTGCAAGTACCACGGTAATGTCTACGTTCAAGCTGGAATAAGGTGTGTCGTTAAAGGCACCCTCACCAAAGAGCTTTGGGAGCTTGGTGACTGCCGGAGACATTGCGGCGCCATCAAACAAAAGACGGCAGGCAAACAGAGCAATGCCAGGTGCCAGCAGGTTAATTGCAACACCAGAAACTGTCTGGTCAGCGTTAAACGTAATAGATGCCATCGCGTGCAGAAGTGCAATAAGACCGCCTGCAATACCTGCACAAAGGAAGCCAATCCAAGGGTTTCCGGTGAGGTAGCTGCCTGCAACGCCTGCAAAGGCGCCAACGCCCATCATGCCCTCAATACCAATGTTGACAACACCGGAGCGCTCGGAGACAACGCCGCCCAGAGCACCAAAAATAAGAGGTGTCGAGTACATGAGGGTAACGGAAACAAGAAGAATCAGGTTAGTGAGCATTGTTTGCCTCCTCCTGAGAAGGGTCGGACGCATCACTCACTTGAGCAGCAAGCTTTGCCTCTTCTTCCTTAGCCTTCTGGGCACGCTTGTGATCAAGACGGTCGGCAAGCATTGGAATAACGCCACCCAGAGCCATAAAGAACACGATGGTACCAATAACAATGTTGATAATCTCGGAAGGTGCACCAACCGTCTGCTGAACAGTCTGGCCACCATAAAGAAGGCCAGCAAACAGGAAGGACGCAGGAATACATGCCACAGGATTGCAGTTGGCGATAAACGCAACGGACAGACCGTTAAAGCCGTTGTTCTCAAATGCTGCCAGCGTTGCGATACTGTGAGGAGCAATACCGGTAATGGTCAGAGCACCTGCAAGTCCGCAGAGTGCACCAGAAATAGCCATGCAAAGCGTAAGGTTTTTCTTAACGTTGATACCGGTAAACTGTGCAGCGTCGCGGTTAAAACCAACAGCGCGCATCTCATAACCAACCTTGGTGCGCATAAGCAGCCAGCCAATAAAGATAGCTGCGATAATAGCAACAAAAATACCAATGTTTACATCGGTACGCATAATAGCGTCGCCAATAACAGGAATATTGCGAATTGCCTCAGCACCGTCCTCGGAATTCTTCATGCCATAGAACAGTGTGGTGTAGCCAGACTCGTTAATAGAGTACGAAGAAGTTGAATTTGGTTGGTGGAACTGTGGAAGAGAAACCACAAAGTTGCAGAGGTAAAGGCTGATCCAGTTAAACATAATGCTAGTAATAACCTCGTTGATGCCAAACTGAGCCTTAAGCCATCCAATAATGGCACCAATACCTGCGCCGCCTGCGGTACCAACCAAAACAACTACAGGAATCTGCAGCACAGGAGGAAGATCAAGACTGTAGCCAACAATAACGGCGAGGATAGTACCTACAATGTACTGACCCTCAGCTCCAATGTTAAAGAGGCCAACGCGGAATGCAAAAGCAACAGCAATACCCGTAAAGAGCAAAGGTGTTGCCTTAATAATGACGTTAGAAATGTATTTTGGCTTACCTACCATGCCACCAATAAGAGCCTCAAACGAGCTGATAGGGTCATAACCTGCAACAACCAAAATAATTGAAGCAACCAACAGGCCAACAAAAATAGCAACAATTGCTGACGTAATGGGTTTTCTCATTATCTTTGTAAGCGTACTCACTCGGCGTCACCTCCTGCCATCAGCAGGCCAGCCTGCTCTTCAGTGATAGTACCTTGATCAAACTCGCCAACATTCTTGCCAGCGTAAATAATTGCCATTTTATCAGCAACGTCCATAATCTCGTCCAGCTCAAAGGAAATCAGCAAAATTGCTGCTCCACGGTCCCTCTCGCGAATAAGCGCTTTGTGAACAAACTCAATAGCACCAACATCAAGGCCGCGGGTTGGCTGGATGGCGATAAGAACATCTGGGTTGGAAGAAACCTCACGGGCAATAATAACTTTCTGCTGATTGCCGCCGGAAAGTCCCACTGCCTGATGATCTGCGCACTCTGCAGGACGAATATCAAACTCGTCAATCAGCTTCTGAGAGAATTCTTTTATCTTTGCCAGGTCAAGTGCAATGCCCTTACCAAAGGTCTCCTCGTTGTGGCGCTCAAGCACCATGTTCTCGGCAACCGTAAAGGGCAGAACCAGACCCCAACGATGACGGTCTGAAGGAATAGTTGCAACTGCGTGGTCAATAACCGTCTTTGGGGTTGTGCCCTGAATCTCTTCACCCTTGACAGCAATGGTGCCCGACTCAGGTTTGACCAGTGCGTTTATGGCATCGGCAAGTTCTTTCTGGCCGTTGCCGTCAATGCCTGCAAGACCAACAATCTCGCCGGCACGAATATCCAAATTAAAGCCGTTTACCTGCTCAATGCCGCGCTCGTCCTTGACGTGGAGATCCTTAATAGAGAGAACAACCTCCCCAGGAGTTGCTGGCTTCTTTTCTACATGCAGGTTAACGTTTCTACCCACCATAAGTGTTGCAAGCTCGGTCTCGGATGTCTTGGAGACATCAACGGTGCTCATGTACTTGCCGCGACGAATAATAGTGCACTCGTCAGCAGAAGACATAATCTCTTTAAGCTTGTGAGTAATAACAATGATGGTTTTACCTTTGCTTACCAGGTCATGCATGATCTGAATAAGCTTCTCAATCTCCTGCGGTGTTAGAACCGCCGTAGGCTCATCAAGAATCAGCGTATCAGCACCGCGATACAGGGCCTTCAGAATCTCAACACGCTGCTGCATACCAACAGAAATGTCTTCAATCTTGGCGTCAGGGTCTACGTCAAAGCCGTATTCCTCAACAATCTCCAGGACCTTCTCGCGAGCTCGCTTTGGATCAAGGACGCCACCAGCCTTGGTGACCTCGTTGCCCAAAACAATATTTTCTGTAACAGTAAAGTTCTCGACCAGCATAAAGTGCTGGTGAACCATACCAATACCGTGAGCGATAGCATCGGTTGGGCCAGATATGGATACACGCTCTCCGTTGAGGTAAACCTCGCCCTCATCAGCAGAATACAGGCCATACAGTACGTTCATAAGCGTACTTTTACCTGCGCCGTTCTCTCCTAAAATGGCGTGGACAGTTTGCTTGCGCACGTTAAGGTCTACGGCGTCAAGAGCTTTAAACGATCCAAAAACTTTGGTAATGCCATGCATCTGAACAGCGTAATCCGAACTGACTTCCACGAGCCACCTCCTTTACACACTTGCTAGAGGTGAGGAGTGCCAAAGAGCACCCCTCACCAGCAAATCCAAACTCATCAACCTCTTGGGCCTGTCAGACGGCAAAACCATCTAGCGAGAAACCCTAAGGCTTAGAAACTAAGTCAGAGCTTAGCTCAAAGACTTGACGTACTTGTCCAGGTCGTCCTTGCTTGCAGGAGGAACAACGGAGCCAGCCTTGATCTTGTCGAGAAGGTCAGTAGCTGCCTTGTAGGTGTCCTCACCCATGAGGTGGTGATCCTCAGCAATTCCGACAGCGTCCTCGGAAGCGCCCAGGGAAACAGTAGTGCCACCCTTCTGGCCGTCCTTCAGGATCTTCTCGGAAATCTCAACGATAGCAACGTTAACGCGCTTAAGAGCAGAGGTCAGGACGTTCTCTGGAGCAAGATATGCCTGGTCACGATCAACGCCGATAGCAAGCTTATTTGCGTCCTTAGCTGCCTCAATAACGCCGGTTCCTACGCCGCCTGCAGCGTGGAAGACAACGTCGCAACCATCGGAGTACATGGAGTTAGCAATAGCCTTACCCTTTGCAGCATCGGAGAAGGACTCTGCGTACTGTGCAGAAACCTCAACGTTGGTGCCCTTTTCCTTGTTTGCATAAGCAACGCCGCCGCGGTAACCATACTCAAACTGGTCGATAAGTGCGGAAGAAATGCCGCCAACAAAGCCAACCTTGCCAGTCTTTGTGGTGCGAGCAGCAATGTAGCCAACAACAAAGGAAGGCTCCTGAGCACGGAACATAACGCCGGTGAAGTTGGAAACCTCAGACTCGTTGCCGTTGTCAATGATGGCAAACTGGGTGTTTGGATTGTCCTTAGCAGCCTTAAGGGTTGCGTCTGCCATAGCAAAGCCAACGCCCCAAACAAGGTCGGACTCTGCGTCAACAGCCTTATCAAGGTTGGTTGCATAATCGGAATCCTGCTTGGACTCAAGGTAGCTGACATCCCAGCCGTTCTTGTCCTTAAGCTCGGTCATGCCCTCCCAAGCGGACTGGTTAAAGGACTGGTCGTTAACACCACCAGTATCGGTAACCATGGTGAGCTTCTTTGTCTTCTCACCTGATGCCTTCTGGCCGCCGTCGTCCTTCTTGGGGCTGTTGCAGCCTGCAAGACCTGCGAGTGCTGCAAATGCGCCAGCGCCAGTTGCGCCAGTAACAAAACTACGACGAGAAACGTTCTTGTTCATTCCGTGCTCTCCTTACCTCATGTGGCGGGAACGTCCAGCTTTTGTGCTGGATCTTTATGAGAAGTTGACCAAACTCCCCTAACTTAAGCGGAAAATCCGCATGGTTCCAAAACAAACAGCAATGGCAAACTGCCTATCTGCGATGCTTTACGCAACAAGTGCCTTAAGCAACAACAGAAAGAGCAACCTCCATCATCTGCGTAAAACTAGTCTGACGCTCTTCAGCAGTAAGTGCTTCTCCTGTAAGAGGCAAATCAGAGATAGTTAGCAGCGTAAGCGCATGCTTATGAGCGTGCATGGCGTTGAGATACAGGGCTGCCGACTCCATCTCAACGGCAAGAACATCCATGCTTGCCCATTTGGTAAGCGAGTTGTCTACGGTATAGAACACGTCGCTTGCCAGAATATTACCAACGCGAACGGGATAACCCAGCTTTTCTGCACCAGCAACAGCCTTGCTCAACAGGCCAAAGTCTGCGGTAGGTGCAATGGTTCCAGGCATTCCGTACTGTGATGGATAATTAGAATCAGTGCTGGAAGACATGCCAATAACAATGTCTCTAAGCTTTACCTCAGGAGCAAGGCCGCCAGCGCTACCAATGCGGAGAATGTTGTCAACTCCATAGAAATTAAAGAGCTCGTAAGAATAAATACCAATGGAAGGCATACCCATACCAGAACCCATAACGGAAACTGGCTGTCCCTTGTAGGTGCCGGTGTAGCCAAACATATTGCGAACGGTGTTGAACTGCTCAACGTTCTCCAGATACGTGTCTGCAAGAAGCTTAGCGCGCAGAGGATCGCCTGGCATGAGGACAGTCTTAGCAATCTGGCCCTCAACAGCAGCGTTATGGGGAGTTGGGGTAGTAGCCATTAGTTCTCCTTAAGAATCTCTGACAGGTGAGAAGTTCCAACACCAAGTTGCTCAACGCCAAAATAATCAAGGATTGTCTCGGCCATATCGGCAAATGTGGCGGTTGTACCAAGGTTGGTGTTTGGCTTGACCTTTGGACCCGTGATAAGCAGTGGCACGTACTCACGAGAGTGATCAGTAGATGGTGTTACCGGGTCACAGCCATGATCTGCGGTGATAATGAACAGGTCATCCTCACGAAGGCCCTCAATAATTTGAGGAATGCGCTCGTCAAAATAAGAAAGAGCGTTGGAGTATCCCACAGGATCGTTGCGGTGACCGTAAATCATGTCGGTATCAACAAGGTTGGTGAAGCACAGACCGTTGAAGTCTTTGCTGGTAGCCTCAATAGTCTTCTGAATTCCGTCTGCGTTGCAGGTAGTAAACTCAAACTCAGTCATGCCACGGTGAGCAAAGATGTCATAAATCTTGCCAATAGAAAGAACATCAAAGCCGTTCTCTTTAAGGCGATCAAGCATAGTTGGACCTGTTGGCTCAAGCGAGAAGTCATGACGGCGAGAAGTGCGCTGGTATGGCCACTCTCCCTCAAAAGGACGAGCAATAACGCGAGCAACGCCGTGCTCACCCTGAAGAATCTCGCGCGCAATGCGGCAATATTCATAGAGTTTCTCGGGACTTACCACGTCCTCATGAGCAGCAATCTGGAAAACAGAATCTGCTGAGGTATAGACAATCAGAGCACCAGTCTCTACGTGCTCTTTACCAAAGTCTCTAATAACATCGGTTCCGGAGTAAGGCTTATTGCAGAGAACCTTACGGCCCGTCTTCTGCTCAAACTCCTCAATGACCTCCTGTGGAAAACCATCAGGATAGGTTGGGAACTTCTTTGGAGAAATGACGCCTGCCATCTCCCAGTGACCAACCGTAGTATCTTTACCAGCGGATTTCTCCTGCATGCGAGCATATGCGCCCTCAGGAGACTCAATTGGCTTCAGATCAACGTCATATACGGTATCAAGTGCGCCATCAATATTAAGAAGGCCCAACTTTGTCATATTTGGGATATTAAGAACGCCACTTGTTGCGCAGGCACAAAGGGTATTACTACCCTCGTCTCCGTATGCCGCTGCATCAGGCTCTTCGCCGATGCCAAAACTATCAAGAACAACTACAAAAACACGTTTAGGCATGCTACCTCCTAAAACGCCCGAAACAAGCATTTGCGCACGATACATGCGCGAACTAACTTATGTGGACGAGTCATTACTATTCATTAAATATATTATTACAGTTGCATAACGCCGACGCCCAATTTAGAGAGATTTTCACGATACAACCGTTTGCAGATACTAAAATTCTGTAAACGGTACGCAGCAAATGCTTAGAAAAATCAAGCAGGTAAAACCAATGTGGCGAGAAAATCGTTGAGCTCACCAGGGAAAAATTTAATGAATTCATTCTTTACAGACTCTAGCTGCTGTCTTATCGTTGTCCAAAGCAAGATTTAAGCACTAGCTTAAATAAGATAAGCACCTGTTTAGAAGTTTTATATAAGCACCTGTTTAGTCGGATTCTATTTTTGCTGCTAGGAGGCCTGATGCTCACCAATCGAGAACAGATGATTTTCAACTGGATTAAAGAGCAGCCTTCCATTACTCAGAAGGAAATTGCAGAGCGAGCAGGCATCTCGCGTTCTTCTGTTTCGGTTCACATCTCCAACCTTACCGCAAAGGGCGCAATTTTGGGCCGCCGCTACATCTTGAGCGAGCGCCCCTACTTTATTGTGATTGGCGCTGCCAACATGGATATTGCTGGTCGCCCAAACACTTCCCTTGTGGCAGGCGACTCAAACCCTGGCAAGGTCACCATGTCCTTTGGTGGCGTTGGCAGAAATGTTGCCCACAACCTGGCCCTTCTCGAGAGCGACGTTCGTCTGCTCACCGCTTTTGGCGAGGACTATCGTGCTCGCGAGCTCAAGGAGGGCTGCCTGGACTGCGGCATTGACATTGACGCCTCTATTACCGTGCCGGGCGCTTCCACTTCCACCTACCTCTTCATCATGGACGAGCACGGTGAGATGCAGGAAGCCATCAATGACATGCAGATTTACGAGTATGTCACCCCTGAGCGCATCGAGGAGCGCCTGGATGTTATCCAGCACGCCGCAGCTTGCGTAATTGATACCAACCTGCCTCAGCAGACCATCGAGTTCATTGCCAAGAACGTGACCTGCCCCATCTTCTGCGATCCCGTTTCTTCCATCAAGGCACAGAAGCTCAAGAAGGTTCTGGGCAAGATTCACACACTCAAGCCAAATCGCCTTGAGGCCGAGATGCTCTCGGGCATCAAGATCACTGACGATATCTCCCTTGAAGCCGCAGCTCACGAGCTACTTGCAACAGGACTGAAGCGCGTGTTTATCTCCCTTGGCGAGAAGGGCCTTCTTTGTGCTGATCACGAGAAGACCGTCCGCTTGCCACTGCTTCCTGCAAAGCTCGTCAACATGACAGGCGCAGGAGATGCCATGATGGCGGGAATTACCTGGGCGTACACTCAGGGCATGACGCTTGAGCAAACCGGCCTGGTAGGCATGGCTGCTTCCAGCATGGCCATTGAGGGTGAGGACACCATCAACGGTGAGCTCAACGTTGAAGAGGTTATCAAGCGCGCAGGTATTTAGCGTGTCTGCACGGCACAGCGCGTCTGCACGGCACTACTTTCGGTTCCATTAGTCGTTTACGATTGGAGTATATATGTCAAACCTGAAGGATTTTCTCGTTGTATCTGACGAGGTCAAAGAGGCACTTGAGCAGAACAAGCCTGTTGTAGCTCTGGAGTCCACCATCATTTCTCACGGTATGCCTTACCCACAGAACGTTGAGACCGCTCTGAAGGTTGAGCAGATCATCCGCGACAACGGTGCAATTCCTGCAACTATCGCAATTATTAACGGCCAGATGCGTGCCGGTCTTTCCGCTGACGAGATTGACTACCTGGGCAAGAAGGGCCGCGAGGTTGCTAAGGTAAGCCGCCGTGACCTCCCTGTTATCATCGCTGAGAAGAAGGACGGTGCAACTACCGTCACTACTACCATGATGATTGCTCACATGGCAGGCATCGACGTCTTTGCAACCGGCGGCATTGGTGGTGTTCACCGTGGCGCTGAGACCACCATGGACATCTCCGCTGACCTCGAGGAGCTTGCACAGACTCCTGTTATGGTCATTTGCGCTGGCGCAAAGTCCATTCTTGACCTTGGCCTTACCCTTGAATACCTGGAGACCAAGGGCGTTCCAGTACTTGGTTACCAGACCGAGGAGCTTCCTGCGTTCTACACCCGCAAGAGCGGCTTTAGCGTTGACTACCGCGTTGACTCCCCTGCTGAGCTGGCAGAGATCTTTACTACCCAGCAGCAGATTGGCATGAACAGCGGCCTTCTGGTCACCAACCCAATTCCTGAGCAGTATGCAATGGATAAGGACACCATCGACGCAGCTATCGAGAAGGCCCTTGCAGAAGCAGAGGCCAACGGTATCCACGGCAAGGATTCCACACCATTCTTGCTGGCAAAGGTTGCTGAGATCACTGGTAACAACTCCCTTGAGTCCAACATTCAGCTGGTCTTCAACAACGTTGCTCTTGGTGCAAAGGTTGCTGCAGAGGTTTGCAACCGCAAGTAAGTGCACGTACGCGCTGCGTAAGCACCACGTAAGTACACGTGCAAGCACCGCGTAAGCATCGCATTTCTTTTGGCCCCTACGTCGTTTTGAACTGCCTCCTATTTCTTGGGCATAAGAAAGGGGAGGCAGTTCATATACGAGTGATTATGATTCTGCAGCGTGTTAGCGTTGGCTTTTAGGCCTGGCGCACAAAATAGCGCAGCTTTGGTAGGTTCTGCCGAAGAATCGACATGTTTCTAATCAAGATAGCCAGGCAGCTAGGCGGTCGCACTACCTGATATGCATTTCTATGCATAAACTTCATCTAATATGCTAGAAAATGAATAGACTTATATAAGAAATTTAACTATCAATAAATTCTGCATCTACGGAACACACCTAAGTCGGATAATCTGCTCAGATGAGGGCATTTTACACACCTAATGACGATAATCTGCATGATTGAG
>ERZ1674245.697-NODE-697-length-10745-cov-6.536202_pt1 | contig 10745 bp, 7 predicted proteins | sample MGYA00581205_ERZ1674245 | MGnify/ENA primary metagenome ERZ1674245 (study PRJEB41354, sample SAMEA4873314) | human saliva metagenome | biome: human-associated habitat [ENVO:00009003]; feature: mouth environment [ENVO:08000002]; material: saliva material... | reverse complement strand
TTGGTAAACTTGCTGAGGCAGCTGGTATCAAAGGTATTAGCATTACAAACTCTAGTGAAGTTGATGAAAAAATTAAAGAAGCTTTGAACTATAATGAAGGTCCTGTCATTATCAATGTCCGTGTTGATAAACAAGAACTTGCTATGCCTCCAAAAATTGCATACCAACAAGCAAAAGGCTTTAGTAAATACTTGATCAACGCCATCCTTGATGGACGTGGTACAGAACTTAAAGAAATGGCTAAAACTAACTGGATGAAATATAAATCCTTATACTAAAATCTGCCAAAATAATTAAATTGCAAAACTTTCAAAAAAAAGGTGTCATCAAAGGATGACACCTTTTAAATTTATTAGCCAAACAGCGACATTTGTTCGTCTTCTGGCAAATCTCCACAGCATTTAAGTTCTTTCATTGTTTCAATGATGGTAGCAGATACCTTACAACGACGTTGCAAGTCTTTTAACGATGTAAATGGTTTTATGTCCCGTTCTTCTACGATTGCATCAGCAACGGTTTCACCAAGTGAATCGATAGCTAAGAATGGTGGTAATAGTGCGCCGTCCTTAATGCTAAATCGGCGAGCACCGGAATGTTGAATATCTACGTTGATAAAACGATACCCCCGTTGATACATTTCCATGGATACCTCCAAGGCGGACATCAAATCCTTTTCCTTAGGACTGGCACCACGGTCGAGCGCTTTGATACGATTAAATTCTTTCAATTGTGTATTCAAATCACCTGTCATGATCCGTAAATCAAAGGCTTTTGCACGAATGGAGAAATAGGCAGCATAAAATGCTAACGGATGGTATACCTTAAACCACGCAATACGGAATGCCATCATAACGTAAGCAACGGCATGGGCACGTGGGAATAGATAGGAAATCTTTTTACAAGACTCAATAAACCATTCAGGAATATTATTTTCTCGCATTTCTTTTTCAAACTCCGTAGTCGCTTGGCCTTGTTTATTTCTCTTTTCGATGCCCTTCCCTTTACGAACATTTTCCATGACGAAGAAACTGTTTTTCTTATTCATGCCACGATGAATCAAAAAGTTCATTACGTCATCACGAGTAGAAATGGCTTCATTCAATTTACAAGTACCATTTTTAATGAGTTCCTGTGCATTATCGAGCCATACATTCGTACCGTGGGAGAAACCAGAAATACGAACAAGGTCAGAGAAGGTTTGTGGTCTAGAATCTTCTAGCATGCCCCGTACAAATTTCGTACCACACTCCGGTACGGCAAGGCTAGCTACTTGGTCCCCTTGCAATTGTTCAGGCGTCAATCCGATACCCTCTGTTGATGAGAATAGGCTTAGCGTTCTCGGATCATCAAAAGGAATCGTCTTCGCATCAATACCGGTCAAATCCTCCAACATACGAATAATCGTCGGATCATCATGGCCCAGAATATCGAGTTTTGTCATACGCCCTTCAATAGAGTGATAATCAAAGTGAGTGGTTAATACGCCACTCTCTTTTTTATTGGCCGGATGCTGAATCGGCGTAAAATGGTGCACATCCATATCACGAGGACAAACCATGATGCCACCCGGATGTTGTCCTGTCGTATTTTTTACATTTGTAAAACCTTTTGCAAGGTGCTCAAGGAATCCACTGCGAGCCTGAATATTTCTTAGCTCTGCATATTTCTTTACATACCCAAATGCAGTCTTATCTGCAATGGTACCAATCGTACCGGCCTTAAATACATTATCACGGCCGAACAGTTCTTCCGTGTATTTATGAGCCTTCGCTTGGTAGTCACCAGAGAAGTTCAAATCAATATCTGGAACCTTATCGCCTTCGAAACCAAGGAAGATAGCAAATGGAATGTCATGGCCATTCGTTTGTAATGGATGACCGCAATTAGGACAGTCACGACGCGGTAAATCGAATCCACCGGCGTATTCACCATTTTCATAAAATTCCGACCACTTACATTCAGGGCAAATATAATGCGGTGGCAATGGATTAACCTCTGTAATCTCCGACATGGTCGCTGCAAAGGACGAACCTACAGAACCACGAGAACCTACGAGATAGCCATCATCTAGCGATTTTTTTACCAGCTTATGAGCGATATAGTAAAGCACGCCATAACCATTGCTGATGATACAATCGAGTTCATAATCTAGGCGTTCCTGTACAACACGAGGCAATGGATCACCATAAATCTTCTTCGCATTTACATAACACATTTCTGTGAAAGCTTCATCGGCCCCTTCGATTTTAGGTGAATATGTGCCATCTGGCACTGGTTTAATGTCTTCAATACTATCGTTGATGGCTCGTGTATTCGCAACAACAACCTCATAGGCCTTTTCTTCACTCAAATATGGGAATGAAGCTAACATTTCATCAGTAGTACGCAAATGTAAATCCGGTTGTTCATCCGCATCAGGGAACCCACAAGCGGTTAACATAATCTCACGATATATCTTTTCCTCTGGTGTTAAATAATGAACATCACAGGTAGCACATACACGTTTATTGAGGGCTTCGCCCAATTCAATAACCGTCTTATTCATATCGATAAGAGCTTGTTCATCTGGCACGATACCCTTGCGAATTAAGAATGTATTGTTGGTATGTGGTTGAATTTCAAGGTAATCATAGAATGATGCAATCGTTAATAGCTCTTCTTTGGAGGAACCTTTAACAATAGCCTGCATCAATTCACCTGCTTCACAGGCAGACCCTATAAGAATACCTTCACGATGCTCTTCAATGATAGAACGAGGCAAACGAGGTCTCCGTTTATAGTATTCCAAATGGGATATGGAAATCATTTTATACAGATTACGTAAGCCCACCATGTTTTGAGCTAACAAAATAATGTGATATCGAGGCGCTTCATCTTTTCGTTTTACAACGTCTAAGGATAATTCCTTTTCTAAATCCGCATCATCAACAAGATATCCTTCAACGCCATAAATAACCTTAACACCAAGTTCTTTACCAAGTGCTTGTGCTTCAGGAAAGGCTTGTACAACACCATGGTCCGTAATAGCGACCGCAGGATGGCCCCATTTTTTGACAGTTTTAAATAAATCCTTAATCGATACGAGTGCATCTTTATCACTCATCTTAGTATGGAGATGAAGCTCAACACGAGAATCTGGTCTGTCTTCTGTCCGTTCATTTGTATTGTCTTCTTCGATAGCTTCGATACTACGTATAGATAAAATATAGTCCTTATCAAATCGATCATCAAAGTTGACACTACCTTGAACGCGCACCTTTTGCAATTTCTTTAATTGCTTTAATAAGGCATCCCCTTCTTCTGGACTATTCGTAAATTTGATAAACTTCATACTGTTCGTATCATCTACGATACTGCCATTTACGATACATTTACCAGTCCTAGTATCGCGTTTATCAAGGCCAACGAATACACCTTCAAAAATAACACTTGGTGTTTCTACAGTGCCCATGATGCTGGAGGTCGTGCCCTCAATGCGAGGGCCTAAAATCATGCCCTCATCAGTTGGGGCATCCTTAGGCGCGCGTTGTGGATATTTCTTACCACCTTTGTGTTGATGTCCGCTATTAGCTGAAGATGTAGATGATGAGCTACTAGATATAGATGGATTTCTTGTAGTTACAGACTCATACGATGTGGGGTCTGGATTAAAATAGTCCAATTCCACCGCATCCATAAATGGCACAAACTCATCTGCATAATCAATTTCATCATCGTTATTGCCAGCAAAGGACTTTCCTCTCTCTGGCATGTTTTCTTCTTCTAATTTTTGTCGATGCGCTTCAACGTCTTCAATAAATTCACCTACACCACAACCACCGGCATAGTAGTACGGTGCAAATTCTTCATCATCGTCATCTACCTTCCACGCAAAGCAGCAAGATGTAGTTGCATTGGTAGGAATCGTATCAAAGGAAATATTTTTTTCTTTATACCAAGCAGCTAATCGTTCTTGTAATGACACTAATGTTTTAAATGCTGAATCTGCTGCTTGTATGGTTACCTGTTTATCATCACAATTCACATAGAAAGCAGGTTTACTATTCTGTTTTGGTACTACTCGATAACGTACTTTCATTTTTATCCCTTATACCCACAATAGGTCAAACATAAATCCCTAAATCGCCACATATCCCCTTTGCTTGTGCGACTATCTAATATAACCTCATATAATCCTTTTAAGAGTGCTTTTAAAGCCTTTATAGAAATACGAGAACTTGCTTCATAGGCCAGTTTTATAGGGTACGGCTTATAAGAGGCCCCATTTTCTTTACAAAAATTTTCTACCTGTTTAGCTGTCATACCTGCAGCACGACATTCGCTTACCAATAATTGGAGCCGCAACTGTCCTTCGATATAGCCCATAGCACGATCGATTTCTTTATAGCTAAACATAAACGGAAATAATTCTAATAAGGTATTCACATCTTGTTTTAATAAAGCTTCTTTAAAGGTAAAGATATTTTTAGCTCCATAATTACTGCTATGTTCCATTAAAAAGGATTTATCTATTTTCTTATGATTACCTAATAACAGAAAATATCGATCAAACTCGGTACGCATAAACGCAACCGGCACATCTTGCCATAACTCCAATAGATGAGATAGATAGTCGTGCCCATCAGGCGTTAGCGTATATCCATTAGAGGTGCAATACTGACGAATCCACATCAATAAATCGTCACCTTCTAATCGCTTACATTCCTTATTAGGAATAGATTCTAATATCTTTTTATTTTGTTTTAATCGTTTATCCACCATATCGTGATAGATAATAAGTACTGGATTATCACCGGTATAATTCATCAGTAACTCGGCCAGTGCATCCCATTCTTGACTCTCTTTTTGGCCTGCTTTTTTCAAGATAGGTAGATTGATAAGACAAAATACCTTGGCATCGCCAAATAATGAATCCTCCATCAATTGTTCTGATATTTTGGAAGGACCTGCTTCATCATGCAATACGCGCACATCTAGATTTTTATGAGATAAGAAAAACTTTTGTTTCTCTTCTTCTATGAGTTGTGGTTCATTACCATAGATTAGATATACTTGATTCATCGCCAGTCCTCCTTTCATAATCGATAGTCCGGAATATATTGATAGCCCCATAAATGTACATGTTCCGCATCTGGATCAATGTCTCGCATCGCTCCTCGAGGCATGCTAACAAGCATAGGCCGATTCGGATGTAACGCTACAATTTGATTCACCATATACGACTGAGAGGTAATCAAAATAGTGTTCCTCATATCATTTAATTGTAGTTTTTTTTCACCATTTTGTCTATTATAGACCATCACAGACGATATATCATTTTTGTATAAAACAATATTTTTGCCCGTCGATTGAAATCGTTGAACAAGAGCATTTTTTAATGGAATACCAAAACTTTGGAGTCCATTTCTTACGCGAATTTCACTAGCTTTCATTGGAATAGCATCAGGTGTATCAATATATACCATAGCTATTTTTTCATAAGGCTTAACAATGAGGAATGCATTTGACTGTTTCATAGGTATAATATGCAAAATCGTTTCATTCCTATATAAGATGCCACTATAAGCTATAGCAATTATTCCAATTCCCATAAGTACAATTCCTTTTGTGAAAGTTCTAAATTTAAGCTTTAATGAGACTAGGTTAATATATAGTAATCCCACACATCCATAGTATAACACCCCTAATGTGGCAGAAATGGTACCTATCCACCATAGACATATAGAACTGTTAGCGAGATGCGCATTTACATATAAACAGATAGTTAATATCCAGTCGATTACGTTCCAAACCATACCTATTGGTATAAGTAAGGATAGTATGGTACAACCAAATAACATAACAATAGCTATATCAAGTAAAGGTGTAATAATAATAGCTGCAAAAAGACTTGCTAAACTCAAATAGTGAAAGTAATAGAGCTGGAACGGTATCAATAAAAGTTGTGCACTGATGCAGAGTACTAGTGGAGCTTTCACAATCGGTGGCAATACTGTGATCCATCGATATAATGGCATGCCAAATAATAAGAGCCCATAGGTAGCTCCAAAGGATAGTTGAAAGCTCACGTCTAATATAAGTAACGGATCATATAGTAAAAATAGTATAGCCGTCACTGCTAATCCTTGCTTCGCCGTATACATACGGCCCTTTACATAGGCTAAAGCAAGCCAAATCCCCATTATGGTGGAACGCACAACAGGTGCACTGAAACCAACTACTATACAATAAAAGATAGATAGTATAATACCACCCATCATAGCATAACGTTTCCTGATACGACATACTCTGCATAGGCCATATACGATAGAAAATAACAGTGCAATATGGGAACCCGATATAGATAAAATATGAATGATACCAGTGTAGCCAAATTGACGTAGCACATCTTGACCTAATTCTCCATAATGGCCTCCTAGAACTAATGAAATTCCAAGCCATTTGGTTGTATCTGATAGATACTGCTCCATCAATACTTCAACAGCACTACGCATCGAATCAATTATGTGAAGACACCGTTGATAATAACCGATATAAGAATCTATCTTATACTCTTTTAGAGCGTGTAAATCCACCACCTTATAGGTACCATCAAACATGGCACCCATATCTTCATTACGAATTGCCTTATTTCGCTTATCAATAGTGCCTCTCTCTTCTGTCAAATAGAGAGATTTAGGCGTACCATAAACAATAATCGAATCCCCCATATGAAGATGTGTAGAATTTTCTTGTATTGTTACTCTAATATGCCCATCAGCCTTAATATGCACGCCTTTTGCCGTATCCTTGTGTGGCACTAACCCTAACAATATAGCACTAAATGATCTATATTCTTTCCCATCAATCACTTTTAAATCTACCGGAGAATCAATGAGTAGTGCATATTCGCCTTCTTGTGATAAAAAGAATTTAGTGTGCCCTACATACTGATTAATTTGATGATTTACATGTAAAAATGATATGCCACCTAATGCGCATGAGACGATGCAGGTTACAACTATATATTTAATTGACAAAGACGGTTGTAACCTATAGCGAACCACAGCTTTAACCAATGTATATAGTAGATAGCCAGCAGCACCAAACATACAATACCAACTCGTATCGAGCAATACATAATGCGAGCTATAGGCACATAAAATGCCTAGTATGATACCACTTAGAATATAATGGGCTATCTCCGAATAGGTGATCAGCATATTCAGTGTCAAATAAATAGGTAAATTAGACTGTAATTTTATCGCGTATCTTCTTAAATAATCCATCGCCGATACCTTTGACATGCTTGATATCCTCTATAGATGTAAAAGCGCCCTTACTTTGACGATACTCTTCAATCCGTTTTGCCATGGTTGGCCCAATTCCAGGCAGTGAATCGAGTTCCTTAATGGTAGCCGTGTTAATATTAATCTTTTGATTTCGTAGTAATGATTCAGGATTCCCGTGAAAGTTAAATTTGATATGAATATGCTGCCCACCTGTCACTGTCTCTGCTAAATTGATGGACTCTACATCTCCATATGGTAGTGCACCTCCAGCCCCCTTTATAACATCGCCAATTGTCGAGCTAGATGCCACCTTATAAAGACCTGGCGATTGAATAGCACCCGTCACATACACAATAGCATCTGTACCTTCAGTATGTTGTTCAGGTTGAACTACACCATTATTAGCATGAATAGAATTACTTTCATGATGATTAATGCTATTCACGTCAGACGTATTAGCCGCTAATACAGACGAATCTGGCATTGTGGTGCTTCCTTCTGTTATAATAGGCCATAGGAAATAAATTCCTACTAAAATACACAGGATTATTATAATCCACTTATGTGACACAATCATTTGTTTCATATGGTCACCTCCTACTATTAGAGTTTCCATATACAACAAATAACTCCTACTTGTGACTCTATTAGTCACATAAGCAGGAGTTTTCAAAATTATATCGAATTAAAGAAACATACTTTACCGGTATATCCTATTACTATCTTAAGGAGTCTATAATGAATCAAGAATTATTACGTAAATACGCCCGTACTTTATTGCAGTCTGGCGTTAATTTACAAGAAAAGCAAACACTCATCGTATCTGTTGATGTAGACAATAAAGATTTTGCAGTCATCGTTACGGAAGAAGCCTATCAATTGGGTGCCAAAGAGGTTATCATCAATTGGCGCCATACCCCAATTACACGACAACGCTTATTACATGCTGATGCATCGGTTCTAGAAACACCGGCGAAATGGATTCCTGTATATTACGAGCAATATGTAGAGGAAAAAGCTGCCTTTTTATCACTTATCAGTGCCAATCCAAAGGCGTTAGCAGGAATTCCTACAGAGCGCATTAGCCTAAACTCACGCAATCTCAACAAGGTACTATCCTTCTACCATACAGCCATCATGAACTCATCCGTAACATGGTGTGTAGCCGCTGTACCAACAGTGCTTTGGGCTGAACTTCTTGGTTATGAAGGATCAGATGAAGAAAAAATTGATCAACTCTGGCTTACATTACTAAAGTTATGTCGTCTCAATGATGTAGAGGCAAAAGAAACATATGCGCATCACATGGCTAAGCTACGCCATCGTCGCGAAGCATTAAATGCTCTTGAATTGAAAGCATTGCGATATACATGTGAAAATGGCACAGATTTACTTCTCGAATTACCAGAAAACCATATTTGGCAAGGTGGCGAAGAGTTCTCCAAAGAGGGTATCAAATTCAATGCCAATATACCTACAGAAGAGGTGTTCTGTGCACCTCAATGGAATGGTGTAAATGGTAAAGTAGTTAGTACAAAACCACTTATCTATCAAGGCAATCCTATTTCTAACTTCTCCTTTACCTTTGAAAACGGTAAAATTGTTGATTACACGGCTGAAGAAGGATTAGATATTCTTAAAGAACTCATCGAAACAGACGAAGGATCTCAATATCTTGGTGAAGTAGCCCTCGTGGATCACTATAGCCCTATTAGCCAATCCAATAGAATTTACTATGAAACATTATTTGACGAAAATGCATCCTGCCATTTAGCAATCGGAGCTGCCTATCCAACTTGTCTAAAAAATAGCGACGGCCTTTCTGAAGATGAACTCAAAGAACGTGGTCTCAACCACTCCCTCGCTCATGTGGACTTTATGATTGGTCACGAAAACATGAATATTAAAGGCATTACAAAAGACGGCCAACAAGTAGATATCATGATTGACGGCCGCTTATTGGTATAACACACAACATATAAAAGGGATGGTACATCCTCCGTAAGCTCCACCGGCCGGGTCTGACTCCGGCCTTCGGCCTCCGCAGGGCCAAAGTCGCTTTCGAAGGATACACCATCCCTCTTTTATCTATTATAGTGTTATTTCCAATACGCGGCCCGTCGATTGATATTCAATAATATCTACACCAGCCGTCTTTAGCATACGTTTTGAAGCCTTAACCTCTTTAGTATCTTTGTACAAATCATCTCGATAAATAACGGCCTTTATGCCGCTTTGAATAATCGCCTTTGCACATTCATTACAAGGAAACAGTGTTACATAAATCTTAGACCCTTCTAAAGAACCACCGCGATAGTTTAGAATCGCATTTAATTCACTATGAACGGTATAGAAATATTTATTATCATCTGCCGTATCTCGTTCCCACGTAAAATCATCATCACTACAATTTAAGGGCATGCCATTATAACCGATGGATAAAATCTTGTTGTCATTACTGACGATACAAGCCCCCACTTGTGTATTAGGATCTTTGGATCGTTGCGCAGCCAAAATAGCAACGCCCATAAAGTATTCATCCCAAGAAATATAATCGCTACGTTTTGCCATAATAACCTCTCTAGACAATAAAGCCCCCTTCTACCTATGTAGTTGGGGGCTTTCATTATATTAACAAATCATATATAGAAATATTATTTTACAACGATATTCACAAGTTTACCTGGTACATAGATAACCTTAACGATTTGTTTACCTTCTGTAAATTCTTGAACACGGCTAGATTCTTTAGCCAATGCTTCCAATTCTTCTTTCGTAATATTCACAGAAACAGTCAATTTATCGCGAACCTTACCATTAACTTGAAGAACCACTTCTACTTCGTCTACCTCAAGAGCAGATTCTTCGTATGTTGGCCAGTTCATAGTATGAACGGATTCAGTTTCGCCAAGTTCATGCCACAATTCTTCTGTAATATGTGGTACGAACGGAGCTAATAACAACACGAGATTATGTGTTAACTCATTAGCAAGATCAGCATTTACGGATTCTGCTTTGTCCTTGTGTGCATACATGGCATTAACAAGTTCCATAATCGCACTAATTGCCGTATTAAAGTTGAAGTTATTATCTAAATCTTCTGTAACCTTTTTGATAACACGGTGTAATTCGCGGCGTAATGCCACTTCGTCTTTTGTAAGGTCACCCGTATGATTTTCTTTTGCTGCTTGGTCATACGCATCAACAATACGCCATACGCGACCTAAGAAACGATAGGAACCTTCAACACCTTGGTCACTCCAATCAAGATCGCGGTCAACTGGTGCTGCGAACAAGATGAATAAGCGCGCTGTATCAGCACCGTACTTATTGATAATTTCTTCTGGAGAAACCACATTGCCTTTAGATTTAGACATCTTGCTGCCTTCTTTAAGTACCATACCTTGTGTCAAAAGACCACGGAATGGTTCATTAGCTTCGATAAGTCCTAAATCATGAATAACTTAGATCGGA
>ERZ1674245.694-NODE-694-length-10756-cov-8.223531_pt1 | contig 10756 bp, 10 predicted proteins | sample MGYA00581205_ERZ1674245 | MGnify/ENA primary metagenome ERZ1674245 (study PRJEB41354, sample SAMEA4873314) | human saliva metagenome | biome: human-associated habitat [ENVO:00009003]; feature: mouth environment [ENVO:08000002]; material: saliva material... | reverse complement strand
GCTCGCCGGGCTCATAACCCGGAGGTCGCAGGTTCAAATCCTGTCCCCGCTACCACCACAGACCCGGTCCCGTGAGGGGCCGGGTCTCGTCGTATCTGTGCGGTCCCGGCGGGCACATACGGCGCGGGTGTCCATCCGCCCGATCCGTCCGGAGCGGGCATGAGGGCATCAACGGGGATGCCAAATAGGTGTGCCGCAAGCGAGACTTCCTCAGCTGACCAGGTGACATGTCCGCGAATCTTGCGGCTAACGGTCGACTTGGATATGCCGAGTGCATGACCAAGGTCAATGTTCGTGAGTCGTTCAGCGAACATCTGCTGGTTGATCGCAAATCCCAGAGCTTCATCATGTTGCATGTGTCGATAATATCGATGTTGCAGCATATGCACAAGATGTGTTGTCATGCATGTTAATGCCGAGTATGCTTATTGGCATGAAGGTGCATGACATGCAACATGATGTTGATGATGACTGGTTGTCATCCTCAGACGCAGCCGCGTTGCTGCCTGCAACATCCGCGCCAACCCTTCTTCGGTGGGCTAAGAGCGGCAAGGTAGAAGCGACACGTCTCCCATCGGGGCGTTATTTGTTCCGCAGATCGGCGATTTTGGCGCTGTTGGAGCCCGTTTCTCAGGAGGATCGCACGCAGTTGCGCGATGTTCCGATTCCTGGTCTTGGGAGGGCCGGGCGATGAGTCTGAGACTGTCTAGGCCGGTAGATACGTTGCTGCGGCATGCGGATGCAGACCTCATGGACCTGGTTGACGCCTTGGGCGTTGAGGGGACGAACCTGGGGGAGAGTCTGGAGAACGTGCGTCGCATGCTTGCCCAGGCCACGCGAGAGTACGCCGCTGACCGAGAGGCGCGCGGTATTGCGTATGGTCAGTGCATCGCCGCGCTGACGAAAGCGCGCACGGCGCTCATCATCGGTGACCGTGACGCATGCACTGATTCCCTGACCTCTCTCGATGCTTGCCTGCGCGATTTCCTTGCGGAGAAGGGGAGTGAGGGGCGATGAGCGTCAAGGTCTCTAGCTGGGTGTGGGGCTTGGAAACCCTCACGGACAATGCCCCGTTGCTTGTTCTGCTTGCACTGGCTGACGCCGCAAACGATGAGGGCTACTGCTGGCACAACCAGAAGACGTTGTGTAAGAAGTCGCGGCAAAGCACCTCGACGGCGCGCCGGGCGCTGCGCAAGCTCGAAGCGATGGGTCTTGTGACGACATTTCGTCGCATGACCTCGAAGGGCCTGGCATCCAATCTGTACCTGCTCAACGTGGGAGCAGAACCCGATCACACGCTCCAATCCGACCAGAGCGTCACGCTCAATATTCCCGACGGCGCCACCATCGACGAGGTTATCGCCGAGGTGGAGCGGTATCGACTTTTCCGTATGATTCCGCGACCGGTCAAAATGACCGGAGGGGGGTCCGGTCAAAATGACCGGGGGGTCCCCACTGATGAGACTTTTCCGCATGATTCCGCGACCGGTCAAAATGACCGGAGGGGTCACGGTGACGGGAGGGGTGCGGTCACCTATGACGGGACCCCCCGGTCACAGGTGACCGGTCCCTATAAGGAAGAACCGTCATTTGAACCGTCATTAATGAACCAGACCCTACCCAACCCTCCCCAGTCTCCACGCGATCCGGTCGGGTCGGGTGCCATCCAGGATGATCTCTCAGCACGATGCGCAGTGCCCGGCTCGGCTGACGCCGACGCCGAGGCGGCCACGGCTCGCGGAGAACTGGCAGCCGAAATGCTCGCCTCAGGAGAGAATCCCGCGAGCCTGGTGGCTGAAGGCTGGTGGAACGCTGGCCAGCTCGCCGAGGCCCTGGCGTGGGCAGCCAGGCATCCCGCACCGGCGCGAGCGCCGGAAACAGCCCAGAAGCGCCAGGAGGTTGCCCCCCAGGCAGCCCGACGGGAGCATGACCACGTCGACGAAGCGAGCGCGCTCATCGGGGCTTGCTTGCCTGAGTGGATGCACGCCATGGACCGCACCGGGGCCTGCCAGGTCGCAGGCATGCTTGCCGAGCGCATCGCTGCTGGGTGGACGCCCGCCCAGATTCGGAGCCTCATGGGCGAAAAACCGGCCAATGGCGTGCGCCGTATGAGTTCCCTCGCGGCCTACCGCCTCGACCAGAACGCGGGAATCGCGGACGCGCCCCAAGCCCGCACAGCCGCCGCGCGCCAGGCGCAGAAGGCCGCGATCGACGCCGCTCACCAAGCGCAAGCAGCCGCGATCGCCGCCGCCGCCGAAGCTGCCAAAACCCCCGAAGAACGCGCCCGAGAAGCGGCTCACAAGCGGATGTGGGAACACATGAGCGCCACACATCCACACGCCAGCAACGCCGAACTCGCTGGCCTCGTGCACGAGGCCATGACCCAGGCGAACGAACTCTCAGACGTGCGTAGCGCCTGAACTCATCACTTCACCGCGACATTTGAAACCCCCCAGATAAAAACCACACAGAAAGGTTCGAAATCATGACTACCCACACGTTTGTCGGTAATCTCACCGCTGATCCTGAGTTCCGTCCCGCGTCGGATGCGCGCGCGAGCGTCCACCTGCGTATCGCCTGTTCGGAGCGCTACTACAGCATCAAGGCGAGGGCATGGTGCTCCAAAGACCCGACTTTTTGGGATGCCTATGCCTGGGGCGATCGCGCCGAGGCCGTCGCGGCAGCCGGGTTCCGCAAAGGCAACCCCGTTGTGCTCGTAGGCGAGCTCGTCGCTAACTCCTGGATGGATGAATCCGGGCAGACACGGCACCGCACAACGGTCGCAATCGAGGCCGTTGGTCTCAACGTCGCGATCCCGCGCCGCAAAGGCCCGTCTGCCCCGGCCGCGCCGACACCGCCTGAATGGTCTGAGGCCCAGGATACCCAGCCTGACGGCGAGGACCTTCCGGGCGTGATTGATGCGGCTGCGGAGGCAGGACTGTGAGCCTGCCGTCAACGCCTCCGACCGGGGAGAGGGTCGCGGGGATCCCCGCGCCCCCTCACCATGCTCCCGATCCCGACCCGACCGGATCCCAGCCCACCGCTGTCGAGACCACTTCCCCCGAGGGGGACGTGAGCGAGACTGAGGAGAAGAGCTCGCGGCGGCGTCGACTGCCGTGGGAGGTGGCAACCCCGTCACGTCGACAGCGCGTGGCCCGCGCTGTCGTGATTGCGTCGGTAGGGTTCTTCGCATTCGTCGGCGTATGGCGCGTGTTCGTTGCGCCCCCGCGCGCCCCCGAGGCCCAGGCTCCCGCAGAGGTACCCCAGTCGTGGGGGATCGATATGACGGCCGCCGCGTCGGTGGCCGAACGCGCCGCCCGCGATTACGTGTCGGTGGGTGAGGGCCCTGCCCGCACGGCCGCGTTGTCGCAGACGTGGGCGGGCGCGGGTAATGCCGGGTGGGACGGAGCAGGCAAACTCTCGGTTACCGATTCGTACGTCGCTTCCACCACCGTTGAGGGAGAACGCGTCAACGTCCTGGTAGCCGTCGAGGTTGCCACTCCACCAGAGGCGAAGACAGCAACAACCGGGTGGGTGGGCGTCTTGGTGCCGATCGCTAACCCCATGACGACCCCATCGGTGGCCGGGGCTCCGGCACTGGTGGGACTCCCGGAAGCCCCGACATCGAGTAGCGCCGCGATCGCTCACGAAACCGATCAAGAGCTCACGGAAACCACCCGCCCCGACATCGAAGCGTTTGCGCGCGCGTGGGCGAGCGGCGACGTCGATGCCTTGGTCGCTCCCGGCGGCAGCGTGGATGCCCCCGCCCTGACGGGAGCGAGCGCCAAAATCACCTCCTGGCGTGTCTACGCCGGGAATGAGGAGAGCCGCCAGGCAGCGATGAGCGTTGCCTGGAAGCTCGGGGACGCAACCCTCACAAGCCAGTACACCGTGACGATCGTGCCCGTCAAGGCCCACGATGCAACGCGCTGGCAAATCTTCTCAATCACCACAACCAACTAAGGAGACTCTCATGTTCGCTGGACTTAAAGAATGGACGCTCACCGGAGCTGGCAACATCTTCATTATCATCCTTGCGATTGGCGGCCTGTACTTTTGGGCATCCGATCGCCACGCCAAACTCGCGGCATACTTCCTTTCCGCGTCAGTGGTCGCCGCGATCATCTTCAACTACGACACCGTGTTCACATTCCTAACGAACCTGGCGAACAGGATCTTCAATGTCTGAGCCTCGCATTCACACGCGGAGCTTCGAGTTTCCGCGCAAGCTCTACCAGATTGGCCCGATGGGCCTCAAAGACGGCCTCGAGGTTGACTTCCTCAAAATAGGTGGGCTCTTCCTTGTGGCCTGGTTCGCGGCCCTCACGGTTGTGTTCGGTCTGCCCACGCAGGTCACCTTCCCCCTGTACGTGACCATCCCCGTGGTCATCGTGTACTGGGGGTTCACCCCCGACCCCAAACATGCGCGACGCCGTCGCCTGGTGGCCTGGATGCTCGCGGCCCGCTACGCCCTGGTTGGCCACATCCCGATTGTGGCCGGGAGACGAGCGGGGGAACGCGGAGGCGTTCTCACTCCCCGTGAGCGCATCGACGTGGCCACCTGGTGGCGCACTCGCGTCCTCCACAAGGACGACGAACACCTCTGGGAATCCACGACCAAGGGCGCGTACCGTCCCTTCCCCGCAGGCCAGCCGATCACGCCACGCGTTGAGGTGCGCCTGTATAGCTTCGAGCACATGCAGACAGTTAGGAAGCGTCATGTTTGACTCACTCAAACGGGCTGTTGGCCTGTATCCGCAGATGGGGCGCTCATTCCCGACCTATCGGGCGATCGCTGACGGCATCATCGTCACTGCTGATCGTGCGACGGTCTGGATGGAGATCACGCCAGCGTCGACACAAACGGCATCGGCAGCCGACCTGGACGACGAGGTTATGAGCGCGATCGCCCAAGCGCAAGGAGCACTGGCTGATTATGAGTGCCAGCTCAAAATCGTGTGGGGCGCAATCACCTCAGACACCTATCGAGAGGACGCCCCGACCTTCACGCGGCCACAGGCCATGGCATGGGCGCAGGCGCGAGCGGACTCTATCGACTCGTGGGAACTGCCCGAACGCCACGTTCTCATCGGTGTGGACGTGGAAGACCGCACCACGCCCGGCGCGGTCGCCACGATCAACGCAGCAGCCGACTGGATCAGCGGAAATCGCAACGCGATTCCCGTCAAGGAGTTGGAATACCTTGACGGAAAAATGCGCTCAATCATCGGACGCATGACCGGCAAGCCCTTTCAAGCCCTGCCCGTCCCGGCAGAAACCCTGGCCTGGCTGGTGGGCCGCGAGACCTTCCGAACGAGTGACGCCACGCCTCGGGAGGGAACGATCACCGGCGCGCCCCTAGCCAGGCTCGGACGCGGCCGCGTCGTGCCGTTCCGGGATCACCTGCGCTTCTACGACGCCCAAGGCACAGAAGTGGCCTACACCGCGTGCCTGATGATCACCGAGTTCCCCGAGACCGTCGACACCCTGAGCAACGGGCAATGGCTCCTCGCGCTGTCGAACATAGCGCGACCCACGATGGACGGCGCACAAGCCGTGCTCCCAGAAGCGTCCATCAGGTTTAGCTTCATGAGCCAGGCTAGTGCGCTGAAACGCGTCGCTAAGACACAAAAGCGGGCCAAGCACCAGCGCCGGGACGCCGAAGAATCTCACGTCGAGGAAGCCGACGAAGACATCTTGCTGGCCGAGGAAGAGATGCGCTCACTCAGTCTGGAGATCAAGCGTGGCCGCACGTCCCTGGTGGAGGCATGGCCGATCCTCACGGTCACCGAGACGACGCTCGACGACCTCTACCTAGCCGTTGATGCGGTGGTTGAGGCCTACGCGCAAGCAGGAATCACGGTAGACGTATGCGCCGACGAACAAGATGCAGCATGGCTCTCTAGCCTGCCTGGTGACACGGTGCGGATCGAGGACATGAACCACGTCATGGACGCCACAGCATTCTTTGGGTCCTGGTTCTGGGGTGGATCCATTACCGGCGACCGTGAAGGGCCGGTAATTGGCTACACCACGGGCGCCACACGCTCCCTTGTCCATTTCCACCCCACCCAAGCACCCTTGCGAGGCGACACAACCACCACCGCTCTCATCGGGCGAAGCGGGCGCGGGAAAACCACCGCCGCGCAGCTCATGGCCCTAGACGCAGGAGCAGAAGGCGCGTGGGTGCCCGTTCTGGACTTCAAGGGCGACCTCAACAACGAACACGGCGGCCTGGTTGCAGCCGCCACCAGCATGGGTATCGACGCGCGTCGCATCGATATGTCGGCTCGCTACGCGGGAACCTGCGATCTCCTGGCCACAATGGACCCCGAGGACGCGCGCACGCATGCGCACAGCCAGCTCATGCTCCTGATTTCGGACAGCCTGCGGCTGGCGGCTCATCCTGTGCTCATGGAGCACATCGCGTCCCTCCTTGATTCCGGTGACGAACGATCGAGCCACCGGCTCATCGAGCGCATGGAAGCAGGTGAGGACATCGCCCAGCGGGTGGCCCGAGAACTGCGCTCCTACGAAGGAGATGCGATTGGCCGCATGATCATCGGTCAGCGCGCAGAAGGCACGCTGGCAGCAGGGGAGGGAATCACCCTGATTCAGTTCCCCAAGCTTGACCTGCCACCAGCGGGCAGTGCGCCCGCCGAGTGGACCACCACCCAACGCGTGGGTGCGGCCGTGGCACGCGGGGCGCTCGCATGGATCATGAACGTGGCTAAAACACAGGCGATGCGCGCCCTGCGCAAGCTCGTCGTGATCCCGGAAGCACACTTGCTTACCGCGAACCAGGACGGCGCGACCTTCCTGGACCAGATCGCGCGACTTGGGCGAGCTTTGGGAGTTTCCCTCGTGATCGACAGTCAGGACCCGTCCTCGATTGCCGAGCGAGACGGCATCATGGAGCAAATTGCAGCCACGTTCGTGTTTAGCCAGAGCACGACAAAACAGCAGGACGCGGCCGCACGCCTACTTGGGTTGGAACCCTCACCCGACGTGCGAGCCATGATCGACACGGTCTCTGTTGATCCCACCAGTGGCGACGTGTGGCACGGGCACTGCCTCATGCGCGACGCGCGCCGCCGCGTGGCTACCGTCCAAATCGCTATCCCCAATGATCAAGTGCGTCAAGCTCTCGACACCACGCCGCCTAGGAAGGAGACTCGACATGACCTCGACACCGCAGCGCGGGGCCGATACGGACGAGACGACAGCGCCGCCTAGACGCCGAGCGCTCGGCATCGTGTGTGCAGTCATTGCAGGAGTGGTCATCGTGGCGGCCGTTGGGTATGGGATTGGGCGGATAAGCGTGCAAACGCCAGCTCCCGTTCCCTCACCAACAGCACAGGCGACGACCTCGCACGACGAAGCGGGCGCACAAACGGCAGCGCGCGCCGCGTGGGACTACAACCATGCCCCCTACAGGACGGCCGACATGGTCCGTCAGTACTGCGACACGCTCATCACCCGCCGTTTCGCCAGCACGTATGGGATGCAACGCACGTGCGCCAATCCCGTCGACGCCCACGGAGACAGCCCCGGCAGTTTCATCGACGCAGACGCCGTGAGCTACACCGAAACCACGGCCGTGATCCGCATCCGATACATCAACGCCAAGCAGAAGACCGTAGAAGACCGCTACACGATGATCTGGGAGGAAGAATCGTGGAGATTCGACACCGACGAATGGTGAAGACCGCTCGCCTATTTTTGACGGCCGTCGTGGTTGCGATCGCTGTCATGTGGTCAGGATCGGCCGCATGGGCAGACGACGATACTGCACAGAGCGGGCAGTACGAGGTTGACGGCATCGGGAGCCTGATCACCGTCCCCGACCTCAAACACAACGACGCGCCGACCCTGTTTGAGACCTATCCCGTGTGGGCCTACCAGTGGGACTACGTTGATAAGAGCGGCGTCACCCAAATCCTGGATAACACCGTTGATCGCAACATCAACACGCTAGCTAACTCAATGTTCATGCAAGCGCAGTCCTGGACACTCGCAGCGATCGCCATGAGCTGGCAGACCATGAGCTTCGACGCATACACGGAGCTTGGATCCCAACTCACTGGCGCAATCGGCACCGTCTCAAACGCGTTCATCGGGTGGCTGTTACCCTCCACGCTCGCTATCGGAGCGCTCGTGGCATGGGTGCGGGGATCTGCATCCCCGTCCCAGCTTGCCACCCAACTAGGGTGCTGCCTAGCCGCTGGCGTCGTGGCGATCAGTCTGGCGACGACGCCCGAGCATTACGTTAACGGCATTAACGCCTTCCGTGACGCGGGCACGCAAACAGCGGCGGCAGCCGCCGTCGGAGCCAGCGATGGGCTAACCGAACCCATCGAGGCCGCCGCCCCGACCTTCACCGGCACCGAGCAGAACAACGCCATGCGGCAAATGGGCGACGCGATCTGGCGTACTTTCATCGTCACCCCTTGGTGTCAAGGTGAGTTCGGGAGCATCGAGGGCTGTAAGAAACACGGGGCAACCGTGCTGAGTAAACCCCTGTTCTCCACCGATGCGCAGACCAGAAGCGCCTACCTGGACAGCTCGACATTCAAGAGCGCCGTAGGCGAAGATTCCGAGGCATATGCAACGATCACCGGCCATAACGCCCCCATCAGGCTCGCCACAGCTATCACCGCCTTAATCGCCGCCTTCATTTTCGCCGTCATGATCCTGGTGCTGAACTGTTTGGTTGCCTTTAATCTCATGTTGGCGCTCATGATGCTGGTCATTGGAGGGCTCTTTGCCTGCCTGTGGGCAATCCCTGGTGCACCGCGCCAATGGGCCAACAACTGGTTGACGCTGCTGTTCAATTTCACGGTCATGAGCTTCCTCGTTCAGCTGGTTCTCACCATCGTTCTCACTGTCGCCATGGCCGCCATGAGGCTCACCTCATCCATGGGATGGTTCACCTCACTGATCCTGACAATCACAGCGATGATTGCTTCGCTCGTTCTCCTCGCCCACCTCAAGCGCATCTTCCAAGCCAGCAACACGGGGCTCGCGTCCAAAGCCAGGGGCATTCTCGGAGCTGCATTTGCCGTCCGATACCTGCTGCGAGGACTGGGGCGCAAACGCCCGCGACCCCGCGCCCCCAAGCAACCCCGCGACAAGACGCAAGGAGCATCACTGCCTGATGCGCCTGACGGCGGGATCGTGCGCCCACGCGGCATGGGCGGGGCCAACAAGCCGCGCCGTCTGGGGCCAGCCCCGACAGGCGGCACCACTGGTGCAACCGCCGCGCCCGCACCCGAGCACACCACCGAGCAAGCCACGCCCGAGCACACGCCCCGAGGCCGTTACACGCGAGCAAGCGGCCAGGTTCCCGCAGAGGCCAAGGCCCCCACGGAACGCCAGAAGAAGCCAACGGGTGCGCCCACCGCTTCCGCGCGGACCACACCCACGACTCACGCCCCCGAACGCGATAGCCGACTGGGACACGTTGACACCACCGCGATGCGGCCCCAAAACACCGGGCGTACCCTTCCGCCGCGCACCTATCAGATGCCCCGCACAGGGAATGCGGGGCGACCCGAATCGGCACGCCCCGCGCCTCGCGTCGGATCAGGTGTTGGTAACGCACACCTGCGACGTAATGCGCCGCGTCGACGCACCATCGACGTGACCGCTAAGAGGGGAGCACGCGCATGACGCCGAGCAAGTGGGATGGGCTTCTCGACGAGGTCGGGACGGACACGCACCACCAGTGTGCCCCGGCCCCCCGACGTGGCCCTACCATCATCGCCCTGACGCTCCTTGCGTTGATCGTGGCGGGCGCGGCCGTCCTCGTATGGAGACAGTGGGCCACCGCCCCCACACCCGAGCCTGCGGCATCCCCGTCAAGCACGCCAGCCATGGATCCGACGACACCCCCCATGCCAGCACCTGCCACATCAGCACCGAGCACGCCCGAGACGCCAAGTGCCTCGCCGGATGTGTTCGCACCTGCCCGCAGCGCCGCAGAAGCATGGATGCACGCATTCATGGACAACCGCGCAGCCGACACCCCGTGGGCCAGCGTCGAAGAAGCGATCAGCCCGTACACGGCCAAACCCCTGGCCGTGTATCTCGTGAATACGCCCGAGGCACAAACCGCGGGTGTCACCCCTGGCACTCGGCTCGTCTCCGTTGAGTTCTCGCAGATCGAGGAAGACCCAGCACACCCGTCGACATGGAGCTCCACCGTGAGCTACATGCGCACAGACAACACGACCGGGACCGGCCGCATCACCCTAGAGCCAGCCCAAGGAGGCTGGCGGGTCACGAAATGGAGCGCCCAATGAACGACAACGCGCGCGGAGCGCTCGCCTTGGGAGCACGCTTCATCAGCATCAAGGTATGGGCGATCGCAGGTCTGGTTGCCTTCATCGCCCTGATTTTCCTCATGGCTCCCGCCGCTCTCGTGGCTCTGACGCAGACCGGAACTGGGATGGGCGCGGCGGCCGCCACCGGTGTCAGTGACGCCGTACCAGCCGCCTACCGTGACGACGTCCTCAAGGCCGGAAGCATATGCGAAGGAATTTCACCCGCCCTTATTGCGGCACAAATTGCAGCCGAATCCAACTGGAATGAATCAGCCGGTTCGCAAGCGGGCGCGCAGGGCATCAGTCAATTCATGCCCGCCACCTGGAATGGTGGCGCAGGAATGGACGGTGACGGCGACGGTAAAGCGGAGATAACTAATCCGCATGACGCTATCTACAGTCAAGGGCACTATATGTGCGCGAAACTCAAA